>RRYU01000643.1_pt1 | contig 18433 bp, 12 predicted proteins | sample 2162651 | NCBI WGS metagenome assembly RRYU01 (sample SAMN10267283, study PRJNA491782) | microbial mat metagenome | isolation source: biomat in the production well | place: Japan: Minami-Kanto gas field, natural gas well KTG3 | collected 2017-06 | reverse complement strand
CCCCCGGACACGCTTGTTTAAGCCGCTTTTGTAGTATTAGCTTTGCCTCTGCATCACCATGCACCAAACGGACCTCTGTGGGCTTGTGCCGCATACCGCTTACAAACCTGACCAAATCAGACTGGTCGGCATGGGCCGAATAACCACTAAGAGTATGAATACCAGCCCGTATCTCAATGCGCTGCCCATCTAACACCACATAACCATGCTCCGGCCCGTAACGTTGGATATCGCGCCCTGGAGTGCCAGCAGCCTGATAACCTACAAACAACACATCGGTCTTCTCATCATCCAGCATGGCTTTCAGATAGTTCACAATACGTCCTCCGGTACACATGCCACTGCCTGCGATCACCAGAGTAGGGCGTCCGGTTTTCCCCAGATATTCCACAACCTGTTGGTGAGTCTTATGGTCATCTATAGTTGTTAGTTGGTCGAAAGAGAGAGGGTGACGGCCTGATCTAAGCTTGCGCCGCGCTTCCTTGTCCCAGTAGGGCCTTAACTTTTTATATGCCTCGGTAAAGCTGGCAGCGAGGGGCGAGTCTAAAACAATCTCCATGTCCTCCCACTGCATACCCTTGGCCACAGTGCTTTTACCATAGCGATGTATGATCTCTTCTAACTCATATAACAGCTCTTGGGTGCGGCCAATACTAAAGGCGGGTATCAAGATTACTCCCCTATTTTCAAATGCCCGCTCCACAATCTTCTTTAGTTTTGTGCGGCGTATTTTGCGTCCTTCATGCTGTCGGTCTCCATACGTGCTTTCTAATATCAACAGATCTGCCGACCAGGGAGATTTTGCGCAGGGCAGCAGAGGGGTGTACGGCGCGCCAAGATCACCGGAGAAGATCACTTTTTGTGTTGTATTAGCATCCTTGATCTTGCACTCAATATAGGCCGAACCAAGAATATGCCCAGCCCGCTGTAACCTGATATGTAAGGACAAGCCACTATCAGCCAGACCAACTGCGTGCCAGCTGTTGTAGGGCAGGGGGATTAACCGTTGGTTTATCAGCTTAAGAAACTGCTCTACCAGACGTTTGTTGCGGGTAACTCCCATCTTTAGCGCATCTTCTAGCACCAATGGGAGTAAAATGGCTGTGGCTTCAGAGCAGTATATGGGGCCATCAAACCCTGCGGCTATTAGATGCGGTATTCGCCCAACGTGGTCTATATGGCAATGTGTAACCAGTAGTGCCTGTACCCGATCAACCGAAAAATCAATTATCAGATTGTCCTGCTCTTTGTGCTTTGATGCCTCAGAACCCTGAAACAGCCCACAATCCACCAAAACCGAGTGCCCTTCATCAATCACAAGTTCGTGGCAAGAGCCGGTTACACCCGTAATGGCGCCATGATGCAAAACATCCATATTGTCTAATCCTTGAAGTTCAAATAAGCGAGTATTAGTTAGTTATTATTAGTGCTAATGAAGCTAAATTAGCATTAAGGTACAGATTTAACCAGACTAGCCGATACCACAAGATAACTAGCTGAATAGTCGAATCATTTTTATAGGTAATTTAGAGATGGATAAACGCCTTGCATGGGAATATCCCACTCTTTTTATCTGGATTTATAGTAAGGAACTGGGGTATGCTTCCGCGTGTGAAAAGGGCCATAAATATGGCAATGTTAACGCAAGTATATTATGAACCCATCAGTAGTTTATGGACTCTAATTTACCGGCTAATGCCCAACCGATGCTCTCCCATATCAATGTCGGCACAGGCGTTGATTGCACCATACGAGAGATGGCAGAAACCATGAAGTGTGTTGTCGGCTTTCAGGGTGAATTGGTATTTGATGCAACCAAGCCAGATGGAACACCAAGAAAGTTGATGGATGCTTCGCGCTTGCGTGCGCTAGGTTGGGAGTCTGCGATATTGCTAGAGGATGGGTTGAAGACTACATATGAGTGGTATTTAAATATTCATAAACATCAGTAGGTTGTTTTTTGATAATAATTACTCATTCTGAGTTGTTTCTTAATTATGGAGTATTATGCGGTGGGTTATTTGATCAATCGCTCATGTAGACTGAAAGGCCTGCTAGCATCTATTGCCCCTGCCATTATTGTCACATTAATTTTCTTACCTATTGAAGTTTTTTCAGAAGAGTTATCTCACTATAGAAAAGTAATTGATGAAATACGTCATGAAGTATCGTTAAAAGATAATAGTTCATCTGGAAGGCCACTGCCATTAGCTGCTCATTGGAATGCGGGTTTTTTTAAGTCTGGGTTTACCCCCGCTTATCAAGTGAAACTGATAAAACAGGGGCATCATATTTTGCCATGGTTTCACTTGTCTTCACCATTAGCAAAGGCACCAGATTTAACTTATTACAAAGAGGAGATTTCATTCTATTCTGAAAACAAATTACCCATATCATTTGTGAGTACACAATGGGAGCACTTGTTATCAGACGATCCAAGGTTTAATAAATTAGACGGTAACATTAACCCAAATGTGATTGGAATTAATGGCAAAATAGTAAATAAAGTATCCCCATTTTCATTAATCAAACATTGGGAACAAGCCGGTAGTTTATGGACAGAAAACTGGCTAATGAATGAGTTGCAGAATTTATACCCTAACCCACCTAAAATCATATTTGTCTCCAATAATGAGCATAAGAGGATGAGATGGTATGAGGCTTATTCTTCTCGGCGATTTATTGCTAAACATGGTCTTGGCAAGGGGATGGATTTTATTAGGAAGGACATTGGTGACAGATGGATTGTGCGCTATCGCGCATTGCAAGCAGGTATGAAAAATGGCTTAAAGAGTAGCTCTTGGAAAAACAACTTACTTTTTGTTGGATACAATGCGTATGGTGGTTCTGCATTTGGGCGTTGGCTTGGTTGGGTAAAGCATTCTTTATACAGTCCAGATAGACTCGAACCTTGGCCGTTGGCATGGGATGGGGCATCTGTGCCATTTTATGTGCACAATTGGGATTCTAGTACTGATTACAACCTAATGGGTCCGCAAGTTCAGTCTATGAATTGGGTGTTTATGTTGGAAGAGGCTTATAAGTTGAATCCTAACTTCTGGTTCGAGATTTCTACATGGGATGGACATGAACCAAAGAAGGATAACGATAAACGTAAATATTATGCTCGAATAGGTCAGCAATACGATCCAGCAAGATATGAGGGTATGGTGCAGTTTGGTATGTGGCTATTGCGTCCAAGAGTAGTGAGGGAGTTCAGAGGATGGACTGACACGGTAGAGAATTCAGGGGTGTATTTTGATGCTGTTATGCGAAGTGTAGATCGTGTTTATAAAACACCTCTTCTTGAGAAGTTTTGGCGAAACGGAAGTCTTGTTGTAAACAAGGGATTAGAACATCCGTTCCAATCAAATATTCCAAGTGAATATGCGAATAGAGATAGGTGGTTCCTTCTTGATAATGATATTAATAAAAAAAGACCGTGGAGCATTAAAGAGACCACTCTAGACTTGTTTCCAATTGCGCTAGTAGTTGGGAAAAGGCCAAATAGAGAGTGGCTTATATATGTTAATTCCCCTGTTAAAAAACACGATAGAGTTGGCCTTACACTTCCCAGCTTTGGGAGCGTGTTATTACAAAATATCACCAAGTGGGGGTTTTATCATATTAGTGAAAGAGACAGGAAGGTGAAGCTCATAGTAAGGGATAATGAAGGGACCTAATGTAAATATGTTCTTTGTAAATAATGTTCTACTAACCAATCTTAAGGAGAAGATACGTAATTCCCCTATAGCTAGTAAAATCGTGAGCAATTCTTCCTGGAGTTTGCTTGCAGCTTTATCTTTGAGAGGCTTGCGATTGTTAGCAGTAATTCTACTTGCGAGAATATTCGACAAACAGACCTATGGTGAATTCGGTATTATTCAAAGCAGTATTGTTACATTTACAACTCTAGCAGCCCTTGGTATGGGTGTAACGGCTTCACGCTTTATTGGTGGGTATAAAAGAACAGACAAGGTGTTAGTTGGCCGTGTTATCACAATGTCTTTTTTGAGTACTATTGTGATGGGCTCGTTACTGGCACTAGTATTATATTGGAACGCGTCATGGGTGGCGTCATCTGTTTTATCAGCACCTAATTTGTCTGGCGCACTGCGGATCGGTGCATTTATATTATTGATTGAAGCCTGTGTAGGAGTGCAAGTTGGAGTTTTGACTGGGTTCCAATCATTTCGCTCGATGGCATTCATAAATATTTTTACTGGCTTGCTGTCACTCATCCTAATAGTAGTGGGTGCAAGGTACAGCGGTCTTGACGGTGCGTTATGGGGTATGCTTGCGTCAGCAACGGTAGGAATGTTTTTAAATAGTTGGATTGTTTATCGGAATATGTCAGAAAATATGGTGGCAATAACTTTGCGGCTTACGCGTAATGAATATGGGGTATTTCGAGATTTTAGTTTCCCGGCACTAATGGCAGGTCTGCTGATAGCACCTGTTTTATGGATGGGGAATGCAATGCTTGTAAAACAGCCAAATGGCTACCTAGATATGGCTGTTTTGAACATAGCTTTTCAATGGTTTTCAATTCTTTTGTTTCTACCTGGAATTGTTACCAATGCGGTGCTCCCGTTACTTGCTGAGGCTAATACGGGCCATGGCGGTGAATCTCTACAAAAAACATTGATTATAAGCTGGAAACTTATTGGCTTGTTGCTTCTGCCTTTGTTATTGGTCATCGCAATTATCAGTCCATTGATCATGGCCGCCTACGGACCTAGTTATGCGGATGACTGGCCGATACTTGTAGTCATAACTGTAGCAGTGTTTTTAGCTTCGAGCCAAAACTTATTAGGTAATCTTCTTGCTGTCAATGATCAGATGTGGCGCCACTTTGGGACTAATCTGATTTGGGCGATTTCCTATCTTTTACTGGCAGTTGCAACCATAGAGAATGAGATGGGTGCGATGGGGTTAGCTATATCCCTGCTTCTGTCTTATTTGATAAAAGGTGTAGTTGTTTTGTATCTAGTTCGATTTCACATGAGGATGGATAAGTGAGTATTAGAGTCTGGGCTGTAAATGTACTAACAGGCTTACTTCCACCTACGCGGTTATATAAATCAAAAGCATGGTTGTGGAGGCTGGCAGGTTACGATGTTGATCGTAAAGCTCGAGTAGTTTCTTCCGCAAGGATATGGGGTGATGGCAAAGTATCTATAGGTAAGGATAGTTTTATTGGTCACGATAGCCTAATTTTAGCAAGTGTAGTTCAGGTTAAAATAGGTAGTTGTTGTGATATATCCTCTAGAGTATCAATTGTTACAGGAAGTCATGAGATAGATATGATTGGCCGTCATTCTGCGGGCAAAGGGAGAAACGATCCAATAACGATAGAGGATGGCGTTTGGATTGGTATAGGTGCAACCATACTAGGTGGTATAACAATAGGGGAAAAAAGCATAATTGCAGCAGGTAGTGTTGTTACATCAGACATCCCATCATTTGTTGTTGCGGTGGGAGTTCCATGCAAAGTAATAAAGAAATGGAATTCTGATTCTCAGAAATGGACAGATATTGATGTGGTGGGATGATGGCTTATATAAGTAGAAGTGACTTAAATGTTAGAAACAGCTTTTTATTAACGATATTCTTCGTATGCTTGTTTGTTGCCTTGGCTGTATTCCCTACAATAGTAATTATTGTTCTAATAGCGCTATGTTTATGGGCATTGACGGGGCCAGCACAAGCATTGGAAGCACTTTCGCTCTCAGTGATAATAAAATTCCTGAACCCTGCCATCTTTTCTTTTTCAGCTAACACAACTATTCTGTTTTTTATTGTCATGTTTCTTGCCTCAGCGAGAATACTAACTACGATAACTGTGAAGCATATAAAACTTATTTTTCCTTTACTAATGTTTTTCCTAACAGTTGTTGGCCTTTCACTTGCTTCAAGTCCAAGCATTGAAGTTTCTATTATGAAAGCAGTATTATTCACCACACTGGTGTCAGCTGTTTTAGTTGCCTGTTATAGACAATCAGTTAGAATCGTAGAGCGATGGAAATTTTGGTTTTTGAGCTTATCCATTGCAGTTATCTTATTGTCATTGGCAACACTGGCTGAGCCGAATATTGCTTATTTTAGGAATGGAAGGGGATTTCAGGGTTTGTTTAACCATCCGCAAGTTCTTGGCCCGTGGGCTGCTGCTCATGCTTGTTGGATGTTGTTTGCGATTTTAGAAGATGATAAAAATAATGTGTCAAATATGACTTATAAACTATTATCATTAGGGCTGTTGATCGCAATTATTATTGCAAGTAAGGCGAGAACAGGAATGGTTTCGTTCTTACTAAGTATAACGACAACATATATTGTAATAGTATTCTCAAAAAGAAATTCAAAGATTTCAGTTGGGAAAAGTACTGCAATTGCTTTAGTAACCTTTATTTTACTAAGTGGTGCGTTTGTATACATTGATCCGGCGCGTGAGATTGCCAATGATTATATCCAAAAAGGCGGTGAACAAAATGCTGCTGAAGCATTTACTCATTCACGTGGTTCAGCTGCACTACAACAATGGAATAACTTCCTTAAAAAGCCTTTGACTGGGAATGGATTTGGCGTGTATGCCAACGGTTATTTCCCTGGAGGCATAAAGCGTGTTTACGGTATTCCTGTTTCAGCATCAGTAGAAAAGGGTTTTTTACCAACAGCTATTTTTGAAGAAATAGGGTTAATAGGAGTGATAGTATTTGCATTTTTCTTTATTACTATAATATTGCAGATAATAAAAGGTAGTGAACCAAGATGGATTGCGATGTTTTTTGCGTGCGTATATTTAAATGCTGGAGAGGCTGTTTTGTTTTCAGTTGGTGGTATAGGTCTCTACTATTGGTGCTTAATGGGTTTGTGTCTGGCGGTATCGACAGAAAATGTACCTGCTAGGAAGCAAGGTACATCTAAGTTAGAAGAATATATAAGCTGATTATAAAGATGATCAAATGAAGCATTTAATATTTTGGCAAAATGCACCTAGTATTCATCAGGCGCCATTGATTCGAAGCTTGGCCGATAGGTTGGGTTATAAAATTACATTAGTGTGTGAGAATTCGTTATCAAAAAATCGTAAAGATATGGGTTGGGAAAACATGGACTATGGAAAGGCTGTAGTCTACATAAATCCAAATGAAGATAAGATTCAATCATTATTAAAGTCTAGAGATAAAAATACCATTCATATTATTAGTGGTATACGCGGCTATAAGTTAATGAGATATGCATTAGATGAATGTACGCAGAATAACAATAATGTTGGTGTTATTGTTGAAGCGCCACGAAAAACACTATGGCCTATTGATTTGGTTAAAAGAGTAGTTTATGGCATGTATGCCTTTAAATTAAAAGATCGTATAGATTTTATACTTGCAATGGGGCGTAAAGGCGTAGATTGGTACAGTAAATGCGGCTACTATAACCAAAAAATATTTTTATTTGGATATGTCGTTGATGTGCTAAATGAAAAGCAAAATAAAACAGTAAACAATACTTTTCAGCTATTATATGTTGGCAGCCTAATTAAACTAAAAGGTGTTGATCTTCTCTTAAAAGCGCTGGCAGAAATTGATTGTAAAGAATGGACGCTAACTATTGTAGGAAGTGGGTGTGAAAAAGACAGCCTAACAAACTTAAGTCAAGATTTAGGGATTATAGATAAGATAGTATTTGTTGGCTCAAAAACTAATACTATTACTAAAGAGTATATAAATAATGCAGATTTGCTGGTTTTGCCAAGTCGTGATGATGGGTGGGGTGCGGTAGTCTCAGAGGCGCTAATGAACGGGACCCCCGTTGTATGTAGTAATAATTCTGGTGCATCATCTCTAATTAAATCAGGCGAACGAGGTGATATTTTTAAATCAGATTCTGTTACGGAATTGTCTCATTATCTGAAAAAATGGGTAAATAGTGGAAGTATCTCACATGAAAAAAGGAAAGCAATACAAGAGTGGGCGCAAAATCATATTAGTCCACTAGCTATGTCTGAATATTTCAATGACATAATGGAATATGTATATGGGTCTGGTGAACGCCCGGATGATCCTTGGGTTTGATTTCTAGTTCAGTAGTTGGTGGTAGGACAAGTCTGTATATGGGTGTCTTAAATTCATCGATCAGGGAAATAAAAATTAGATAGCTCAGTGTGTTGTGGCTGGGCTTGTGAGGTAGCAGGTATGTTTGCATGACTCATAAACTATTTACGCCAATAATAGCTTCCAAAAAAGAGTATCCAAGAATTCTTGTATTTGTACGTTATTATCTTCCTGGATATAAATCAGGTGGACCAATTCGGACAATTTCTAATTTAGTCAACCATCTTGGTAGCGTGATTAGCTTTCGTATCGTTACGTCTGACAGAGATGCGATGGATAGTATGCCTTATTCTAATATTCACCAAAATAAGTGGAACCAAGTTGGGAAAGCTAGTGTTTATTATGCTTCCAATAATATTTCACTACGCGCTTTTGCTAAGCTCATAAGAACTAATGCTCATGATGTTATTTATTTAAATAGTTTTTTTAGTCCTGTATTTACGGTGCTACCTCTCTTGCTAAGACGCTTTAATCTAATACCAAAGCGGTCGGTAATAATAGCGCCAAGGGGGGAGTTTTCTAGGGGTGCTTTAAAAATTAAGCGGTGGAAAAAAATTCCATTTCTTTTTTTAACGAAGATATTTTATTTGTACCATGATTTGATATGGCAAGCATCAAATGAATTTGAGGCGGAAGATATCAGGCGCGTGATGGGATCGATAGCGAAAAAGATAGTAATTGCGTCGAATTTACCACCATATATTAATGGATTGGATATGAGAAATATTGTTGTAAACAAAAAAGATAGCGGGGTTATTAATATAGTATTCCTTTCAAGGATTGCCCCAATGAAAAATCTCGATTTTGCATTACGTGTACTTGCAAGCGTTACTGTCCCTGTCATTTTTAATATACATGGACCAATTCGAGATGAGAAATATTGGAGTAACTGCCAGTCACTTTTTGCGAAACTACCTTCAAATATAAAAGTTCAATATAAGGGGGTGGTGGAGCATGATAAAGTTTCAGAAATCCTAGCAGCACATGATCTTTTTTTTCTACCCACACGTGGTGAAAATTATGGACATGTAATACTCGAGGCAATGACGGCTGGAACACCTATCCTGATTTCCAACGCAACTCCTTGGAAAAATCTCGAGCAATATGGGGTTGGCTGGGACTTGCCGCTTGATAGTTTAGATGAATTTGCTTGTAAGATTCATGAGGTTTTTCAATTAAGCATTAATGACTATCAACTAATGAGAGATAGAACGATGACATATGCGCGGGAGTCAATGGCTGATTCAGAATTGATAGCAGCAAACTTTGATTTATTTCAAGAGGCTATACCAGTAAATAGACAATAATATGAAACAAATACTCCAAAATCTTAAAACCGGTGAGACTGTGATTGAAGATGTCCCTTGTCCTCATGTTTTCAGTGGGGCACTGTTGATCCAGACGTCTTGTACTTTGGTCTCTGCTGGCACCGAACGCATGCTGGTGGATTTCGGTAAGGCCAATCTAATCGATAAGGCGCGTCAGCAGCCAGATAAGGTCAAGATGGTATTGGATAAGGTCAAAACAGATGGCCTGGCACCTACCATTCAAGCGGTACGTTCTAAGCTGGGTCAGCCGCTACCTATGGGTTATTGCAATGTTGGCCGAATCATGGAGGTTGGCAAAGGCATAGATGGTTTTGAGTTAGGTGGTCGGGTGATCTCTAACGGTAAGCATGCTGAAGTTGTATCTGTTCCAAAGAATCTTTGTGCGAAAATACCAGATAATGTCTCTGATGATGAAGCTGCTTTTACGGTAATCGCCTCTATTGCCTTACAGGGTATTCGCCTGATTAAGCCAACACTAGGTGAGTCTTTTGTAGTAACTGGTCTTGGCCTTATCGGTCTTGTTGCCGTGCAACTGTTGCGGGCTAACGGTTGTAGAGTGCTGGGCATTGATTACGATAGCAGCAAGATTGCCCTTGCACAGCAGTTTGGTGCTGAAACCGTGGATCTCTCTAAAGGCGAGGATCCAATTACTGCCGCCCAACGCTTCTCTAGAGGTCATGGCGTAGACGGTGTGTTGATTACTGCATCTACCAAGAGTAACGAGCCAGTGCATCAGGCAGCCGAGATGTGCCGTAAACGTGGTCGAATTGTGTTGGTTGGTGTTGTGGGGCTAGAACTGTCTCGCGCAGATTTCTACGAGAAAGAACTTAGCTTTCAGGTCTCATGTTCTTATGGTCCTGGTCGTTACGACTCTGATTATGAAGAGAAGGGGCATGATTACCCTATGCCGTTTGTACGCTGGACTGAACAACGTAACTTTGAAGCAGTGTTAGATCTTCTATCAAGTGGTCAGCTCGACGTAAAGCCGTTGATTTCACACAGACTACCTTTTTTTGATGCGAAGCAGGCATACGATATTGTTTCTGATGGTGCGCCTCTGGGCATACTGCTGGAGTTCCCGAGTCAAGACGAAGCAGTATTAAGGCAATCTACTGTTCAGGTAACGCAGAAGGCTGCAAGTGCATCTAAAGCGCAGGTAGGTTTTATTGGTGCAGGAAATTACGCTACCCAGGTTTTGATACCTGCTTTTGCCAAGACACCAGCTACTCTGAAGTCGGTATCGTCTAACACCGGCATCAGTGGTGTGCATGTAGCAAAGAAGTTTCAGATTGCCGAGGCGACTACTGACACTGCCGGACTGATTTCTTCAGAATCAAACAATACTGTTGTAATAACTACCCGCCACGATAGCCATGCTGGTTTTGTGCAAGATGCGCTGGCTACTGGGAAGAATGTATTTGTAGAAAAGCCCTTGGCGATTACGCCTGAACAGCTCCAGGAAGTAGTTGAGGCACATAGCCAGCCCCATGTTGCGGAGGCCGGCGTGCGTGTAATGGTGGGCTTTAATCGCCGCTTCGCACCGCAGATTGTTAAGATGAAGGCGTTACTAGATGCCACAGCCGAGGCCAAGGCCTTTATCATGACGGTCAATGCCGGTGCTATCCCCTCTGACCACTGGACGCAGGACAAGGCTGTGGGTGGCGGGCGTATTATCGGTGAAGGTTGTCATTTTGTAGATCTGTTGCGTTTTCTTGCCGATGCACCAATCACATCTGTACAGGCCATGAAGATGGGGAATGTACCAGGAATGGCAATAAGTGATGATAAGGTCACAATTAATTTGTCCTTTGCCAACGGTTCTTTTGGAACGGTTCATTACCTGGCCAATGGACATAAGTCTTTTCCTAAGGAACGATTAGAGGTGTTTTGTGGAAATGCCATCCTTCAACTGGATAACTTTCGCAAGTTGCAAGGGTATAATTGGCCGGGCTTTAAAAAGCTGAATCTGATGCAGCAAGATAAGGGTAATAATGCCTGCGTAGCTGCATTTGTAGAGTCGATAGAACAAGGTAAACCATCACCTATATCGTTTGAGGATATTGTTGAGGTAACTAAGGCGTGCTTTGATGTTGTAGATCAGTTACATGACTAAAACTATGGGTCCTGTTCAATGTATATCGCGGCTTTTTAAAACGTTGCGCTACCTAAAACCTACACAGTTAGGTTTTTTTTTAATTCGGCGTGGGCTGCCTGATAGAACTATCAAGCCAATCTTTAAAGCTACAATCCGCAAAGGACGTAGCCTTCAGCCGTTGTTGCCAGTTACAACCTTTGAACGATCTGAACAGGCTTTTAGTTGCCTTAATAAAACCTTAGAGTTTGAGGATGGGTGTATCGACTGGAATCCTCCATCCCAATCACGCCTCTGGCGATATCATCTGCACTATTTTGATCAACTGCGTGATCTTCGGCGCACTCATGAAAATAAACAGTTTCTGGTAGAAGATTGGATTGCAAAAAACCCTCAAGGTAGCCAGCCGGCATGGGAACCATATACCGTAAGTTTGCGCATTGTGAACTGGGTGTCGTATATGTTGGCAGAAGGGTCTTCGCCATCCCAACATTGGTTGAATAGCCTTTATACGCAGGCACTGTGGTTAGAGTGTAATGATGAGCGACATATCCTGGCGAATCATTACTTTGAAAATATTAAGGCATTGTTGTTTGCCGGGGTATTTTTTCAAGGCCCCGATGCGGACCGTTGGTTGGTTAATGGGCAGCAACTGTTACTTAGCCAGCTAACAGAGCAGTTTCTTGATGATGGGGGGCATTACGAACGTTCGCCGCATTATCACTCCTTGATGATGGAAAACCTGTTGGATCTACTTAATTTATGCCATAGCAATCCTGGTATTCTTGCCTCTCAAACGGAAGCTGCACTAAAGCATGCGGCTGTCCGTGGGCTGGCATTTTTACATAGAATCACCCTGCCAGACGGTGGCATTCCGCTGTTTAATGATGCTGTTCAGGGTGCAGCGCCATCTATTGAAGAATTGTATGTATATGCCGGTAAATTCTTTGATATTCAGCTGCCTGAATATTCTGACGAGATTGAACTGATCGACGAGCCAAATAGTGGTTTTTACGGGTACCGCCATAACGACGATATGTTGGTTATAGATTGCGGTGACATTGGGCCAGACTATCAGCCCGGTCATACCCACTGTGATTTTCTTAGTTTTGAGTTGATTCTGGATGATGAGCCGCTGATTGTAGATTCTGGTGTTTATGAGTATCAGACCGGTGAGATGCGTAATTATGTACGCAGTACGGCAGCGCACAATACTCTGACAATTGATGGACAGGAACAGTCAGAGATATGGGGTGAGTTTCGAGTAGCTAGAAGGGCCAAGAAACAGCAAGCCAAGATAAGCCTTACTGAAGAAGGGTCTGTTGAGTTCTGTGGAAGCTATAATGGTTTTCCTCTGCTTGCTGAAGGGATTACACATCAGCGTGAAGTGCGATGTGAGTTTGGTGGTAATGGAGATCTCTTTCTGATCCAGGATCAAGTCCAGGGAGAGGGCGTTCATCAAGTAGATTCTTATCTGCATTTTCACCCAGATGTGGAATTGATTGACGAAGGACAGGGACGTTGGTGTTTGATCAGAGACGATGAGAAAATTGCACATATTGTGGTTGAGGGGGTTGCGGATGGGCCTGTCACTACTCGGATTGAGTCTGGTTGGTATTGCCCTGAGTTTGGCCTTAGATATAAAAACCAGGTTCTGGTGATGTCAATTCAAACCGCATTGCCAACTAAACTACGTTATACAATCGAGAGAACTGGCTGATGCGCATCCTGTTTCTTTCCCACTATTTCCCCCCCGAGGTAAACGCACCTGCAACCAGAACCTACGAGCATTGCAAGGAGTGGGTGAAGCGCGGGCATGAAGTAACGGTGATAAGTTGTGTGCCACATCATCCCATGGGCAAGGTCTATCCTGGCTATAAGAATCGCTTTTACCAGGTAGAGGATAAGGACGGTATTCGGGCGGTCAAGATCTGGACCTACATAACGGCAAATGAAGGGTTTGTTAAACGGACCTGGAATTATATCTTCTACATGAAGATGGCGATATTGGTCGCACCGTTTATTGGTAAGGCAGATGTCGTTATTTCGACCTCCCCGCAATTCTTTAATGGTCTGGCTGGATATTTTGTCAGCCGGATAAAACGCGCACCCTGGGTCTTGGAGATTAGGGATCTGTGGCCGGAATCTATTTTGACGGTGGGCGCGATCAAGAATAAAACCATCATAAAGATCCTTGAGTATTTGGAGATGTTTGCCTATCGCAAGGCCGACCTGATTGTACCGGTAACAAATGCCTTCAAGACATATATGGTAGGTAAGGGGATAGACGAACAGAAGATTCAGGTCATAACAAATGGTGTAAATCTAGAATACTATCATCCGGTGGAAAAGAACCAGGAGCTGGCCGACGAGTTGGGGGTATCAGGAAAATTTGTTGCAGCTTACGTGGGTACGCACGGCATGGCTCATCACCTGGAAACTATTCTTGAGGCTGCGCAGCAGTGTGATAATCCAGATGTTGTATTTCTCATGGTAGGAGAGGGTGCGGAACGGGAAAAGCTGTTTGAGATGAAGAAACGTTTGGGGTTGGACAATGTGGTCATGGCGCGGCAACTGCCTAAAGATAAGATGCCTGCCCTCTGGTCTATCACCGATGTCAGTCTGGTATTGCTGAAAAAGTCGGACCTGTTTAAATCGGTTATTCCCTCCAAGATATTCGAAAGTATGGCGATGCAGTGCCCGGTCATCCTGGGTGTTGAAGGTGAAGTTAAGGGTATTATTGAGCAAGCAGAATCTGGTATCTGTATTGAGCCTGAATCGGTCACTGAACTGTTACAAGCTATAAGTAGCCTATACCAGGATCCTGGTCGCGCCAATAAAATGGGTATGAGAGGGCGTAAATTCGTTTCTGAAAATTACGACAGATCTGTGCTGGCAGAACGCTTTGAGGGGTTAATTGCTGCATTGCAAAAGTCTTAAATTGGATAACTGAGCCTTCCAAGTAGATATGTAAGTATTTTGTGGGGGTTGGATATGGCAAAGCCGAAGCGGTCACTTCGGCTTTTTCTTTGAGAAATTATCTCGTTTAGCTTCAATTATGTTGAGTTCACAGACTATTCAAATCCCCAACTTATTGGAAGTTGACGCCACAATTTATCTAAAGAATGTGTAAAACCCGCCGATATCTAGGTGTATGACCGCATCATAAGGAACAAAACTATTAAATAGATCTGTAGTTTGGCATATCAGGCGGACATTCGTGGGCTTAATCCAAGTGAATGTCCGATCTTTACCATCTGATAATACATGTAACCAGGTTCATCTAAGGCAATGCAAACAGAACAAAATAGTCCCCTGATGGCACAGGTCCGTATCGATAAGCTACGGATGATTATGGATGCTGCCCCTTTGGGGGTGTTTGCAATGCTCGTTAACGGCACAATCTTGTTAGTTGTGCATTTGCCGGTTATCGATCATACCGTGATCCTTTCTTGGGCTATTGCGCTATGCGTGGTCATTACCTTTCGAATTATTCTTGCTGTTCGTTTTCGCAAAATCCAACCTGCTGCAACTGATATTAAGTCCTGGGCAATTGCGGTAAACCTGGGGATAATTCTGAGTGGTTTGGTATGGGGTGCGGCGGCCTACTTTCTGTTTGCGGTAGGTAATCTGCCCTATCAGGTTTTTTTGGCGCTGGCTGTTGCAGGCGCGGCCGTAGGCGCACTTGCAACGCTTTCTGCACAACTCTTACCTGCTATTAGTTATGCCCTTCTTGCTACTGCCCCCCTGCTTTATTCTTTTTCGCAGGAGTCTCATGAGTTTGTGGGGGCTATGACACTGCTTATAGCTCTTTTCATTTTGATGTTGGTTAATACATCCATTCGGTATCACCGTAATCTGACAGAGATGTTCGTAGAGCGTTACCAGAATCGAGTTGCTCAGCAACGTAACCGTTCACGAAATAAGGTTTTGGAGCTGCTCGCCAGAGGGGCTCAGCTGAACCAGATTCTAGAAACCATTGTGTTGGGTATCGAGAAAGAGAATCCCGGTATGCTGGGAAGTATTTTGCTTCTGGACGAATCAGAAAAGTATCTATTGCGTGGAGCGGCTCCCAGTTTGCCCGATTTTTATAATGCCGCCACTGATGGTCTGCAAATTGGTCCAGAAGCTGGCTCATGTAGTACCGCTGCTTTTATTGGACGGCGGGTGATAGTAGAAGATATTCAGACGAATAAATTATGGAGCCTGTGTAAGGATATTGCCGAGCAGGCAGGCCTCAGGGCCTGTTGGTCAGAGCCGATTAAGGGCGCATCGGGCAAGATGCTGGGTACCTTCGCCATTTATCATCGCAGTGTGCACAACCCTACGAGCCAAGAGCTTTCGATAGTCGAGCACGCTGCTAATCTGGCAGGGATTGCAATTGAGCGCAGTCGTTCTGTGGAGGCTTTGCAGTTGGCATCGTTGGTTTATCATAATACCAGTGAAGCTATTATGGTCACCGACGACAAAAATAGAATCATCGCTATCAATCCAGCATTTACAGATGTGACCGGTTATACCCAGGATGATCTTATATACAAGTCTCCTGCGATATTGGCATCACCACGCTATAACAGGGACTCTTATCAGCAGATATGGGAGACTCTTAAAACCACTGGGTTTTGGCAGGATGAGTTCTGGAATCGGCGCAAGGATGGTGAAGAGTTTGCGGTGCAGTTGACAGTCAATACTATCTTTGATGACAACGGCAGGGTGCATCGTTGTGTGTCGCTCTTTTCTGATATTTCCGAAAGAAAGAAATCCGAATCGTTGATCTGGAATCAAGCCAACTATGACGCCCTGACCAAGCTACCCAATCGACGTCTGTTTGGGGATAGATTGGAACAGGCGCTTAAGAGTGCTCACCGCGAAAAACATTACCTGGTTTTGCTATTCATTGACCTGGATAGGTTTAAGATGGTGAATGATAGCTTCGGCCATCAAATGGGTGACCAATTACTGATTGAAGCCGCTAGCCGCATCTCAAAATGTATGCGTGAATCAGATACAGTAGCACGGCTTGGTGGAGATGAGTTTACCGCTATTTTGACGGAGCTGAGTGATCTGTCTGGGGTCGATCGGGTTGTGCAGAGCATTATAGAATCTTTAGGCAAGCCATATCAGCTTGGTGATGAGCAGGTAAGTATATCCGCCAGTGTTGGTATCACTGTATATCCAGATGATGCCTCCTGGGCTGATGAATTATTACGAAATGCTGACCAAGCGATGTTTGTTGCCAAGCAGGAAGGCCGCAATCGTTTCAGTTACTTTACCAAGTCACTCCAGGAAGCGGCGCGCCAACGTATGCATCTGATCCTCGATATGCAGCAGGCTTTAGCCTTGAACGAGTTCAGTGTGTATTACCAACCTATTGTAGATATGACCACAGGGCGTATTGTCAAGGCGGAGGCCCTGCTTCGCTGGCAACATCCGCAACAGGGGTTTATAAGCCCGGCACTTTTCATACCGATTGCCGAGGAGACTGGTGTAATACATGAGATCGGCAATCTTGTGTTCAAAGAGTCGGCACAGCGTGCAAAACAATGGCGTGAGTTTTACGATCCTGATTTTCAGATCAGTGTAAATAAATCTCCGGTACAGTTCCTGACAAATTGTTGTGAGGAAGATGATTGGGTGGAATATTTGAAGGAACTCAATCTTCCGGGAGATGCTATTTCGATTGAAATAACTGAAGGAGTTTTAATGAAGCCTGATTTCAGTGTCAATGAGAGGCTTTTGTGCTTTCGAGATGCTGGGATTCAAGTAGCTATCGATGACTTTGGCACTGGTTACTCTTCGCTGGCCTACCTTAAACGGTTTGATATTGACTATCTGAAGCTGGATCGGTCCTTTGTCAGCAATCTGGATTCTGATGACAGTGACCGGGTGTTGTCAGAGGCTATTGTAGTTATGGCGCACAAGCTGGGGTTTGAGGTTATTGCAGAGGGCGTAGAAACCGAGGCCCAGAAGGATATTCTGAAAAAGATTGGTTGTGACTACGCCCAAGGCTATCTCTTTTCTTGGGCTGTGCCTGCTGATGAGTTTGAGGTGTTGTTAAAACCTAATAGTCTAATGGGTTCTTCTGTGCCAAAGGTCGCTATGAAAGAATAGATACGGGGAAAAGGTCAAGTAAATCCATCTTTGCTCTCCTTATTCTGAAAATTCTTTTAGAATCCTGCTAGTTTTGGCTTCGCTTATTTTGCTGAGTAATCGTTGACTCTTATGCTCATCTCGCAAGGTCTTCACCATGATGATGGTAGAGATAACCATGAACATTGAGCTAAGTGCGAAGTACCCTTGGATAACCAAACTACCAGGCATAAACAGGATGCCAGCCAGCATGGCAACTAGAGAGATGACGAATGCAGATTTAACGTAAAAAAGCCAAGAAGATGAATGGCTTTGAATCTCACTTTCAAACATTTTTATTTCTCCCTTAATTTCGGTTAGAAAGAAGGGCCGAGGCCCTGTGTTCGTAAGGGAGTATTATTGAAATAGCCTATTTCTCAACTATTAGAATAATAGTCATTCCATAGGCGTTTAAACATAAAAAACTGCCCCAGTATATTTCTCTGGCCTCAGTTTACTGGTTAAAAAAGTTAGTTATGAAAACGGAAAATAATAGGATGTGTTTATTTCGGGGCTCAAAAGAATCTAATGATAGCCCGCTTTACGCTTAGTCTGGATTAGGCATAGATGGTACCGGGGGCCGGACTCGAACCGGCAAGGAGTTGCCTCCGGGGGATTTTGAATCCCCTGCGTCTACCAGTTTCGCCACCCCGGCATAGGTAGGTAGTACCTTTTGAAGGGCACAAGTATAGCCATTTCCATTGGCATGTAAACCTTGTGATGCCTTTTGCTGTGCATTAATGGCTGGTAAGATTCCGCGGCTATGCAAT
>RRYU01003970.1_pt1 | contig 18435 bp, 16 predicted proteins | sample 2162651 | NCBI WGS metagenome assembly RRYU01 (sample SAMN10267283, study PRJNA491782) | microbial mat metagenome | isolation source: biomat in the production well | place: Japan: Minami-Kanto gas field, natural gas well KTG3 | collected 2017-06 | reverse complement strand
CCCCCCGAGCAGACGCCCATCGGAGACATGCAAGGGGATGCGCCGCATCGGGGTCCCGGGCGGTTGCAGATCGCGCATGATCTGCAACCACTGATCGCGCACCGGGCCGGCGAGCGAGCGCAGTGCGATCCCACCGGTCCCGACCGGATCCACGGACATGAGGGCGACCGCCAGAACGGCGTCTCCCCAGCGCGAGACCCCGGTCTCGCCATGCTGACGCTCGGATACGGGCGCAGGCTCGCGGGTGACCAATGGATCCGCAGAGGCGATGCTCATTCGCCGAACAACTCCCCGACCGCCCGCTGGACCCGGCTGGTCGAGCCCGACTCATCCAATGGATCGCGCCGCAACCGATGTCGCAACGCCGAGGCGGCAACCTGAACCAGGTGGGCATCCAGTACCTCAGCGTCGCCCTTGAGCGCTGCGAGGGCGCGCGCGGCACGGATGAGAGTGAGCTCACCGCGGAGACCGTCCGTGCCGAGCTTGATACAGAGCCGCCCGGCCTGCTCCAAGGTCGCATCCGGAACCTCGACGGTCGGGAGAAAGGCACGTGCCTTTTGGATCTGACTCCGGACCTTCCCGTCCTGTCGCTTCCACTTCTGGACGAAGGCCGGCGGATCGCGCTCGAACTCATCGCGCAAACGCACGACTTTCATCCGGGTCGGCAGATCCTGAGGGGTCTTGACCTCGACCGACAAACCGAAGCGGTCCTGGAGCTGCGGGCGCAACTCGCCCTCTTCCGGGTTGCCGCTGCCGACCAGCACGAACCGTGCGGGGTGGCGGATGCTCAGACCCTCGCGCTCGACCAGGTTCTCGCCGGAGGCAGCCACGTCGAGGAGCGAGTCGACCAGGTGATCCTCGAGGAGGTTGACCTCGTCGATATAGAGGAATCCACGATGGGCACGAGCCAGGAGTCCAGGCTCGAACGCCTTCTCGCCCTTGGTCAGGGCGCGCTCCAGGTCCAGTGCACCGATGACCCGGTCCTCGGTCGCGCCGAGCGGCAGATCGACCACGGGCACAGGCACCATCCGGCTCTTCAGAGGAGCCCGGCGCCGCTTGGTCCGGCACTCCTCGCAGAGCGCGTCGTCGCCCGCCTCCGGATCGCAGTTGTAGACGCAGTCGACCGCACGCATCTTCGGCAGGAGTGCGGCCAGGCCACGGATCGCCGTGGACTTTCCGGTTCCCCGGTCACCGAAGACGAGAACACCGCCGATCGAGGGATCGATGGCCGCAATCAACAGGGAGCGCTTCATCTCCTCCTGGGCGACGACAGCGGAAAACGGAAACGGGATGGGCATACGCGGCGAACCTGGTTGCAGTGATTTTATGGACCGAAGGGCCCTCGATCGTCGAAAGGCTCTCTCGTTAATCTGTCTCGAATGAAGGGCCCCAAGATCCGGGCGCCGTTAGTGGGTCGCCGGGCGCGCGCCTGAAGGCGTCTCAATCTTCGGCACGCAGAACCGGTCCCTTCGGCTTGGACGCGGACATCAGCCTCAGCCCGCCCAAGGTTACTCCGATACGGGGCGCGACCCTAGCGCCCAGACGCGATTCAGGTCAAGCCGAGCAGGTCAATCAACGGCCTATTTGGCATCACCAGGGGTGATGCTCACAAACCTTGCGCACGCAACCACTCGTCCACGACCCTCTCGAATTCATCGGGGCATTCCTCCTGCGGCACATGCCCGCAGCCAGGGATGAGCGCGAAGGTCGCATCGGGCAGTTGCTCGGCCACGCGACGACTATCCTCGACCGGGACCAGCCGATCAGAATCCCCGCTGACCAGCAACACCGGGACCTGCACCTCTGCGAGGCGCTCGCTCACCGTGACCGGTGCCGAGAGCGACAGGGCGAGCAACTCGCCCCAGGCAAGATCCCAACCCGCGACTCGGGTGTGGATGTCGAAGCGTTCGCGTCGCTCGTCGGTGATCCGGTCCGCATCGGCGTAGGAGAGATCCAGCAAGGCGCCATTCTCGCCCAACTTGCGCGCGATCAATAGACTCAGACGACGCATTTGCGGCAGACTGGCCAATCGTTCTGGCAAGGTCGGCCGCGTGACATAGACCCAGGGCGCGACCAGGATCAAGGCCGACACCCGCTCTGGATGTGCCAATGCCGCCTCGAGGGCGAGCGTGCCCCCTGAGGAATTGCCGACGAGAGCGACGCGTTCCAGGCCCAGGTTATCCATGACGGCGAAAAGCTGCGTGATGGCCGCCTCTTTCGAGTAGGGGTTCGGCCCCTCCCAGTCGCCATGCGTGGGTTTGGCGCTGAGACCATAGGGCAGCTGGTCGTAGGCCATCGCACGGCCGCGCTCGGCGAAGAGGTCCAGCACCGGCGCCCAGGTCCAGGCGTTGAAGGTGAAGCCGTGCAGCAACAGGAAGTGGGTCGCGTCGGACGGCACGTCCGCGGGCGATTCGAGATAATGGACCTCGAACCCATCGGTCCCCGCGAACGGAATCCAGACGAACCGACTCTCTGCCAACGCCGCCTCGGCAGGGAAAGACATGCCTTCGCTCGGCTTCGCCGAGATCAGAAACGGCCCGGCGACGACCACCAAGACAACGAGCGCAATGAGAACAGCCAGCACCCTGAGGAGAATTCGAATCATGTCCGTCCTTTCAATGACGAGCGGCGCAGTCGCCACCGCGCGTGTGTCCCGGCGTGACTCGCTGGGGGCAAACGAATGACGAACACCGACATCCCGCCGATGGAAGAGGGTCCTTCAAAGGGACTCGACCAGATCTCGCTGCTGAGTAGCGACGAGCGGCTCAGGGGGCGTCCGCGACTTTGTAGCGACTGCGGCTTCTGCGATAGCAGCCTCAAACTGCTAATGTCTCAGACCTGCACCTTCGTGCGCAACCAGACCCGAGGGATCGAGCAGCGCCTGCACGGCCGTAGCCGCCAGGCGGGAGAAGAGGGCCGCTTCGGGATCTATCGCGCCATGCACGCAGCGCGGATGTCACGTCCCAACCCCCATGCCCAGTGGACCGGGATGGTCACGGCCTTGGGCGCACGCCTGCTCGAGCAGGACAAGGTCGACGCCGTCATCACTACGGGCGCCGCACCCGGTACCAGGTTCAAGGCGCAGCCCGTTCTGGCCACAACCCCGCAGGAGGTCCTGGACACCGCCGGGAACAAGCCTTGTCTCTCGCCGAGCCTGAGCCTGATCGACGCGGTTCGCGATCAGGGGATCAAGCGTCTGGCCGTGGTCGGCACCGGCTGCCAGGTCCACCAGCTCCGAGCCGCGGAGGCCGAGTTGGGTCTGGAGCGGCTGTATGTGATCGGCATTCCCTGCAGCGACAACGTCACTTACCCCGATCTCGAGTATTTTCTGACCCAGGTCTCGCGCTCACCGGAAACCGTCGTCCATCATGAGTTCATGCAGGACTTCAGGCTGTGGATGCGCCACGAGAACGGACAGGTCGAGCGCCTGAACTACATCGACTTCCCGATGGACAAGCTGCACGGGATCTTCCCCTCATCCTGTCTCTCCTGCTTCGATTACCCAAACGCGCTGAGCGATATCACCATCGGCTACATGGGCGCCACACTCGGCTGGCAATGGGTGATGGTGCGCACGCCCGCGGGCGAGGAGCTCTTCGAGATGCTAAGTCCGGATCTGGAGATGGGAGAGCTGACCGAGTCCGGCGATCGAAACCGCGGGATGCCACGCTACATGGAGCGACTGAGCCAGCCACCCGGCCAGGCCCGCCCGCCGCTGCCGATCCGCAAGCTGGTCGCCATGCTGCAACGCAGCCGCGGACCCAAGGGGCTGGAGTTCGCCAGAGCCGTCATCGAAATGAAGCTGCTGCGCAACCTCAACTATGTCCGCAGCAAGTTTCCCAAGCTCGAGTCACGGGTGGTGCCCTACCACGTCTATGAGACGCTCGCACCATACGCAGAGCTTTACGAGCAGACCTTCGGCCGACCGCTGGCGCCGACTGCGACGGAGTCTGCCGAGGCTTAGCCTGCCCAAGAGGGCCTGCGACGGGCGTCGATGCAGGGACGCTCCGGCACCTGCCGAACGACTCCCGGAAGACCAGATGACGCAAGGTCCTGCCACGCCTACCCGAGGAGGAGCTGGTCGGCCAGAAGACCGGTCTTCTCGTTCGAATCCTCGAGCACCCGGTCCATCGCCACGGCATCGTCAGGCGCAATTTACGTCCCAATGGCATCGCGATCATTCCTTGCCTACCGGGTGAGCCTGATTTGATCCTCAACGCCATGATGACCGCAACATGGCTCGCGTCGCGATGGCCGTCGCGCCATGGCTCAAACCTGGGCGTGATCCGATCATTACAAAGCAGATGCTTGCAATCACGGAGCCGGTTTACGGCGTTGACCCCAGCAGCCCTGAGGAGATGCTGTTCAGTTGCCATCCCTGGCAAGAATCAGCAAGAGGTTTAACAGAACAGGCGTTCGCGAACCGGCACTGGTTCGCATTCTCTCCGCGCTCGAGCATTCCCGTTTCGTGACCTTGATCACAGTTTCTGACCCCGCCAATCCCTAGTCTTTGGATACACGCCTGGGACACGGGTTCGTCCTCGCCGATTCCGAATGCATCGGCGGTTCTGGACAACCCTCCGCGCGGGCGGCCCGCCCCTTAGTCAGGTCCACCCAGCTTCAGATCCCAAGCACCAGGATCCAAGGACTCACACATCAGGAACCCCTTACCCATGCACACATTGAGCAGCCATTTTCTAGCCGGCGCCAGAGGAATCGCAGAAGAAGTTCTGGACCGTGGCGACCCACCTGAGGACCTCTACACGGTTCTCGTTGGCGCTGTGTTCCTATACCTCTCCGCCGACCCCGATAAGATCACCGGTCTCGAAACGCTCGAGGTGGAAGGCACGGTTTTCCACCTGGGCTTTCGAGGAGGGGATGTTTCGTGACAGTAAAAGGCTGGTAGAACTGCCGATCCATCAGCGCTGGCGGACCTCGCGCTATTGGCACCGATCGCGTGGGGTTGCAGTCCGGGCACCGCGCATCTAGGCTCCGATCCTGACCTCGACATCTTTCGTGAACCTTGCGGGAGCCATCACATGAGCATTCATGCGTCTCTGACATCGGTCCTCGACCGAGCCCTGGCTCAAAGCGCTCCCGATTCCAGCCACCCCCCGCTGGTTTTGAGGAGCGCGCTGGTCCTTGCGGTCGCGATGACTGCGGCGGCGACTGCCACGATCGCTGCGCCCTTCTCCGCCGCAGCCCTGATGGATCCAGAACTGGTGGGGCTGTTGAGGGCAATGGTCGTGATCAAGGGGATCATCGCTCTGGCCGCGACTCTGCTCGTATTCTGGCGGCTGGGGCATGGTATCCGGACGTTGGTCGCAATCGCGTACGGTACGGCAGTCTGTATCTCGGTGGCTGCCCTAGTCTGGCTCTGGGGTCTTGCGAGCATTCCTGTGGGCTCGCTCCTCTTTTATGGCGGCCTGGCGGCCTTGATCTTGGTCGGGCGCTGCGACTCGGGTCTGTCGGTGACTCGGGGGCGTTAAGCGCATAGGACGGGCCGGTTGGCTTCCCACATCCGAGGCTTTTCCCGTTCAGACAAGGGGCTCAGACAGGGGCGTTCGCGATCGGTGACGCCTCAGCGACACCTTTGTCGGCAGATGAAGGTATCGCATCATCACATGGATGCCCCATGTGGAGCAGGTGTCGAAGCGGTTTCAGGGCCGATCAGGGAGACAACCGCGCTCGTGGCTGCCTCGATGATGTCTGGGCGGGGCGACGACGGGAGGGCTCTATCGCGCCTGCAGACGAGGCGGCAGAGCCAGTCGGTGGGTGATTCGAAGTCACAGTGCTCCGCACCTTCGACCCACTCGACGGCGGCCTGATCGGTGGCCGAGAATACGGCGAGTCCGTTGTTCTCGGCGTTGCAGGGCGAGGGGTCGCCGATCAGGCCGATCAGTGGTCGATCCAGACCGGCGGCCATACCCTCGCCGAGCCGATCGGCGTCTACCAGGTCGAGTGCCACCACACCGAGGGTGCGCGGATCGTTTCGGCCCGCGACCAGCGCGGCCAGGCCTCCAGCCGAGAATCCGGCATAGACGACGCGCTCGGCTTCCAAGGCATCTGCCAAGCGGATCATGTCGAGCCCGTTGCGAAAATGCCGTCCATCCCAGAACCGAGAATTGCAGTAGTCCAGGGTCACGGCTGAGATCCCGACATCCGCGAGGGCGCGCGCCAGATAGACCATGCGCTCCTGGCTACGCAGAAAGCCATGCCCCAGAACGACCAGGTCGCGGCTACGCGAGTCTTTCGGCCGGTGCAGTCGATAATGCAGCTCGCAGCCGGTGGCCGAGTTGACGACGCCGCTCTGGACCGACCAGGACGCTCGGGCCTGGCGATCCACATCTGATCCATCGAGCAACGCCTCGGCGACTACCGTGTCCAAAGCCGGCGCGCGCGCAGCATCCGGTGCGACCAGATGGAGGCAGCCCACCAAGACCAGACAAACGGACAGGATCACTGTAAACTTCACTTGACAGATCAACGTCAGGCTCGATTGACATTTGTTGCGCCGCGTCAACGCGGATTCGGAGCGGCTGGCGGAAGATGGGCATCCAGGTCTCGAAGCAGGATTCGACTGGATTCACACCAGGCGGCCTTCCCTCCCTCGGGGAAGATGCGGCTTACTGACAACGGAAAAAACCTCTGATGCCGGCGGCGACGACCGCCGGAGAAGGGTCCTGATGGCAGAAGCGACAGCCGTGAGCAGAGATAGCATCGAAACGCCTGCCGAGACCCGTCCGATGCCGGCTCCCGAGGGCGCGGGCGGATTGTGTCTGGTGTTCGGGGCCAGTGGCTATATCGGCGGGCATCTTGTGCCCCACCTGATCGCCGACGGGCGACGTGTCCGGGCAAGCTCGAGGAGCCAGGCGGTCCTCGAGGCCCGTTCCTGGCCCGGTGTCGAGATCGTGGCGGCAGACGTGCTGGCGCCGGAGACACTGGCTGCGGCCCTGCAAGGGGTCGAGATTGCCTATTATCTGGTCCATTCCATGGCTGCGGGGCGCGATTTCGGACGTCTGGATCTGCAAGCGGCGCGCAACTTTGCCGACGCCGCAGCACATGCCGGGGTTCGGCGGATCGTCTATCTTGGCGGCCTTGTTCCAGACGATGCCGTCAGCGAGCACATCGTCTCGCGGCGCGACACGGGCGAGGTCCTGCGCCAAGGCTCGGTCCCGGTCACCGAGATCCGCGCGGGGATCATCGTCGGTCCGGGCTCGGCGGCCTTCGAGGTCATGCGCGACCTGGTTTATCATCTCCCTCTGATGGTGACACCGCGCTGGGTGCGCGCCAAGTCGCCGCCCGTTGCCCTGGAGAACCTGTTGGTTTATCTCGCGCGGGTGCCCTGGATCGACGAGGCTGCATCCCTGAGCCTGGATGCCGCCGGCCCCGAGACCCTGACCTACACGGAGATGATGTACATCATGGCCGATGCGGCTGGCAAACGCCGCCCCTGGATCATCCCGGTGCCCGTGCTGACACCGGGACTCTCGGCCCATTGGCTGCGCTTCATCACCTCGGTGCCGACGAATGTGGCCCGTGCCCTGATCGAGGGACTCCGCCATGACTTCTACGCCGATGATACCGTGCTGCGCCGGCTCGTCCCCCAGCGTCTACTTGGGTTTCGAGAGGCCGTCGATTCGGCGTTCGACCTGGAGCGCCGTGGGGAGCCCATTACGCGCTGGACCGAGGGGGCCTTTGCCGTGCGCAATCAACGTATCGATTACGCCTATTATGCCAAGCGCGCCTCGGGCTTTTCCGAGACCAGCGCGAACCCGGCCGCCGTTTGGCGACTGGTTTCGGCAATCGGCGGGGACACCCGGTACTACTATCTCAATACACTTTGGTCCATCCGTGAGTGGATGGACTGGGCCATCGGAGGTCCGGGGCTCAAGCGCGGCCGGCGTCATCCGCAAGAGGTCCGGATCGGCGACCGTATCGACCATTGGAAGGTCCTGGGTGCAGAGCCCGAAAGGCGTCTCAGCCTCGCCTTCGGGATGCGCGCCCCCGGTGCGGGGGTGATGGAATTCGACCTGACCCCACTGCCCGACGGAGGCACACGCCTCACCGCGACCGCCTACTGGCACCCGGCCGGGGTTTGGGGGTTGCTTTACTGGTATTCACTGGAACCCATGCACCGCATCGTCTTCAAAGGACTCACCCGCGAGATCTGTCGGCGCGCTGAGCGGGATCAGCACAGACCACAACCGATCGAGAGCATTTAACCGAGGTATGATTCAGATGGACACACGCAGCGATTCGGCACTCTCGCATCCTCGAGCCGCAGCCAAAAAAAGCAGGGGCGAGCTTCCGGCGGCCATCGACGCGCCGCGCCACGACCTCTCGACCGAGCATGGCGGACGTATTCATTATTACGCGGACGTTTCGGCCGCCGGCCGCCCGCTGGTGCTGGTCCACAGCATCAACGCCGCACCCAGCGCCTTCGAGATGAAACCGCTGTTTGAGCAGTATCGCTCGCAGCGACCTGTCTATGCGCTCGACCTGCCGGGCTTCGGTCATTCCGATCGCAGCGACCGGCGCTATTCGCCGAGTCTCTTTGCCGGCGCCATCGTCGACTTTCTCGAGCGAGTCGTCGGAAAACCGTGCGATCTGGTCGCTTTCTCACTCGGCTGCGAGTTCGCAGCCCAGGCGGCGCTCACCAAGCCCGAGCGGGTCGAGTCGCTCGTTCTGATCTCACCGACGGGGTTCAGCGCACGACGCCTGCCCACCGGCCAGGCCGCGGAGCGTGCGCACAAGGTGCTGAGCGTCCCGGTCGTGAACGACGGACTCTTCGGCCTCCTGACGTCCCGACCGAGCATCAGGTTCTTCTACAAGCAGGCCTTTCATGGGGCCATCCCGCCCGAGATGGTCGACTACGCGTACGCGACGTCGCACCAGCCGGGCGCCAAGTACGCGCCGCTCTACTTCCTGTCCGGCCAATTGTTCACCCAGAACGCGCGGGAATCAGTCTACGGAAACCTGACCCAGCCGGTGCTCGTGCTCTACGACCGTGATCCGAATATCGACTTTCACGAGCTTCCGGACTTCCTGAGCCACCACCCGAATTGGCGAGCCGAACGCATCGCGCCGACGCGCGGCCTGCTCCAGTGGGAGCAACCGGCCAAGACCGCGGCTGCGATCGATCGCTTCTGGTCGATGTCTCAGGCTGCCTGAGCCTTTACTGAGTGCGGCCCGCCCCGGTTGCGGCGTTCCATGTCGCACCGGGGAAGGGACCACCAGGACTCCCGGTTCCGGATTCACCCATGCTTGCACCGCTCAAGACACTCGAGCAGATCATCGCTCGCCTCGGCGAGACGATCGACAGCCTTCCGCTGACGCGATCCGACGGATTCGTCTCCTTGGTCCTCGAGCTGCCCCAGGCTCTCACGATGGCGCCCGATGTGCCTGGACCCAGGTTCCAGTTCGCGCACAACCATCGCGGCGAGCTACGGGCAGGCTATGGCGTTGCCAGCGAATGGACTGCACATGGAGAGGCACGCCTGCAGACCTTGCGTATTGCAGCCAAACGGATGTCCGCGCATTGGGATCATCTGGACCCGGACGAGACCGGATTCGCGGGCTTTGCAATGCTCGGCTTCGCGGCATCCCCGGGACAGGGAGCCCAAGGATGGGCGGGCGATCCGGACGTGCTGCCCAACGCACTGCTGTGGCTCCCGGAGCTTGCACTCTGCTCAAGTGTCGGTCAGGCGGCGGTCATCCTCTCAACCGCGCTCCCCGCAGACCGTGACCAGGTCTTGGCCCGTTGGCAAGCGCGCTTGGAGCAGATCGTTCCGCGGCTCAATCAGCCCGCGCTCGATCCGCTGACACCCGCGCGCCTCGACCAGGGTCCGACCGAGCCTGATGTCGGACGCTGGCAAGACCTTGTCTCGTCGGCCCTCGAGCAGATCGAGCAGGACCAGATGGAGAAGGTGGTGATCTGTCGGCGGCTCAGGCTCGAGGGGCACCGGCGCTTCGATCTGACACGCCTCAACGCCGCTCTGGCCTATCTCTTTCCCTCCTGCCAGGTGGTCACGATCCGGAGGCATGCTGACAGCTTCGTCGCCGCAACCCCGGAGCGTCTCTTTACCCAGCAGCGCGACCGCATCGAGGTGGATGCGATCGCCGGTACGGTCTGTCGCGCTCCGAGCGCCGATCAGGACGCAGCGCTCACCAGCGCATTGCGGACCTCCCGCAAAAACCTGCACGAGCACATGGTGGTGGTCGATGCGGTCAGCGATGCCTTGAGTCACTGCAGCCGTCTGGTCGAGCCACCGGACGGACCACGTGTGATGCAGCTCAACAATGCTCAACATCTCTGGAGCATCATCCGGGCCGAGCTGGACCCGGGTATGGACGTCTTCCAGCTCGCCGAGCTGCTTCATCCGACACCGGCCACCAACGGCCACCCCTGCGAGCTCGCACGGGCATGGCTACGCCGCGCCGAGCCGATCCAACGCGGGTGGTATACGGGTGCGGCAGGAATCATCGAGCCCGATCTCACAGGTGAGCTCTGGGTCCTGTTGCGCTGTGCCCGCATCAACGACCGGACCGCTGACCTCTATGCAGGCGCAGGGATTGTTGCGGGCTCGGATCCGGACTCCGAATGGCAGGAAACCGAGCATAAGCTCGCGGCGATGTCGACGGCACTCCAGTTCGCATGAACGATACCCAGACGCCCGACCAGGGCTGTCGCAATCTCCGATGGGCACTTGCACTGTTCGACGGTCTCGTGCGGAGCGGTCTGCGCCACCTGGTGCTCTCACCCGGCTCGCGTTCGACACCGCTCATCCTCGCGGCCCAGCGACACCCGTGCATTGACCTGAAACCCATCCTCGACGAGCGCAGCGCCGCCTTCTTCGCGCTCGGCCTGGCGCAGGCATCATCCCGGCCGGTTGGCCTCGTGTGCACGTCCGGGAGCGCGCTCGCCCATTGGCTCCCGGCGGTGATCGAGGCGTCCGAGTCCGGCTTCCCTTTGATCCTGCTCTCGGCGGATCGTCCACCCGAGCTGCGTGGCTGGGGTGCGAATCAGACCATCGATCAGACACGCATGTTCGGCAGCTTCGCCCGCGAATTCCATGATCCGGGCCCTGCCGGAGCCGGTCCGGCCGCGCTCAAGGCGATACGCGCACTCGGGATGCGCGCGGGAATCGTGAGCCTGGGTCCTCGGCCCGGACCGGTCCATATCAACCTGCCGTTTCGCGAGCCGCTGGTGCCGGGCCCATCCTGTGACGCAGAGGCTGAGCCCGAGCCGGGGCGGGCACAAAGGGAAGCATTAGCGCCATTGGTCGCGGTCGTGCCAAGAACCCCGTCGGCCTGGCCGCACGGCCTCGTGACCCTATTCGAGGGCCGAGGGGTCATCTGCTGCGGCCCGATGATGCTCTCGAACGAGTCGGCTGCGGCGATCTGGCGGTGCGCCGAGATCCTGCATGCACCCGTGCTGGCCGACCCGCTGTCCGGTCTTCGCTTCGGGCCAGCGTCTGCGCATCGGATCACACGTTACGATAGCCTTCTGCGCAACGCTGCGGCCGCAACCGGATTGAAACCCGACTGGGTCCTGCGGTTCGGCGGGACACCCGTCTCCAAGACACTCCTGAGCTGGCTGGACGGGGTCCCCGCGATACTGGTCGACCCGAGCGAGCGGTGGAACGATCCAGGCCACGACGTCTGTGCGCGGGTCGCCACAGGACCAGTCGACTTTTGCCAATGGCTACAGGCATCGCGCGTCGGAGACTTGCCGACCCGGGAACCGGATTCAGGCTGGACAGGGCGATGGGCCGATGCCGAGCAGTCACTCGATCGGCTTGCCGGGATGTTCTTGGCGCAGGCACCCTGGTTCGAGGGTCATCTGATCGGCCAGCTCCTGCATCGGCTCCCCACGGGGGAAAGCCTCTTTTGCGCAAACTCGCTGCCGATCCGGCAACTCGACACCTGGTCGGGACAGGGTAAAACCCAGTTGAGAGTCTTCGGTCACCGCGGGGCAAGCGGCATCGACGGGCAAACCTCGACGCTCGCGGGCCTGAACGCCGGACGAACCGCGCCTAGACAAGGCGTCACCGGGCTCCTGGGTGATCTGTCGTTCATCCATGACCTCAGTGGCCTGATGCTCATGCAGACGCTCGACCGCCCCTGCATTGTCTTGAATAATGGCGGCGGCCGGATCTTCGACTATCTGCCGCAACGTGGGCTCGTGGAGCTTGAGCGGTTGTGGCGAATACCTCCGAGCGTGGAGTGCCATGCCCTGGCGCGGGCCTTCGGCCTCCTTCATCGGCACGTCGATGACCCCATCGGTTTCGAGCAGGCATTGGACGAGGCAATGGACGCCGGGGCTCGAGGAGAGCCGGCAGGACTGATCGAGGTTCGCATCAATGCGGATCTGAGCCTCCAGAGTCACCAGGGATTCTGGAACGACGTTCGCGAGCAATCCATCATCGAGAGTGAATGAGGTCCCAAGGTGGCGTCAGAGAGCAGACAGCAGACTGGTCATATCGAAGGTGAGGGGCAGAGACCCATCGTTTGGGAGACGCCCTCGGACGGCATCTACCAGGACATTCTCTATCAACGGGGCGAGCAGATCGCCAAGATCACCATCAATCGGCCCGAGGTGCGCAATGCCTTTCGCCCCCGGACGGTCCGCGAGCTGATCCATGCCTTCCGTCGTGCGCACATGGATCCGGGTATCGGTGTCATCATCCTGACCGGCGCGGGCGATCTCGCCTTTTGCTCCGGCGGTGATCAGCGTATCCGCGGCGACGAGGGTTACCGAGACGAGGCCGGGGTGGAGCACCTGAATGTCCTCGAGCTGCAGCGTCAGATCCGGACCCTCCCCAAGCCCGTTGTGGCCATGGTCGCGGGCTATGCGATCGGCGGCGGACACGTGCTTCACTTGATCTGCGATCTGACGATCGCCGCCGACAATGCGCGGTTCGGCCAGACCGGGCCTCGTGTCGGCAGCTTCGACGGCGGCTTCGGGGCTGGACTCATGGCCCGGACCGTGGGTCTGAAAAAAGCAAAGGAAATCTGGTTCCTATGCCGCCAGTACGATGCCCAAGAGGCACTGGCGATGGGCCTGGTGAATACCGTGGTACCGCTCGCCGATCTCGAGGCCGTCACTGTCGACTGGTGTCGCCGAATGAACCGACTCTCACCGACGGCCCTGCGCATCCTCAAATCGGCCTTCAACGCAGAAACGGACGGACTCGCGGGCATCCAGGAGCTGGCGGGCAATGCGACCGCGCTCTTCTACACCACGGCCGAGGGACAGGAAGGACGCGATGCTTTCCTCGAGAAACGTGAGCCCGATTTCGGCCAGTTCCCGCGCCGTCCTTAGCGTGTCGAGACCCCGGTCGAACTTCGCGCTCTGGGTCGACGCATCGCGTCCCAAGACCCTCCTGCTCGCCGTCACGCCAGTGGTGGCGGGGATTGGACTGGCCGCCTTCGAGACCGGGCAGGTTGCCGCGGTCACGGCCTTTTTCACCCTGCTGGCCGCGGTCGCGATCCAGATCGGGACAAACCTACACAATGACGCCTCCGACTACGAGCGGGGAACGGATACGGTCGAGCGCCTAGGTCCACCAAGGGCAACCGCCCAGGGCTGGTTCAGCGCAAAGCAGGTCAAACAGGGCGCCTATCTGGCCTTCGGGCTCGCCTTCCTGATTGGGCTGGGTCTGGTCGTGCGAGGCGGTTGGCCGATCCTGGCAATCGGGATCGCCTCACTCGCAGCGGGCTATGCATATACCGGAGGACGACGCCCGATTGCCTATGGCCCTTTCGGTGAGATCTACGTGCTGATGTTCTTCGGGGTGGTAGCCGTTGGCGGCGCCTATTACCTGCAAACCCTGGCCTTCGGTTGGCCCCCGCTTCTGGTCGGGATCGCGCTGGGCCTCCCGGCCGCCGCAGTGTTGCTGCTCAACAACTATCGGGATCTGGAGACCGATCGCACTGCGGGACGTCAAACCCTCTGTCATCATCTTGGCCGCCCCTATGCCCGTCTGCTGTATGCCATGATGCTTCTGGTACCCATCCCGATTCTCATACTGACGATCGGCCCCGTCGTGTCCTGGCCGGTCCTCGCCGCCCTGCCCTTCGGCGGACTTCTGATTTTCCAGCTCTTTCGGGGCGTGACGGGCACCCAGATCAATCCAATACTTGGACAAACGGCCTTGTATCAGGCGGTCGTCACCGTCCTGTTTCTCGTCGGTTTCGGCCTGAGTAACATCCGGTGATCGATGGCCTTTCGATCGATCATCTCCGGATCAATCGGTTTTGGGCGAGGCCATATGATCTGCCGCTTCGGCGACACTGGCAGAGTGCCCGCGGTGGCTTTCAACGGCGAAGGGGTTGGCTGGTCCGTGTCGAGGCGGATGGCATCTGCGGTTTCGGGGACTGCGCGCCGATTCCCGTGGCAGGTACGGAGGCGTTCGACTCAGCCGAATCCGCGCTGCTCGAGGTCGAGTGCCGAGCGCCGGGGGAGGCCTCGGACGACCTTCTTTCGATGATGGACGAACGGCTCGCCACGGTGCCCGCAGCCCGATTCGCCATAGAATGTGCGCTGCTCGATCTCCGAAGCCGGGCTCGATGCCTGCCCTTACGAACCCTGCTGGCGGAATCAGCATCGGACCATGTGGCGGTCAACGGGACCCTGGGGCCGCTCTCGACACTGAGCAAGGATGATCTTCATGCCTGTGCCGGGGCTGGTTTCAGGGTTATGAAGATCAAGGTGGGACTGGACTCACCCCGCTCGGAGCTGACTCAGCTGACTCTGCTCGCATCGTCCCTGCCTCCAGACACGAGACTCAGGCTTGATGCCAACGGGGCTTGGGGCTATGAAGAGGCATGCCTGATGATCGAGCGGTTATCTGGGCTGCCGATCGAATCACTGGAGGAACCCCTTCGGATTCCGGACCCGAGCCATCTTAAGGCGCTCCAGAGTGAGGCGAGCTTCCCGCTCGCGCTTGATGAGAGTCTGTCCAGCGTGCCTGCCGATGCCGATCTAGGGCAGCTCGGGGTGCGACGCATCGTGATCAAGCCCGCCGTCACCGGGGGACTGATACGTGCGCTCGACCGCTCGGCGCGGGCTGCGATGGCCGGAGTCGAGGTCGTGGTGACCAGCGTCGTCGAGAGCGCCGCCGGCCTCTGGCCGACCGCCCAACTCGCGGCTGCCACGGGAAGCCGAATCCCTCACGGACTCGCGACGGCAGACTGGCTCGCCGCGGACCTGGGGAGCGCACCCCGACCGATCGGGGGACGCCTATGGCTTCCCGACAGGCCGGGCTCTGGATTCGAACCGCACCCGGCATGACGTCCCTTGATCCGGACCTGTGGCCGCTGATTCGATTGGCGCTCCATGTCGGATTTTTTCTGGCAGCAGCCTATCTCCTCCATTCGATCTTCAATCTGCGCGGGGCCACTGAGCCTCGGCATCTGCCGAGAGCCAAATGGTCGGTCCGGATCCCCATCGTCCTGCTGATCATCCTGTTCACCGGGGCGCTGATCTATCAGGCGACCTGGCAGCTCACAGGCGCGTCCCGTCCGAAGTTCATCGCCTTCATGCAACTCCATGATCGGCGCGAGCTCAACCCGGCCCACAGAATTCTGCGGGGCCGGATACTCGACCATCGAGGCGAGGCGCTTGCCTACAGTGAGGAGATCCTCGGACAGGTCTATCGACTCTATCCCGACGGACCGGCATTCGCGCATGTCGTCGGGTACAGCCATCCCATGTTCGGGGCCGCGGGGATGGAGTCCGTGGCGAGTGTCCGGCTCAATGGTGGCGCGCCCGATGGCATCGCCGGATGGAGCACCCTGGGTCGCCAGCTCGTGACCCAAGAGAAACGACCACGCGGCCAGGACCTGATGCTCACATTGGATGCCGAGCTCCAGCGGATGGCCTTCCGCCTGCTCGACGGACATCGTGGGGCAATCGTGCTCTTGCGACCCGATGACGGAGCGATCCGCACACTCGTGAGCAGCCCAGCGTACGACCCCAACAGGATCACATCCGCCCTCTTTCAGGAGACCGGACCGGGTGCGGCCTTACTGAACCGGGCGACTCAGGGTCTCTATCCACCTGGCTCAGCCTTCAAGATCGTCTTGGCAGCCCTGGCCCTCGAGGCAGGTTTCTCCGGCACGCTCGATTGTCCAGCGGATGGATTCACGACCTCCGCGCGATACCGAAGAATCCGAGATCATGAGTACTACACGGCTCGCAAGGTCGGCTCGACCTGGAAGGGTCACGGCCGAATAGACCTCACCACGGCCTTGGCACACTCATCGAACGTCTTCTTTGCAAAGCTGGGGGTCGGCTTCGGCCACGACGCCTTCTACAAAATCACCGACCGGATGCACTTCAGCCGCAGGATCATCCTTCAAGAAAGCCCTTACGGCGCCTGGTCGATGGGCACAGGCGAAATCCCGCGTCTCGATGCATCGGATCAGTACGGCCTTGCCCAGATGTCGATCGGTCAGGGCGCAGCTCTGGTGACACCCGCCCACATGGCGCTCATCACCGCGGCGATCGCCAATCGAGGCTTGGCCGTTAAACCGAGAATTGTCCAGGTGGAAGAGCCCAGGCCATTGTCCTATTTCATGGGCCAATCTACGGCCGATCGTCTTGCCGCCATGATGCGCAGAGTCGTGACCGACGGAACCGCGCGGGGGATCGACGGCCCCCAGCTCGCGATTGCGGGGAAGACCGGGACCGCAGAGAACCCTCATGGAGCCTCGCACAGTTGGTTCGTCGGATTTGCGCCCGCCGATCGACCCAAGCTCGCAGTCGCCATTCTGGTCGAGCACGGCGGTTATGGCTCGGCGATGGCGGCACCGATCGCGAAGACTCTGCTGCTGAAAGCAGACGAGCTGGGGCTGCTCGAATGAGTCGTGCGAACGGACCGATCGGAATCCCGGACGCCTGGGTGCTGCGCGCTCCTGAGCGCCTCCTCCTGTTTTGGTGCCTCGTCTGTATCTCGCTCGGTTTCCTCATGCTCTGGGGCTCGACGCACGTCAGCGGGGGAGCCATCGGTGGACGCGATCTGCTGCCGCTCGGGCTCTACGCATTGTCTCTGTTGAGCATGCATCTCTTGCTCGTCCTGGCGAGGTTTAGGGGCGATCAGTTGATCGTCATCGCGGTCGCCTTCCTCTCGGGATTCGGCATGCTTGCCCAATACCGTATGGGCTCATTCGGAACAACGGACAGCATCTCGATCAACCTCGCCCTATTTCCGGCCTGCTTCGTCGTCATGAGCGGCGCCGCCATCATGCTCATGCGCGGGCGTTACAGGATCCTGACTCAGGGACACTGGGTTTGGGTCTGGGCAGGGCTCTCGCTCGGGCTTTTGGGCGTTCTGATGATGCTTGGGCAGCGTTTCCGGGGCGGCGTCTATGCGGCCGGACTGTTCACGCCGAGCGAGATCCTGAAGGTCACGATCGTGCTCTTTCTCGCAGCCTTCATCGACATCCATGGCAAGGCGCTGAGCAACTGGGGCAGAGGTTTGCCGCTTCCCCCATGGCGGGCATTGATGCCGCTGGCTGGGTTCTGGCTCATCTTGGCTGGGCTATTGATCGTCCAGCGCGATATTGGACTCTTCGTTGTCCTAAGCGCCGCCATGCTGATGATGCTCGTAGTCGGGACCGGGCACGTCGGCTATCTGCTCTTTGGCGGAGTCGGCGCAGCGGCCCTGGTCGGGGCGGTTCTGACATTCCTGCCCCACGGAGAGCGCCGGATCCAGGCATGGCTGGAGCCGTTCAGGGATCCCACTGGAGTTAGTTGGCAGATCCTTCAGGGATTGTCCGGGATGTACTCCGGAGGGCTCTGGGGAGAGGGATTCGGACGAGGCAGCCCGGAATACACGCCAATCGCACAGTCAGACTTCATCTACTCGGTCATCGGGGAGGAATTGGGCTTCGTCGGGTGTGCCGTCGTGATCCTGTTCTTCCTGATTCTTTTCGGCCGGGGCATGTCGGTCGCGGCTCAAACGCGTTGCAACCATGGTCAGTTGGTCGGCATCGGACTCATCACAGTGCTCGCAACCCAAACCTTCCTCAACATCGGGGGCGTAACCAAGTTTGTTCCGCTCACCGGAATCCCCTTACCCTTCATCAGTCACGGCGGAAGCAGCCTGATCACCAGTTTCCTGGCCCTGGGCTTGCTCCTCGCGATTTCGGATGGCCAAGCCGCCGCACCTCCACGAAAGCGCTCGTTGAAGCCGCCGAGAACACCGCGGACGGATCACAACAACAAGAGACATCGAACGGAAACCGCACGAGCCACCAGCAGCGCTTCTCAAACCTGAGGTACCCCGCCCGTTGCTCGGTGAATTGCGTCACCTGGAGATGGGCAGTCGCTGAAAGACAGCGCGGTCGCGCCGCGCTCGAGTCCAGGACAGCTGACTACAAGCTGCGCGCTCGGTGGCCCCCGGTGCGGCGTTGTCGCAAAAAAAA
>RRYU01005562.1_pt1 | contig 18441 bp, 14 predicted proteins | sample 2162651 | NCBI WGS metagenome assembly RRYU01 (sample SAMN10267283, study PRJNA491782) | microbial mat metagenome | isolation source: biomat in the production well | place: Japan: Minami-Kanto gas field, natural gas well KTG3 | collected 2017-06 | reverse complement strand
TCATCGGCCGCGGCCGCAGCCTGGCCGCACCCCGGGCGATGGACCCCGGCGCCGCGCTGTCCGGCGCCCAAGGCTCGGTGCTGGACCCGGTGGTGACTATCCGCTGCCGCATCGCCCTGGAGCCGGAGCAGTCGGTCAACCTGGACCTGGTCTATGGTATGGGCGACAGCCGCGACGCGGCTTTGGCCCTGGTCGGGAAATACCAGGACCGCGGTCTCGCCGACCGCGTCTTCGACCTGGCCTGGACCCATGCCCAGGTGGTGCTGCGCCAGATCGACGCCACGGAAGCGGATGCGCAGCTCTACGCCCGCCTGGCCAACTCGGTTCTGTACGCCCATGCAGCACTGCGCGCAGACAGCGTCCTGCTCATGCGCAACCGGCGCGGGCAGTCCGGCCTGTGGGGTTATGCCATTTCCGGCGACCTGCCCATCGTCCTGCTGCGTATCGCCGACCTGGCCAACATCGAACTGGTGCGCCAACTCATCCAGGCCCATGCCTACTGGCGTCTCAAGGGGCTGGCGGTGGACCTGGTGATCTGGAACGAGGACCTCGCCGGCTACCGGCAGGCGTTGCAGGAGCGCATCCTCGGCCTGGTGGCGGTGGGACTGGATACCCAGGCCATGGACCGGCCCGGGGGCATCTTCGTGCGCTCGGCGGAGCAGGTCTCGGAGGAAGACCGCATCCTGTTCCAGACGGTCGCCCGGGTCATTCTCAGCGACGCCCGGGGGACCCTGGCGGAACAGGTCGAACACCCGGCCCCGCCGCGGGTACGGGTGCCGCGACTGAAGCCCAGCCGGCCCAGGCCGAAGCGGGTACCCGCCGGCCCCGAGCCACTGCGGGACGACCTGATCCTGTGCAACGGCATCGGCGGTTTCACCCGGGACGGGCGCGAATACGTCATTACCACCACGCCGACGCAGCTCACGCCGGCCCCCTGGGTCAACGTGCTGGCCAATCCCCACTTCGGCAGCGTCATCTCGGAGAGCGGCCAGGCCTACACCTGGGGCGAGAACGCCCACGAGTTCCGTCTCACGCCCTGGCACAACGACCCGGTAACCGACGCCGGTGGCGAGGTCTATTACCTGCGCGACGAGGAGAGCGGTGATTTCTGGTCGCCCACGCCGCTGCCCCGTCGCGGCGCAGAGCCCTACGTCAGCCGCCATGGCTTCGGTTACAGCGTGTTCGAGCATGACGAGGGTGGCATCCGCTCCGAGCTGTGGGTCTACGTGGCCCAGGATGCGCCGGTCAAGTTCGCGTTGCTCAAACTGCGCAATGCCTCCGGCCGGCCGCGCCGGCTCTCCGCCACCGGCTATGTGGAGTGGGTGCTGGGCGATCTGCGGCCCAAATCGGCCCAATATGTAATCACCGAGGTCGACCCCGACAGCGGCGCACTCTACGCCCGCAATCCCTACAACACCGAGTTCCCGGACCGGGTCGCCTTTTTCGACGTCAATGATGCGAACCGGACCGTTACCTGTGACCGGGCGGAATTCATCGGCCGCAACGGCAGCCTGGAGAACCCGGCCGCGATGGCGCGCACCCACCTGTCCGGTCGGCTGGGAAGCGGCCTGGATCCCTGCGCCGCGATTCAGTTGGGCTTCGACCTGGCCGATGGTCAGGAGCGCAAGATCGTCTTCAGGCTCGGCCTGGGGGGAATACCCGGCGGCGAAGACGCCAACGCCCTGATGCATGGATTGCACGGCGTCGACGCCGCGCGGCACGCCCTGAAAGCGGTCTGGCACTATTGGAACCACACCCTGGGCGCGGTCCAGGTGGAGACCCCCGACCCGTCGCTCGACGTGCTGGCCAACGGCTGGCTGCTGTACCAGACCCTGGCCAGCCGCCTGTGGGCGCGCAGCGGCTACTATCAGTCCGGCGGTGCCTTCGGCTTCCGCGACCAGTTACAGGACGCCATGGCCCTGGTGCACGCCGAGCCCGGGCTGCTGCGTGCCCAACTGCTGTTGTGCGCGGGCCGCCAGTTCCCCGAGGGAGATGTGCAGCACTGGTGGCATCCGCCCGCCGGTCGTGGCGTGCGCACCCATTGCTCCGACGATTACCTGTGGCTGGCCCTGGCCACCTGCCGCTACGTGCTGTGTAGCGGCGACACCGGCGTACTGGATGAGCCGGTCGCATTCCTGGAGGGGCGCCCGCTCAATCCGCAGGACGAGTCCTACTACGACCTGCCCGGCCGCTCCGGGACGGCGGAGAGCCTGTACGGGCATTGCGTGCGGGCCATCCGGCACGGGCTGCGCTTTGGTGCCCACGGCCTGCCGCTGATGGGTTCCGGCGACTGGAACGACGGCATGAACCGGGTGGGTATCGAAGGCAAGGGGGAGAGCGTGTGGCTGGGCTTCTTCCTGTACGAGGTGCTGCGCCGATTCGGCGCGTTGGCACGCCTGCACGGTGACACGGCCTTCGCCGAGGAGTGTGCGGCCGAAGGTCAGCGCCTGGGCGGGAACCTCGAACGGCACGCCTGGGACGGCGCCTGGTATCGCCGCGCCTGGTTCGACGATGGCACGCCCCTGGGGTCGGCGGACGACGCCGAATGCCGAATCGATTCGATCTCCCAGAGTTGGGCCGTGCTGTCCGGGGCGGGCGATGCCGATCGCATGCGCCAGGCAATGGGGGCCGTGGACGAACACCTGGTGCGGCGCGACCATGCCCTCATCCAGCTCCTAGATCCCCCCTTCGACCGCTCCGACCTGGACCCCGGCTACATCAAGGGCTACGTGCCCGGCGTGCGCGAGAACGGTGGCCAATACACCCATGGTGCCGTCTGGGCGGCCATGGCCTTCGCCGCCCTGGGCGACAATCGGCGTGCCTGGGAGCTCACCGGCCTGATCAATCCGGTCAACCACGCCAAATCGGCCAAGGGCATCGCCACCTACAAGGTGGAGCCCTATGTCATGTCCGCCGACGTCTACGCGGTGGCGCCCCACACCGGTCGTGGCGGCTGGACCTGGTACACAGGCTCTGCTGGCTGGATGTACCGGCTGATCCTAGAATCCCTGCTGGGCCTGCGGCTGGAAGTGGACCGGCTGCACCTGGCGCCCTGCCTGCCCGGCCACTGGGAGGGGTTGAAGATCCATTACCGATTCCGGGAGACGGTTTATCACATCGACGTCGTGCAGGTTCCTATGGGTGAGAACGGGACGGGCGGGGTGACAGGCGTGACGGTCGATGGGATCGGGCAGGAGGGGCGGGCGATTCCGTTGGTCGATGACGGTAGGGAGCACAGGGTGGAGGTGCAGGTGGCGGTGGGATAGCTGCGAGTGTGATTAACCTCTTTCTTTGGTCGACCGGATCGTCCGCGTACCACATGGCGCCCAAGGACCGGGCCACCTGTTCCGAGAACCGGGAACTGCCCAACACGGGGATCGAGGTCAGGTCATGCAGTCACAGAGGTCATGCAGTCACTGAGTTGGGTCGTGCTGTCTGGGACGAGCACCTGGTGCGGCGCGACCACTGCCTTCCCGCCAATCGCTCAGAGATAGAGCAGAATCGCAAAGTAGTGGCTGATGCTGCCGGCAAGGACAAACAGGTGCCAGACGCCATGGCACCAGCTACGGACGTGATCCAAGACGTAGAAGATCACGCCGACGGTGTAGAAGAGACCGCCTGCCACCAGTAGTCCAAAACCCACCGGAGGCAGGGCGGTGATGATGGGATCGAGGGCGAACAGGATCAACCACCCCATGATCAGGTAGATGATCACTGACAGCCTGCCTCCGCCCTTGCCGCGCAGAGAGTCGATAATGATACCCAGCAGGGCCAGCCCCCATACCGAGCCGAACAGCCACCAGCCGATGGCGCCGCCGAGGGCTACCAGGCAGAACGGCGTGTAAGTGCCTGCGATCAGGAGGTAGATCGCGTGGTGATCCAGCACTCGGAAGACCCGCTTCGCAGGCCCGCGCAGGCTGTGATAGAGGGTTGAGAACAGATACAGCAGGAACAGGGTGAAACCATAGACAGCGAAGCTCACGATGCGGGCCGCCCCGTCGGTGGCAGCGGCCAGGGAGATCAGCACGGCTACGCCGATCAGGGCCAGCACGGCGCCGACCATGTGGGAGATACTGTTGAAGCGCTCGCCCTCGTACATCCTGGCTTTACCCCCATGTTCTGCGGCCGGCCAACGTGTATGGATTATGGACTGACACCGGTGGCGAGTCCAAGAGTCGATTCGGTCTGTTCTAGGGCATGGATGTGCCTGCGCATGGGCCGGTAGGCCAGTCGGATAGGGGTTTCGCCCCGCCAAAGGTGTACATCGGGCTCCGCGCGCCGGTTGGGCATGCGGGTTCAAGTGTCATGGGCATGTCCCGCGAGTCACAACCAAACCCGTAACTATTACGAAAATGCCTCGAGTGACAAGTAGATTAATCCGGCGCGGATGACGGCTGGGCACTACACTTGTAAGTAGCGTAGACGGATCAAGGTCCCGCCCGTAGCTGCCCCGCTGCTTCCTCTTCACCCCCCGAGTTTCCGGTCGCGTTCAAACGTGCTGTTCCCGTATCCCGTTGCGCGTCATGGCGGATGGCTATCGAGGGCACAGATATGCGCTGTGTACGCTGACGTACAGAAGGTTTGGCAATAGAGGTGGAGAATATCCATAAGGGTGAGCTGAAGCCGTGGGTCCTCGGGCTTGCTCGGAGCCATACACGGACACCCCCCAGAGTGAATTCATACATGCACGACTAACGGGAGCATTCGATGCCATCGCAGCAGGGTAAAGGTAGTCAGGGCGGTCAGTGGCACGGCGGTTCCACACCCCCGGATTTGGAAGACCTGATTCGTCAGGGACAGGATCGGCTCAAGCAGTTCATGCCCGCCGGCGGCCCACGTAGCGCCATCGTTGTTGCGATCCTCCTATTGGCTGGACTGGGTGCATGGACGGCCTACTACACGGTACCGAGCGACTCCGTCGCCGTGGTACAGCGTTTCGGCAAGTATCTCAAGGACGTGCAACCGGGACTGCATTTCAAGCTGCCAATGAACATAGATACGGCGACCATTGTCCCCGTCAAACGCCAGTTGAAGCAGGAGTTCGGTTTTACGACCCCAGGCACCGGTGATCGGTACCAAAGCCCCCGCGACGGCAAGCGGGAAACAGAGATGGTGACAGGCGACCTCAACGCCGCTCTAGTGGAATGGGTGGTCCAGTACCGTATCTCGGATCCTGTCAAGTACCTGTTCGAGGTTCGGGAGCCCAGTGCGACCCTGCGCTATGTTTCAGAATCCGTCATGCGCGAGGTGGTCGGCGACCGCACCGTGGACGAGGTGATCACCATCGGCCGGCAGGAAATCGAAATCGAGGCGCTGGACAAGATGCAGACGCTGTCCACCAAATACGCCATGGGCATCAGCATCGACCAGGTGCAATTGAAAAACATCAACCCGCCCCAGCCTGTGCAGGAGTCGTTCAACGAGGTCAATCAGGCCCAGCAGGAGAAGGAGAAACTGATCAATGAGGCGCGACGCGACTACAACAAGGTGATCCCTTTGGCTGAGGGAGAAAAGGATCAGCGCATCCGCGAGGCCGACGGCTACCGGCTCAAGCGCATCAACGAAGCAGAAGGCAACGTGGCCCGCTTCAGCGCCCTGTTGACGGAATACAGCAAGGCCCCGGAGGTCACCCGTCGGCGTATCTATATCGAGACCCTGCAGGACGTTATGCCGCACATAGGCTCGAAAATCATTATTGACCAACAGACACGCGGTATCCTGCCGTTGCTGAATCTGGGAACCCGGAACGGAGTACAGCCATGATCAAACCATTAGCCATTTTGGCCGCGGCCGGAATCGGGGCATACATTCTGGGGAGTTCGTTCTATACCGTGAATGAAGTCGAGCAGGTGATCATCACTCAGTTCGGCAAGCCGGTCGGCGAGCCCGTGACGACCGCCGGCCTGAAGCTCAAGCTGCCCTTCATTCAGGACGTCAATCCTATCGACAAGCGGGTGCTGGAGTGGGACGGCAGTCCGTCGGATATGCCGACCAAGGACAAGCTCTATATTTCGGTCGACCTGTTCGCCCGTTGGCGCATCACCGATCCCCTCCAGTACTTCCTGCGCCTGCGCGATGAGCGTAGCGCCCAGTCGCGCCTGGATGACATTCTCGGCAGCGAGACCCGTAATGCGGTCGCCAAGCACGAACTGATCGAGATCATCCGCACCACCAAGGATCGCGTACCCCTGCGCGATGCCCTCCTGACCGACGCGGAGCGGGACGTGGGGTCACTGGTGCCGATCCAGAAGGGACGCAAGCTGGTGGAACTGGAGATCTTCACCGCGGCCGCCGAGAAGGTCAGGGTATTTGGCATCGAACTGCTCGATATCCGCTTCAAGCGGATCAACTACAACGAAAGTGTGCGTCCCAAAATCTATGACCGAATGATCAGCGAACGGCGCCAGATCGCCGAGCGCTTTCTCTCGGAAGGCAACGGCGAGGCCGCCAGAATTCGCGGCAACCGCGTGCGTGACTTGAACAAGATCCAGTCCGAGGCCTACCGGCAGGTGGAGGAGATCCGCGGCGTGGCGGATGCCAAGGCCACCGAAATCTATGCCCAGGCCTACAACCAAAGCCCTGAATCCGTGGCCTTCTACGAATTCACGCGGACCATGCAGTCTTACAAGTCCATGATCGCGGAAAACACCACTCTGGTCCTTTCCACGGAAAGCGACTTATTCAAATTCCTGAAGGGGATGAGTCCAGATGGCGCAGGCGTCCCGATCCAGGCGTTCGGTGTCAAACCATGACATCAGCCTACCCCAAACCCCATAAACCGAGGAGATCGAAATGAGCGAACAAGACAAGAGCCTGATGGCCGAATACGGCATTACCAGTTCACCCAAGACGGTGTACTTCTACAAAGAGTTCCGCTACGACAGACTGTCGGATGCGCTCAGTTATGCCAGGAGTGATACCCAACGTATTCAAGAGGCCGGAGAATCCACCCCGTCAGCCTGAGAACCGGGCACGTAATAAGTTTGCCTTCTGTGTTCGGTTATTCGGCTACACCGGACCAGAAGGTAGCGCCCTTGATGAGAAATTCGTCGTAGCGCATGTAGTGCGATCCGTCGCAGGAAAAGGTCAGGCTCACCATACCGTTGAAAATATTGATGGAGGCCGTGCGTAAATAAATGGTCATATCCACTTTGCGCAGACTCTGCATGGCGTCCAGAATCCGGGTGATCTCGGCCCGCGGTATCGTGGCATCCTCAGGATACGGCCGTGATGGGTACAGCAGACAGATGTCCGGGTCCATGAGTACTTCATGGTCCAGGATGCGATAACGCAGCGGGTCATCAATGGTCCAGATCGTGGCTTGGCTACTCGAGAAGTGAATCTGACACTGGAACACGCCCCGTTCCGTGAGCAATTCCTCCAGAATAGAGAGCGCATTCTGTATATTGCGGTCCATCGGGCTTTCGGTCCGGGTCTGCTGGAACAGCGTACCGCGAATTGCCGGGTCTCCCTTTACCTGCCGCCACTCATGCGGCTCCTGGTATAGCGCAGAAGTCACCGGCAGGCCGCGCAGATCGAAGTCCGCACCCAGGTATCCCAAGGTACCCGCCCCCGACACCACGACTTGCAGCGCGGTCAGTGACGGTCGATGGGCAGCCAGACTGACATAGGCATCCGACAACAAGAAGCCCCATGCCGGTATTGCCTCCTTCATGTAGGGGCACTCGGTGCGATTGCGCTGAAAATGGCCGGATAGAATCCCGGTCTGGCTGATATTGTCGCTGATTTGGCTGGCGTCGTTGCCGAGGACATACAAGTAGGTGCAGTATGGAATACTCGAGAAGCCTTCCAGAAGCACCGTATTCAGGCCGTCTCGATTGCCCCAAACCGGTACGCATTTCTCGGCCAGCAGCGCGAGCGGTTCTCGGAGCATCCGTGCCAGTTCTTCGCGCTGCCGGTAGATGCTGCCTTTCCAGGAGGGTTCCATGAAATCACCAGAAATCAGTTGTGTATCAGGCAAAAGCTGTCGCTCATATTAGCGCAAACTGTGATTCTGCGGTGTTTTTTTGCGATCTGATGGTGTGTATTCAGAGTACTCAATAAAGGGACTGTTTCAATGCTTGTGACTTTGCGACAAATTGTACAGGAAGTCAGTGCCGCAACACATCTGGATGACGTCCTGGACATCATTGCTCACCGGGTCAAAGAGGCATTGTCGATCGATGCCTGCGCCGTGTATCTGAGCGACGCGGAAAGAAACCAATACGTCTTGATGGCGGCAGATGGTTTTCACCAGGCATCCATAGGCCAGGTCCGCATATTGGCTGCTGCACTGGCGGAGCGCGTGGATTTTCTCTCCATCGGGACCAATGATCTCACCCAGTACATGCTTGCCGTGGACAGAAACAACGCACAGGTCGTGACACCCTACGACAGTCTGCATCCGGCCATCCTCAATGCAATCCACCATGTCATCAAGGAGGCGCATCTGCGTGGCAAACCCGTAAGCGTATGTGGTGAAATGGCGGGTGATCCGGCAGGGGCGCTGTTGCTATTGGGGATGGGCGTCGATGCCCTGAGTATGAGCGCCGCGAGTTTCGCGCGCGTCAAACTGGTCATTCGAAGTTTCACGCAACAGCGGGCGCGCTCACTCCTTGACGAAGCGCTTGGAATGGAGGATGGATTCGCCATTCATCGCCTACTGAATGGTGCGCTTGAAGGGGTTGGGGTTTAGCCGAGGATGAGGGGCAGCCCGCTTGGCCGCTGCCAATATCTCCGGGAATCGCGGTCAGTCGATTCCGTTGCCGCCGTAATACTCCTGGCCCGATTCGTTGCGAAACTGGTAGTGGGACTCGCTCCTGTTGTTGGCAGCCTCACAGGCCCCAGGGCTACTGGGCGGAACGACTGGAAGTGTTCTACATCTCGCATGGCACGCAATAACGGACGCCCCGACAAGGGCGCCTGTCATGGTGTGAACTCAGGACGCCTTCCTTGGCAATGGCACTTGTGCGCCGAGGGTTCAACCACCGCGATCGTCTTCATCCGTGGCTGGGAACGGCAAGCACACATTGGGATGGTCCACCGGCAGGTCAACAAACGCTTTGCGGGTCGCCTCGGTTTCGAAGTAGACAGTCAGGTTGCCGTCCGCCAGGGACGGATGACTCTTGACGTCTTCGATATCGTCGCCGGTCATGGGGTCGATGGTATTGATGCGAAATTCCGGCTCGTGCACCCGATGGCTCTGGGCCTGGTCGCGTGGCATCGGATCAGTTGCGACCCAATTCAGGGATTCGAACTTGAGGACGGGTGCTTTCTGGAATGGTGTCGGTGTAAACATGGTGGATCTCCTGTGACTCATTGCTGCCGCTCGTAAGGCTGCGCGTTGCGCGCCGCTCCCTGCGGAAACTCCACCCAGTTATAAAGACGCCGGCATTTCCGGTACGGGGTGTGGCAATGGTTATCTATAACATAGTCCTTTAGTCGGGAAATAGCTCATCATATTAATTGATGAGGCGGACGCCGGCTGAGAGCGCCCTTGATTGCCGTCTTCGACCACGCTGTCCTCAATGGACATGGTTCGGCGCTGTGTACGCTGGCGCACGGACGGCCTTGAGCGAGAAGAGGAAAATCCTCTGAGCGTCAAGGCCCTGCGGGGCTGCCGGTACCGCGGTGCCCTGAATGCCATATTATCCCGCTAGGTTATTTCTGGGATATCTACTATCATTTCTACTGTGGCCAATCTGGCTGCAAAAACGCAAAAGACGCGACAAGGACAATGACCATGTACACGGGAGACATCGTAATTCACATCGACGAGGAACTGAGTAACGACCGCATCCACGACCTGGAGAAGCAGATTGGAGAAGAACACGGGATCTACAGTGCCTGCATGCACGAGAAGACACGCCATCTGATGGTCGTGGACTTCGACACGATGGAGGTGCAGCCGAGCAGCATCGTCCAGGCGGTTCGCAATCGGGGGATGAATGCGCAAATGATTGGCTTTTAGAGCCTCTCTCAAGTATTTGGAAAAAAGCGGCCCTTGCGGGTCGCTTTCTCTTTCTGTTCATTCGTGAACTGCCGGCAGGGTGGTCAGATCCAGCGCGACCTTTTTAATATCTTCTTCATGGGTCACCGAACTTATAGTAAAGCCAAGTGCTTTTGCTAAACTCAGCATCCTGCGGTTATTAGCCAGTATCTCGCCTTTCATCACCTGGGTACCTCGTTCCTGGCAGTATCTTATCATCTTGGTCAGAAGCTTCCGGCCCAGACCTTCTCCCATGAAATCGGACCTTACCAGCACAGCGAACTCCGCGGTGTGGTTGTTGGCGTCGGTCACCGTGCGCACCACACCTAAAGTCTCATGCCTGAAGTTTTGATCTTCTCCGGCGGCGATGAAGGCCATCTCCCGGTCGTAATCTATCTGGGTGAGTTTCGCCATCTCCGAATGAGGCAGGCTTTTCACCAACCCGAAAAAGCGGAAACGTATATCCTCGGGAGTCAACCGGGAGATGAACTCATGGTGCCTGGGTCCGTCCTCCGGGCGTATCGGCCGCAGCAGCACGAGGTGGCCACTGATTGTTTTATAGTGCTCTTCCAGTTGCTGAGGGTAGGGACGGATGGCAAGTTGCCTTGCGCCGTTTTCATTGGGCGCCACCCGTATGCGGGCATCCAGCGCCAACACGCCATTTTCGTCTGACCATAGCGGGTTGATATCGAGTTCCAGGATCTCGGGTATATCTATCACCATCTGCGACACTTTCAGCAGCGTAAGACAAAGTTTGTCCATATCCACCGCTTGCCTGTTTCTGTATCCGGCCAATAGTCTGGATATCCGGGTACGGACGATCATGTCCCTTGCCAGGTTCATGTTGAGCGGTGGCAGCGCCATCGCGCTATCCTTTACCACCTCGACTGCGGTGCCGCCCTGACCGAACAGGATAACCGGTCCGAAGGTCACATCGCTGAAAACGCCGATGATAAGTTCGTGGGCTCCAGGCCGCTTCGCCATTGCCTGTACGCTGAACCCCTGCACCTGGGCGCCGGGGCGCTTTTCGGCTACCAAGACGAGCATACTCTCTGCCGCCTGCCTGACCGCTTCGGGGGTCTCCAGGTTGAGTGCAACTCCGCCCACATCCGATTTGTGGGTGATATCTTCGGAGAGGATCTTAATGACCACGGGGTACCCAATCTCCGTGGCATGCAGTGCGGCGCTCTCCGGGTCTTCGGCCACATGGGTCTCCACAGTCGGTATGCCGTAGGCTACCAGTACCGCCTTGGCCTCCGGTTCGGTCATCATTCCGTTATCTCTGGCGAGCACTTTTTTTACAATCGCGCTGGCGGTATCCGTATCAGGCTCGAACTCTTCAGGCGCCGATGGCGGTGTCTCCATCAACATCTTGATATTGCGCCGGTAGTTGACCATATGTATGAATGCGCCGACCGCATGACTCGGCGTTGCATACGTGGGGACACCAGCCTGGGTGAACATCCGCCTGGCAGGCGCGACCGCTTCCCCGCCGACCCAGCTTGTCAGCACATTGCACTTCGTCTTTTTTGCGGCATCGATAACAGCCTGTGCCGCATCGGTGGGGGAGGCCGTGGCGACCGGTGCGTGCATGGCCAGCAGTGCGTCCACGCCGGGCGCGCTGGCCAGAATATTCGCCGCCGCGGCATAACGCGCTCCCGGTGCATCGCCGATGATGTCCACCGGATTCGCGCCCGACCAGTTGGCAGGCAGCACGGCGTCCAGAGCGGAAATAGTCTGTTCCTGAAGTTTGGCGAGAGTGCCGCCGCCCTGGATCAAGTCGTCGACCGCCATAACGCCGATTCCGCCACCGTTGGTCATGATTGCGAGCGCTTCCCCCGTCAGCGGTTTGGCCCTTGCCAGTGTCTCCACCGCTGCAAAGAGTTCACCGATATTGCACACCCGCAGCATGCCTGCACGGCGAATCACCGTGTCGTAGACTTCATCCAAACCCGCTAACGCGCCGGTGTGCGAGGCTGCGGCCCGGGCCCCCTCCGCCACTCGTCCGGATTTGATGACGATAATGGGTTTGTTGCGCGAAGCAGACCGGGTGGCAGAGATGAACTTACGCCCATTGCGCACCGATTCGATGTAGAGCAGGATCGCCCGGGTTCCGGGATCGGTACCCAGGTAATCGATAACATCGGCAAAATCCACATCGATTTTGTCGCCCAAAGAGAGAAAGTGCGAGAAACCCACGTCGTGCAGGCGGGCCCAGTCCAGCACCGCGGTGCACAAGGCGCCGGATTGGGAGACAAAGGCAATTTTCCCCGGCTTGGCCGGGAGATGCGCGAAACTGGCGTTTAGCTTAATCCCCGGCACCAGTGCACCGACGCAATTGGGACCAAGTATGCGAATATCCTGAGCGCGCGTCTTCTCATACACAAGATCGATCACCTTGCGCCCACTTGGTTGATCGATCACCCCGTCCAGACCAGCGGTCAGGCAAATGACGGCGTGGGTTCCCTTACGCCCCAGATCGTCGATAAGGGATGGGATGGTGGCAGGTGGGGTACAGATGATCGCCATCTCGGGTGTAATCGGTAGACTCTCAACGTCCGGGTAGGCGAGCACACCCGCGACCGCATTACGCTTGGGGTTGACCGGCATGATCGGTCCAAGGAACCCACCTAGCAGCAGATTGCGCATGACCACGGCGCCTACCGCATAGGGACGATTGGAAGCGCCGATGACGGCGACCGACTCCGGCTTGAACAGTTTGTCTAAGTTTCTGGTGGACATATGTCTCTTTTTGTTTCAGGTGGCGCTAAAGCACGATAGGATTAAATAACTGGAGTGAAATAACCGTCGATAAGTTTACTCTGCCAGATGTACAACATTTTTGCATGGGATTACAGGGTTATATTCGAATGATCCCGCTTTGAACCTATTGCGTATCTCTCTATTGCCATCGCCGGCTTCTACTTCCAGGCGCAGCCGGGCGAGGCTGGATACCGCCAGGTTAAGGAGTCGTCCTCGACCACGCTGTCCTCAATGGATATGGTTCGGTGCTGTGTACGCTAGCGTACGGACGACATTGATTAGTAGGAGGATAGTATCAACAGGCGCATCACATGTCTGTGGGTGCCAGGCGCGAAGATGAACAGACTTATTAACCTACACGGGAGAGCATCGTCCGGATAACGCAGCCGCTCCGTTTCGAGTTCTCGGTGACAAGCGATGCCATTGAGTTTTCCAAATCCAAGCTGCAGCTTCGACGCAACAAAGGACCGCGTTGACTTTTGGGGCTATGACAACGTGATCGAGGTCTCCTTCCACATGGAAGCGGGCGCCCTCAAAAAGCTTTGTCCACAGATGGTTGACACCGAGGCCGGATTTCTGCAGGCATTCGATACCGTACGGAAACGGATCCATGAGGTTGCCGAAAGAATCTATGGACGCGAGGGCAAGAAAACCTACGCCTACATTCTGGCAGCGAAGGATTTTTGATTGAGGCTCGACAGCGCCGACGAATTTGACCGCTTGGTGAATCCCCGGGCCCTGCGAAAACCCCTTACGCCAAATAGATAGAGGTGGCTATATGCCCAAATCCGTCGATACGCTGAAAACAAAACGCATCCTGAAGCATGCCGGGGTCTTGTACGAGTATTTCAGCCTACCCGAGGCGGCCCGCGGAATCGGGGACATCGCCCGTCTTCCCTTCAGTCTCAAGGTGATGCTCGAAAATCTGCTGCGGCACGAAGACGGCGGAAAGACCGTTGCAGTCAGCGACATCGAGGAGTTCTCCGCCTGGCTAGAGCACCGTTGCAGCCATCGTGAAATCGCGTTCCGTCCCGCGCGCGTATTGATGCAGGACTTCACCGGCGTGCCCGCGGTCGCCGACCTGGCGGCCATGCGCGATGCGGTAGCGGCGATGGGCGGTGAGCCGGACAGGATCAACCCCCTGGTCCCGGTGGACCTGGTCATAGACCACTCGGTCACGGTTGACGTCTACGGGACCGAGGATGCCTTCGAAAGGAATATGGCATTGGAGTTCCAGCGCAATCGCGAACGCTACGAATTCCTGCGCTGGGGGCAGCAGGCGTTCGACCACTTCCGCGTCGTCCCGCCCGGCACGGGCATCTGCCACCAGGTGAATCTCGAGCACCTGGCGCAGGTCGTCGTTCGTCGATCTGCAGGGGATGCCCCGGATCTCCTGTTTCCCGATACCTGTGTCGGCACCGACAGCCACACCACCATGGTCAACGGCCTGGGTGTCCTCGGCTGGGGCGTCGGCGGCATCGAGGCCGAGGCCGTGATGCTGGGCCAACCGGTCTCGCTGCGGATTCCGGAGGTGGTGGGCTACCGACTGAGCGGCCGGCTGCGCGAAGGGGTCAGCGCCACCGACCTGGTGCTGACCATCACCGAGAATCTGCGTCAACTCGGTGTGGTGGGCAAGTTCGTCGAATTCCACGGCCCGGGATTGCCGCAGCTCTCCCTGCCCGACCGGGCAACCATCGCCAATATGGCGCCGGAGTACGGGGCCACCTGCGGCATCTTCCCCATCGACGCGGAGACCGTCAGGTACCTGAACTTCACCAACCGCAACGGCACCCTGGTGGAAAAATACGCCCGGGCCAATCGGCTTTGGCACGATGACGATACCCCCGCCCCGGTGTTCTCCAGCGAGATCGAGCTGGACCTGTCCAGCGTCGAGTCTTCCCTGGCCGGACCCAAGCGTCCACAGGACCGGGTTGTCCTGTCCGCGGTCAGTGCGTCCATGGCACGGCTCCTGGACGAGGATGCAGAGACCAAGGATCGCTCGGTGCCTGTTGCCGCGCATGAATTCAGCTTGCACCAGGGGGATGTGGTCATCGCCGCCATCACATCGTGCACCAACACCTCCAACCCCGACGCCCTGGTCGCCGCCGGCCTGTTGGCGCGCAACGCCCGGCGCAAGGGATTGCAGACCAGACCCTGGGTCAAGACCTCGCTGGCGCCGGGCTCCCAGGTGGTGGCCGACTACCTCCAGGGGGCTGGGTTGCAGACCCACCTCGACGCGCTGGGGTTCACCATCGCCGGTTTCGGCTGTACCACCTGCATCGGCAACTCCGGCCCCCTAAAGCCGGAGATCGCCGCCGCGGTCGACGACAACGACCTTACGGTGGTTGCGGTGCTTTCTGGAAACCGTAACTTCGAAGGCCGGATCTCGCCGCACGTGAAGGCCAGCTATCTCGCTTCTCCTGCCCTGGTGGTGGCCCACGCGCTGGCCGGCACGGTGCGGATCGACTTGATGTCCGAACCGATCGGAACGGACGGGGAGGGCACCCCCGTATATCTGAAGGACATCTGGCCTTCGAACAGTGTGATTGCCGATGTGGTGCGGGAGGCGGTCAAACCGGAGATGTTCGCACGACGCTACCTGGACGTATTCAAGGGACCGCCGGCGTGGCGGTCCATCGAGACCACCGCGGGCAAGACCTATCACTGGGACGACGACTCCACCTATGTGCGGCGGCCGCCGTTCTTCGCGGGCCTGTCGCACCAACCCCCGGTCCTCGGCGACATACGCAACGCCAGGGTCCTGGGCATCTTCGGGGACAGCCTGACCACCGACCACATCTCCCCCGCCGGATCGATCAAGGAGGATTCCCCAGCCGGCGCCTACCTGAAGTCCAAGGGTGTCGCCGTGGCGGACTTCAACAGCTACGGTGCCCGTCGCGGCAATCACGAGGTCATGCTGCGCGGGACCTTTGCCAACATCCGTATCCGCAATCTCATGCTCCAGGACCTGCAGGGCGGCTTCACCCGGCATCAACCATCCGCTTCGGTGCTGAGCATCTATGATGCCGCCATGCGGTATAGGGCCGACGGCGTACCCCTGGTCGTCATCGGCGGGCGTGAATACGGCACCGGGTCGTCGCGGGACTGGGCCGCCAAGGGACCACTCCTGTTGGGGGTCAAGGCCGTCATTGCCGAAAGCTTCGAGCGCATCCATCGGACCAATCTCGTTTGCATGGGGGTGCTGCCGTTGCAATTCGAAGATAGCGTTTCGGCGCAGTCCCTCCGGCTTAGTGGCGCAGAGACGTTCACGATCACAGGCGTTGCGTCGTTAAACAAACCGGGTCAGCGGTGCGGGCTGGAGATTGTCCGCCCCGACGGATCGACGCAGATACTTCGCGCCATGTCGCGTATCGATACCGAAAACGAATTGGCATATTTCAAGCACGGTGGGATCTTGAACTATGTGCTGCGCGGCATGACCGGGTAGCCACGGCGCGTGCACCGACGACGTGAAGTCCACTGACTGAACGGTGCCCGCCAGAGGGGGCCGCAGGTAGCGCCGCATATTCGGCAGCAATCTGGTTTGGGAGGGATAACAGGGTCAGGCACGAATGAAAAGGACGACTCCACCATGTGAACCCTGCCGGATTGATTCGCACTACGGGTTAAGTCTGTGACGTTTGTTGTTCCGGATTGAGTTGGCAACCACAGTATTTACAGTAGACTGCTTCGGTGTCATGCCCTTCGCCGCCACAAGAGGGGCAGGCTTGGGTGGATATCTCACGTTGGGTGGTGCGGACCATCTCCATTGCAAAGATACCGGTCGGTATGATAATCAGGCTGTAGCCCAGTATCATGGCCACGGCTGCAACCGTCTGTCCTAGAAATGTTTGTGGGGAGATGTCCCCGTAACCCACCGTGGTAATCGTTACGATGGCCCAATACAGCCCCTTGGGGATACTGGTAAAGCCGCTCTGTTCGCCTTCGATAACATACATGAGGGCACCCATGATCAAGGCCAGAGTCAGGACCGTAAGGAGAAATACCACGATCTTTACTCGTGTCTCGCGTAGGGCGTGGGTCAGGAGCTTGAACTCCTCCAGGTAGCGGGCCAGTTTTAATATCCGGAATATACGCAGCAGACGCAAGGTCCGAACCACCAACAGGGACTGGGTTCCAGGTATCAATACACTGAGATAGGTGGGTAGGATCGCCATCAGATCCACCAGACCATAGAAACTGAATACGTATCGCCAGGGTCTACGAACCGATATCAGGCGGAAAAGGTATTCAACGGTAAACATACCTGTCACTATCCACTCTGTTATTCGGAGCACTGTGCCATGATCCCTGCGCACCGCCTCGATACTCTCGAGGATAACCGCTGCGGTACTGGACAAGATCAGGATCAGGAGCACCACGTCGAACAGCTTGCCGATCTTGGTATCCGCTTCGAAGATTATTTCATGTATACGCCAGCGCCATTCAGCCTGGAATTCATCCTGTTTGACCTTTTTCATCCTTACCGGTTGACTCTATTCCTGTTGATGATGGTTGGCGACATGTTGACTGAATAAACGCTGGCCCGTGATCATCGGTTTCCGCGCCGCGTCGGATTAAAAAACTCAGCAGCAGCAGCGTGTCGAACTCGCCCCCAGGGCTGGTGTTCTACGGCGCGACCTTGCGCCCTGAAGGCGCAGAGGTTGAAGTCATGCTTGGAGTCTAAAGCGGACTATCGGTGAAGACGATGCCGGCCAGGTTCAGGTAGGCTCCGTACAGTGATTAGCGCCACGGCCCGATACACCGCTCAAGCCCAGGCCAAGCCGGACACCGCGCAACCGGAATCGGAACTGCAGACGGGGTGCAGCGGGGTTGCATACTCCCTAGGTACATCGTAAAAGTAGCCGGTGTAATCCTCATTTGCAAACGACGCGCCCATATCGGCACTGAGCTGCAAGGTTTTTCCGGACAGCGGTCTTTGATAATGCAGCCTGCCGTCGGGGATCCAGCACTGCTGGTCGAAGTCCCACTCCCCCGTATCGACGCTGAAGACCGTGCGAACCGCCACCCGCGCCTCATTCCTTCCCCGGGCATTATTTCGCCGCCCGGATCTGCTCCAGCCGGTTGCGCATGGCGGCGAAGTACACCACCGGGATCACGATCAGGGTGAGCACGGTGGAAACGAACAGCCCGAAGATCAACGCCACCGCCAACCCGGAGAAAATGGGGTCGTCCAGGATGAAGAAGGCCCCGGCCATGGCCGCCAGTCCTGTCAGGGTAATGGGCTTGGCGCGCACCACCGCCGAGTTGATGACAGCCTCGACAAAGTCCATGCCCTCGCGAACCTGCTGGTTGATGAAGTCCACCAGCAGGATGGAATTGCGCACGATGATGCCGGCAAGCGCGATCATGCCGATCATGGAGGTGGCGGTGAACTGAGCGCCGACGATGGCGTGGCCCGGCAGGATGCCGATGATGGTCAGGGGGATGGGGGCCATGATCACCAGCGGCACCAGGTAGCTGCGGAACTGGGCCACCACCAGCAGGTAGATGAGCAGTAGGCCCACCGAGTAGGCCAGCCCCATGTCGCGGAAGGTCTCGTAGGTGACCTGCCACTCGCCGTCCCACTTGACACTGTACTCGTAGGGGTTGTCCGGCTGGGCCAGCAACCATTGCTGAGTGCCCTGCTCTTGCAGCGTATCAAAGATGTCGAACATGCCGTACAGGGG
>RRYU01015403.1_pt3 | contig 18455 bp, 24 predicted proteins | sample 2162651 | NCBI WGS metagenome assembly RRYU01 (sample SAMN10267283, study PRJNA491782) | microbial mat metagenome | isolation source: biomat in the production well | place: Japan: Minami-Kanto gas field, natural gas well KTG3 | collected 2017-06 | reverse complement strand
CGTTGTCGCGTGAGCAGGCAACATTACACTGTCAACTACAGGCTTTGTCCACTCTGTCGGCAATGCCTTGCCAGCCATTACCGCCCCCGTTCCAACGGTTACGCCCTTAAGTAATTTTCTTCTGTTTAACTCTGTCATTTCAGATAACCTTGCTATAAGTGTGGCTGTATGATACCCGATCAGAGAACCCATTTCTGCTATTCTGATTCGGCATACTGATATATCCGCTGTGAGTATATTGACGGACTCCCTAGCAGGTGACATTTAAGACTGCCAGGGGCCGGAAAGCGGGCGAGTAGTAATCTGCTGAAAAGTGACAGATAGCTGATACCTGATCAAGTCTCTATCCAGGGAGGTTCAAATTTAAGCTGTCAAATGGATGAAGATAGGTTGATGTGGCGCTTTGAATCCGGCTCCAGAAAAAAGGCCGGCGACAGCTGTCACCAGCCCCATCAGTTTCAGTATTACAGACGGAAAATCTCAGGCAAATCCCGGTGCAGACCAGGTTTCCATCATCTTGCGCCTGGCCTCGTGGAGACGTTCCGACATCAGGCCTGAGAAGACCTTCATCAGCTCGTATCCCAGTTCGTGGTTCTGCTCGCAGGCCTTGCGCAGCTTTACGCCGTCGAACTCGATCACTTCAGTCTCTTTCTCCGCGATCGCCTCGAAGGTCCACAGGTAGGGTGGTATCAACCATGACCAGCCCAGTATATTGCCGTCCTGCAGGGACTGAACTACCAGCGGCGGCCCGTAGATGGCTGGTATTTCCACCGACACGTCCCCGTTGAGCACGATATAGAAATGGTCGGCCTGCTGGTCCTGGGCAAACAGGTGTTCGCCCTCTTTGTAGGACAGTACCCGGCCGGCGTCGGTCAATTGCTGAATCAAGGCGTCAGACAGTTGCTTGAAGCGTTTATGAGATTTCAGGTACTCGCTGATGTCGAGTGGTACCGCTGTGCCCATTTGTTAGCCCCCTTATGGTTTCTGGAAAGTAGTTTATTTTAGACCAGGACGGGTCATAAGCGGCTTGATGGGTATCAATAAAGAGATAAATACTAAAACGCGCCCGAACCCGCACCAAACGGGTGCGAGGCTCAGTCACCAGTCATTGGTTGTCAGTCGCCAGGCTGTCCAGGGGCCAACGAGCGCGCACGTGAAAGGCCAGTGCCGTTCCGCTGGCGTGGTTGAGCGTGGAACGGCCCCGTAGGCGCTGGTAACCGGCGTAGGCGATCATCGCGCCATTGTCGGTACAGAACTCGAAACGGGGGTAGTACACGCGGCCATCCAGTGATTCCATCAGGGTATCGAGCTTTTCTCTCAGCACCCGGTTGGCGCCGACGCCGCCGGCGACTACCAGTCGCGGGTAGCCGGTCTGTTCCAGGGCGCGTTTGCATTTGAGCGTCAGGGTATCGCAGACCGCCTCCTGGAAAGCATGGGCGATATCGGCGATGGTCTGTTGATCCAGTTCGTTGTTCTGTGCCGTGGTCAGCGCGAAGGTTTTCAGTCCGCTGAAGCTGAAATCGAGGCCCGGACGATTGGTCATTGGGCGTGGGAAGCTGAAACGACCAGCTTGCCCCTGCAGCGCCACTGTCGCGATCGCCGGGCCACCGGGATAGGGCAGGCCCAGCAGCTTGGCGGTTTTATCGAAGGCCTCGCCGGCTGCGTCGTCCAGCGTCTGGCCGAGCAGGGTGTAGCTGCCGATCGCGCTTACGTCCACCAGCAGGGTATGGCCACCCGAAACCAGCAGGGCCAGGAAGGGCGGTTCAGGTGCTTCCGACTCCAGCATGGGAGCGAGCAGATGGCCCTCCATGTGGTGGATGCCGATCGAGGGAATCTCCCAGGCCATGGCCAGGGATTTTCCCACGGAAGCACCGACCAGCAGGGCGCCGGTCAGCCCGGGGCCCTCGGTGTAGGCGATCGCGTCCGGTTTGCGACCGGCGTTGGCGGGGTCCTCGATGACGTCATCGACCAGGGGAATGATACTGCGAATATGGTCCCGGGCCGCGAGTTCCGGTACCACGCCCCCATACTTCTGGTGGGTTTCAATCTGCGAGGCCAGTCGGTGAACCAGTAGACCCTCGTCACTGTCGTAGATGGCGACACCGGTGTCGTCGCAGGAACTTTCTATGCCGAGTACACGCATTGGGGATTCTGTTGATTCAGTCCGGGTTGTACGAGCTATAGTCGCCGAGCGGAGAAGGGTGTAAGTCCTCGATATACACGCCAAAGCGTCCGCGTTGACGGTCATCGAAATAGTAACGCAGGCTGCGTTCGATGACCGGGAAGGCGATCTCGTCCCAGGGGATTTCGTGTTCAGCAAACAGGGTGGTTTCCAGGCTTTCCTCGCCGGGACTGAAGGCGTCTTCGGCAGTCAGTTCGCCGCGGAACATGATGTACACCTGTGAAATATGCGGTATGCTGAGCATGGCGTATAACGACAGTTCCCGCAATTGCGCCCGTGCCTCCTCGTGGGTTTCGCGCCGGGCGCCCTGTTCGACCGTTTCACCGTTTTCCATGAACCCGGCGGGCAGGGTCCAGGTGCCATGACGGGGTTCGATCGCACGTCTGCAGAGCAGTATTTTGTTCTTCCACACCGGCAGCGTGCCGGCGACGATTTTCGGGTTCTGGTAGTGAATGGACTCGCAGGCGTTGCACACCGCGCGTTCCCGGTTGTCACCCTCGGGAACGTGAAGCCGCGTGGGGCTTCCGCAGGAGGGACAGAAATCGATCGGCAGAATGGGCATTAATCTGTCAGTGAATTGGTCACATCTGGTAACATTCTCGGAGCTCTGAGTCACCTCGAGCACGGGTGGATGGAATGTACCTCGGTACTCTCGCCTGAAGGCGCGAGGTGCCCTCTATTATATCGTTCAATCAACTGACATCAATCTTCCTCAATGACACAAGCATCTGTATTGATCACCGGTACCAGCTCGGGGCTGGGTGAAGCGCTCGCGGAAACCTATCTCGACCAGGGCGCGTGGGTCTATGGCCTCAGCCGACGCGGGTCCCCCATACAACACGAAAACCTGTTCGACACCCAGGTCGATATCGGTGAGCTTGACCACGTCAAACCGGTGCTGGACGATCTCCTGCACGATGTAAGAAAACTGGACCTGGTGATTCTCAACGCCGGCATCCTGGGAGAAATACAGCCGATGCACACGCTGGAAATGGACGCGCTCAAGCAACTGATGGACATCAACGTCTGGGCCAACAAGGTGATTCTGGACTATCTCTGCGAAGGGCCGATGGTGGTAGACCAGGTGGTGGCGATCTCCTCGGGCGCGGCGGTCAATGGCAACAAGGGCTGGGGCGCGTATTCGCTCTCCAAGGCGACGCTGAACATGCTGGTCAAGCTCTACGCAGCGGAGTACCAACAGACCCATTTCAGCTCACTGGCGCCGGGGCTGGTCGATACGCGTATGCAGGACCATCTGTGTAGCCCTGAACACGTGGATGAGCGTGAATTTCCGTCGGTGATGAAACTACGCCAGGCTCGGGGTACCGAGGCAATGCCCGCGCCCGATGTAGCCGCGGCCAACATCGCCGCGGTGATCCCCGCGCTGAAAAACAAACTCAACAGCGGGGATTTCGTCGACATGCGCAACCTCTAGGCCGCCGTCGTTTCGTTGCCGTGTCGCGATACTGTCCGCCTGAGCTGGCGCCGTTTCCACCCCTGCAGGCAGCCAACGAAGATGGCCTGCTGGCAGTGGGGGGGGATCTCAGCGCGGCACGTCTCAAATGCGCCTACAGCCTGGGTATCTTTCCCTGGTTCGAAGCGGGCCAGCCGATCCTCTGGTGGTCGCCCGACCCCCGTTGCGTGCTCTACCCGGCGCGGTTTAAAACCAGCCGCAGCCTGCGCAAGCGGATTCAGCAGGCGTCGTTTGAAATCAGCTACGACCGGAACTTCGAGGCCGTGATCCGCGCCTGTGCCGAACCACGTGATGAGCAGCGCGGTACCTGGATCACCCCGGAGATGGCCCTGGCCTACAAGCGGCTGCACCAGCAGGGTTGCGCGCACTCGGTGGAGGTGTGGCAGGACGGTGAGCTGGTTGGCGGGCTGTATGGCGTGGCGTTGGGCAGAATATTTTACGGAGAAAGCATGTTCAGCCGTGTCAGCGATGCCTCCAAGGTTGCCCTGAAGAAGCTGTGCGAACGCTTGCACACACGTCAGTTCAGCCTGATCGACTGCCAGGTGGAGTCGGCCCACCTGCTGAGTTTGGGGGCCGAACTGGTCCCGCGGGCCCGATTTGTAGATGAAATGCAGCAGGCGTTAGAATATGAGGAACCTATGACATTATGGTCCTGATATGAAGCGATGACCTCAAGCATTGAATTTCCAACGCTTTACCTGTCGGCGCCACACGACTGCCCCTACCTGTGCGGCGAGTCGGCGACCAGCCTGCTGCTCGATCCGGCATCGCCAGTGAGTGACCAGCTGTTCAGCGTGGCTATCGAGTCGGGCTTTCGTCGCAGCGGTAAAACGGTTTACCGTCCCTACTGCACCAGCTGCCAGGCCTGTAAATCGGTCAAGATCGATGTCCGTCGCCTGCGCCTGAGTCGCGCGCAGAAGCGCACCCTCAAGCGCAACCAGGATGTACATACCCGCTTTGTCGAGCCGATGTTTGACGAGCGGCATTTCCAGCTTTATTGCCGTTACCAGGCCTGGAAACACCCGGGGGATTCCATGGACCACGGCGACCGCCAGAAGTACGAGGAGTCGCTGGTCAAGTCCTCGGTCCAGTCGGTCCTGCTCGAGTTTTATGCCGGAGAGGATCTGGTGGCGGTGTCGGTCGTCGACGTGGCTGCGCGGGGTCTGTCCGCGGTCTACACTTATTTTGAGCCCGCGCAGGCCGGTCGCAGCCTTGGGCGTTTTGCCATCCTGGCACTGGCCGAGCAGGCCAGGGATATGGGGCTCGACTACGTATACCTGGGCTACTGGATAGAGAACTGCCGGAAAATGAGCTACAAGTCTGAATACCGGCCGCTGCTGGTCTATGATGGTCACGGCTGGGTGGATTTTCACCAGCGCTATCCGGATCCGAGGTGATCATCGTACCGAATCAGGTAAATTATGCGGGGTTTGAGCGTAAAGGGGTGGTTTTCACGTTTGATAAGCGCGGCAATCTGGCATACACTCCGGTCTCCCTGAATTCATGAGGTTAAATGCCAGCGTGGCAAAAGAAGAACATATCGAGATGGAAGGCACGGTTGTCGATACCATGCCCAATACGACTTTCAAGGTAAAGCTGGAGAACGGGCACGAAGTGGTGGCACACATCTCCGGTAAAATGCGCAAGCACTATATCCGTATCCTGCGCGGTGATAACGTCACCGTTCAGCTGACACCCTACGACCTGAGCAAGGGCCGCATCGTCTTTCGCGCCAAGTAGGCCGCTTCCTCTCGTGGAGCCAGACCGGGCTCCACTCCAGTTCCCTGAACTTACAGCTACCAGGCCCCGACTGAATGTCGCGGTCGGTTGTCACTCGCATCCAGTCCGGGCCTTTTTCGGTTCTGCCGGGCAATAAAAAAGCCTCGCGTTGGCGAGGCTTTTGAAATGGGCTGGATCGAAAACTACTTGATTTTCGCTTCCTTGTACATCACGTGCTTGCGCACCTTGGGATCATATTTCTTGATCTCCATTTTTTCAGTCATGGTGCGCTTGTTCTTGGTCGTGGTGTAAAAATGGCCGGTGCCGGCGGAGGAGACCAGTCTGATTTTATCTCGCATGATGAAACTCCTTAAACCTTGATGCCGCGTTCAGCCATATCGGCCAGAACAGCGTCGATGCCGTTCTTGTCGATGGTACGCAGACCTTGATTGGAAACACGCAGGCGAACCCATCGATTCTGGCTTTCAACCCAGAACTTCTTGTAGTGCAGGTTCGGCAGAAACTTGCGACGTGTTTTGTTGTGGGCGTGGGAAACGTTGTTGCCCACGACGGTTTTCTTTCCAGTGACCTGACAGACTCTAGACATATTGATACCTTGTTATCTCGCCCGATTGGGGACGCTATTCAAAACAGGAGCGCGTTTATACCAGAAAATCGGATAAATGGGTAGTGGGAAGTAAATAATTTGTGTCCGTAGAGAGGGCTGTTTGTTCGACCCGGTAATAGCGTCGAACGAATCCTGAATTTACCCAAAAACAGGCTGTTGCAGCCTGTGTCCGCGGGTAAAATAGTCGTTCGTTTTAAAGCCGGAAACGGGTAGTGCGCCACCCGGAGTGGAGTAACAGGCAGGCATCGTGAGCGGGACACTTCAGTTATTCAGCGCCGGAGAATGGCCCTGGGTGGTATTGACCTTCATCTGGTCCGGATTCGTGCGCGCCGGGATCGGTTTCGGCGGCGCTGCCCTGGCGCTGCCGATCCTGTTGTTGATTCGTCCCGAACCGTTATTGTGGTTGCCGGTGATTGCCACGCATCTGCTGTTTTTCACCTCGATCACCCTGGTAGGGCGCCTGTCCAACGTGGACTGGGCCTACCTGCGTCGTACCATGAAGATCATGATTGTTCCCAAACTGGTGGGCGTGATCGGCCTGGTGGTAATGCCCCAGTTGGTGCTGGTTTCCATACTCTACGCCATTATTCTCGCCTTCGCTTTCAGCAATATTTTCAACTACCATTTCAGAGCCGGTGGCAAGTGGTCGGAGCGATTATTCCTGGTTTTTGGCGCCTACGTCAGTGGTACCTCGCTGGTGGGCGCACCGCTGATCGTGGCGGCATACAGCCAGCACGTGGCGCTACGTCAACTGCGCGATACGCTGTTCGTATTGTGGTTTGTACTGGTATGCATCAAAATGACCGCACTGGCGGTACTGGACGTACCGCTGCAATGGCAGCTTTCGCTGTTGTTGATTCCTGTGGCCGGGATTGGGCATATGCTCGGTCTGCGTGCGCATGAATGGCTGATGAGTGGCGATGACGTGATTTTTCGTCGCTATCTGGGTCTGGCACTGGCCGCGATCTCATTGATTGGCCTGTTTAACGTTTTATTGGAGACCTGATTGGGTGGAATTGTTAGATAGAGTGAACAGCTCGGAATACCTGGGCAGCGTGCTGGCACGTAACCCTGACCTCGAAGCCTATGCGCGCGGAGAGCTGCGTGTCGATGAGGCAGTGCTGCGAGCACAGATCCAGGTGGTCGATGAGCTGCACGACGATGCCGAGCAAACCGAGCCTGCCAGCGAGGCCCTGCGTCGGGCGAAACAACATTTTTCGCTGCTGTGGTCCGTGGCTGACCTCAGTGGCAGCCTGGATTTCAATAGCCTCAGTCGCATGCAGAGTCGATTTGCGGACCATAGCCTGCGGGCGGCACTGGAGATCGTCTGGCGCAGCAAGCCTGTCGCCCGCTATTTCGTCAATCCCGAAGACCTGCCGGTTTCACAGTCAGGCCTGTTCATTTATGCGCTGGGAAAACTTGGCGGTATGGATCTGAATTTCTCCAGCGATATCGACCTGGTGGCTTTCTACGACCGGGAACGACTTAAGGTCGGGCCGATGCACGGGGCCTCCTTCGCGGTTACGGAATGCCTGAAAGCGCTGACCCGCCTGTTGTCATGTGATAGCCCGGAAGGTTTTGTCTGGCGCGTGGACTGGCGCTTGCGCCCGCACGCATCGACCCGAAACCTGGGCATGGTTTCGGACAAGGCACTGGATTTTTATCATTACCAGTCACGGCCGTGGCACCGCCTGGCGATGATCAAGGCCCGCTCTGTGGCCGGCAACCTGGAACTGGCGGACGCCTTCCTCGGCGATCTGAACTCCTACCTGTGGCGGCACAACCTGGATTATCGTGCACTGGATGATATCGCGGCGCTCAAGGCCAGGATCAACCTCGAGCACCCCGCACTGGTTAAACAACGCTCCCAGGAGTCGCTGTCGCTGGACGAGGGGCGCGGCATGAACCTCAAGCTTGGCCACGGCGGAATTCGGGAAATCGAGTTCGTTGTCAATGCCAGCCAGCTGGTCTGGGGGGGGGCGTAAACCAGCCCTTCGTGTCAGCAATACTTTGCAGGCGTTGGCGATGCTGGTCGAGGAGGGAGTGCTGTCAGCCGCCGACGGAGAGGCCCTTCGCGAGGCCTACGTTTTTCTGAGGCAGGCCGAAAACAGGTTGCAGATGCAGGCCAATGCGCAGGTTTATCATCTGCCGAGCGAGGAGGCGGAACTGGAAAAATACCTGTTGCTGTGCGGCGAGCAGGACTGGTCGGCTTTCAGTCAGCGGCTGGCACCTCATCGTCAGCGGGTTTACCGGGTCTTTTCGACGCTGTTTGACGAGGAGTCCGATTCGGGTGCTGACGATGCGGGAGAGGCGGACTGGCACAGCCTGGAGCTGGATGAGAAGGCCGCCGGTATTGTCGAGGCCTGGGAAGAAGGGTTTACCTGCTATGGACTGGCCCCGGGGCACTCACAGCAGTTCAGGCCGCTGCTGAGGACACTGTCAGAAGAGATACATCGTTGCGGCTGTGATGCCAACGACGCGATTGCCAGGACCGATGACTATTTTCGACGCTTGCCGCCGGGGGGGCAGTATTTCCGTCTACTGCTGGATTTTCCCTGGTTGCTGGAGAAGATAGTGGCGCCGGTATTGTTGTCGCCCACCATGGCGAGTCTGTTACAACAGAGCCCGCATATCATCGACCGTTACCTCGAGCAGCAGACCGCGATTGACGAGGAGATCGACACCACCATCGTTTTCTCCGGTTCCGATTACGAGTATCGGCTGGAAAACCTGCGTCGCCTCACCAACGAGGAGCTCTATCTTCGCTACAGCCGCTATTTCGAAGGTAAAACCGAACCGAAACTGCTGCAGAAACAGCTGACCAGCCTGGCCGAGCAGATGCTGCAGTCCTCGGTGCGGGTAGCCAGCGAAGAGATGCATCTCGAAGCTGCACCGGTTGCGGTCATCGGTTTTGGCAAGCTCGGTGCCCGCGGCATGATGCCCAAATCCGACCTCGACCTGGTATATCTGTGTGAAAACATGGAGGGTCACAGCCTTGCCAGCCAGTATGCCTCGCGCCTCAATACGGTGATAAATTCCCCCATGCGCGAAGGCCGGGTGTATGAACTCGATACCCGGTTGCGGCCATCCGGGCAGTCCGGTTCAGTTACCATCAGCCTGGACTCTTACCAGCAACACCAGCTGCATCGCGCGCATACCTGGTCGCACCTGGCGCTGGTGCCTGCGCGCCCGGTCGCCGGCGACGACATGACCGGGCAACATTTTCACCGCATCAGGGAAGAGATCCTCTGCCGCCCCCGTGACATGGAGCAGTTTCGAATGGATTGCGCCAAAATGCTCATGCGTGTGCGGGACCAGAAAATCCGCCCCGCCGAAGTCGATCAGTTTACCGCCAAGCATCGGCCAGGTGGGCTGTTTGAGCTTGAATATGTGATCTACTGCATGGCAATTCCTGCTTCCATCGAAACCCCGGCGTTGGCAGCACTGGATTTTGACGCGTTGGTGGACGAACTGGCGGCACTACATGGTCGCGAGATAATCACTGCCCTGGATACCCTGCGTACCCTGCAGATGGAGATCCGCCTGTTCGGACGTGACGGCGAGTTCTTTTACGATCTTCCGGGACCGGTGTTCCGGCACCTGCTCAGCAGCATGGAGTGTGACAATGTTGAGCAGTTGACGGCCCGGATTACCGATGCACTTGAGGTCTGTACCCGCGTATGCGACAGTTTCTTCGATGGCGTGGATTGGGCAGCCCTCAAAGACTGGAAAGAATCCAGCGTTGCCTGGTTATAAGTTGGTGGCCCAAGCTATCAGGCATGAGTGAGATATCGAAGGTTGACGTCATTATCATCGGCGCCGGCGCCGCTGGGCTGATGTGTGCCATCGAGGCCGGCAAGCGCGGCCGCAGGGTGCTGGTGCTGGACAAGGCCCGAAAACTGGCACCCAAGATTCTCATATCGGGCGGGGGGCGCTGTAATTTCACCAACCTGTCGATCGACCCTGGCGCATACCTGTCGAACAATCCTCACTTCTGCAAATCTGCCCTGGCACGCTATACCCAGTGGGATTTTCTCGGCCTGATGGAGAAGCACGGCCTGTCGTGGCAGGAAAAGACCCTCGGCCAGCTGTTCTGCGATCAAAAGGCGCCAGCGGTGGTGGCGATGCTGGCACGGGAGTGCAGGGACGGGGGAGTGCGAATTGAACTCGAAACCGGTGTGGAGAGGGTCGAGCGGGAAGATGGTTTCAAGGTATCAACAGGTGAGGGCAACTATCGATGTGAATCCCTGGTGATCGCCACTGGTGGCCCGTCGGTCCCGCGCATGGGGTCGACCGACTTCGGCCTGCAGTTAGCACGGCAATTCGGGCTCAAAACGGTGCCGTTTCGCCCGGGACTGGTGCCCCTGGTTTTCGGCCGCGAGGTGATGGAGCGCTATTTCAGCGGCCTGTCGGGCCTGTCGCTTGAGGTGGTGGCCAGTTGTGGAGACACCAGCTTTCGCGAACAACTGCTGGTTACGCATCGAGGCCTGAGCGGTCCGGCGATCCTGCAGATATCCTCATACTGGCGCGAGGGCCGTCAGATAGAACTGAACCTGCTGCCTGATCTGGATGCAGCGGACTGGTTGATCGAGCGCCGTGAACGACGGGGTAGTACCAGGCTGGCGTCACTGCTGTCGGAGAAACTGCCCAGACGCCTCGCGCGGCGCCTTGCGAAGGTTTTGCCAGCACGGCCGATGGCGGAGTTACGCCTGGGCGAGATCAGTTCCCGGGAACTGCAGGAACTGGGAGCGCGATTGAATGGCTGGGCGCTGCAGCCAGCCGGGACTGAGGGGATGCGCACCGCCGAGGTGTCCCTGGGAGGGGTGGAGACTGCGGAGTTGAGCTCGAAAACCATGGTGGCCAGCAAGGTTCCGGGTCTGTATTACATCGGTGAGGCCGTGGATGTAACCGGTTGGCTTGGCGGGTACAACTTCCAGTGGGCCTGGTCGTCGGGCTGGGTGGCCGGCCAGGCCGTCTAGTTGACGGTTGGCGGCTTCATGGCCCCAGCTCGAGTTGGCTCAGCTGCTGCCGGATTTTCTCCTGAGCCTGTGGTAGATGTCCCCGGGCAGTAGCGGGATTGCCTGGCGCAGCAGGGATAAAGACGTACGTACAGCCTGAAAACTGGTCAGGATCCGGGTGGTTTCGCCGACAGGCGGATTTTCCTCCAGCCAATCGCTGGAGGAGGTGTTCTGGCCATGGATGTGATAGTGATAATTCCCGGCGCTGTCGCCCCGGCAATGCAATTTCATGCCGGCGATCTTTTCAAGGTGGTGCTTCCACAGGCGGTCTTCATACCATAAGGGATTGGGTTCCAGTTCCATGATGGACTTGATGGCGCGACGCGAGAAAGCCCAACTGGCCGCCATGCCGGTACACGTTTCCCCGCTTTCCGTCCCCATCTTTCTGAGTACCTGGCCCGGTTTCCAGCGAATACCGTTGATGCAACCGAGGCTGTGTTCACCGGAGAGGTCCCACTGGTGCTGTTCATGGTTCCGGACGACCTCCTCGACGTAGGTGCGCCGGTAGATATCGTCATCGTCTATTTTCAGAAACAGGTCATAGGCCGAGATATCAACCGCCTCCAGGGCTTTCATGTGGTTGATGTGCTGGTGAAATGATCGCCCGAAGCTGACCTGGATGGACGGGCCGCCAGCGAGCATAAGGTCGCTGACAAGGTCGCTGTAGTCGCAGCTCGCGGTACCCTGATCTTCACGGTCGCTGTTGATATAGATAGAGATATCGACCGGGTGACTCTGTGCAGCCAATTGTAAAACCGCGTGACGAAGCATCAACGGTCGGTGCCGTGTGCACAGGAAGGCCAGGACTCTGGTCATGATGGATAAGCCTGTTGATAATATATCTATGGATATTATCCCGAATTTTATCGCCTCTGCGCCACAGGTTTAGCCTGGTAGCATCGGCGGGATCAGTTCACCAGGAGTTCGCCAGGCTGCTCGGTCAACCGCTTCAATTCGTTGTAAACCAGTCCCGACAGGTCGGTCTGGGTGCTCCTGCGTCGCTCGGCCAGAACCACCCGGCGGTGGACCGGTGGGTCGCCGAACGGCGCCACTACCACCGCTCCCACGGGTACGTGGTTGAGGCGAACGGCGGGTACCACGCCGACGCCCAGGCCCGCGCGCACCATGTTGAGGACAACATCGGTGGAGTCGAGTTCCATGATCTCCCTGAGGTCCATATCCGCATCTCTTATGGTGCGCTCGATCAGGGCACCCATGGAACTGAGGCGATTGAGACGAATGAATGGATGCGCTTCGAGCAGGGTCCGCCAGTCACTGCCCTGCGATCCTGCGGGAGCGACCACGAACAGGGAATCGCGGGCAATCGGCAGAAACTTCAGGCCGGGGTCGGGATTGATCATTTCGCTGATGATGGCTGCGTCCAGATCCCGGCGCACGACGCGCTCGGCCAGGACCCCCGATACCCCCTCGTCGATGCGGATCTGTACCGCCGGATGGGTTGCGCGCAGGTTGATCAGCGCCTGGGTGATAAGATCGCTGGATATCCCGTTGATGCAACCCAGCTTGAGCGTGCCGGCCATTTCTCCGGGAGACCTCGCGGTTTCCACCAGCAGATCAAAATCACGCAGTACCTCGCGTCCCCTGGCAACAACAGCCTGGCCATGGGCATTCAGCTGCGGCGGCCGGGTGCTGCGATCGAACAGTTCGTTGCCAAGCTCAGCTTCAAGCTCGCGCATCTGGTGGCTGATGGCAGAGGGGGTAATAAACAGCCTGTCGGCGGCTGCCACAAAACTTGGGCCGTCTGCAATCGCGATCAGGGTGCGAAGTTGATTCAGGTTCATTGTCATAAATTGAGTATTATTCAATATAATGACAAATAAATATCGTTATTAATGAGTAATATTAAATTATAAACTGCCGGCTCTTCAAACCGCTACTCAAAACCGAAAATGCATTCAATGACCGATATCGCCTTCTATGCCCTGCTGGTGACCACCTTCATAGGCGCGAATATCCAGTACCTTCTCTAGCCCGATTAACCGGGTTTTGGCCCATCGGGTGATGGGCCTGTTGAATTTCATCGGCCCCGGGAGAGAGGGCGTGTATGCGCCCGAATGGCCCGTGACCGCATAAAGATGCCAGGGTTTTCAGTTCCGTACAGCAGAGAAGTCCCGACACCAGAGTGGGAACGCCCTGAAACAGCGAAACCTTTAAGATACGCCATGCTGATACCTGTAACCGCCAGTAAACTTGCAGGTGGGCAGTCGCCAGATGATCGGCTTGGTCAGCTGATGGCATGGAAGATTAAACTGTCCTCCCGAACCGGCTGCCTTGAACCCTGCCCGAACTGAGTCCACCTTGTTCGTTGCTGCTTCGGCTGCTTTTGTTGTCAGGGCCTCAACGGTTTTCAGGTTTATTGCCCCGCCGGTTGTCCCGGCTAATTTTCAATGCTGCGAGCACATCGCTGATACGCCCTCCCTCCATGGTTAACAACCTGAAATCACACTCACCGGTTGTTCCGTCGTGTTGACGCAGTTTTACGCCGACTGATTCCATCAGCCCGACTACCGTATTCTCCCCGCTCTTCAGGGTGGTCAACCATACTTTCGACGGTTGGTAAGCTGTGGTTACCCTGGTTGACACGTCGCCATGATTTTTACCGCTTTCCAGGTTGATAAAAGCAAAAAATAGATCCATCGGAAAGGCCTGTTCCAGATTCATTTCGCGGCATTACACGCGCACCAGGCACTATTTCACTCCGGGCAGGGTTAGCAAAACGCCAAGGTCAAGCGGTTACAGGGACGTGAAGTTGCCGACCGGGCCAGGGCCCGGGGGGAGATCACGCTGCCGGTAACCGGTCATTCGCAATGGTGTGGAGAGCCGGCCTGGCCCATCCGTAAAAACCGCTGATTCGTCAGGTTGGTCTGGTCAGTCCGGGTTGAGAGACTTTTGCGGATTTGCTTCAAGCCGGGCGTCACCAAAAAAACCGGTGGATCCGGATATCCGCCATTCTCGCTAGTTGCTCTGGGTGCTTATCCAGGTACAATCCCGGGTTTGAGTCGCCGGGCTTGCCTCCCGTCCTGGTCGGGCACCGGTTGACTCGCAGGCCTGACAGTGACCAGTGTATGAGAATTCTGCAAGTTAAATGTATTGATGACATAGGTATCATCAGCAAGATATCCACCGTGCTCTGCCAGAATAATATCAATATTATCAAGCTGGACGAGTACGTTGAACCGGAGCAGAAATATTTTTTCTGCCGGGCGGAAATCGAGGGTGACGATCATGGCGTTGAACTGATCGATGAAATCAAGCACGTTCTGGGCCGGGAGGCCACGGTCAGCCTGCGTGGACCGCGGAAAAAGAAAGTGGTGATCATGGCCACCCGGGAGCCGCATTGCCTGGGTGACATCCTGTTAAGATCACAGGGGCCGTTGAACATCGAGGTCCAGGCGGTTATTGCCAATCATCCCGACCTGGAAACGCTGACACGCCGGTTTGACATCCCCTTTCACCTGGTTTCACACGAAAACCTCAGCCGGGAGCAGCACGCTGCCAAAATTGCTGAGCATATCGATGAATACGGCCCCGAATATATCCTGCTGGCCAAGTACCTGAGAATACTGCCGCCCTCGTTCGTAGGCCGCTACCCGAACCAGATCATCAACATCCATCATTCGTTCCTGCCGGCTTTCATCGGTGCCAATCCCTACCACCAGGCGTTCAAGCGGGGCGTCAAGATCATCGGTGCGACTTCACATTTTGTTACCGAGGAACTGGACGAAGGGCCGATCATCGAGCAGGACATCCTGCACATCGATCACAGCTACAGCGCCGCGGAACTCAGTGCCCTGGGCAGGGATGTCGAGCAACTGGTTTTCTCCAAGGCGATCAAGTATGTCACCGAGGACAGGGTTTTCGTACATCGTAACAAGACCGTGGTATTCAAGTGACGGGGAGCCTGTTTGTTACGGCCCGAGCTCGGCGCTCTGGTAACGATGTGAGCGTCCGGGGCATCTGTGGGGGATTCTATTTGCCCGGTGTAAGTGGATAATACTGCGCAGGTGGTTGCGCTTAGGGCGGGATTCTCCGGGTGCTTGGAATTTTAGGCGCAATGGGTGATTCTTGTCGCGAAGCAGGAGAGAGGTTCGTCCACTCTTGACGGGCCGGTCGCTGGTATGGATACCACGCTTCAAAACAATACGGATACCTGCCGCCATGAGGAAAATGTCCCGCTATGTTTCTCTAGCCTTCTATTTGAATCTGCTGCCGCGCGCCCTGGTGTCCAGCGCTTGGGGCGTACCCTTGTCCGGTGCCTATTTTATCGGTTCACAGCCAGGGGACGACTGCGCGACCCTGACCGCCGCGGTTGCCGACCTCAACGCCGAGGGTATCAGCGGCGCCGTCAACTTCAATAACCGCGAGGAAACCTTTACCGAGCAGGTCACTATTGGAGAATTTAACCGGGAGGCGGGTGCAGGAAATGAGCTGGTTACCTTCAGAGGTCTGCCCATGTCGGGGAGAACCTGAAATTTGTCAGCAACACCTTCAATGCCGGCTCGGTCGCTATTCATTTTCTCGCGTCTGTAAGCAGTGACGGGCAAACGAACCTGCTTATTCAGGACAATGATTTCGTGGATCAGGACTGCTGCCTGATTCCGGAAAGCGAGTGCCGAGAGAAAGCCGCCGGATCAATGATGCGAGACTTTTCCGAGCAGTGGCAGCGACCGTGATCAGGTTTCAGTTTTTGTTTTTCGATCGCGGTGCAGGTGACGTTTGGTTATGTTCTTGTCTTCGTTGGCAAAGACGAAGCGACCAAAGAGCACGCAGCCCTTCATGCCGGGGTCACAGGGAACGCCATTGATTTTCATGCATTTTCCGTCAACCTGGTGAGGACAGCCCCAACCACCCATCTGCGCACTCCTGAAACAATGATAAACGAACAGATTATTATACCTCAATCCATGCCGGGTCCAGGGTTGGTGCATGTTGCCCGACAGGGGGGGTTCGACCGCGAATGAAGGACGGTTGCGTCCCGGCCACGTGCCTGCCGTCAGGAACTTCTAGATCAGGTGATTTGTGCGCTATACTTAAACCGACGTTTTGTAAGTTAATCTGGAATTAAAATGAAAATTCTTCCTCCCCTCGCTGTACTGATCGGCATCGCTGCCTGGGCACTCTTGATCATGACCTTTGCCAACCTGTTATCGGGTTACATGGATGAGCGTGTATGCCAGACCGATTGTGTCAGGAACTACTACATGCTGGCTGGTGTGGCCGGTTTGGTTGCAACGCTGCTGGGTTTTTTCGCCCTGTTTTCTCCAGCTTCGCGCAAAGCGGGTTTCTGGTCGCTGGTGGTTGCCTTCCCGGCGTTTGCCGTCGTGGCCGGTATATTCGTGATCGGGAACTTCGGTCACCTGATTCACTGACGCAGTCGTCAGGCCGATAGGGATACACCGGGCGATAGCCCTAACCGGTAAAACGTCGGCACAGGTTTCATCTGTCGCTTTGCCTGATCGGGCAGGGACGGGAGCGTGCCCTCAGTGAACAACGCCTGGAATCGGTCGGCGATTCCGGCACGAGCGGAGTTGGGTATACTGTCCGGGTCTTTTCCCACCATCAATTCGGAGTATACCCATGTCCACCGTTTCCCCTCCCGCTCACCCTGATCCACGCGTTACCGCCGTTTTCGACGATATCCATGCTACTCGCGGTACCGACTATATCAACAACTTCTGGCAGTACCTGGCCTTTGACCCGGACCTGCTGGAGGAGACCTGGCAGCAGGTCAAGGAGGTGATGGCAACGCCGGGTGAGCTCGATCCGCTGACCCGCGAGATGATCTATATCGCGGTATCCATCGCCAACAGTTGCCGCTACTGCATTCACTCGCACACGGCCGCGGCGCGCGCCCAGGGTATGTCCGACGCACAGTACGCGGAGCTGTTGAAAGTGGTTTCGCTGGCAGGCAAGACCAATCACCTGCTCAACGCGTTGCAGGTACCGGTGGATGAAGCCTTCGACGCGGACGCTGCCGCGTAAATCCAGCCGGGAATGCCCCGTCACCACACCGGGTAGGCCCGGACCAGGGCCAGCTACAGGCAGAATATGATGGATTTGTCGTTCGCTGCTTGCAAGGTGTAAAAGATGCAGCCACCGGGCAGAACGGTGATTCCCTGTTCATCGTATCGATGCCATCGTCTACCGGGAAGCCGATTTGGTAGCGGTTATCGCAGTCATTGTCGCCTGGTGCTGCGATGCCCGGCAGGTTCTTGAAGCTTGAACACCGTCAGTGCCCAGGTGAAGCGCCAGATCGGCATATGCTATTGTGCAGGCTCAAACCCGGAAACCGATCAAGGGAGCCGCCGGCTGGTATTTTTCTGTCCCCGGTTCGGGTAAAGCTCAGCAACAGCCACGGGCGGTCTTCGACCTGGTTACCTGGCCAGTTTTTCTCCCGCCAGCAATTCTACCGCCTGAAGCGAAGTACCCCGTTTCTTGGCAATTTTCTCGTACTCCGCCTTGCGTCCGGCATTGATTTTCTTGACCAGGGCGTTGACCTCGTCGGAGGATTTGACCACGGCCAGGTAACCACTGGTGGTTTCCTTGACCAGTCCCTGGGACTTGGCCTGGTCGAGCGTCAGGGCCGCAACCTGGGCAGAGAACAGGGCAAAGACAGGTGCAATTACCAGTCCCCGGAAAACGGTTCGTCGAGACAGTTTCATCGTTTCATGCTCCTCAGAATAGTTCGCTATCACTCGAAATCAGGTCATTGAGATCTTTATCGACCTTGACCCGGATTTCATGCTCGATCTTGACATTGAGGTTGATGGTTATCGGTTCTTCCGGCGGCGCCACCTTGATGGTTGGCTCAGCGCAGGCAGTAAGCAGCAACAGTACGGTTGCGAGCGAAAAGATTCTGTTCATGATTTCCAACCTCAATATTCACGCATGGCACCTGGTTCTGTCCTCGCAGGGCTGCAGTGTGTTCGCCACACCCGAGCCCGGTCCACGCGTTTGATTTATGTCGCAGATTACTCTGCCCTACCTGTCTGTGAACTGAAATAGTTCTGAACATGCCTATCAATATTATCACTGATACCGACTGCGTATCGCAGTTGCTGCAGGAGCTTGAGCAGGTTCTGTTCGAGCCTGAGGTTCAGGTGTACCGGCCGTCGGGAATCCACCTGGGGACTCATGCCCTTGAGCGCGAGCAGCATCTCCATGTTACCGTCTTCGCGATAATCCAGGTCAATTTCGAGGCTGTCATACTGCAGGTCTTCAAGGATATTCAGCAGCAATTCCGAGCCCGGCGCGGATTGCGCGATTGTTTCGCTGCCGGAGGCCTGATACTGGATCCGCCCGCCCGGCTTCCGGGCGGTGATTTTACTGTCGCTTACGCTGGCCCCGCCAGGCGTGATACTGACCGGTATCCGTCCATCCAGCTTTCCCGTTGCCAGCAGGCCCTCCAGTTGT
>RRYU01000682.1_pt1 | contig 18457 bp, 15 predicted proteins | sample 2162651 | NCBI WGS metagenome assembly RRYU01 (sample SAMN10267283, study PRJNA491782) | microbial mat metagenome | isolation source: biomat in the production well | place: Japan: Minami-Kanto gas field, natural gas well KTG3 | collected 2017-06 | reverse complement strand
CCAGGAAAACACTACGCCCCATATACCGACATCTTCGAGCTTAACGATGAATTAGTGGTAGTTATGGAGATCCCGGGTGTTGACCGAAAGGACACCAGCATTAATGTGGAGAAAAATATCCTGTCAATCGAAGGCAAGATAAACTACTCCAAATATGACGGAGTTAAACCGGTATACACTGAATACAATATTGGACACTATCGTCGCAGTTTTTCCCTATCCAACGAAATAGATCAGGATAGTATTACAGCAAAGATTGATGATGGTGTGCTAACACTCAAGCTTCCAAAGACCAAGGATGTCACACCAAAACGCATAGAAGTACTATAAGAGCAAAACAATGCAGGCACCCACACCACGTGTGGGTGCCTGCATTGTTTTGGATGCTTTATTGAAATCCATTTGCATAGGGGAAACCCATGGATACATCAGCAGACATATCCTCGTTAACCTGAAAGGTTACAAATAAGCAGCCCAAACACCAGACAAAAGCCATTAGGGCTAAGCTGGATCTTTATGCTTTTTTATAGCCCGGTCCACAACCTTCCGTAGACCCAGCTATCAATAACAAGCTGAAAGAGTTTGCTTCTTATTGTGCTTCAGCAGAAACTTTTACGGCCTGAGGACCTTTTGGACCGCTTTCTACATCAAAGCTTACGGTCTGGCCTTCTTGTAGGGTTTTAAAACCACTTCCTTCAATGGCTGAAAAGTGTACAAACACATCAGAGCTGCCATCCTTAGGAGATATAAAACCGTAGCCTTTAGACTCATTGAACCACTTGACGGTACCAGTAACCATTTAGTCTACCTCTAACAAATACTAATAATTTCGCATTTTGCCGCATGTGTCAGAATAGAGATAAATAGAACCACATTGGGCCAGGCTAATATCTAAACAACCATGCAACAACGCTCATTCTAAAGTAAAAATCAACAGTAAGTTAACCCCTATTAACTATATTGTTGTTTAATATCAGTAAAAAATGTCTACCGGTCCACATCGTTGATACGGCACAAAAACCAGATACTTTTTAATATAAAACAATAGGTTAGCAATAAGTGAATAATAATTGGTTCGTATATATCCTACGCTGCGCCGACAACACTCTCTATACAGGCATAGCCAAAGATATAAATAAAAGACTGGATGAGCACAATACTGCTGGCAAACAAGCAGCAAAATATACCCGCTCCAGGTGCCCGGTTACTCTAGTATATTCCGAGAAATCAGACAGCCATTCTGATGCTGCAAAGAGAGAGTATGAGATTAAACAGATGAGTAAAAAATCTAAGGAGTTACTAGTATCAACCCACAATAAAAAATAACATGCATGCTAAACAGCATATATAAGGACATGTATATGAGAAGAAACTATGTCTTTTTCAAAGTAAGCGGAAAAGTACAGGGCGTTATGTTTCGTCAGACCTTTATCCGTGCATCTCAGGATAGAGGTTTGAGGGCTGCCGCCAGCAACATCAACGATGGAACAGTCTCCTGCTATCTTTACGGCCCTACTGACATGATCGACGACATGATCGTAAAGCTCCTCTCTGGAGAACCAATCAACTCATGGGGCGCTTGCGTTGACAAGATGATTCCCATAACTGATTCGGAGGGGATTCCATTTGAAAAACACCAGATAACAACCAGTAATGTTGACTCCTTCAACTGGAGATCTGACTTAGAAATATATATATAAGTCATACAGAACTACAGTTATTGAAGCAATTATAATTATTCAAATTCAGACCATATATATTACTTTTTTCCTGCTCATCCCGGCTTCCCAGGCATATAGTGTTTATGTGAACTAAACGACTGAAAAGTACGTGTATTACCACTATTTATTTATTGATAAATAGATACTAATGGACTAATCTTTTTTCCAATAAAAATAAATTCAATTAATGGAACTAACATGCAAGTAAAACTAGTTTGCCTACCAATCAAAATACCAACTTACACACTCAAGGAAGACATAGCGACGCTATTAGGAATCAATCTTTCACCTGCTTGTAATCCGTACTGTGATATTTGCCACATGTAGCATCATCAGAGCTACAAGCCATCGTAGGTATTTTACATAGGCATAACTATTGCCGTAGTTACTGTAGAAGGGATCAATACAATGACTGAAGACTTACTTGAACAACAACAAAATAGAGCAAACAGCGGTTTCTATGCCCATCACCTTTCCGAATTATCAAATAGTGGCAATCGTGCCTACACCACTTCTGACATACTCAATAGCAATGGTGTACTAATAGCTCGCAAAGGCATCACTATTGATCATGGAGTACGTAACAGACTACTCAAACACAAATTGTTCAAACCACTGGATGGAAATGTCAGCTTAGATAAACAGGCAGATTCACAAACTCTGATAAAAGAGTTCCGGCAACTTATGGATAAGTACCCTGATCTAAAAGAAGTGAATGACGCCCATAATTTTGGGGCTGAGTTTGAGAAATTACTCAAGATAGAGCGGCTACACCCAACAATAACCCAAAAGCTTACTGTACTTAATCTTCAGATGCACTCTGAATTCGAGAAGTGCATATTTTCGGGCTGGCTTGCCACAATGATAGCCCGGGAGATGAGCCTAAGTATGGAAGAAACCCGTGATACGCTTGTTGCAGCGCTTATACACGATTTAGGATTACTGCACTTAGACCCAGAGATTGTTTGCAGTAACAAGAAACTAACAACTGAAGAATGGAAGACACTACGTGCACATGTAGCAGTCGGTACAATTATCGCCGAATCCATCCCAGGTATTTCTCCTGAGATACCACTCGCCGTTGCTCAGCACCACGAGAACTGCTATGGCTCAGGATATCCTCATGCCATAAACGGTGATGAACTTGCGCTGCCAGGAAGAATCATCGGCATGACCGACAGTATCCACTCCATTCGCACCAAAACATTCCGCGGCACCAATCGAACGCTTGGTGATATAAAACCTTTTCTTCAGCTTAATCCCACTACTCAAGGCTACGAGGTATATCGAGCAACAATATCCATTCTCAAGAAAGCCGGCCTCAAGCCCGCGCAACACCGCCCTGAATATTGCCCAACAAAATACGCAAAACTTTTAGGACAACAGGTAAATATTCTTGGTGAGACTAAAGAGTCATTGGACAATATTCACCATGGTTTTACCAAACTTAGTGAGAATATAGATAATAAGAAACACTTCTCAACCGTTACGGCAATCACCCACAGAATTCGCTCAACAATTCATGAATCAGGCTTACTGACTCGTGAACTAGCTGACTGGTTGAATCAGGAAAGACATCCAACCGAAATAGATGACACAATCCTTAGTGAACTCAATGAAGTTGAACTACTGATCAAAGAGCTAACCTGGCAAATCCGCAATAGTGTTCGCATGTTCCACAGCCACCATAAGCCGGACAGTACTAACAACCAAAAGATTTCAGATCACGTTGCAACATCCATAACGTCAATCCAGAATAGTTTTGATCGTCTCGAAGAGGTTGAAATCTAAACCCTACTCCGGTCGCATATGTGGAAACAACAGCACATCACGAATCGAAGGTGAATCGGTAAACAACATCACCAGGCGATCAATACCAATACCTTCTCCCGCTGTTGGTGGGAGCCCATGCTCCAGAGCACGTACGTAATCGGCATCAAAATGCATTGCTTCCATATCTCCAGCTTCTTTGTCTTGCACCTGCTGACGAAAACGTTCGGCCTGATCTTCTGCATCATTCAACTCAGAGAAACCATTAGCAATCTCGCGGCCACCTACAAAGAACTCAAAACGATCAGTTACAAACGGGTCATCATCATTACGTCGGGCCAGAGGTGAAACCTCTGTTGGATAGGCGGTGATAAAAGTCGGATTCATCAAACGATCTTCTACTGTCTTTTCGAAGATTTCTATCCATACCTTACCAAGTCCATAACTATCCTTCAGTGGGATCTCAAGGCGCTTGGCAATAGCTTTTGCTGATTCGATATGATCCAACTCATCAGCTGTAATATCGGAGTTAAAGTGCAAGATGGAACCTTTAATCGTCATACGATCAAACGGTTTACCAAAATCATACTCATCCCCCTGATAGGTAATTGTGGTGGTACCGAGTATCTCCTCTGCCATGGATCTCAGCATATCTTCAGTAAGGTCCATCAGATCATTGTAATCAGCATAGGCCTCGTAAAATTCCAGCATGGTAAATTCTGGATTATGGCGTGTGGAAAGACCTTCATTGCGGAAATTTCTATTGACCTCGTAGACCCTCTCAAACCCGCCGACTACAAGTCGTTTAAGATACAACTCAGGGGCTATGCGCAAAAACAGATCCATATCCAACGCATTATGTTTGGTGATGAACGGACGGGCAGCAGCACCACCAGGTATCACCTGCATCATAGGTGTCTCAACCTCAAGAAAATCTTTCTGGTTGAGATAGTTTCTGATGAACTGAACAATGTTGGTACGTACACGGAACGTATCTCTAACCGCTTCATTCATGATCAGATCAAGATAGCGTTGACGATAGCGTTGCTCCTGATCAGTCAGGCCGTGAAACTTCTCAGGTAGTGGACGTAGAGATTTGGTCAGTAAACGTATCTCATCAACCCGGACTGACAACTCACCGGTCTTGGTCTTGAATAGCTGACCTTCACCACCAACGATATCACCGATATCCCAACCTTTCTTAAACTCTGGATACACGCCCTCGGGCAGATTATCTCGTTGCACAAAAAGCTGAATGCGTCCTGACATATCCTGCACATGTGCAAAACTTGCCTTGCCCATGATGCGGCGACTCATTAGTCTTCCGGCAATCTTTACCCGCTGACCGGCGGCCTCAAGTTCTTCGCCATCCATATCAGCATATTTCGCATGAATCTCACCTGCCATGCAGTCACGACGGAAGTCATTTGGAAAGGCATTCCCTTTCTCACGCAATGCAGAGAGTTTTTCACGACGCAGGGCAATCAGTTTATTTTCGTCAAGTTGTTCAGACATTTTGTATAATCTTTTAGGTTAATAATTAAATAATATTTTGTTTGAGCTTTGGAGAGACTTACAGGCCACTCTTCAGGCTGGCCTCAATAAACAGATCCAACCCTCCATCCAGTACCGCCTGAGTATTTCCGGTTTCAACTCCGGTGCGCAGATCCTTGATCCTGGATTGATCCAGCACATATGACCTGATTTGGCTTCCCCAGCCGATGTCCGACTTAGAATCTTCAATGGAACTAAGTTCTGCGTTCCTTTTCTGAATCTCCAGTTCATACAGCTTTGCCTTCAGCTGTTTCATAGCCTGATCTTTGTTCTTATGCTGAGAACGATCATTCTGGCACTGTGCAACGGTGTTAGTTGGAAGGTGAGTTATTCGAACTGCAGATTCAGTTTTGTTGACGTGCTGACCACCAGCCCCGCTGGCGCGATAGACATCTATTCTTAAATCCGCAGGGTTGATATCAATCTCTATGGAATCATCTATCTCTGGTGAAACAAACACAGCAGCAAATGATGTGTGGCGGCGATTACCTGAATCGAAAGGTGATTTTCGAACCAGTCGATGCACTCCGATCTCGGTGCGCAACCAACCGAAGGCGTAATCCCCATCAAACTTTATGGTGGCAGACTTAATACCGGCCACATCACCGGGAGACGCCTCCATCAGTTCCGTCTTAAAGCCTTTTGCCTCGCCCCAACGCAGATACATTCGCAATATCATCTCGGCCCAATCCTGAGCCTCTGTACCACCTGATCCTGATTGGATATCTAAAAAGGCATTATTGGCATCCATGGGACCAGAGAACATCCTACGAAATTCAAGCTCCGAAACCTGCTTTTCATATCCATCCAACTCAGTGACTACACTTTCGACTGTATCCTCGTCACCCTCTTCTACCGCCATCTCAAGCAAATCAGATGCGTCTGCTAACCCATTCCCGAGTAGGTCAAGTGTCAACACTACAGCTTCTAAGGTAGAACGTTCCTTTCCAAGGGACTGGGCCCGCTCCGGATCATTCCAAACATCTGGATCTTCCAACTCGCGAAGTACTTCTGTCAGCTGCTCTTTCTTGCCGTCGTAGTCAAAGATACCCCCTAAGGGAGTCGCTACGCCCCAGCAAGTCGTTGATTTTATTGGTTATCGGATTTATATCCTGCATGCCATTCCTCACTACAGAACCATCTGCAAATACAGTAGATTCCTGCGGCGCATATCTTGCGCCAGCTAAATACTATAAGCCTTTGAATTATCAGGGTGTCTGATTAAAGGCGAAGCGCGAATATTACACTAGATAAGAGTTGCGGGAAAACAATCCAGCAACATAATCAAGAAACCTGCCACCAGACATCAAGGTATAGTATCCTTTGCGCTTCACAATTATAAGCAATCAGTTGTAAGGAGAGAGAGTGTGGAGATCGCCTGCCTTGACCTGGAAGGGGTTCTGATCCCAGAGATCTGGATTAACTTTGCCGAACGTACCGGTATCGACGAATTACGGGCAACCACGCGTGATATCCCGGACTACGACGTACTGATGCGCCAGCGCCTGAAAATTCTGGAACAGCATAAACTGGGTCTGCCAGATATTCAGGAAGTAATCGATGGAATGGGACCACTGGAAGGAGCCCGTGAATTCATAGATTGGCTACGGGAGAGATTTCAGGTAGTGATCCTGTCTGACACCTTCTACGAATTTGCAGCCCCAATGATGCGTCAGCTCGGCTACCCCACCCTGCTTTGCCACAAGCTTAGCGTTGACGAGAATGGCTTCGTGACCAACTACCACCTGCGCCAGAAAGACCCAAAACGCCAGTCAGTAAAGGCATTTAAAGCCCTTAACTACCGCGTAATTGCCGCCGGCGACTCTTACAACGACACAACAATGCTGGAAGAGGCTGACCGTGGAATTCTGTTCCGCCCACCCCAGAATGTGATAGATGAGTTCCCGCAATACCCTGTTGTTACCAACTACGATGACTTTCGCAGTGCTTTTCTTGAGGCCAGCAATAGAGACCTATAATCGATACACCATACCGCACATATACAACGCCCCCTAATCGGGGCGTTTTTTATCGCATATAACCTACTAAATAATTAAAGTTTTTGCGCAAAATACCGATACACGTGTACATAACGAAAGATATCCAGCTTCCAGGGATGGAGATAGGATGAAAATAAAGTCGCTTTGAAGCAAAAACTAGATTCTGCGTTTCGGCAATTTTTGAGCCAAAATCAGCACAGATATTATATTTTTGTAAAGTAACCCAGGAAACCGGTTCAAAATTTCCCCGGTTAGAAATACTAAACAACGCTGAATAGCGATATGGATCATCAAGCTCGTATATCATTATTTACTTAAGAATAATAACCTTAGTGGTTTACAGGCTTATCTTATGGTAAGTTCTCATTTCTATCGACTAAATGGAGGCTGGAAAAACCAGATTTAGCCATGTCGACCGTACTTATACTTGATGACCAATCAGTCAGCCGTATGATTCTGGAGGAGTTGATTCAGTCCATTGATGCCGACATCCTCATCGAATCGTTTTCAGACCCTATCCAGGCTCTTGATTGGGCAAAGCATAATCCCCACGATCTAGTTATCACAGATTATAAAATGCCAAATATGGATGGTGTTGAATTCACCCATTGGCTTCGACAGATACCGTCCTGCTCAGACGTACCGGTTGTAGTAATAACCTGCATGAATGAGAAAGCAGTTCGCTACCGCGCATTAGAGGCCGGTGCCACAGACTTTCTAACCAAGCCTTTTGATCATTATGAATGCAAAGCGCGTTGCCGCAACCTCCTTAAACTGCGCCGCCAGCAGGCGATAATAAAAGATCGCGCATGCTGGCTTGAACAAGAGATAAATAAAAAGACTGCCGATATTGAGGAAAGAGAAAAAGAGACACTGTTACGTCTTGCCAGAGCTGGCGAATATCGAGACGAAGAGACTGGCATTCATGTAACCAGGATGTCCCAATACGCAACTATTATTGCGGAAGAGCTTGGTCTGTCAGAAACAAGATGCGACGTAATAAGACACGCAGCGCCAATGCATGACATTGGAAAAATCGGCATACCTGACGAAATTCTACTCAAACCAGGAAAACTCGATCCAAAGGAGATGAAGATAATTCAGACTCATACAACTATTGGATATGAAATTCTCAGAGATAGTCCGTCTGACTACCTGCAAACCGGAGCAGTCATAGCCCTGGCTCACCATGAACGCTATGACGGCACAGGCTACCCCCACAAAATTAGCGGAAACAATATTCCGATCGAAGCAAGAGTTGTAGCCGTATCAGATGTATTTGACGCACTACTGTCGAAGCGACCTTATAAAAAAGCATGGAGTATGGACAAGGCCCTGGATTACATCAAACAGCAGAGGGAAAAACATATGGATCCTGACTGCGTTGATGCATTCTTCAATCGGCTATCTGAAATCATTGCCATACATAACCAATGGCCTGACCATCTAAAAGAGATGAAGAATTAGGATATTCGATTACAACTGGAACGGAGGCTTACAAACTTGTTATTTTCGATAACAAACAACACTGATCACCAGCTACCAGAAGAACTGCAAAGTAAAATCAGGCTAGCGGTAAGCATATGCCTGTTAGGGTTATTTATCTGGCTGGATAACGGGCCTCTCACCCTTTCGTATGGCAATCCTACCCTGTTGATAATCGTTGGCTACATTTTATTCTCAACCGCCATATTTTTTACCATAGAGTACAAACCGGCAACCTCTAACAAGATACGGTCGGTAGCAATATTTGGTGACATATGCACGACATCCCTACTACTGATATTCGGAGGAGAAACTGCCGCACCGATATGCGTAGCCTATTACATACTGATTCTAAATAACGGGCTTAGTAATTACGCACGTGAGCTGAGAATAGGCACCTCGTTATCAATACTTGGCTTTAGTTCCGTACTATATTTGAGCGAATATTGGCAAACCCAGACAAATCTTGGCATCGGACTACTGGTTGGAATGATTGTGGTGGCATCCCTTATTTCAAGACACATACATCAGGACAAAACTCTAGCAGATGAAACTGTAAAAAATCCAAACCTAGCCATTGATAATAAAAAGTCATCACTGAATATAGGAAAGAATAAAGACCTAAAAATTCTTCTGATAACAAAGGATACAACAGACAGACATATGGTATTGAGTTACATAAACTCATGGGGAATCACCCTACAGGTCTGCAACAGTACCATAAGGGCTTTTGCTGAATTGGTAAATGCCGCTGAAAACGGCACTGGATACACCACGGTAATCGTCGACTCATTAAACCTGGATATGGACCCTACCCTGTTCTCTCAATCTCTATTATCTGACGATACACAAAGTGATATAAACCTTATACACGTATCTCCAGCACAACTAGAAGAGCAGGAGGCGCGGCTAATAGCTGCCGGATATTCCAAGCTGCTAAATATACCACTTGATAAAACAATTTTATTTGATGCCATACATACGACAAAAACCAGTACACAACAAAATTCAAACATCACCCAGCTAATCAGTCACTATTCAAGTAGGGCAGGATCGACACAACCTTCAGACATACTACTCGCAATCAGCGATCCAATAGAACAAAAATTGTTACGCAGCATTTTGGAAAAAGGTGGACAACGGGTCTTTACAGTAAGCACAGGCTCCCAAACGCTAGACGCACTAAACACCCATCAGTTTGATATGGTGATACTCGACTTCAATATTTCAGACATTGATGGGAAAGATATAATACGACTCTACTACTACACCTATCTAAACCACGACTGGGTACCATTCATTGCCCTGGTAGACAAAGCAACTTCCAACATACTCTCCCAATGTCGAGAAGCAGAGGTTGACGCTATAATAGCGAGACCCATAAAAGAACAAAGCCTGTTAATGACAATTGCGGACATCGCTGCTTCAAAAGCAAAACAAGTCGGAAGTATAAATAGTTCTAGAAACTCTATCCGTGCCTGCAACACACAGATAGCAGATAATAATGACCTTATACTCAACAAACAGACATTGAGACAACTAGAAAACCTTTCCTCAAGCAGTGAATTTCTAGATCTCCTGATAAACAATTTTCACGAAGACATGACAAAACTACTCAATGGTTTACAAAAAGCCATCGATCACTGCCGTTTTACAGAATTCCAGGACTTTGCTCATGCACTAAGAGACACCTCCTGCAATCTTGGCGCTATCTCATTACACAGATTGAGTATAATGGCCCTAGAAATTAATCAGCACGAATTCCAACAACAGGGAAAACCGTTGCTCAACGAACTTCATCTGGCTCTTTCTAAAACAATGCACGCATTGCGTGATCATGTGATAAAGAACAATGATTCCGCCACAGAAAAAGAATAATATTAGCCCTCCAGAAACTCCCACAGGAATACCTTATGACCACTCTTAAAGTGGTGCTACTTAAACCAAGTAAATATGCAGTCGATGGGTATGTTGAAAGATTTAAATCTGGATTCATGCCAAATGCCACGCTGTACCATATTGCCGGATTAACTCCAAAATATATAAACGATACACAGGTTATTACTCACACGGTGGATGAGTATGTTAGAGATAACTTAGATTACCTAAATCTTCTCAAACCTGACCCAGACCCTAGTTGTATAACACTTCTTGCTTTGGTTGGAGTGCAAACACATCAGTTTCATCGCGCCCTTGATCTTGCGGCGTATGCAAAAAATAATGGGATAGACCACTGCATAATCGGTGGCCCCCACCCTATGACATGTGATACCAGTCAATTTCATAATAGCGGGATCAGCTTTGCGCTTGCTGAGGCAGAAGTAATCTGGAATGAAGTACTGGAAGACGCATTAGATGGCGAGCTAAAGCCTGCATATGGTCTGGACAACCGCTGGGCAGGAACACTCGATGATCATATAGTAGAGCCACCTAGCAAAGAAGACTTAGAACACTATGTAGTGCCACTATTGGGGCTATACCCAGTCAGAGGTTGTCCCTATAACTGTGATTATTGTTCTGTCATCAAGATTTCCGGGCAACAGGTACGCAATGCTCCTATTGAGTGTACCCTGGAGAGCCTGAGGAGAGCAAAAAGAGCCGGTATAAAGGTTATTTTTTTTGTATCTGATAACTTTAACAAATATCCAGAAGCTGAATTACTATTGGAAGGAATGATAAACAATGAACTAACAATGCCTTTTACCTGCCAGTGTGATGCCCAGATTGCACGTCAACCAGAATTTGTGGAACTACTTGGTCGTGCTGGCTGCCGTGAAATGTTCGTTGGTGTTGAATCTTTTGACAAAGAAATCCTGAGGCAAGTAAGCAAGTTTCACAACCAACCAGATAGTTACCAAGAGATTGTCCGTCTTTGCAGTGAGGCAGGTATCGACTCACACTTTTCAAATATTATCGGATTCCCCACTGACACTAATGAATCCATTCAAGAGCAACTAAGTACAATTATATTACTTAACCCAAATGTATCCTCTTTCTATATATTGACTCCAATTCCAGGAACAGAGCAATATAAGGACTTTGGGAACAAAGGACTGTTGGTTGAGAAGAACATTGATAGATATGACACCACTAATCTAACATATAGACATCCAACAATATCTTCTGAGGAGATGGGGAGGCTGCTCTATCGTTGCTATGTAGATTTCTATACCACAATATTAAAGGCTGGAAATATATCAGAAATTAATAAAAAAACGGCTCTCGCTTTCAGGCACTATGCAAAGCAAGGCATACATCCGATGTCAGGCGGAATGGGGAAAGTAAATTTGGACCATCTGGATAATTATATTGGCCTAAGAAAAAAATACTTTGACATTGAACTAGCGCCACTACCATCCAACCTAGAGCTTTCGGCTTCCGACCAGTTTATAAATAAAAAACTGGATTGGAAAAGACATGTTTAGGCCAATGATCTCACCACCAAGACCGCATTCAACCCACCAAATGCAAATGAATTGGAAAGGGCAAGATTAACTTTCATATCTCTGGCATCATTCGGCACATAGTCCAGATTACAACCTTCACCCGGCTTGGTGAAATTAGCAGTAGGTGGAACCACACCATCTTTGATCGCGAGGATTGTAGCAACCAATTCCAGACCACCTGCAGCCCCCAAGGTATGGCCATGCATGGACTTGGTGGATGAAACAGCCAACTTAGCCGCATGATTTCCAAATACTTTATTTATAGCAGCCGTTTCGGTTATATCATTTACCTGGGTACCAGTCCCATGAGCATTTATATAATCTACTTCTGAAGGAGATACTCCAGCATCCAACAAAGCGGCCTGTATGGCACTGGTAATGCCATCGACCGATGGCGCAGTAACGTGTCCTGCATCGGAAGACATTCCAAAACCAGCCAGTTCGGCGTAGATGTTGGCTTTACGTTTTATTGCATGCTCATATGATTCGAGCACTACCACACCAGCACCTTCACCCAGAACAAGCCCGCTTCGATCTTCTGAAAATGGCCTGCATGTGTCATTGGAAAGAGCCCTAAGCCCTTCAAATGACTTTAACAGTACAAGAGACAAAGGCGCTTCTGCCCCACCAGCTATTGCAACATCAACCAGACCGCTTCTTATCATAAGGGCTGCCTGGATAATGGCATGAGCGGCTGATGAACAGGCGCTGCACACGGTGAATACTGGCCCTGTAATACCAAACTGCATACTGATTTGACTGGCTGCTGCACTAGGCATCCCTTTGGGTGCAGTCAATGGATGGACGCGCTTCTTTCCATCTACATATAAGTGTTTGTATGACTCTTCATATGTGTGTTCGGCACCAAGGCAAGTACCAAGAACCGCTGCCGCGGATTGAAGTTCAGATTTGTTTAATGCTGCATCGCCTATGGCTTCCCTAGCCGCGACAAACGCGAATTGTGAAAACCTGTCAAACAGTGTCAGCTCTTTTGGTGGAATATACTGCTCGGGATTAAAGCTAGTTACTTCTGCGCCGATAGTTGTAGTCAAGCGTTCAGTTGATATGTTCTGAAAAGGTCGAATACCGGAATGACCATCTAGCAGAGCACTCCAGAAATCATTAGTGTTATGCCCGAGGGCCGATATTGAACCAAGCCCGGTAATTACAACCTTCCTCGACATCATGCTAGTTGGAGTTAATTAATTCAGTGATGCCATCAACAATGTCCTGCACCGACTTCAAACTTTCCAGCACATCGCCTGGTACCTCGATATCAAACTCCTCCTCAATATCGAAAACAATTGTTATTGCATCCAATGATGTTACTCCCAACTCATCCAGGGAGGATGTTTTTGTAATTGAGTCTGGTTCCAGGTGCTTTTGTTTGGCTATTGCCGCAATAACAGATTCTACGATTCTTTCATTCATTGGTGGTTCCATTTTTGATTTATTATTACGTTGCGTGATCATTCCGTGCAAGTCATTCGAATTGTAGTATAATTAGCGGGTTATGGTAACTATCATACCCAATCTAGCGCGCAAATGCGCCGACTTTATATCATCCATTTCTCTGCGCCTTAAGGATCGGGAGGATAGTGAGCATGAGCAAGCTATAGTTAGGGTCATCATTATTCTTTCTTTCACTGCCTATATATTAGTGGCATCTCTGGCAAATCAAGAAAAAGAGGATAACCAAATCTTATTGATATTTTCTACCTTTACTGTACTTATTTCCCTTGGGATATTTTTCGCAATTATCATACGCCCTAATAAATCGGTGCTCAGAAGAGTAGTTTCTCTACTTGCTGATATTGTGATGTTAAGCTTGTGTTTGGTTATATTTGGTGAAAATGGAGCCCCTTGGTGGCCAGTATATCTTTGGGTGATATTGGGTTTTGGTTTTAGATACGGTGAAAAATATCTTTATCTAGCATCAGCTTTTGCCTTCGTCTGTTTTGGTGCCATCATTCTGACAAACGAGTATTGGTTGACACATACAGCCCTGGGAATTGGCTTACTTATTTCATTAGTTGCATTGCCGGCATACGTCTCTACCCTACTACGAAAACTTACCGAGACTATGAAACGCCTCACCGATGCGCAAAAGACCGCCGATGAAGCAAACCACGCCAAGAGCGATTTTCTGGCCAGAATGAGTCATGAAATACGCACTCCCTTGAATGGAATCATCGGTTCTAGTGAGTTACTACAATCATGCAGCTTAGGGCGGGAGCAAAAAGAGTACGCGGATACCATCTATGCATCTGGTCATGGCCTTCTTCACCTTATTGAGGACATCCTGGATATTTCCAAGATCGAAGCCGGCAAGCTCTCTCTTGAGCAAACCAACTTCGATCTGCATAACCTCCTTCGCAGTACGGTCAAGATGTTTTCAAGCAGGGCTGAAGTTAAGGGGCTTAAGCTATCTTGCCATATCGGCCTGGACACACCTTACAAACTTGTCGGTGACCCATTTCATTTCAGGCAGATACTAAACAATCTCATCGGCAATGCTATCAAATTCACTGAAAAAGGATCTGTCGAGCTACGCTGCCACGTAAAGCGTACAGATGAAGAGAAAGTACTGGTACGATTTGAGGTGGTTGACACAGGAATTGGCATTCCTGAGGATGTTCAAGATCGAATCTTCGATAAATTCTCACAGGCTGATGAAAGCACCACCCGTCGCTTTGGAGGAACAGGTCTGGGAACAGCCATAACCAAACAGCTAGTTGAATTAATGGGTGGCAGAATCGGTATTCAAAGCACGCCAAACATAGGTTCAACATTCTGGTTCGATATCGAGTTCGAACGACAGGTAGAGACATTAGACGACCTAGATACCGTCGCACTACAAAACTGCAAGGTACTCAGGTTAATTGATAATTCTGAGGTTAAAACTTGCATCACTAGCGCACTGCATGGATGGGATGTTCCATTTCGTAATGTCACAAGTACACGTGACACCATAAGGTTGCTAATGGATGCAGCGGCTCACGATGCACCATTCGAGGTACTATTAATCGACGGCATCACTCTTGATGATGATGTTTGCACCTTTATCGAATCTATAGGAAATGAGCTGTCACTTCCCAGCATCAATATTCTGGTGTTACAGCAACAAGGTCAAAATATACTGTCTCTGGAAACCGGTTCAAACCAACTATACACATTCACAGAACCATTGGATAAAACACTATTATTCAATGCACTACATGCGTCACACGCCGCCCGCTACCAAGGCGACGATATTATCAATCTAACAAATCATTTTATTAGTGAGCACCAGGCACAACGCAAATACAGAATTCTGGTGGCAGAAGACAACGAGATAAATCGTATGGTGATAGGCCGGATTCTGGAACGCAGTGGTCACACACACCGACAGGCTCAAAACGGTCAGGAACTGCTGGATGCACTTGAAGAAGAAGAATTTGATCTAGTGATATCAGATATGCAGATGCCAATATTAAGTGGTATTGAAGCCTACAAGATATACCGTTTTGCACATGCCAGTGAAGAACCAATTCCATTTATCATGCTTACTGCCAACGCCACTCTGGAGGCCCGCAGAGAGTGTCGTGAAGTCGGAATAAAACATTTTCTGACCAAACCGGTTTCATCCCAAAAGCTTACAGAACACATTACAAGGGCCACGGCCCATCTGTCTGTGGCAAAAAGCATAGAGGACTATCAAGAAACTAATTCTGGAAAAGCAATCCAGAGAAAAAACAGTTCAATCATTGACTATAAGATGCTGGATAACGTTATTGAACTTTCCCAAGGAAAAGACTTTATGCTCAAGCTTTACAAGAGCCTAGAACAAGATAGCGAACAGCTTCTACATGGTATGGACGAATCCTTAAAGTGCGGTGACTTTAGTCACTTCAAGGAGTTGTGTCACGCACTCAAAGGCTCGTCAGCTCATCTAGGTCTGATCGAACTCTCAAGCCTGTCTTCCTACGGAGAACATATGTCCGACCAAGAGATCAAGGCAATGGGAGGCCAGCAGATAAAAGATATGCGCCTTGCCTTCATGCGCGCCTTAACCATCCTCTCTAAAGAGATTGGCTTACCGGAGCCTGTTTCTCACTAACCAGCTTTTGTTAGCTGATCTTCTTTCTGTGCGGAGTTCCAACGTTTCTCCTGTGCTCTTATCAGATACTCCATCAACCTTAGATTCTTGTCTGAAAGCTGCATGGCCGTATCTACCCAGAGTACAATCACATCTAGCAACTCTTTGTAAGTCAGAGGATTAAACTGATCGGCCAGAATATCTATACCCTGATACCCGAGATGCCTATTTTCGCGATGCTGCATATACTCGTAGACCGCTTGTTTTCCCTTACCGTCTGGTGCCAAAACATCGACAACACCCATATCGTACAGCTCTTCAGCTGTGTAGACCTTACCGCTGGTAATGATGCGTTTAGCCATTGACGGGGAGAGACGCCTCGCCAGAAAACTGAATGCACCCATTCCCGGAAAAAGACCGAATACCGTCTCTGGAAAACCAAATCTTGAACAACGTTCTGCGATCAACACATTGGTGGAGAGAGCCGCTTCAAATCCACCACCCAAGGCCTCGCCCTGCACTAGCGCTATGGTGGTAAATGGTACTCCATAGCTATTTGTAACCGGGTAACCAATATCTATACTGAGCTTGGCATACTCAAAGAGGCGCTCCCGATCTTTAGCCCTGATCAACTGGGTGAAGTACTTTAAATCACCGCCGAGGCTGAAAACACCAGGCCTATCAGATGCGATTATCTGATAAAGCAGACGAGATTCGTCATTCTGTTCGTAGCCTGATTTTGCTATCTGCTCTACGTTTCTCTGAGCATGTTCAGTCTCCCGTAGCAAATCCATACTCATGCAGGGCCGCCCCGGATATTGCAGGAAACTCCATACAGCACGATACTCAGGCTCAAATTTAACGGATAAATGCTTATATGTTGGTTGGTTATCTGAAGTTATTTGTGTATTTGTTTTCATGCTAATCCCTTTTTGACTTACCAAAATTCCATACTCTGAATAGAGTACACCATTATTTAAATTCTTAATGCCCTTATGTTAGTGCTGTTAAATTGATAGTAGCAATAGCAAAAATGAGTTATTCATCAAAGAACAATAATGCCAAGTAAAAAGAAATATCCCTTCATGGGATTATAGGGCAATTCTAAATTATTTATTAAATAAATGTTGTTAGTAATTGTTTTTGCTTATTATTTTAATAATTAGACCAAGAGTTATATATGCGTATAATCCAATTCTAGTTTTATAAGGTAGCAAATCAAGCGAGCGGAGAAGATCTTGGGCCAAGCGTCGAACAATATAACCGGTGTAATCCTGGCTGGTGGCAAAGCCACTCGCATGGATGGTCATGACAAAGGTCTCATCACCCTAGCCGGAAGACCTATGATTGAGTACGTTATCGAGGCCATCCGGCCCCAGGTGAGCAAGGTTCTGATCAATGCCAACCGCAACCTTGATGCCTATGAAAGCTATGATTTACGGGTAATTCAGGATGCCACCGGAGAATATGCCGGGCCTCTGGCCGGGATATCCGCAGGAATTGAAGCAGCCTCAACGGAGCTGGTACTAACTGTTCCCTGTGATGGCCCATGGTTACCGGAAGATCTGGTTTCACGTCTTAAACAAAAGCTGGAAGAAAGTTCAGCCATGGTGTGCGTTGCCCATGATGGAAATCGCATGCAGCCTGTCTTCGCCCTATTCAGGAGCGAGATTCTGACCAGCATACAAAACTACCTGAATGCTGGTGACCGTAAACTCCAGCTATGGTTATCGAGCCAGGAGTTGGCGGTAGCAGATTTTTCTGACCACCCCAAGGCGTTCATCAACGTAAATACCCCTGAAGAGAAAGCTCGGGTAGAGCAGATGCTAACCAAGGGATAGCCTCAGCCTACTTTGTCTTTGGCCGCACCCTGGAAGTTGGCTGCGCCTGCATTGGGTCATCAGGCCAGTAGTGCTTGGGGTAGCGACCCTTCAGCTCTTTTTTTTACCTCCGCATAGGTACGATCCCAAAACCCGCGCAGATCTCTGGTAACCTGGATTGGCCGGCGCGCTGGTGATAACAGATGCAGCATTAGCTGGACCTTGCCCCCACATACGCTGGGCGTATCCATCAAACCGAACATCTCCTGTAACCTGACCGCGAGAACTGGCTCTTGTCCTGGATTATATTGCAGTTTAACTCTGGAACCGCTTGGCACCTGGATATGAGTTGGTGCCAATTCATCAACCAGCTTCTGTTTCTTCCACTCCAGATGGTTACGCAGGATAGAAACAAGATCCAGTCGCTTTAGATGATCCCGTATATTGATTCCATCCAACCATGGCCTCAGCCAGCCATCAAGCGTCTGCAAAAGAGCCTCATCTGACAGATCTGGCCAATCTCCGTCCGGTTGCCAGAGTCGCAGAGAACAGACCCTTGCTTGCCACTCCCGGGCCTTATCAC
>RRYU01020487.1_pt1 | contig 18495 bp, 15 predicted proteins | sample 2162651 | NCBI WGS metagenome assembly RRYU01 (sample SAMN10267283, study PRJNA491782) | microbial mat metagenome | isolation source: biomat in the production well | place: Japan: Minami-Kanto gas field, natural gas well KTG3 | collected 2017-06 | reverse complement strand
ATGGCGCCGGCATTGTCGAACACTTGCCAGTTCGCCCTGAGTACGGCGACATCGTCCGGCCCGCCCTCGAATTGCAGGATATCCACGATAACCCGACAGTCGACGGCCCTGGCAGCCGACCATGGATAGTGCAGGATGCTGGTCTGGCCGAGCCGGGCGGCCAGGTTCTCGCCAAGCACCCGCGGAAGCCCTTCACTGAGCGGTTCGGCCCAGCGCTGGCGGCCTGACATTGCCAGACGATTCGCCGAGACCCGTCTGACGAGCTGAATTCGCTCGAGATACTCCGGCAGCCGCACCGGCCCGAGACCAAGGATTGCCGGTTTGCCGGCTTCAGGCAGTGCCGTCTTCAGCGTGGCAATGTCCCGTGACGAAAGCTGATAGTAGCTGACCGGGGCTGTGCGCGCGCAACTCGTCAGCCAGAGCGCAGAGACCAGCAGCACAAGCAACCTGGCGCAGTTTTGCAGCAACCGACTATTATTGTGCATGGTTTACCTCCGGGTCGCGTTTCCCCCGCAATAACGCCTCAGGCTGCTGCTCAAGGGTTTCGGCGAGCAGTCGCAGGGCACGAGCCGCACGGGAAACCTCCGCCAGGGTTGCGTTCAATTGCACTACCGCAGGGGAACCGGCGCGACTCAAGTCCCGTATGCTGCGAGCTGCGCCGGACAGTTCATCGCCGGCACGGGACAGATTGCCGTAAAACGGCGACTGGGGGTCAGCAAGCCCGGCAATCCGGTTGGTCGCTTCGGTTACGGCGGTCAAGGTCCGGTCCAGGGCAGCGAGAGCGGCCCGCAGATCGTCAATGAGGGGGGTGCTTTGGGCATCCAGCTGCGCGGCGAGGGCTTCCAAGCGGCGCAGGGTCCGGTTAAGCTGCCGCGGCAGTTCGGCTGTCTCATCCGCGGCAAGCAGTTCGCTGACCGACATGCTGATCGTCGCCAGGTCGCTGAGGAATGTTTCCAGGGGGAACTGCTCCAGGATCTGGGCGAAGGCATCTACAGCCGTCGGGATCGTCGGAATTTCCTTGAGCGTGGGATGAATGCCGAAGAAACGAGCCGGCTTGTCGGGGTGGAAATCGAGATCAACGTAAAGCTGCCCGGTGAGCAGGCTCTGCATCCGCAGTCTGCCACGCAGCCCCAGTTCCACCAGATGGTGCAGGGTTTCGGGATCATGCAGATCGATGTCCTCGCCCGAACGGGTCAACACGACTGAAGGCTCGATCTCGATAGTGACCGGCACCATGAATTTGCGGCTGTTCTCCTCGAGGCCGAGCTGAACCCGCCGGACGGTGCCAACCTTGACACCGAGCAAAACCACCGGGGCGCCGACCTGCAAGCCCTGCGCGGCACCTTCGAAGTACAAGATCTGCCGCTGTCCATCCCGGAACCATTGGCCGCCTGACAAAAGCAGCACAACGATCACTGTGAGCGCAAAAGCGCCGAGCACAAAACCCCCGATCAGGACCGGATTGGCATGTTTGCTCATAGTTCTCCCCTGCTCAGGAAATGACGCACCTTGGGATCACCGCTCTCGGCGGCCTGCCGCGGATCGCCGGTGTCGATCATGGTGTGGGTGTCGACATCCAGGAAGACCGAATTACTGCCGATGGCGAGAATGCTGGCCAGCTCGTGGGTGATGACCACGATGGTGGTGCCGAGACTGTCACGCAGCTCGAGAATTAAATCGTCAAGCCGGCGGGCGGTGAGCGGATCAAGCCCGGCGGAAGGTTCGTCGATCACCAGGATGTCCGGGTCCAGAGCCATGGCCCGGGCCAGGCCGGCTCTTTTACGCATGCCGCCACTCAGCTCCACCGGGTAAAACGTCCCGAAACCGGCCAAGCCGACCAGGGCCAGCTTGAAAGAGACAAGTTCATCGATCTGCCGATCATCCAGCAAGGTGTATTCGCGCAGCGGCAGCGCCACGTTTTCCGCGAGGGTCAGCGAACTCCACAAGGCGCCCCCCTGGAACATGATGCCGAGCCGGCGTTTAAGGCGCTCCCGCACCTCCGGCGGACTGTTCCAGAAGTCTTCGCCACTATACAGCACCGTGCCGAGCGCGGGTTGCTGCAATCCCACCAGCGCACGCAGCAGAGTCGTTTTACCGCAGCCGTTGCCGCCCATGATCACAAAGATATCCCCCTGGTTGACGATGAAGTTGAGGTCATGCTGGACGACGAAATCACCGTAAGCCATGGTCAGGTTGCGAATTTCGATATGCGGTGCCTCTGCCATGAATTCAGATCCCCAGCCGGTAATAAAGGATGGTCATCAATGACGCCATGATGGTGATCAGCAGGATGGCGGTCACCACCGCCGAGGTGGCCGCTTCGCCGACCGCAGCGGCGCTGCGCCCGCACTGCATGCCACGCAGGCAGCCGGCAAAGGCGACCATGGCGCCATAGACGCCGCCCTTGGAAAGACCGACGGCAAAATGCTTCAGTTCCAGCGCGCGCAAGGTTTCGGTGTAATACTCGAAAAACCCGATGTTGAATATCCATACCGACACCAGCGCTCCCGCCAGCATGCCGACAAATGCGGCATACAGCGTCAGCAGCGGCACCATGACCATGAGTGCCAGCATGCGCGGCAGGACCAGGAAATCGACGGCCGAAATACCAAGAACCCGGAAAGCGTCGATTTCCTCATTGACCTGCATGGTGCCAAGCTGTGCGGCAAAGGCCGCGCCGGTGCGGCCGGCGATGATGATGCCGGTCATCAGCGCCCCCACCTCACGGACCATGCCGATGGCGACCAGGTCGGCGATGAAGATCTGCGCACCCACCAGACGCAACTGGTCAGCGCCGAGATAAGCCAGGATCAGCCCGACCAGAAAGCTGATGACCGAGACAATCACCAGAGCGTTCGGCCCGACCTCTTCGACCTCGAGCCAGAAATCACTGCGCCGGAACTGTGCCCGACCGGTCAGGAGCCGGCCCAATGACAAGCTGACCTCGCCAAGGAAACGCAGCATCTCGGGCCAGCCCCTTAAAAATTCCAGCGTGGCCTTTCCCACCTGCCAGACCAGGTTCTCCCGGTCGGCTCCCGTCGTGTCATGCCGCTGCTCGGGCACGGCAAAAGCCATGGCCAGGAGATGCCGGACACCGGCCGGCATGTCGGCGCAGTCAACCTTGATCCCCCGATCCTCGCAGAGCCTGAGCAGGCCGGCAAGCAGAGCCGGCAATCCGGAATCCCACTCAGCGAGTTCCGCGGCGCGGCAGGTCAGAGAGCGCACCCCTTCCTCCAGGTCGACAGCCAAGGCTGCAGATGACGGCAGCCCCTCCCTGAGGCACCAATGCCCGGAGAAGATCAGCTCCAGACCATCATCGCCGCGCCGACGACTTTCGAGACGCCAGCGTGGTCGGCGGTTATCGTCCGATTCCGAAGTCTTTTTCTGCATCGTTCACCACTGCCGGGACCAAAGGAAGCTTTAAATAAATTCTTTTCTTCAGAACCCCATGCTCATCACCGCGCACGCCTCTGCATGGCGACATACAAGCCTACGACCTTCTTTCTCGCCCAGGGCGTCCTGCGCAGAAACTTGAGGCTGGACGGCACGGTTGGATCGCTATTGAAACACTTGATAGCGATGCGCTTCCCCAGTTCGTCCCAACCATAAAATTCTACCAGGCGGTTCACGATCTGCTCCAGGGTGACGCCATGCAGTGGATCATGGTTTTGTTGTTCACTCACAGGTCACTGCTCCTTTCGCGGCGGGTCCATCGCCCCGCTGCGCATGGTCAGGGCGATCCGTTTACGTCGCAGATCGACTGACAGCACCCTGACTTGCACGGGCAGACCAACCTTGACAACCTGATTCGGATCCCTGACAAACCGGTCGGCAAGCTGGCTGATATGCACCAGGCCGTCCTGATGCACGCCGATATCGACAAAAGCACCGAAAGCGGCGACATTGGTGACAATCCCGTTGAGAGACATCCCGGCCTTGAGATCTTTGACCGCCCTGATATCCGCGCGAAAGCCGGCGGTCACAAATGTCTCGCGAGGATCGCGGCCCGGCTTTTTCAATTCGCCGATGATGTCGCGCAGGCTCGGCAGACCAATATCCGGGCCCACATAGTCTTCAAGACGAATCTGGTCGAGCAGCCCGGGGGCGGCGATCAGCGCCGGCAGGGTCACACCCAGGTCCGCGGCCATCCGGCCGACCAATGGGTAGCGTTCCGGGTGGACTGCCGTATTATCGAGGGGCTGGGGGCCACCCCTGATCCTTAGGAAACCGCCGGCCTGCTCGTAGGCCTTTTTACCAAAGCGCGCCACTTCGAGCAACTGGTCGCGCCTGACGAACGCCCCCGCGCGGTCCCGCCGGGCAACGATCGCCCTGGCCAGCGCCGGGCCGATCCCGGACACAAAGCTGAGCAGCGCCCAACTAGCCGTGTTCAGATCGACGCCCACATAATTGACGCAGGATTCGACCACTTCGTCAAGCGCCTTTTGCAGGGCGGCCTGGTCAACATCGTGCTGATACTGGCCGACCCCGATGCTCTTCGGGTCGACCTTGACCAGCTCGGCCAGGGGATCCTGCAGACGACGGGCGATGGAGATTGCGCCGCGCACGGTCAGGTCGAGTTCCGGGAACTCCTCGCGGGCGATCTCGGACGCTGAATAGACGCTGGCGCCGGCTTCACTGATCATGACCACCGGGAGCTCAACCTTTGCCTCTTTGAGACACTGCCTGACAAACTGCTCCATTTCCCGCCCGGCCGTACCGTTGCCGATCGCCACCATTTCGAGGGCGTGGGTTTCCAGCAGCCGCAGCAGTTCCTGCCTGGCGGATGCCAACTTGCCGCCGCCACCGGCATGCGGGTAGATCGTGACGTGCTCGAGGAACCGCCCGGTGGCATCAACGGCGGCCAGCTTGGAGCCGGTCCGCAGACCGGGGTCGATGCCCAGCACTGGCTGGCTGCCGGCAGGTGCGGCGAGCAGCAGATGGCGCAGGTTTGCCGCAAACACCCGGATCGCCTCGGCATCGGCGGCCGTTTTCGCTCGCAGGCGCAGTTCCATCTCGATCGAAGGCGCCAGCAAACGCTGATATGCATCGGCGACGACATCCCGCAGCCAAGTGGTGAAGGCGCTTTCCAACGGGACAAGCTGCGCCCGCAGGCGGCTGACAATCTCCTCTTCAGGCGCTTCGATCCAAAGGCGCAGCACGTCTTCCTTTTCACCACGCCGCATCGCCAGCATCCGGTGGGAGGGTATCTGGCGGACCGGTTCGCTGAAGTCATAATACATTTCATACTTGCTTACGGTCTCTTCCCTGCCGCGGGCGGGTTGGGACCGGAACCGGCCCTGCTGCCAGGTGAGGTCGCGCACCAGTCCCCGCACTTCAGCCTGGTCGGCAAACTGTTCGGCCAGGATATGACCGGCCCCCGCCAGGGCTTCGGCGGCAGTCGTCAGGCCCCGGTCCCGGCTGACAAACGCTTCGGCCAACTGCAGGGCGACCGCGCCGGCATCCGCACCGCCGCTGCCGCGCGCCGCCAGCAACTGGTCGGCGAGTGGTTCGAGACCACGCTCCCTGGCGATCGACGCCTTGGTGCGACGTTTCGGTTTGAAGGGCAGGTAGAGGTCTTCCAGCTCGGTTTTCTGGCGGGTGGCCGCCAGCTTTCCGCGTAATTCGGCAGTCAGCTTGCCTTGCTCCTCGATTGACTTGAGAATCGTCCGCCGCCGCTCGCCCAGTTCCGTGTGATAAGCCAGGCGTTCCTGGACCAGGCGGATCTGCACTTCATCGAGTTCCCCGGTGACCTCCTTGCGGTAGCGGGCGAGAAAGGGCACGCTTGCCCCCTCCTCGAGCAGGGCTACGGTCCGGGCGATCTGTCCCTGGTGCAGGCCGGTTTCTTCCACCAGGATGCTGATGGTCGCAGCTTTTTCCATAACAAACTCCTGAATCTTTATTCCTGATGCAGATATGGCTATAATGGCACGAGGAGGATTTATGACTGATGCCAAAACCGGACAATCGCACCGGCTCATCGCCGAAATGCGCCGCGAAGAACAGCAACGCCAGGCCGGCTACCGGGAACGGGCACTGAGGTTGTTTCCCCATGTCTGCGGCCGCTGCGGGCGCGAGTTCGAGGGCAAGAAACTGCGCGAGTTGACGGTCCATCATCGCGACCACAACCACGACCACAACCCGCCGGACGGCAGCAACTGGGAGTTGCTGTGCCTCTACTGCCACGATCACGAACATACCCGCGGCATCCAGGAGCAACGCAGCGCAACAGACCCTGCCGACCGCCGGGATGGCCCTACGCTCGCCCACTCGCCCTTCGCCGCCCTGGCCGACCGCTTCAAGCCTCCGCAGTAGGCCCTCGGCCTTCAGGGGCCGCGCTCGGCGAGCCAGATGGCATGCAGTGGCCCCTGGTTTTCGTGCTCATACACGCGGGTCTGCCGGGCCTTGAAGCCGGTCTTGCGCAACCGTTCCGTGAAGTCGCGGTCAGCTCCGGCCGACCAGATGGCGAGGATTCCCTCCGGCCGCAGTGCCGTGTAACACACCGTCAGGCCATCGGTTGTGTAGAGCCAGTCGTTTTTCTTGCGGGTCAGGCCTGCCGGACCGTTATCGACATCGAGCAGAATCGCATCATACGCCTGCCGCTGCGCGCGCAGGACCTTGGCGACATCACCCGTGCGAACCGTGACCCGTGCATCCCGCAACGGATGTCCGGCATATTCCCCAAGCGGCCCCTGGTTCCAGACGACAACCGCCGGCACCAGTTCGGCGACCACCACCTCCGCATCGGCAGAGAGACTGCGCAGAGCGGCCGCCAGGGTAAATCCCATGCCCAGACCACCAATCAGCACGCGGGGACGGCAACGTCCGGCAATCTTGCGGCAGGCCAGTTCGGCCAGGGCATCCTCCGAACCATGGGCCCAGGTACTCATCAGGACACCAGCGCCCGCGACACTGATCGAAAATTCGTCAGCACGCTGATACAGTTCAAGGGTCCCGCCGTTACCCGGGACCTGCGCCGAATCTATCAGTTTCCAGGGGCTTTCGGACATGGCGCTACCCGCCCGTCCGCACCACGGAGGGGACCACCGGCGGCGTTGCAAAGCCGGGCCGCGGCACCCCGACACCACCGGCAAGAGCAGCGCGAGCGACCGCCGTGATGACGAACCTGGCCGATCTGATCATGTTGTTTCTCCTTGCTCGATATCAAAGAATGAAGTCAATCCAGGGTGATTATACCGGCTATCCTGGTCCCGAGGGAGATTATTGTCTTTCCCCTACGGAGAAAATTCCTGCCGCCGGAATCACTACCGACCGCAAATGTTTTCTGTCTGCCGAGAGAGGTTTGGGTTAAACTGATCCCTGTCGCCAATCTGCAAACCTGATACCCGAGGAGCCCCCGGCATGCCGTACCTGACCGTCGAACCGTCCGAAGCCGACCAGACCACCCTTGATTTTCTGCAACGGCGTCTCCCTGCCGCACCCAGAGCCTTTTTGCGCCAGCTGCTGAAAAACTCGAAAGTCCTGGGGGATGACCGGCCGCTGGCGGAAACCGATAAGCTTCCAGCCGGCACGGCCGTGCGCCTGCCGGAGAGCGGCCGGGTCAAAGAACTGTTCGATGCCGCCCCGCGCGCTGCGGACCAGGTAAAAATCCTGTTCGAGAGCCGTGAGATTCTGGTGGTCGACAAGCCGGCTGGCCTGGCAGTGCACACCGGCCTTGGTCACGAACAGGACAACCTGACCGCTCGCCTGGAGGCCCTGCTTGCGGAACGCGGAGACCGCTTCAAAATCGCGCCGGTGCACCGTCTCGACCTTAAAACTTCAGGTCCGGTGATCTTCGGCAAAGGCAAACAAGCCTGCGGCGAGCTCGGCTCACTGTTTATGCGCAACCAGGTTGAAAAGCGCTATCTGGCCCTGGTTGCCGGCAAAACCGCCGGCAGCGGCGAACTGCACAGGCCCGTCCCCGCCAAGGGCAAACTGAAAGCGAGCCACACCAGCTTCTGTGCCCTGGACCGTAACGGTCAGGCCTCCCTGCTCGAACTGACTCTGCACAGCGGCCGTCAGCACCAGATCCGCCGGCAGTTTGCCGATCTGGGCCATCCCCTGTTCGGCGATCGGCGCTACGGTGGCCCCTGCCCTGCCGGCCTGCCGCGCACCTTCCTGCACTGCCGGCAGCTCGCTTTTATCGATCCGTTCAGTGGCGCAGCGCTTATGATCGCGAGCCCCCTGCCTGACCGCCTCAGCCGCTTTCTGGTCGAAACCGGATTACACGGTCCCGGTTGAACGCTGGCAAACCCGCTGGTCGGTTACGCTGGCGGCTCCACCGCCAGGCCTCCGGCATTCTCCCGGCGGCCCGGCGGACTGGCGGCTTGCGCAGTAAGTCGAACGCGACAAATTTCCGAACAACCTGTATAATTCCGGCAAACGGAATGCCTGCTCAGGAGAATGCCATGGCCCGGAAACTGTTCATCGCCGCGACCGGTCAGGATTGCGGTAAAACTACCACCAGCCTGTCTTTGCTCCATCTGGCCAGAAAGAAGTACCGCCGCATTGGTTTCATCAAGCCGGTCGGACCGAAACCGGTGCGCTGCAATGGCCGCTGGGTTGACAAGGATGCCGCCCTGATCGCCAAAGTGTATGGCCTGGAAGATGACCTGGAATGGATGTCACCGGTGGTCCTGCAGCCCGGCGACACCCGCAAGCTGCTGGATGGCACGATCTCCCCGCAGGCCTATGAAGAACTGATGCTGACGGCTTGTGCCGAGCTGGACAGGCGCTGCGACTTCCTGATCATCGAGGGCGCCGGTCACAGCGGCGTCGGTTCCGTCCTCGGCCTGAGCAATGCGCGGGTCGCCCGGATGGCTGACGCGCCGGTACTCATGGTGACCGGAGGCGGGATCGGCCATGTCATCGATGATGTCAATATGAACCTGGCCCTCTTTGAGAAGGAAGGTGCCCGGGTCCGGTTTGTCATGCCCAACAAACTGATCGCCGACAAGCGTGACAGGACTCTGCACTATCTGTCCCTGGCCGGCCAGGGACAGGACTACACCGTGCTTGGCGGCTTCAATTATTCACCGATCCTGGCCGGTCCGACTTTTCAGCATGTGGCGAAACTGCTCGGGCTGCCGATGCGCGCGACCAAAGAACAGGGGATGAGAATCATCCACCATATTCAACTGGGTGCGGCTTCCCCCGAACGGGTGGTCAGCATGCTTGACTACTCAACCCTGCTGGTCGTCACCAGCAGCCGCGACGAGCTGCTGGTCATGATGGCGACCCTTTACCATATTCCCGAGTATTACGAGCGGCTGGCCGGGCTGCTGATTGCCGGCTTGAGCCCGGTTTCGAAAATCACCCAGACGATTCTTGACGACAGCAACCTGCCGTTCATGCGTGCCGAGCGGACGACAGCGGACCTCTTTATCGCCGTTACCCGTGATGTCTCCAAAATAACCGAGGAAGACCAGGAAAAGATCACCCTGATCCAGTCGCTGGCGGAACAATACATTGATTTCAACCTGATCGACGCCGGTCTCGGCTGAATTTCCGACACCCCGGGGCAATCTCGCCAGGGGGTTCTTTTCCCGGGGACTCCCAGACCCACCAGCTAAAACATAAAGAACCTCGTTGCTCCCAGTCGAACAGGAGAGATAGAATGCTTGTGCGAGCAAGGCAACTATTATCAACGAGGTGAAACAATTATGGCACCAGGCGCTGTGGTGTTATCAACACACATTATAACGACTTACCAGCCCTTCAATGTTTACTGATTTGCACAGGAATCTTTTCATAAACTTGACAAAGATGATCGATGTGGTAGCATTTCAACACGAAGCAGGGAATCCCGGAAGGGATATATCAATGCGCTGTTTCCGTAAAAAAGATTCCGAAACTCGATATTTAAGGAGATCGATACAATGAAAACACTAGGCACACTAGGCATCATAATCGCTCTTACCTTGTTTGCCACCCCGGCTTTGGCCCTGAAAATCTACAAACTCCAAGGAAACCAGTACGCCATTATCTGTCAGGATGGCACAGGCTACAGCTTTAGCGGCACAGCGAATGGGGCACAGGAGGCGGGTGCTCTGCTCTGCGACGAACATGGCGGCATTGCCAATATCAACAACACGCTGAATGCTAACCAGGCCGTACAAAAGATGGAAATGGATCGTAAGCGACCCGGGGGAAGGTTGGAAGCCGGCAAGGAATATATTCACAAACCAGATTCGACGATGTATCATCCGCCTCCGGGAGCCGCCGCTGCAGCGTCCTCCCAGGCAAGGTATATCCACAAACCGGATTCGACCATGTATCATCCCCAACAGACCGGCGCTGCAGCACCTGCCTTTTCTGGCGCAAAATATGAGCACTTACCAGATTCGACGATGTATCGTCCGTCGAAAAAATAGGTGACGGTTTTTCCCCCAGATGGCAGAAGTTTGTATAAGAGGTGCAGATTCTTTAGTCTCTGGCTTTTGCCCCTGATAGTTAGTCTGAGCGTGGCGGGGTGTTCCAGCGTGAGCACTCCGCCCAGCCAGGTCCGGAACTTTTCTTTCAACGAAGACATGATTGAGATGCTGGCCGCGGGGCATCCTGCAAATGCCTGCGATTACCGAGAAGTCCTGCCGCAACTCCTCGCCCAGGCGGGTGCGGTTGCTCATATCTACCCATCAGAAAACTATTATTATTTTAAATTTCCTTGGGCGGGCTCGCTCTTTTCCGGCAGCCTCAGGTTATCATCGGATCGGCGCGAACAAGGAGAAGTGGATTACACATGCTATCAATCCTACAGGGGCTGGGTAGAACCAGGCGATGAAATCCGAGAACAAAAACGCCTGTCCGCTGCCGAGGGTGTTCTGGTCGAAAAAATCGCCCCGCTTCACTACCGCGTGACCTCCGGTGGTGAAGAAACTCTGTTTATCCTGCATTCTTTGGACCATAAAAGCGAAGGAGCGCCTCTCAAACCGGAAGAAAGCCGGGTAGGCCGCGCGCAGGACGATTCAGGCGTGGTCTTTGAATTGATTTACAACCGGGAACTCAACGATTTTTATTTCCTCCTGGACCCTAAAATGAGCGTGCCGGACACCCTGGTGCAGCTTGCCCCCCAGACGCTCATCTCAAGACGCACCGGTTTTGTTTATTATCGTGCCATGCACACCCAACGCTATGTGCTGGTTGCAGTCAACGCGGGAGAGACCCGTTTAAACAGTTACTTCGACGGCCCCTTCGACCAACTTCCTGAAAATGATTACGCCACCCTTGGTTTCTGGGATTACGTCTATAAAGTTTATCCCGACATGGTAGGCAACCACACACCTGGCGGCACGGTCAGCGAAGACGGGATGATTTTTTCCCTCAGGCCTTACCGGCTGTATGATGGAACCAGCGAGCTTGGTTTCATAGAAATGTGTGCCAATGAAAACCCTTCTGAAACGCAAATAATTGGCTGCATGATTTGGGGGCAGTAACTCTAACGACTGACTGACCCCGCGACAGCAGTCAAGCGAACCACCCCGCCCGGTTTGTCCTTCCTTACCGGACAGGGCATGTGCACCGCTTGCATCTGCGAAATTGGGCGTTAGCAGCAGGAGATTCCATGAAGGGGCCGGGCCAAGCGCTCGCCAGCCTGGGGACAGTGGCACGACCAAAAATCAACCTTCAGGTTCCTTCCCGAGGACCGCAGCTCGGCTCACGGCGTACGAAATGGGCCTCACGGTTGGCGTCAGTAAACGGGGAGGTCACTTCGGGCTTTGAAAGATAAAGTCATTCGGTTCGCTGCTGCTTATGAGTCTGCCGTCGGCATCGTAACTTTTCACCTGCCAGCGGTAAGCCTGGCCAGGACGAAATTTTTCCTGCAGGATGGCCTCGGGCAGGTTGTAGGCGGGCAGTTTGGTGTAGGCGGCGGATATCCGGTCCTGGTCCCCTTTGTCAAATAGTTCGATCAGGTAGAAAACCTCGAGCCCCACGCTCTCCCAAGTGAATTCCTGCGGAGCAAAGCTCACCTCGGCGTGGTTACGTGGGCTGACTAGCCGAATCGGCGCACGGGCTGCATGCGATTCTTCGCCGGTGACGTAGTAGATAGCTTCCGGGAAGGTAATATCGAGCGCCGGGTTGGTGATCACCAGCCGTACGCGATGCGAGCCTTCGACAAAGGTCGGCAGAAAAGGGATGGCGGGAGAGGTCAATTGAATGCTTTGGCCGTAGACCAAGTGCTTGTTGACGGAGGCCAGCAAGCGGCCATCCACCTCCCAGTAACCGCTGAGCAAGCCTGACCCGTCGAAACTGATGGTCGCAACGACCCGGAGTCCGGGCTGATTGCGCTTGACGGTTGTCTCCGGCCGACCATTCTCAAAGGCGAGTTGCAGATGGGTGATCGAAAGGTTGGCCGTCGCAGGGCTGGCAATTCTCAGAGTCAGATCCTGACGGGCAACCGATGCGGTCCTCGCGCAGCTGTCTTTGGCAATCACCAGGAAACGTGCGCTCCCATAAGCCTGGGGAATTCCTGAAATCAGCCCCTGCGGGGACAGGCTCAGCCCTTCGGGCAGACTGCCACCGACTCTGCTCAAACTCCAGTCAATGGGCGGGACCCCGCCTGCAGTCAGCAGCCTGACGCTGTAAGGCTGGCCAATCACGCCCTCGGGCAGGGTTGCTGTGGTTATTTTCAGTGGTTTGCAAGGTCCATCAGCCGCGGGCAGTGGCACCGCCTGCAGCAACAGCGCCAGGAACAGTCCGGAGAACAGCAGAAGCAGCTTCATGTTCAAATCTCCTAAAATGCGTGGTCAAGGCTGCTGGACAGGACCAGCATGATGGTGAAGTTGTTTGTCGTCTCGTTCTGCACGCGGTCATCGACCCAATCATAAAGTCCCCGGATGCCAAAGGAAGGATTGAGGAAGTTCGCCCATTTCTGCAGAAAATGGTAAGTGAGCATCGCATTGGTGTTGATGCTTCTGGTGTCAAAGGTGTCATCACTGGTTGTCTGCCGGCTGTAGGTCCCGGCAATTTCGTAGGCAACCGCGCCATCGTACAGAGTCCCAAGCAGGTCGACCGTGGCCGTTAAAGTGTCGGTGTGCAGGTCGGACTGTTCGTCTGCCCACCGGTTGAAAGCGAGATTCTGGGCAAAGGAGATCCGCTTGCCGTAATAGGTCGTATTAAGGGCATAGTCCTGAGCCGAGGTGTCGAAATCGGCAGCTGTTTTGTCGTTTTGTTCCGAATAGCCGGTATTGAAGTCAAATGTCCAGGGCCCGCGGATGTAGCTCAAGCCAGCACTGTAGAAATCGGTATCCATCCGATAGGGCAATCCACCGACCGGAACCATCGAACTGTCGTGGATTGTTTTCTGATAACTTACGCGCAGCGGCAAGTTGGGAAATCGCGTGTAGCTGTATGCCACATTCCCGGTGGTGGTCACCACTTGCGGAGAAAGCTCATCCTCCTCGACATTGTCTTCGTAACGCGAGGTGGACAGGTTCAACGTATAGAAGGGCTTCTGCACGGTTCCCATTACGGCGGCGCCCTCGAGATCATTCTGCAAGCTCGGGTTGCCGATCACTTCATAGTGCGGGCCGAAGTATTCGTAGGCGGCCTGATAAGTATAGGCCCCCGAGCTTCCCCCGGCAATTAATGCCCAGGCCCGATCGGATTCCGCGGATTGGCCGTCATTGCTGTCCGCATCGTAGTCGGCGAGGTCGTATTCCGCTTCGAGATCGAGCTTGCCATCCAGCACAGTCGTCTGCGCCAAAAAGCCGAGGACCCTGCTTTTCCGCTCGGTTTGGTAAATATTATAATAACCGTAGGAGCTGCTGTCGGTTTCCACTCCGGCAACGTATATGGTTCGCAATCGCAGCTGATCCGAGAGCAGGCTGTAATTGACCGATCCACCATAGATATGGTTTTTGTCGTCAAATTCCAGGCCGCTGCCATCGCCAATGCCGTAAAACTGCTGGCTTTGAACGAGAAAACCCTGCATAGTCAGTCGATTGCTGCGCAGGCTGGTTTGCACGCCACGCCGTGCCAGGCCCATCACGGTATTGTTCGTTTCCTGGATCTGCAGGTCTCCGGCGCCGATTTGTAGAACCGTGTCCTCGATCTGATATTGCCCGGTGACCTGGTAATTGACGAGGTCAACTCCCTTCTGTTCGGGAGCCTGGATTGACAGGCTGCGGTCCAGCCAGCGCACGTTGGTGATCAGGCTCAGTTGCCAGTTGCCCTGGGAGTACCGGGTTGTATTGCCCAGATTGGCGGCGAAATCACGGTGCGGAACATGAGCCATGTCGTCTGATTTCGCCAGCACCTGTTGATAATTTGCCGAAACCTGCGTTTCACCGGTCAATCGCGCGAAAGTGACAAAGGAGAATTGTCGTTCGATGACCGCTCCTTCCTCGAAGACGATGCTGATGCGCAGTTGATGGGAGCCATTGGCGAGGGGGCGAACGGGCACATAGCGGAACCCGGTCGACGTCATAGTCAGGGCGCCGGTAACATCGGTGTCGTCAAGCATGACCAGCAGCTGGGCAGGGGGTTCCTTGCCGGTCAGGTCAAACACGATTGGCGGGCGGTTGGTGTTGACTTCAACATTGTCTCCCGGCGACGAAAAAAGGATGCTTTCAGCGTAGCTCTGCGCGGTTATCGTAACAAGGGACAGGGCCGTCAATAGGGCAGCTGCCACCGGCTTTCCGCATTTCAGAACGTCAACAATCAGATTCCGCATGTGTCCTCCCGAAAGATTCCCGATCCTCTAAGTGGCATGCCAGGAGGCAAGCAGTGAGTTCGGGATGAAGGGTCTTCTTGAATGAACCGGGATTGACAATTGCTACGAAAAAGATAAGTTTTTTCAGCCGGCCTGCTCCTCCAGAGCAACCGGTTTGCGCGGCAGAATGGAGGCTTCAAGGTCAAGACATTTCGCTTTATTGACGGTCTTGCCGCTATTGGCCACGCCGGGTTTCGCTTTGAAAAGCCTATGAGCTGCAAGGCAGCCAAGGATGGCATTATTCGCAAGGATGGTGCCGGGCATAAGGTTTCAGTGGCCCGGCGGATGGCGATCAGGAAGCCGGGGCCCTGCTCTGTGACGAACTTGGCATGATTGCCCACTGCAACAGCGTCCTTTCCGCCAAAAGAATGCTTAAGGGGTGCTGCATGGTGCAGCATAAACCGGAGAGTATGAAGAAATTGCCTACCAGCATGCCCAGAGGGCCAATCCGAGGCGGTCGGCCCCTGCTTGGAGTCACAGTGCCGTGGCCAAGATTTGGTAGGACCCCGGTACTTTTCAAGCGCCCTGGCTAATCCCGCCAAGCCGCTTATTGGTGGTGAGAGGCATGAACCCCTTCCGTATCCTCAGCGATGGCAAAGTTGTCCCCAAAGATTAATTTTGTCCGGCGTTCATGTTAACGAATAGCAAAGAAGCAAGCAAGCAAACAAAAAACTTTTCCAGGCTGTATATCTGGTTTTTCCTGATTAACCTCAAGAAGGGGGGACCGCAAAGTTCATCCCTCAAGGTCATGGTCATTGGCCATGGGGACACTTGTTCTTAACCTGAAGCAGAGAGGTCGCCGCTCGCACCGTATAAGGAACCGTACGTACAGTGGTGTGGGAGATCGTCGGGGGGGGCTCCCCGCCGCCGGCCCGATTCACACCGTGCTTCCAGGTTGTGTTTCCGGGTCGACGGAATCGTTCTTTACATATTGAACCGCCTAAACGTCACGAAAAAATCTCTTGATGGAAGAGGCAAAGGCTATCAATATATTTGGAACTCTGGTATAATTTCATAGTTTCGCTCCGAGCTCAATGAGCCGGACAATCTGAGTCAAGAGGCCATTCGGGCCTGCTGATATAAGTTTCGGGGCCTTGCCGCAAGACCTGAAGAGACGCTCCCGGTCAAAGCTGGATGACCCGGTTGAGCTCAACAGGTTGGGCTTGCGGTAATGCCCATCACCCGATTATGGACGTAGCTGTCACCGTCCGGAAAGTTTTACATGTCAAAGAAAATGCTGGTGAACGCCACCCATCCCGAAGAGAACCGGGTGGCTATCGTAAGGGATGGAATCCTGACCGAACTTGATGTCGAAGTCTCCGGTCGCGAACCTACCAAAGGCAACATCTACAAGGCGGCTGTGGTGCGGGTCGAACCCGGGCTACAAGCCGCTTTTGTCGATTATGGCGCGGAACGCCTCGGCTTCCTGCAGATCGACGAGGTGAATGCCAGCACGGTCAAACCCGGCTACAAATCGGGCGACAGCGGCAAGAGCCGACCGCGCATCAATGAACTGCTGCAGCGCGGCCAGGAAATCCTGGTTCAGATTACCAAGGAAGAGCGCGGCACCAAGGGGGCGGCACTGACCACATATCTGTCCCTTGCCGGGCGGTTCATGGTCTGCATGCCGGGCAGTCAGACCCGTGGTGTCTCACGCAAGGTGGAAAGTGATGCCGAACGCAAGCAGTTGAAAAAAGCCATGGCCTCTCTGGACCTGCCGGATAATATCGGCTACATCGTGCGCACGGCCGGCCTTGGTAAAACCCAGGAGGAACTGCAGCGTGACTTCAATTACCTGACACGCCTCTACGACGGAATTCGCGAGTTGGGCAAAACCGCCAAAGCCCCGTCGCTGATCTACAAAGAATCCAACCTGGTTATCCGTTCGATCCGCGACTACTTCACGACCGACATGGATGAAGTCCTGATTGACGACCCCGACGTTTTTAAGGAAGCCAGAGAGTTTTTCCAGCGGGTTATGCCTGAACACGCCGGACTGGTCAAGCTTCACCAGGAGCGCCGGCCGATTTTCTCCCGTTACCAGATTGAAGACCAGATCGAAACGATCAACCAGAACAAGGTCTTGCTGCCTTCCGGCGGATCGATCGTCATCGATACCACTGAGGCGCTGGTCGCCATTGATGTCAATAGCGGAAAAATGACCTCCGAACAAGGGGTGGAATCGACGGCTTTCAAGACCAATGTCGAAGCGGCCCAGGAGATTGGCCGCCAGTTGCGTCTCAGGGACCTCGGCGGACTGATCGTAGTTGATTTCATCGACATGCGGGACCGTAAACATATTCGCGAGGTGGAGAACACCCTCAAGGAATCGCTTGAGAATGACAAGGCACGGGTTTCTATCGGCCGCATCAGCAGCAAGTTCGGTCTGCTTGAAATGAGCCGCCAGCGTATCAAAAGCGCGCTGACCGAAGGGACCCTGCTGAGTTGTCCGCACTGCCAGGGAAGCGGCCGCATCAAGAGTCCAGAGAGCTTGGCTGTTGGACTTATGCGCCGTATCCATGCCGGAGTTGCCAAGGGGCAGATCGGCAAGGTCGATGCGCAGATGCCGCTTGATGTCGCTTCCTATCTCCTCAACCACAAGCGTGAAGAGTTATACGAGATGGAGCGCCGTCACAATCTGCGCATCCACATCCATGGTCGCCCTGATTTTCTGATCGACCAGATCGACATCGAATTTCAGAAACGTGAGAAGGAAAGAGCCGCCCAGCCGGAATATGTCGAAGCCGGCAGTCTCCCCCCGGAGCCCATTCCGGAACCGCAAGCAGCGACAGCGCCGGAAGCGCAGACGGAGGCAATGCCGGACCCGCAGACGGATGCAGCACCGGACCCGCAAATGGCGGCAGGGGCGCAACCGCAATCAGTGACCGGGGCGGCGTCTGATGAGCCGCAGGAAACCACGGCATCGAACGGAGAAATTCTCGAACGACCTAAAAAGCGACGGCGCAGAAGGCGGCGCAAGCCGGTTGCGGAGAAAGCGTCAGAGGAGCTGGCCGCGGCCGCTTCCCAAGATCTGGCCACGGAAGCGGAAGGCGTTACCGACCAGGCTCCACTCCTGACGGCTGGCAATGATCAACCCGGTGCGCTCCCCCAGGCGGCCGAATCAACCGAGACAACGTCTGAAGAGGCTGCTCCCGAAGCCGAGACAAAACCGAGACGCAGCCGCCCGGCCCGCCGGAGAAACAAAGCACGGCCAGTTCCAGCAGAGGAGCTTGTGGATCAAGCCGCTGCCACAGCCTCTGCCGGCAGCGAGGAAGCAGCGTCCGGCATCAGCCAGGGAGTCCAGGAAACAGCCACAAACAGCGACGGGTCAACCGAAACGGGACAAGCTGAGGCCGTGACCAAACCGAAACGTCGCAGATCCCCGCGCAGGAAAAGTGCCGACAAATCAGCGGGGTCAGGGGCAGCGGCGGCAGCCGAGACGCAAGCGTCAGAGCGGCTCTTCGAACCGCAGCCGAAGGACGCCGATCAGCCGGCGGCAACGGCGGCGGCAACCGCAGCCGAAGCGCAACCGGCGGCAGCGCCGAGCGAGGCGAGCGAGACCCCGGCCGACCTGCCCGTCGAACCGGCCAAAACGGAAACCGCCGAAAAACCCAAGCGCCGCAGAACCCCGCGCAAGAAGGCCGCGGACCAACCGGCGGCAACGGCGGCGGCAACCGCACCCGAAGCGCAACCGGCGGCAGCGCCGAGCGAGGCGAGCGAGGCTCCGGCCGACCTGCCGGACGAACCGGCCAAAACGGAAACCGCCGAAAAACCCAAGCGCCGCAGAA
>RRYU01009506.1_pt1 | contig 18523 bp, 17 predicted proteins | sample 2162651 | NCBI WGS metagenome assembly RRYU01 (sample SAMN10267283, study PRJNA491782) | microbial mat metagenome | isolation source: biomat in the production well | place: Japan: Minami-Kanto gas field, natural gas well KTG3 | collected 2017-06 | reverse complement strand
AGCCGGTCACGATGTACCACCACCGGGTTGAAGGCGGTGCTTCCTTTGGGCTTAAACCAACCGCCATGGGGCTTTGCCGCCAAAACACCACAAACATGGGGATTGGGGCGCAGCGCCAACGACTTTGCACATGCCCTGTGCGTAAGAGGAATTCATGCATCTTCGCTTTCTAGGTACAGGCACATCCATGGGAGTCCCGATCATCGGCTGTGATTGTGCGGTCTGTACCTCTAGCGATCCCCGCAACCGCCGCATGCGCACCTCTGCGTTGCTCCGTACAGATGATCGCACAATCCTGATTGATGCCGGCCCCGATTTCCGGCTCCAGGCGCTTAGTGTCGGGTTGCGGCATATTGATGCTGTCCTCCTCACCCATGCCCATTTTGATCATATTGCCGGGATTGATGATCTGCGCCCCTTGACAGAGAAGGGGGATTGCATGCCCATCTTCGGGAGTCCGCGTACTGTCTATGAGGTGCGTTCGCGGTTCGATTATGCGTTTCAGGAGACATCAGCAGGTTCCACCCGTCCACGCATCGAACTGCACAGTATCGAATCCCCGTTTACAGTGGGGAAGACGAGCATCACGCCGTTGGCGATCATGCATGGGACGTGGGAGATCACCGCGTATCGGATCGGGGGGCTAGGCTATGTCACCGATGCCAGCTATATCCCACCAGCCTCCTACGAATCGCTGCGCAACCTTGATGTACTCGTGCTGAATGCGCTGCGCTACGAACCCCACCCAACCCACTTTACCCTTGCCGAAGCGTTGGAGGTGATCCATGATCTCCAGCCCCGCCGGGCATTCCTGGTTCACATGACCCACGCCTTCGACCATGCCAGCGCGAGTGCGGAGCTACCAGCGGGTGTCGCCTTCGCCTATGACGGGCTAGAGATTGAGATACCGGAGTAGTATGCGTATCGGTATTGATGCTCGGCTGAATGCCTACCGCCAGGGTGGGATCGCCCAATACACCCAGCAGCTACTCTTGCAGATGGTGGGGCAACTCGGCAGCGATGAGTTGGTGGTGCTCCAACACCGCCGCCAAGCTGTGCCGTTGGTAGACGGGCCACAGGTGCGCCATGCGCGGCTGCATACCCCTCCACACAACCGCTTTGAACCCGTAGCTCTACCACTCGAACTCCTCCCCCATCGGCTCAACCTGCTGCACTGTCCCGACTTCGTTGCGCCCCGGATGCGCCCCTGCCCTGCGGTGGTCACGATCCACGACCTGGCCTTTATGCACTTCCCAGAGATTCTCGATGCCGATGCCAAGCGTTACTACAGCCAGGTACGCACCTCGGCGCACGCGGCCCAAGCGGTGATCGCGGTCTCCGAGGCGACGCGCAACGATATTGTGGAGTTGCTCGATCTGCCTGCGGAGCGGATTGATGTGGTCTATGAAGCTGCCGCCCCCCACTTCCGGCCCGTGCCGGTCGCACCAGACGAGGATCGCCACATCAACGGGGTGTCGGTGCGTGCCAACACCTTCCTGCTCTTTGTCAGTACGATTGAGCCACGCAAAAACCTGAGTACGCTCTTGCGCGCCCTGCACGTGTGTCGCGAGCGCAACCCCCAGGCGGGCTACCGGCTAGTGATTGCCGGGGTACGCGGCTGGCTGGATGGCCCGATTTTCGATCTGCTACGCGATCTACAGTTAGGTGATGAGGTCGATCTGCTCGGCTGGCCCGCACCAGACGATCTGGTGTGGCTCTATGCGGCGTGCCGGATGTACCTGAACCCCTCGCTCTACGAAGGGTTTGGGTTGCCGGTGCTAGAGGCGCTGGCGTGTGGGGCAGCCACGGTTGTGGCCGACACGAGCAGCCTGCCCGAAGTGGCGGGCGAAGCCGCGTTACGGGTTGCGCCACAGGACGTGGAGGCATGGGCAGAGGTGATCAGCCGGTTGTGGAACGACGATGCCGCACGTCAAGAGCTACGTAGACGCGGGCCGCCCCAGGCGGCGCGCTTCTCGTGGGAACGTGCAGCCCGCGAGACCTTGGCGATCTACCGGCGGGTGGGGGGGGTAAGCCCTACTGCAAAGCCGGATTGAGCTTCATCGCCGCCAGCCACGCCTCGATACCCTCGGTTGGCTGCACACCCTGTTCGGTGACGATCCCAGCCAGCGCGTGGAGGGGGGTCGAATCAAAATAAACGTTCGCCACCTGGATATTTTCGGGCACATCGGGCCAGACCTGTTCAGCGGGCCAGCGCGCCTGCTGGGGAGGTTTGTAGGCAGGGGGCAAGAACTTCTCCGAGCTACAGAGCGCATAGACCGGCACCCCAGCCGCATTGGCCGAGAGCACCATGCCATAGGTTCCGACCTTATTCATCAGCCCCTCTGGGCTGAGGTGATCGGCTCCCACCAGCACCAACTGTGATTGACCGGCCAGCACCACAGCCAGAGCATCAACCACCAATGTTGTGGAGATACCACTGACTGCCAGCTCCTGGGCCATAATCCGACCCTCACAGGCAGGGCGACCCTCGGCACAGATCACCCGGAAGCGGCGGCCAGCGCGTTGGGCGTGGCTCAACGCGGCGCGCACGGTGGTACTGCGCCCATTGGTCACAATCTGGGCATCCTCTGGAATGAGCCGCAGCGTCGTCTCGGCAATCGCCGCTTCATGCACATGCAGGCGGCGCTTAAACTCCGTAACAGCCGTTTCGATCACCTGCTGAGCAACACTAAAGCTGGTAGCGGCATCAATCTTCCAGAGGAGATGATTGACTAGATTGACCAGCGGAGCCATCGTCGGATGGGCACGAATCAGCGTCCATCCAGTCTCTAGCAACTCATGGCGCAAATGGACAAGATCACCACTCTGGTTATGCTGCGCTTGGTAGAGGAGCACATCAGCACTCTTAGCAGCAATCTCAACCGCAGCAGAGACCCCATCATTGGTAATCGCGGTAATGGATTGGGCAGCGTAGCGATCCACAGCATCTTTCCATCGTATCTACCAGAAGACAGGCTTCCAACGCAGCGACAGATCGTTAAGATGCACGGTAGCACCAACCCATTACGGGCATAGTACTATCAATCACTGGAGCCAATTGAGCGCCGTTTAAGTACTTGTTGCAACGTCAGTTCCAACTGGCTAATCGCGAAGGGCTTGGGCAGACAGACATTGCCGCTCTCTTCAAGCTGTTCGCGAGTATTCTGACTAATCGTATCGCCGGTCATAAAGATGAGGCGTTCAGCGAGATCGGGATCACGCTGACGAATAGCGGCGAGCATCTCAAAGCCATTCATACCGGGCATGCGCACATCGCAGAGAATGACATCAAAATGCTGGGCAGAGATTGCCTGAAGCCCCTCAGTAGCGGTTTGGAAGGTGGTAGTACGGTGACCCTGTTCGTGCAAGAGGCGCGCAATGAGGCGCAGCACCGGCTCTTCATCATCAACGACCAGGATATTGAGGACATGATCGGCATCACGCGCTGGTGATTCCGGCAAGCCCGGTGTCGTCGCCTGCACCGCACCAGCCTGGCGCACCGGCAGCGCGACATAGACCCGTGTACCGACACCGGGCTGGCTCTCGGCCCAGATCTGGCCGTTGTGTTCCTGAACGATACCGAAGCAGATCGAGAGACCGAGGCCAGTACCCTGACCAATCGGTTTAGTCGTGAAGAAGGGGTTGAAAATTTTACGCAGGTTCCGTTCGGGGATGCCGATCCCCGTATCGCCGACCTCAATGTGGATCATGGGATCTTGACCCAACTCCTGAGCGGGAACGACGCGGGTACGCAGCGTAAGAGTACCGGGGCCACCACGTTCAACCATGGCATGGCGAGCATTGGTAATCAGGTTGAGGAAGACCTGCTGGAGCTGGTGGGGATCAGCAATAGTAGAAACCAGATCGGGATCAAGATCGATCTGCACCGAGATATTATCCACCCGTAGTTGGTACGCCTGGAGGGCGAGGGCACTACGCAGCACCTCATTAATCGCCACCTGCGAACGTTCGGGCGTATGTTCACGCGCAAAGATGAGCAGATTCTGGACAATTTTTGCAGCACGTTCGGCCTGAGCATGGATCTGCTCAATATCCTGGCGTGTCTCCTCGGAGAGATCCTTATTGCGCAACGTCAACTGGGCATAGCCGCTCACACTAGTGAGCGGATTATTCAACTCATGGGCGACACCAGCCACCAACTGCCCAATTGCGGAGAGCTTTTCGGACTGGATCAACTGCTGCTCAAGGCGGCGGCGGTCGGTGAGGTTACGGGCGATACAGTGCAGACCAGCGGGCTTGCCAGCGCCATTCTGCATGACATGGGCACTCACCTCTAGGTAGATCGGATCTTGGTTCTGGTTGATCAACTCCACTTCAAATGGCGGGATACTATGGCCTACGAGCAGAGATCGCAGATGTACCGAAGCTGCCTCCCAGCCATCAGGGGCGCAGAGGTTCTGGAGTGATCGACCAACCAGATCTTCTATTGGATAGCCAATAATCTGGGAGCCCACTTTATTCATCGTTGTAATCCGCAGATCACAATCGAGCATAAAGATGAGATCGTAGGCATTGGCAAAGAGATCTTTATAGCGGCGTTCGCTAACACTCACCTGATCATAGAGGCGCGCATTTTCGATTGCAATCGCGGCATAGTCGGCCAGTGTTGCCAACAGATACTGATCATTTTCGCTAAAGGTACGATTAGACTGTTGATTATCAACCGCCAGAACACCAATGACCTTATCGCCCAGGATGAGCGGAACCTGAAGGATAGCACGAACAAGGAAACCCGTCTTCACCTTCAGATTAACCCCGGTGCGGGTCTTATCGGTACGCACCGGCTTACCCGTGCGCACCACTTGGCCAGCGAGGGTATCATTGATCGCCATACGCAAGGTCTGGGCGCGTTGTTCACCCAAGTTCTTAGCCGCACGCAGGTAGAGTTCCTGGTGTTGTTCATCGCGCAGGAGGAGGAAGCCCTCTTCGGCCTGCGTAATATAGACCCCGGCCTCCACGATACGTTCAAGGAGTTGCTCCTGGTTCATGAGGCCAGTGACGGACTTACCGATACGGGAGAGAACGGTCAACTCCTGAACCCGTTGTTGGAGCGAGGCAGTGAGGCGTTCCTTATCGCGGCGCAGGCGTCGTTCGCGGAGCGCCTGGTCAATAACAGCCCGCGCCTCAGTATCGGAGAAGGGCTTAATGAGGTAATTGCGTGCGCCAAGGCGAAACGCCTCAACGGCGATATTCTCAGAACCGTGGGCAGTCATCAAAATGACCGGCACATCATAGCCATCCTGGGCAAAGATACGCAACAGTTCGAGGCCAGAGATGTCGGGGAGTTGGAGATCGAGGAGGATCAGATCGGGCAAACGCTCACGCAGGCGCTGCAAGCCTTGGCGGCCAGTATTGGCAACCAGAGGATGGTAGCCAAGTTCAGGCAGCACATAGCGTGCGAGAAGGTCGCAGATCTGCTCGCTATCATCAATAATCAGAATTTCTTCCATGGAATTGCGCTATCTCTGCCCGTCGTGCTATTGGCCGGAATTATCATGTGGTTGGATCGGGCGAATATGCCCAACACACCAAATCGTTAGGAAGTGCAACTTTGATTGTACCCTGTTCCGTTATGTGTGGCAAGAGTGTATAAGCGTGTATATGAACGCACAGCACGGCCATTCTTTGGGATAAAGAGCGCAAAACTTAGAGTGGAAAGATCTCCTCAACCGGAAGCAAGCGCAGGGCACCGGTCGGGCAGGCACTGACACAGGCTTGGTCGGGATGTCCATAGCAGAGATCGCACTTATCAGCGCGCTGTGGGAGGGGAGAGAGGATAACTGGTTGGGGTTGGAGACGGTCGAGCAGACGAGACCAGAAGGATCGTTCTTCTGGTTCGGGAAGTTCTTGGGTGACACAACGAACGACCTGGTAGGGGCAAGCGGGGACACACTCGCCACAGCCATTACAGCGGTCAGTAATGAGCAGCACCCCATCTTCGGTACGTTCAAAGGCATGTTCGGGGCATGCCTCGACACACTCTGGGCCAACCGCACATTGGCGGCAGGCATCAAGGACATCAAAGCCATCAATCATGGTGCCATTCAGGCTGAGGCGTTGGTGTCCGTGGCGGCCGACACATGCCTCTTCACAGATCTGGCAACCGGGGGGGCAGAGGCTTGGAGTACGCACCAGCAGGTGACTGCCGCGCAACAGCCCACGGGATACTGCGTGACTCAGGTCGCGGGCGCGAGTCTGGTCGGCGTGGATGGCGGCATTACGGCGGTTGCGCTGTTCAACTACCACACGCAGATGGGCATCAAGGTTGGGATGTTCGTGCAGCAGGGCATGAAAATCTTTTGCTGGCAGAGCCAGGAGATCCGTGGGGGTAAGCGCACGCACACTGGCACGATGGGGATGGCCAGAGAGGAGCGAAATCTCACCAAAGAAGTCACCATCGGCCAGGGTAGCGAGGGTACGGCCATCCTGTTCGATACTGACCTGGCCACGCTCGATCAGGTAGAGCGAATTGGCATTATCGCCTTGGCGAATGATCAGACTACCACGACTAAAGCTCGAATGGCGCAAGATATTGGCGAGGGCGAAACGTTCAACTGGTAAGAGCGAACTGAGCAGGGGGATACGGGTAAGCGTACTCTCCACCATCCGACGCTGATGAACCCGCTGCAATGCGGCGTTGAGAGCCGGAAGTTCTGCGAGTGCATCGTTCAGATCATCAAGCGACACCTGAAAGAGGTAGCAACCAGTCACAGCGACTGCACTCATACGGCGGAAGAAATCGCTAAAGAGGGGGCCTTCACCACAACAATCACCGGGGCCGAGCAGTGCCATGAGCAGTTCGTGGCCATCTTTATCGCGCAGGTGGAGTTGCAGGTGGCCGCGCAGCACAAAGAAGAGGAAGCGGTCATGCTTCTGCTTCCCAAAGATGGTCGTAGCGGCATCAAAGGCGCGAAAGACCCCTAAGGCGAGGAGGCGATCAATTTCGGGGGGTGGCAGATCGGCGATACAATGGAGTGCGGCGAGCATCGCGTGGGCTGCCTGTTGCCGTTGTGCAGCTTGGGCAGCACGAGCCTGTACCGCCGCAGATGTACGCACCGGGGCACTTTTGGCAGCCATACATCCTACCTCTGCGCGGTATGCAAGTCAGCGCAGGTATTGTACCATATGGATACAGGCAGCGGTATAATAGGGACGACGGCGCATATCTGGTAGAAGACATGACGGGTGTAGAAGAGACCTACACCCATGGTGGGCGCGGCACGCTGCGCCTGGACAGTTACCCGCATGGCACTACGCACCCTCACTGTAGACCTGGAGCGTGGACTCGCGCGCCAGCAGCTCCCGGCAACCGTCGAGCGCGACTATCTGGGCGGGCGTGGGGCCATCGCCTGGCTACTGTGGAACTATCTCCCCGACGATACACCCCCACTGGCCCCAGAGAATCTGCTCATCTTCGCGGCGGGGCCGCTGGCCGGCACGAAAGCCTATGCCAGTGGCGGGTTTGTGGTCGGTACTCGTTCCCCCATTACCGGGGCGATTGGCTATAGTTGGGCACAAGGGCACTGGGGAGCCGCTCTACGGCGATCTGGCTATGATCTCTTGATCATTCGCGGCCAGGCTCCTAACTGGTGCTATTTGGTGATTGATCAGGGGCAGGTGCGGTTGCGCCCGGCCAGCCACCTGATGGGTCGTGATACCATCGAGACGGATGCAGCCATCCGGGCCGAGTTGGGCAACGATTTCCATGTGGTCTGTTTGGGGCCTGCCGGTGAGGCTGAGGTGGCCTATTCCAACATGGTGGCCGAGGGTCGCTATATGGCCGAACCAGCCGGCCCTGGCATTGTGATGGGAAACAAGCACCTGAAGGCGATTGCAGTGCGCGGTGGGCCGCCACTGGCCAGCCAGGATGAGAAGCGCATGACGGTGGCGATGGAGATTATCCGCCGCCGTGCCGCAACCAGTGCCTTGGCCGTTGGTATCCGCGATGTGGGGAGTAACCACTTCCTGACCGGGGCTCTCGATTGGGGTGCGATCACCGAGGAGAATGGCCGGGTTGGCCAGCCTAGCCCCGCGATGGCTCAGATGCGCTCGACGCTGCAAGGCTATGGGAGCCGCATCAATCGGGGATGTGAGGGTTGTCCGTTGCCCTGTTACTTCGATACCCACACGCCCTCAGGGACGACTCTGCCCTTCCCTGAATTGGAGTTGGTGACGGGCTTTGCGGCGCGCTGTGGGATCACCGATGTTGAGACGCTGCATATGATCGCGGATCGCTGCCTGCGCTTGGGGATCGATCCCTCCACGGTGAGTGCGACCATGGCCTTCCTGATGGAGTGTCAGGCCGAGGGCTTGAACCTTTCGGGCACGCTCACCTGGGGCGATTCGCAGGCGGTCTTGGCGGCTCTTGATCGTCTGGCAGTGCGCCAGAAGCAGCGCGATATGCTCTCGCTCGGTGTGGGGGAGATCGCCGATGTCTTCTGGGGTGGTACGGAGTTTGCTCCCCAGGTGAAGGGCTTGGCAATGCCCGCGATTGACCCACGGGCGATGAGTCAGATCGCGTTGGCGATAGCCACAGCACCTATCGGTGGCGACTACCGTTACTCGATGAGTTACGAGGAGTTGATCGTTGATCCGCCCAACTGGCTGCCCGAAGAGGTCTCGCACCCTCAAGCCATCAAGGGCAAGGCGATACGTCTGATCTGGCACGAGCGTTTCGCGGCGATCCTGGATTCGGTGGGGGTCTGTCGGCGTCTCGGTCTTATGGCCTACCAGATCTCACCCGGCGAGTTGCTGGCGCTGATTACCACCACCGGCCATACGATGACCGGGGCCGATATGGTGCGTATCGGTGAGCGGATCGTTACGGTGGAGCGGCTCTTCGCATGCCGCTACGCGGATAATGGCGGTCAGGATGAGTTGCCCACCCGCTGGCGCGAGACGGCATTGAGTGAGGGGCTGGCAGCCGGGATCTTACCGCGCTTGTCGCTGCTACTCTCCGAGTACTACCGACGCCATGGCTGGAACCCAGAGGGCATTCCGACCCTGGATCGCATCGCTGAATTGGGAATAAAGGCATAGATGAGCGATCTACACCCTATTCGTCTGGTGATCAAACTTGGTACCAGCGTGCTTACCGCTGGTACCGACCGCCTGAACCGCCCGTACATGGTCGATCTGGCTCGGCAGGTCGCGGCGCTGCGTGAGGCCGGCATCCAGGTGGCGCTGGTCTCATCGGGGGCGATTGCGGCCGGACGCGAGCGATTGAGTAGCCCACCGCAGCAGCGCGTGCGGGCGAATGTGCCGCTCAAGCAGATGTTCGCGGCGGTGGGGCAGAGCCGCTTGATGCACCTCTACGAGCAGCTCTTTGAACTCTACGGGCTGCAAGTTGCCCAGGTGCTGCTCACCCGCGATGATCTGCGCGACCGGCGGCGATACCTGAATGCGCGCAATACGCTCTCGTTGTGTATCGAGCGCGGCATTGTGCCGATCATCAACGAGAATGATGCGTTGGTGACTGCCGAGATCCGCGTGGGTGATAACGACAATCTCTCGGCACTGGTGGCGGGGCTGATTGATGCCGATCTGCTGCTGATCCTGACTGATATTGATGGCCTCTACAATGCTGACCCGCGCACCAACCCGGATGCCAAGCTCCTGAACGAGATTGATCAGATTGATGATGACATCTGGGAGATGGCGGGGGGGGTTGGTTCAAACCGTGGCACGGGGGGAATGCGCACGAAGATCCAGGCCGCCGATCTGGCGACGCGGTCGGGGACGAGTGTGGTGATTGCCAACGGGGCAACCTCGAACGTGATCCTACGGGTGCTGCGTGGGGAACGGATCGGCACCAACTTCCCAAGTGGCGGCAGCCACCTGGAGTCGCGCAAACGCTGGTTGTTAGCGGAGACGGCGCGCCACAGCAAGATCGTCATTGATGCGGGCGCGGCCAATGCGCTGCTCAACCAGGGCAAGAGCCTGCTCCCGGCGGGGATCACAGCCGTGGAGGGACATTTTGATCGCGGCCAGACGATCCGGATCTACACCGCAGATGGCCACGAGATTGCACGCGGGTTGACACAGTACAGTGCGAATGATGTGCGCCACATCCAGGGGCTGCGCTCCGCCCAGATCGCCGAGACCCTCGGCTATGATTATGGGTCGGTAGTGGTGCATCGAGATGATATGGTCGTATTGGGATAAGAGGAAACGTATGTCAATCACAATCCGTCCCATCACCGGCTATGCCGAGTTCATTGCCTGCGAAGAACTCCAGCGGGTTGTCTGGCCCGATTCGGTCGTACCACTCAACATGCTCTACACCGCACAGAGTAACGGCGGGGTGGTGTTGGGGGCTTTTGATGAGGCCGCCCATGGCACGCCACTGGTCGGGTTTGTGTTTGGGTTCTTGGGCCGCGACAGCAACAACCAGATCAAGCACTGCTCACACATGGCGGCGGTGCTGCCCAACTACCGCGATACGCGCATTGGTGAGCGGTTGAAGTTGGCCCAGCGTGATGAAGTGGTTGCCCAGGGGATTACGTTGATGACATGGACATTCGATCCATTGTTGAGTCGCAATGCGCGGCTGAATATCCGCAAACTGGGCGGCATCACCCGCACCTACAAGGACAACGTCTACGGCCCGGAGCCAGTGCCGGATGACCAATTACCCTCGGATCGGTTCGTGGTGGAGTGGTGGCTAAACCAGCCGCGTGTGCTCACCCGGTTGAGCCACCCCGAAGAGGCTCCAACGCCAGAGGTGATCCTAGAGGGGGCGGTGCTCCTCAACCCTGACCCGATGCTGCCACCGTTGCCAATTCAGGGTAAGCGGTTGGTGTTGCGCATCCCCAGCCAGATTGACGCGCTGCGCGAGAGCGACTTTGCGCGTGCCAAGGCGTGGCGATGCCAGTTGCGTACAGCAGCGAAGGATGCGTTTGCATTGGGGTATGCCATCACCGATTTCGCCAGTGATGAGGAGTATGGGTACTACTTGCTGGTGCATGAGTAGGTGTAGTTGGTTATCCGCAGATTATTTCGGTCATGAACCGCAGAGGACGCAGAGAACGCAGAGGAAGAACGTAGGGGCGCGTCGCGATGCTCCCCATACGTCCCCAAGCCCTATGAAGGCTTCGATCATCGCGCCGGAGGGCGCGTCGCGACGCGCCCCTACGCATCCCGAAGGTAGCACCGGCTTCAAGCCGGTCGGCGGCGCATCGTGACCGGCTGGAAGCCGGTGCTACTTTCGGGCATAACCGAACGCCTATGCGGCTTCGTCGCCAAAACACCACAAAAATGGGGCTTGGGGCGCAGCCCCAAGGACTTTGCACATGCCCTGCATGGGGCGTTGGCGGTAGCTGAGCTTGTCGAAGCTGAGCTTGTCGAAGCTGAGCTTGTCGAAGCCAACACAATTGAGTATTTAACCGCAGAGGACGCAGGGAACGCAGAGGGAACACAGAGGGAACACAGAGAAGAGAGGGAGAGACGCAATATCTTGCGTCTCTCCCTCTGCGTACCTCTGTGTCCTCTGCGGTTGACCCAATCATCCCACCCCCAAATACCCCGCCGCCTGCTCCGGGCTGAGCCGGGTGAGGAACTGCTCATCCTCGGTACCATTCGTCAGGTACTCGTAGTCGGTGCGGTAGAGGTAGTACGTGCCACAGAGCGGGCATTGCTGTAGGCTCAGTATGCGGCTCCCATGGGGTTGCAGGTCACGCACGAGTTGGAGTTGTGACACCGCTGCTGGGAGGGATGAATCGTTCTCTGGCCAGCCATACTTCTGGTAGGCGTACTCTTCGTCCTTCAACTGGCTACAGATGGGGCAGTCGGTGGGCATGGAGATCTCCCCGGTTTAGTATCCGCAGATTATTTCGGTCATGAACCGCAGAGGACGCCGAGAGCGCAGAGGGAACGCAGAGGAGAGATAGTATAGAAGAGACGCAAGATATTGCGTCTCTGCCTCTGCATACCTCTGTGTCCTCTGTGGTTGACCCATCATGTCCCTACCCGATCACCTCGACACCCCCCATATAGGGCCGCAGCACCTCCGGCACCACAATCGTCCCGTCGGGTTGCTGGTAGTTCTCCATAATCGCGATCATCACGCGGGGCAACGCCAGGCCCGATCCGTTCAGGGTGTGCAGGAACTCCGGCTTGGCTCCGGGGCTGGGTCGGTAGCGCAGGTTGGCGCGCCGCGATTGGTATGCCTCGAAGTTCGAGCAGGAACTGACTTCTAGCCACTCCTCCACGCCCGGTGCCCACATCTCAAGATCGTACTTCATCGTGGCCGTGCCGAGATCTGCCGTGCAGAGCTTCAGGATGCGGTAGGGAATCTTGAGCGCCTTGCAAACATCCTCGGCGTTGTCTACTAGGGTGAGCAGTTCGGCGTAGCTCGTCTCTGGCGTGACGAACTTGACCATTTCGACCTTATCGAACTGGTAGACGCGCTTGATGCCGCGCACGTCGCGTCCGGCGCTCATCTGCTCGTTGCGCCAGCAGGGGGTATAGGCGACGTGGAAGATGGGCAGATCGCTGGCCTCCAGGATCTCGTCACGGTAAAGGTTGGTGACCGGCACCTCGGCGGTGGGGATGAGGGTCAGATCGGCACCCTCGATGCGGAAAAGGTTCTCACCGAAGCGCGGCAGGTTGCCGGTGCCTACCAGCACATCCTCTTTGACCACGTAGGGCGGCGTGATCTCGCTGTAGCCGTGCTGTTGGGTATGCAGATCGAGCATCCAGGTGATCAGGGCGCGCTGGAGACGCGAGCCAGCCCCTTTGAGGACGAAGAAGCGCGAGCCGCTGAGCTTCACCCCGCGCTCAAAGTCTATGATCCCCAGCGCTTCGCCCAGTTCCCAGTGGGGCTTGGGCGTAAAGTCGAACTGGCGCGGCTGCCCCTCAACCCGCACCACCACGTTATCATGCTCGGTGCTGCCATCGGGAACATCGGCGTGGGGCAGGTTGGGCAACCAGAGCAGCAGGCGCTGGAACTCGGCCTCGGCTGCGTTGGCCTGCTGATCGAGTTCGGCAATACGATCACCCACCGCCCGCATCGCACTGATCTTGGCCTCGCGCTCGGTGGCATCGCGCAGCTTGCTAATCTCCTTCGAGACCGCGTTGCGCTCGGCCTTCAGCACCTCCACCTCCTTGATCAGACTGCGGCGGCGCTCATCCACTGCCAGAATCGCATCAACCTGCGCCGGGTCATCACCACGGCGGCGCAGCCCTGCGCGGACAAGATCGGGTTGTTCACGGATCAACTTAATGTCAAGCATGTTGGCTTCGTTCCTCTAGTGCTGGGTGTGGCGTTACCGACGGCCCAATTCCTGCAACACACGGATAATATCACCAAACGAAATATCATCGCTACCACCCCCACTATTCAGCGCGGTGAACATGCGGGTCAGCATCTCACGCTGTTGGGGATCGGCAATGCGGGTGGGCACAAGATAGACCGACTCGCCCTCCTTAACAAAATAGAGCGAATAGGGGCTCCCCCCCCGTTCAAGCGCACTCAGCACCGCCTTGCGCACCATCGGATGGATGACCGGAACCAGACCAACATCGGGCGAGGAATCGGGAATGTTGGCGGTAGCCAGCGGTGGCGGAGAGGGTGGCAGCGTCGGCGGGGCGAAGACATCCGTGCGGGTGGGGAAGTTGCCCCAGGCACGGTTGAGCATCACCAACACAAAGACGACCAGCACCAGACCGGCCACGATGAAGATTGCAACGAGTGTCCAATCCATGGCTGTCCCCTAGATCAAACTATAACTCCAATGCACCGGCTGTCCATCGGCATAGGGCATGACCCCATGAAACTGGCGCGGGTCAGAACTGAAGAGCAGGGGCAAGAAGTAGCGATCCCCCGGCCAGAGGGGCAGATCGAGCAGGTGGGTGATAGGAACCCAGACCAGATCGCCCTCGGTGTTACGGGGTGGAGGCGTGCCGGTAAAGGCATGGATCACAAAGATGAAACCGAGCCAATCCTCACCCTGCTTGCCAAACCCCGGCCAACTCACCGTACCGCGCAGCGTCAGTTGGGTCGCCTCGATCTGCGCCTCTTCACGCAACTCACGCCGCATGCCACTCACCACATCCTCATCGGGTTCCACCTTGCCACCCAGACCATTATACTTGCCCAGGTGCTCATCAGTGGAGCGTGCATTACGATGCACTATCAAGACCGACTGGGCATCGGGGGCGAGGACATAACCGAGCGTAGCGATGATCGGGGTATAGGGCATACGCACCTCCTACCAGGGGCGAGCCAGACCCGCCAAGCCCTGGTGATATTCAGCAATCCGGCGTTGCGAGCCAGGATCGGTAGTGGCGGGAATATCTTGGGGTAAAAAGAAGCGGGCGTCAACAATCTCAAGATCGCCCACAGGCGGATGCGCGGCGGTTTGGGCGGTACAGACAAAGACGGCAATATGGTTACTAAAATGGTGGTAGTAGTTGAAATAGAGGCCGAGCAGATGATCAACCTGTGCCACACAGCCGCCCTCCTCGCGCATCTCACGCAGGGCAGCGGTCGGCAGATCCTCGGTGCGACCAACCCCACCCCCCGGCAAACTCCAGGGCGTCACGCCGCTGCGGTGGCGCACCAGCAGAATGCGCTCCTCGTGGCGCACCAAGGCGCGCACACCAAAACCGATGGGGCGCACAAGCCAGTGCAGCCCATCACGGGTAAGGATGAGGCTATGGTAGGTCAGAGTCAGTGCTGCCTCACGCAGATGACCTGCAAGCTGATTAATCATACCCCATAAAAGAAGGGCGCACCCTGCGGAGCGCCCTCACAGTAGCAACATCAGGACAGAGAGCGCCTAGCCCTCAGCCAAGAGCGTAGCAATATACTGCACCGTTGCGCGCCGCCCCTGGGGATGCAACTTACGCCACAGCGTCACCAGATGATCCTCATCACTACTCAGACCAATCGGCAACGAAGTAGAAGTGCCAACCAGATCACTACTCGCCGCATCGTTCGCATCGGCAAGATCTTCCAGAGCAGTTGGCTGCACATCTGCAACGACGGGCGAAGCCAACGTGCCACCATTCTCAAGCACATGGTTGGCCACAACCATATTAGCCATCTGGAGGCTATCAATCTGCAACACCTCGGCCAAACGCATCGCCTGATCAGCATCGGGCAAGGTACGGCCATCTAGGTAGTTGCGCAACGCCCCATCGCTAATACCCGTCTGGCGAGCAAGCTTAGATCGGGTTCCCCATTGCTTAATCTGATCATGCAGCCAGTCGCTAAAAATTGGCGCAGCTTGGGGCAACAAATCCATACGCTGACGTACATCATCCTCGGATATATTCAGAATCTCACAGATATTATCAACCGTCTTCTGGCGTGGACGTTGCGTCTTGCCCAAAATAAACTGACGTAGTGAGATAGTACCAACCCCGATGAAACCAGCGAATGTATTGAGTGACTCACGACGTTCCATTGCGACATGAAAGAGCATAACCGAGAGCGGCAACTGCTCAGAATAGGTGCTCGTGGTGGTCATTTCTCTAGACTCCTGATACTGGTAATAGACTAATTGGTTGTTGCGAGCAAGGAACGAAATAGCATGAATGTTGATATGATTGTATTAAATTGGAGTATAAATCTATTCAACGATACTGTCAAGCATATATTTTGAGAATTGGCATCTTTTTGTTTATCCTGTATTATTTGATAGAGTTTTATTCCCACGAGACATCGAATCACGTTCATGGATCGCGTATGAAGAAACTGAAGAGCGCAAAGGCTGCACTTCGGGTAAGGCGGTGTGTTACAATAGAGAACAGATCAACCTTGTCATGTGCTCTGGTGTCGCCGCATCCTATTCAAAGAGAACTCCGAGCAAACCCGTGACTAGCAATCGCACCCTTTTTACGGTAGAAGATCTCTACGATCTTGGCTGGTTGGAAGACGCCCAGATCAGCCCCGATGGGCAACGCATCGCGGTAGTTCAGGTTCGGGTTGATCGGCGAGCGAACAGCTACCAACGATCAATCATACTTATCCCCGTAGATGGCGGCTCCATGCGGCGCTTTACCGTCAGCAATGGACAAGATCGCCAGCCGCGCTGGAGCCCCGATGGGCAGAGACTCGCCTTCGTCTCAACCCGTGGGCATCCACAGGGTCAGATCTACCTCATCCGGATGGATGGAGGCGAAGCGCAATGTCTCACCGCCCTCGCCAACGGAGCCAGCGACCCCGTCTGGAGTCCAGATGGGCGGATGCTCGCGTGCCTCTCCAGCGTCAATGCCGAAGAACGCAGCCGCGAAGAGAGCCAGGAACAAACGCCACCACCTGCGGATGCATGGGCAGCTCGTCGCGCCGAAGAAGAGCGCGAACACACCGAGGCGCAGCGATTCGATCCACGGGTGATCACCAAGTTGCCCTACCGCAGTGGCACAAGCTACTTCGATGATCGCCACCGTCACATCTACCTCGTGGATGTCCCCGACGGAGATGTGGAGTCCCCAGCGACTGTGCGCCGCATCACCCATGGCGATCTGCACCACAGCGCACCGACCTGGATGCCGGATGGGTTGAGTCTGCTGACGACGGCGAGCCGTGATCCTGATGCCGACTCGATCTTTGCCTATGAAGATGTGCTGCGGATACATGTGGATGGTGCGCCCGCAGAGCGGCTCACCACAGCGGGGTACACCTACAGCACCCCCCAACCCGCACCCGATGGCAGCCAGATCGCCTTCCGCCGCATCCGTGAGGATCGCCTCCTCGCCGATGGTGCCCACGTAGCGGTCATGCCCGCTGCGGGTGGCCCGATCCAAGAGGTGACGAGCTACCTGGATCGTAACATCGAGCAGTTTGCATGGCATCCGGACAGCCAATCACTCTACCTGCTCTCCGGTTGGCAGGGCGCAGCCCAGATCAGCAGCAGCAGCCTTTCTGCCAACTCCACCACCACCGTGGTGGGAGGAGCACGGATCATCAGCGAGTTCTCGGTTGCCCGTGATGGCAGCATCGCATGGATCGCTGGCAGTGCCGATGATCCCTGCAACCTCTTCGTGCGCCTCCCCGATGGTAGCGAGCGCCAACTGACCCAGATCAATCAGCGATTGCTCGACCAGCGTATCATCACGCCCTTCGAGGAACTGCGCTATACCGCCTCGGATGGTGTCGAAGTACAGGGCTGGGTACTCTACCCCCCCGGCTTTGATGCCACAAAACCGGCTCCGCTCGTCGTTCATATCCATGGTGGGCCGCACGTCATGTGGGGGCCGGGCTACCGATCCATGTGGCACGAGTGGCAGACCATCGCCGCAAGTGGCTACATCTGCTTCTTCTGTAACCCACGCGGCAGCGAGGGGTATGGAACCCCATGGCGCGAGGCGATTGCCGGTAATTGGGGCTATGCCGACCAAGGCGACATCCATGCCGGGATTGACACCCTGATCGCCCGTGGCCATGGAGACCCGCAGCGCATCGCGGTGACGGGTGGTTCCTATGGGGGCTACATGACCGCATGGCTGATCAGTCAGAGCGACCGCTTCTGCTGTGCCGTGGCAGCGCGGGGGGTCTATAATCTCCTCACCGAACATAGCACCAGTGACGCCCATGAACTGATCGAGCAGGAGTTCCACAGCTACCCGTGGGAGAACGCCTCCCAACTCTGGGCACATTCCCCACTGGCTCACGCCCATCAAATCAACACCCCATTACTCCTCTTACATAGCGAACAGGATTACCGCGTGCCAATTAGTGAGGCTGAACAACTCTTTGCCATCCTACGCCGCCAAAAGAAGACCGTCGAACTGGTGCGTTACCCCCGTGAAGGCCACGAACTCACCCGCGCCGGAGAACCACATCACCGTGCCGACCATATGCGCCGTACACTGGACTGGTTTCACCGCTACTGCCAGGAGACCTCATCATGAGCGATCAGACTGTCCGGCAGGACCCGCAGCAGTGGGATAACCTGCAACCCGATCAGGTCATTGATCACCTGATCTACGAGATCTACAACCCTGTGAGTCTGTTGGGTAGCCAACTCAAACGGCTGACAGACGACGATGATCCGCTATCGGAAGAGGATTACGAGGAGATCTTCGAGCAGATGCACCATGCCGTGCGCCAACTTAGCCGCACGGTTGTGCATCTGAAGCGCTATAGTGAAGGGCGCAAAGCGCATTAGGCACCTCATAGGGTAGCACCAGCTTCCAGCCGGTTGGTGGCGCATTGTGACCGGCTAGAAGCCGGTGCTACCCTTGGATGTGTAGGGGCGCGTCGTGACGCGCCCCATACGGTATTCCTTAACCGAATACCTACGCCAAATCAATGGTTGGTGGGGTGTGGCGGCAAAACCGCCACACCCCACCAACCATTTTTGCCTATAAACCAAAGAATCACCCCATACTTTACCGAAACTTTACACAAACCTTAACCTCCGTTCAAAAACCCCTGCTACTATACATATCACCGTGTTATGGAACCAATAGCCCCGGACTCTCAAAGTCAGCGTAGGTCGCTATGCGCAACACCAGAGCGCAGGAGCGGCAGTAATGGCTTTTGCGTCCACAG
>RRYU01003556.1_pt1 | contig 18527 bp, 12 predicted proteins | sample 2162651 | NCBI WGS metagenome assembly RRYU01 (sample SAMN10267283, study PRJNA491782) | microbial mat metagenome | isolation source: biomat in the production well | place: Japan: Minami-Kanto gas field, natural gas well KTG3 | collected 2017-06 | reverse complement strand
CGGGGTGAAGCTGTATCCGGACAAGCCCCAGGCGCAGACCCGGCCCGAGGACGATACGCTGATTGCGCAAAAGGTGCTGAAGGCGGCCATCGTCCCTTCCAAACCGGGCCGAATGACCCTGCCGGAACTCCGGCTCGCCTGGTGGGATACCGGGACGGACACCCCCCGGGCGGCCAGTCTGCCGGCTCTCAGCGTGGATGTGCTGCCGGCCCGTGCCGGGTCGCCGGCACCCGTCCCCGCACCGCTGCCGGCGCAAGTGCCGGCCTTGTCCGAACCCGCCACGGCTGCTCCCGGTACCAGCCCACCCGGGCCACCGCCCGTTCCGGCCGGTGTGGCGGTTTCCGACCCAGCCATCACAGCCGCTTACTGGCCCTGGATCACCGCCGGTCTGGCCCTGGCCTGGCTGTTCACCCTGGCTTTGTGGCTTCGCGAACGCAGGCGCGGCAGGCCTGGCGGGGCCGCTTCGATCATCAGCCAGGCTGATCAATTGCCTGATCTCGCCGAATCCCGGGAGCAGGTTCGACAGGCCTGCCGTACGGGTGATTCCAAGGCCGCCCGCGCCGCCCTGTTACACTGGGCGGCGGCACGCTGGCCACAGCATCCGCCGCGCCGTCTGGATGAACTGGCGCATCGCCTGGATGTGTCGGCACGGCCCCTGCTGCAGGAACTGGATCGCTGTCTCTACTCAGGAAATGCAAGGAACTGGCAGGGAATGTCGGCCTGGGATGGACTGGAAGCGGCCCTGAAAGCGGCTGGAAACGAGAAAAATGAGTGCGGCTCCTCTACTGTCCTGCCCGATCTGTATCCTGGAGCGGCTTGATATGCACCGAGAGAAAGCCAACGGATCTGCGACAGGAGATTACAGAGGGCAGGAAATTATAATTTTTTCTATTGCACTACCCTACAGTTGGGAAATCGTACGGGCGGTTTGAAGCAGGTATTTGGCGCCTGATTGTCTTCATTTGAATGAACAGGAGGCGCCATGCCAACAAATGAAAAATCCCCCGATGCCGTACAGCTCTGCCATGGCCTCCTGGCCTGTCTGATACCAGCTTTGTACACTGTGCGGACTTTGTCGATCTGACAGCCCACTCCCCAGCGTGCCAAGCCCTCGAAAATAGCGGATAATCCCCCGTTTCCCGGTTACCCCGATTCATCCAGTTGGAGATCCCCATGCCCGAGTATCGCTCCCGTACCACCACCCACGGCCGCAACATGGCGGGCGCCCGCTCCCTGTGGCGCGCCACCGGCATGAAGGACGATGACTTCGACAAGCCGATCATCGCCGTGGCCAATTCCTTCACCCAGTTCGTGCCCGGGCACGTGCACCTGAAGGACCTGGGGCAACTGGTGGCGCGTGAGATCGAGGCGGCCGGCGGGGTGGCCAAGGAGTTCAATACCATCGCGGTGGATGACGGCATCGCCATGGGTCACGGCGGCATGCTGTATTCGCTGCCGTCGCGCGACCTGATTGCCGACTCGGTGGAATACATGGTCAACGCCCATTGCGCCGACGCCCTGGTGTGCATTTCCAACTGCGACAAGATCACCCCCGGCATGCTGATGGCGGCCATGCGGCTGAACATCCCAGCGGTGTTCGTCTCCGGCGGCCCCATGGAGGCGGGCAAGGTGCTGCTGGAGGGCAGGGGAGAGGTCAAGCTGGACCTGGTCGACGCCATGATCTCCGCCGCCGATCCGAACGAGAGCGACGCGGACGTGGCAGCCATCGAGCGCTCAGCCTGTCCCACCTGCGGCTCCTGCTCCGGCATGTTCACCGCCAACTCCATGAACTGTCTTACCGAGGCCCTGGGCCTGAGCCTGCCGGGCAACGGCTCGCTGCTGGCGACCCACGCGGACCGCAGGGCGTTGTTCCTGGAGGCGGGGCGTCTGGTGGTGGATCTGGCCAAGCGCTACTATGAGCAGGACGACGCCTCCGTGCTGCCGCGTTCGGTGGCGAGTCTCGGGGCGTTCGAGAACGCCATGAGCCTGGACATCGCCATGGGCGGTTCCACCAATACGGTGCTGCACCTGCTGGCCGCCGCCCAGGAGGCGGGGTTGGATTTCACCATGGAGGACATCGACCGCCTCAGCCGCAAGGTGCCCAACCTGTGCAAGGTGGCGCCCGCCACCCAGCAATATCATATGGAGGACGTGCACCGGGCCGGGGGCGTCATCGGTATCCTCGGCGAGCTGGACCGGGCCGGGCTGCTCCACCGCGAGCTGCCCACGGTGCACAGCCCGAGCATGGGCGCGGCCCTGGACCGCTGGGATATCGTGCGAACCGCGGAGCAGTCCGCCCGTGAGCGTTATCTGGCGGCCCCCGGCGGCGTGCCCACCCAGACCGCCTTCAGCCAGGAGCGGCGCTGGCCTGAGCTGGACCTGGATCGTGCGGGCGGCTGCATCCGCGACCTGCAGCACGCCTACTCCAAGGACGGCGGCCTGGCGGTGCTCTACGGCAACCTGGCCGAACAGGGCTGCATCGTCAAGACCGCCGGGGTGGATGCCGCGAATCTGACCTTCCGCGGGCCGGCGCGCATCTGCGAGAGCCAGGACGCGGCGGTGGATGACATCCTCAACGACCGGATCAAGGAGGGCGACGTGGTGCTGATCCGCTACGAAGGCCCCAAGGGCGGTCCCGGGATGCAGGAAATGCTCTATCCCACCAGCTATCTGAAATCCAAGGGCCTTGGCAAGGCCTGCGCTCTGATCACCGACGGACGTTTTTCCGGCGGCACCTCCGGGCTTTCCATCGGCCACGTCTCGCCGGAGGCGGCGGAGGGCGGGCTCATCGGCCTGGTTCAGGAGGGCGATATCATCGAGATCGATATACCCAGGCGGCGCATTCACCTGGAGCTGAGCGACCAGGAACTGGACGCCCGCCGCGACGAGATGCAGTCCAGGGGTGCGGACGCCTGGAAGCCGCTCGGTCGGGAGCGTGTCGTGTCCCAGGCCTTGCACGCCTATGCGGCCATGACCACCTCGGCGGCCCGGGGTGCGGTGCGGGACCTGTCGCAGTTGCGCAGTGATTGACTGGTTCTCGGCTATGCTTTTGCTTGAGCAGGGCGAATGAAGCGATAGGGGGGCTGATTATGGGTCAGGCTATCGAGTGGAGTGGCATACCGGTACAGGACTATCTCGAAGGCGAGAAGTTTGCTGTGGTGCGTCACGAATACATCAATGGCCAGGTGTTCGCCATGGTCGGGACATCCAGGGCGCATAACGTCATCGCCGGAAATCTGTATGCGCTGCTTCGCGCACACTTGAAAGGCGGTCCTTGCCAGGTCTATATGTCAGACGTGAAGGTGCATGTGCAAAGCGAACGGGATGAGCGCTTTTATTACCCGGATCTGTTCGTGGAATGCGAGACCGGGGATGTCGACCACTATTTCAGCGAGGCGCCCAAACTGGTGGTGGAGGTGTTGTCTATCTCCACGGAACGGGTGGACAGGGCGGAGAAAATGGATGCCTACCGCTGCCTGGACAGCCTGGAGGAATACCTGCTGGTGGCACAGGATCGGCAATGGGTCGAGCTGTACCGGCGCACTCAGGCCTGGAGACCCCGTGTCTTCGCAGACGGGGCGGAGTTTCAACTCCACAGTATGGATCTGACAGTATCCCTGGCAGATCTGTATGACTCGGCACCGCTGGAAGGCGCAATGCCATAGGGCCGGGAGTACATGTTCCGGTTTGACTCAGCGGCCTAACCGGCCTGGTGAATGATGCGGTCTGCCCGCTAGTTTTTTTTCCGTGGTATCCCCAGGCGTTGCCGTCGCTCCCACAGTGCCTTGCGGCTGATGCCCAGGTGTTTGGCCAGTTCGGTTTCGTTCATCTGCTTCTGGTTGGCCAGGACGAATTGTTTGAAATAGTCCTCCAACGATAATTTGGCATCGGCGCCAGGGTTGTGGATACCGGATTCCGCCGTGTACCCGTGCTCGATGGCCAGTAGTTCGGGGGTGATGCGGCCGTCGTCGCACAGGATCACAGCCCGTTCCATGGCGTTTTCCAGTTCCCGCACATTACCCGGCCATTCGTAGGCCTGGATGGCGCTCAGGGTGTCTCCAGGCAGTTCCAGCAGGGGTTTGCTGAGCTGCCGGCAGGTCTTTTTCAACAGGAATCGGGTGAGTTGCACCAGGTCGTCGCCGCGCTCGCGCAGGGGCGGCAGGGTAAGCTCCACCACCCGCAGGCGGAAGTAGAGATCGCCGCGGAATTCGCCATCCTGTACCCGCTGCTTCAGGTCGCGGTGGGTGGCGGCCAGCAGGCGTACGTCCACCCGGCGCGATCGTTCCGAACCGACCCGGCGGATCTCGCCATTTTGCAATACCCGCAGCAGGCGTGACTGGGCGGACATGGGCAGTTCGCCGATCTCGTCCAGAAACAGGGTGCCACTGTCGGCACTCTCCACCAGGCCTGTGCGGGCGCTGTCCGCCCCGGTGAAAGCGCCTTTCTCATGGCCGAACAACTCGGACTCGATCAGCGGCTCGGGGATGGCGGCGCAGTTGACGGTGACGAAGGGTGCCTCCTTGCGCCGGCTTTGATCATGCACCGCGCGGGCCACCAGTTCCTTGCCGGTACCTGATTCGCCCAGGATGAGAACCGTGGAATCAGTGGGAGCGACTTTACCGATGTTGCGGCATACCTCTTCCATGGCGGCGCAATTACCGATCATGCCATTGACCGGCCAGGTTCTGTCCACGTCGGACTTGAGTGCCTGTTCGCGGCGCTGGTGGCTGCTGCGCTTGAGTATGCGCCTGACCTGCAAGACCAGTTCGTCGTGGTCGAAAGGCTTGGCGATGTAGTCCACCGCACCCAGTTTCATGGCATCCACGGCGGAACGCACGCTGGCGTAACTGGTCATTACCAGCACGGGTACGTCCTGGGCCCGGCCGATGATTTCTGTGCCCGGGACGCCGGGCAGGCGGACGTCGGTGATGATGAGGTCAAAGTCCTGCAGGTTCCAGTCAGCTTCTGCCTGTTCCACCGAGCCGGCGGTACTGGTTTCGAAGCCGCGCCGCTTGAGCAGGCGCTGCAGTGCGGTGCGGATGACCTCTTCGTCTTCAATGATCAGGATCTGGTTCATTGTCGTTTGCTGACTTAGGTATTGGTACAGGTTTCCGTTTGAGACGGCAGCGGGTGCGGCATGCGCAATGATTAATCCCCTGCAGGCGTTGCCAGCGCAGTGGTGAGCATGCCAAATACACATGACAAAAGTGGTGTTCCTAATGGTGTTGCGAATTTCTTTTTATACCCATGCCACATTCTCCACTGCATCTATTCCAAGACCGTGTTAAGCGAGGCTAGGCTGGCTCCGCATGTGCGGCAGGGCAGTCTCACCACCATCCGGGTTCCGCGCCCCGGGGCTGAGTCGACCTCGATACTGCCCTGATGGTCTTCAACGATCTTGTACACCATGGCCAGTCCCAGGCCCGTACCCTTGCCCGGCGGTTTGGTCGTGTAAAAGGGTTCGAACACCAGGGCCTGTTGTTCCAGGGTTATGCCTTCGCCCTGGTCCTGCACCTCGATGCGCACATGGCCCTGTTCTGAGACGGCGATGATATCCATGCGCTGACCTGGCTGCGACGCATCACAGGCGTTGGTGCACAGGTTGACCAGCATTTGCGAGAGGCGCTGGCGGTCGCCTTCCAGGCGCAGTTGTGGATCGCAACTGCCGATGCATTCCATCGATTTGCCCTTGTGGGTGAGTCGGACCAGCCGTAGGGCCTCGTCAATGATCTCATGCAGATTGAACACCTGCGTGGCATCGCCACCGCCGCGGCTGAAGCTCATGAGCGAGCCGAGAATGGAACTGATGCGCCGTGTCTGGTTGAGGATTTCGTCACTGATTTCGCGTGCTTCCGGGTCCGTGCTCTCCTCGCGCAGGATCTGCGACAATGAGGCGATTCCGGTAACGGGGTTGCCGATCTCATGGGCCACACCGGCGGCCAGCCGGCCGATGGAGGCCAGGCGGTCGCTGTGGGCCAGTTCCGCCTCCAGGTTTTCCAGGTCGGTAAGGTCCTCCAGCAACATGACCAGGCCCTGGCTGTCAGCGGGACTGCCCTTGATGACCGGATCCAGTACCCTGGCCTTGTGCAGGTTATACCAGTGGGTCCTGGATGCCAGTTCCAGCTTCATGTGTGGGATGTGGGTGTCCTGGGAACGGGCGAAACCCGCCAGCAGATTCCCCCACGGGGCGGGCAGCCTCAGCAGAGGGCTGCCCAGGGCATCGCTCAGCCCGACGCCGCTCATGCGTTCCAATGCCGGGTTCCAGATGGTCACCCGCAGATCCGCGCCCACGGCACACACGCCCAGGGGCAGGTCGCGCAGGATCTGGCGATGGTAGCGGCGCAGTGCGTCGAGATCGGCGCTCAGGCCTTGCAGGCGGCTGCGGGACTTTTCCAGTTGCTCCTCAACGAAGCGCATGGAGTCGGCCAGCGCGGTCTTGGCATGGCTGTCGACGCCAAGGCGCAGGGTGACGATCATGTGCGCCATCTGCGGGCCGACCAGGCCGGACAGGTTGCGTTCGATGCGTTCACGCAGACGGCGTAGTTCGGACGGACGTTGTTCCGCGCTGGACATGCCCAGGTCCTCCAGGGCCTGGCGAACTTCTCGCTGCGCCGTCTCCGGGCCCACCATGCCCGACAATGAGCTGCGGAACTGCTCGGGCGAGTCCGCCTCCACCACGCCGGTAAGGGGTGTGAAGACATCGCTGCAGCAGGCCATGGCGGCGCTGCGTTCCCCCTCACTCTGGCGGGTCACGAGTGACAGCATGATGAACAGGAAGCTGTTCACCGCCAGTGACCAGAAGGTGGCGAATTCCCAATGATCCATGCCGCTGCGCAACTCCAGGGCAGCCTGGTCGAATTCAGAACGGATCAGTCCGGAGGCATCCAGCAAGGGGACAAGCAGGGTGATGGTCCAGACCGCGATGCCGCCCAGCAGACCAACGATGAAGCCGAATCGGGTGGCGCGCCGCCAATACAGCACGCCGATGACACCTGGCAGAAACTGGGCCACTGCCACGAAGGAGATCAGACCCAGCTGCACCAGGCTCTCGTTGTGCTCCAGCACCGAGTAGAAACCGTAGCCGGCCAGGATAACGAGGGCGATGAGCACCCGCCGGCCCCACAACAACCAACGGTACAGGTCCACCCGCGGATCGGGGAAGCTGGCCGGTACCAGCAGGTGGTTGAGACACATGGATGACAGGGCCAGAGTGGTTACGATGACCATGGCGCTGGCCGCGGACACACCGCCGAGGAACGCAAGCACAGGCAGCCAGGCGGGAGCGTTTTGCAGGGTAATGCCCAGTACATAATAGTCTGCCGGCATGTCGACATGCAGGTGTTGGCCGGCCCACAGCACCGGGAGGATGGCCAGGTTGAGCAGCAGCAGGAACAGGGGCAAGGCCCAGCTGGCGGTGGATAGGGCGCGTGGGTCTATGTTCTCGGTGAAGGCCATGTGAAACTGCCGTGGCAGCAGGAAGGCGGCGCAAAAAGCCAGGAACAGCAGGGTGACCAAGGGGCCTTCCCGCACCGGCTGGTACAGGGCCTCGATGGCTTCGGGACGATCGGCCAGCCATTCCTGCAATCCACCGGGCCCATCGAAGACGCCGAACACGGCAAACGCGGCCACTGCCAACACGGCCACCAGCTTGAACAGGGATTCGAAGGCGATGGCCATTACCAGGCCCCGGTGTTTATCCCGGGGCGAAATGTGACGGGCGCCGAACAGCATGGCGAACAGGATCAGGATAAGACAGAAGGACAGGGCCAGAACCCGGGGAGTGGCCTCGTCGCTCAGGACCTGCATGGACTCGGTGACGGCGCGAATCTGTAAGGCGATGTAGGGCAGGGCTCCCAACAGGGTGAACAGGGTCACCAGAACACCGGCGAAACTACTGCGGTAGCGGAAGGCCAGCAGATCAGCCAGGGAGCTGAACTGGTATTCACGGGTCAGTTTCAGGATGGGCCGAAGCAATAAGGGACTGAACAGAAAGGCCAGTGTGGCGCCCACATAGATGGCGATGAACAGATAGCCCTGGTCGGCGGCGAAGCCTACGCTGCCGTAGTAGCTCCAGGAGGTGGCATAGACCCCAAGGGACAAGACATAGACTGCCGGGTGACTGGTCCAGCGTTCAGGTATCAGGCCGCGCTCGGTTATATAGGCAACCAGGAACATCAGTACCAGATAGGCCAGGGCAGACCCGAACAGGGTGGAGAGCTCATGGCCCATGGCGGCGGTCACGTCGGTTACCCCAGCGACGGCCGGACAGCCAGGCGCCCAGTCCGATCAACAGCAGCCAGAGTAGATAGGGGACATACCAGGGGCTTTTCGCATCGGTCCACCAGAATACCAGGGGTGAGGCGAACAGCAGGATTCCGAACAGGATGAGCAGGACCAGCACATCGGCGGGGGGATCGGTTTCCGGTGGACGTTCCATGTCCAAAGAGGGTAGCAGTTGTTACTGATGGTAACAATGTCCGCCGCTATATGAAACCCGATGCTGGCTGGAAGAATAACCGCAGTAATAGCCTGAAGCTTGTGAGGCCGGGTTTCCGGCCTGAGGGCCTCGTCTCAGCGTGTCGCCAGGGCCGCAAAGCTGCCGGCCACGTCGGAGGTGTCGATAACGATGCCCAGTTGTTTGCCGATCTGGGTGGCGGAGAGGACACCACGTATCGTCTTCCTGCCGTTTTTGTCGCTTTGTACCACCAAGGCGTGCTGGCGGCCCATGCGTTTGAGTGTTTCCACCAAATCTCCGACCCTGGCCTTGGAAACAGCGTCGAAATCCATCACCTCTATGCGGTGCTGAGGTGTCATGATGTCCCGCACAAGCACATCCTCACGCTTGCCACCCGACTCTTTGAGATAGTTGATCATTTTCTCGCCGCTCAAGTCCTTGCTGGTGACGATGCCGATCACGTGGGTGAACTGGTTGATCACGAACAACAGACGTACGCTGGTGGCGATCATGCGCGCATTGGCTTCGTCCAGGTTGACCAATGGGCTGATTATCATGGCGCTGACCCTGGAAAGGTCGGTCATGACGTCCATGGCGGGGCTGTCCAGGGTGACCTTGTCCGGTAAGGTCTGTGTGGGACGCTGATAAGGGACTTCTGTACCGAGAGTGGCGCTATTCAGGGCTCTATAGGTTTTGCTCATCAGATTCTCCAAGGTTCAACGCCTTAATCGACAAGTGTGTCTTGTAAAGCTGGCACGCTGCTGCTTAAACAGTTCATCGTCCAGCATGGGTTATGTATGGTTGATTGGCCAGAAAAAAAGCTTTATCCCTTCATAAGGCATAGCCTGCCGGGTCTGGGCTAGGTAGTCGTTTTATACAGAGGGATGTTTTTTATATCGCAGCATGGCCCCTGGTCCGGTGCGAGGGGCAGTTGTAGTTTGTTGTGCGCCGAAAATCTGCTGATCTCCTGGCAACTGCAGGAGCCGCGACTTTGAGGTTCCATGACAGCGACGGTCAACCCTGTAACAGATGGCAATACCTGGGGTAGTGACCGATGCTAGGCTTGTAACTCCAGGTATCTGTAACAATTACGTCCGGACGCTTTGGCTGCATAGAGAGCCTTGTCCGCCACGCTGACCACGAGATCAGCTGAATCACAGTCGCCATTCAGAACACTGGTAACGCCAATGCTGGCTGTAACTGTTAGAACATGTTCATCAGTGGCAATTTCACCGGCGTTTATACACTCTACCATTCGCTTGGCAGCTGTCCTGGCACCATCAACGCCAGTCTCAGTCAGGATGACGGCAAACTCCTCACCGCCGTATCGGCCCAATACGTCGGTGTTACGCAATGGCTCTTGTATCAGGGCCGAAAACTGACGCAGCACCTCGTCGCCGCATAAATGGCCATAGGTGTCATTCAGTTTTTTGAAGTGGTCGATATCGATCATGAGCAAGCTAAGTTCACGATGATAGCGAGAAGCGCGCAGGAGTTCTTCTCGCAAACGGTATTCCCAGTAACCTCGGTTGTATACTTGGGTGAGATGGTCGACTTGAGACAGTCTCTCCAGCTCTTCGACCGTTTCCGTCAGTTGCTGTTGATATAAAACGGTATCGGTGACGTCTTCAATAGAAATACAGACCAAAGTCACTCCAGTATCGGAATGACTGATGGGTGTGAAGGTAACATCCTGATACATGAGTTCCTCAACACTGGTCACGGTGCGTCCAGGTGGCAGCTTGAAGACATGGGGACGCTGCTGCCAACGGGAAAACGTGGAAGTGTTCAGGGAAAAGGCGGTATTCAGCTTGCGCCGAATAAAATATTCCTGGGCAGGTTGCAATAAATCAAACAACGACTTGCCAATAGCATGATCCGCTGAAACATTCGTATAGATTGATATCTGCCGGTTCCAACGCCTAATCTTCAGGTCTTTATCGATGACGACAATGGCAGTGCGAATCGCATCTAATATTTGCTGCAATTGAATGGATTCGGCGTTACTCATGGAGTTCTACTCACCGAGCATATTGTTCCAGTATGCATCCAATGCAATAATCAGACTTTCAATTGCAGAATCAGGTACCATAAAGAAGCAGTAAACTACGAACTCTTTTTCGTCCTGAGAGAAGTTCATGCTCATGGCAAGAACCTGATCCCATTTCAATTTGTCAATATCAATCAAGTCACTAATGATATGGATATTACGGGCCATCATGGCTGGTGCATTATAGTTAAAGCTCACATCGAGCTGGTTGCCTATTTCATTGAGCGAGGCGCAATTAATAATATTACTGGTTTCCAACAATAACTCATCAAAATCTTCTTCGCTGGCCTCATCATCCGCCTGCAGAATTCTCGACAACTCGCCTAAAGACATATTGTCGTATATCAGTACGGCTTCTCCGGAAAAGAAACCACTGGGCATTTCTGCAGAAAACTCCTGGTGACTTGCTGTTATATTCGGGTCCCAATCATTAGCGACAACAATGCTTTCCAGGGTCTCCATTAGTTTTTCTCGGGGGATCAGGCGAACTGTTGGAATGCTCAGTTCCAAGTATTGTCCCAGAAAACTGCCTATCACTTCAGCAGCTGATGCTACTGCGATATTGGAGATTTCCTGGAAACAGTCTTTCTGTTGCTCATTCATCTCAATAGGCATTTACTGAGCATCCTCTGGACAATACATGATCGTGATTATTCACTAATATCAATGTTTGTTACAAAATTGACCAGATCACCTTTGAAATCAGGTTTACCTATAAATGTTGCGCTAGCTTCTGCAGCGCCTTCTTGTACTGCTTGTTGTTTGTTTGCAGTCAACAGGGCTACTTTTGTAGTAGGTGAATATGCTTTGATGAATTTTATGACTTCACCGCCATTTATGCCTGGCATATTGAAATCAATCGACGCCACATCGTAATGATCGGCTTTCACCATAGTGATGGCTTCTTCTCCGTTTCCAGCCTGATTAATGTCCCATTCGGGATGTACGCCCTTAACGGTTCTAATAATAGCCTTGCGCATAAAGGCGCTGTCGTCCACAACTAACATTTTCATAATCGGCTAATTCTCAAATCGTGCTAACTGTCTGAAGTAGATACTGTGTCGGCCAAGGCTTGCCGATCTTTAACTGTTTCTGGTTTCAACACTCGGAAATTACTGGGTCTGGCGATTGCCTGCGCGGCTTTCCAGTGGTTAGTCATGGAACATGATCAGGAGGTGTTTATCCGGGTTCGCAGAGGTGTTGCGATCGGCCTGGCAGAGGGTGGCAGGCGAGGGAGGTCAGAACCATGGAGGGGGGCGAGCATCGATACCCCATCGGTCCATGCGCAGATGAAAATGGGAGCGGGGATCGGGATACACTGTGATCAGGTCCATGTGCGCTCTACGGCGGCATCCTTGCCGCCGACAGTTCCGCCAACTTGCACCCAGGACCCACTACACTGCCAGCCAGTTCAATAAAGGTCTTAGAGGCTATGCCATGTGAATGGTAGAGAGGCAGTTGAATACCCAACTGACGCATATTCTTGGTTACGATGGCTGGAGCGCGGCCAAAGCCGAAATTCAAGACAGCCTGGGCATCGGAAACACGGACCTTTGTCAGTTGCGCCGTCATGTCCGTATCACCGTTGCCGTAGGATTCATCCACCACGATCTCTATGCCGTACCTGGGGGCCAATGCCAGACACTGCTCGCGGCCAGAACGGTCGAAGCCGCCGTCACCCGAAATCAGGGCAATCTTGTTGATGTGGTGTTTGTGCATGTCCTGAAACAGGCGTTCGGCAGCCATGCGATCGGTATGTGCTGTCTTGAACACCCACTTCTTGGTGGGTTCGATAATCTTGATCGATGCCGCCAAGGAAATGAAAGGTATTTTGCTCCTTTCCGCCAAAGGCATAACGGCCAGTGTGTTGCCGGAGGTGGTGCCACCGATAATGACGTCCACCCGGTCTTTTTGTATCAGCCGTTTGGCGAATTTCACCGCGAGTTTGGCCTTGCTGGCGGTATCGTAGTGCACCAACTCCAATTTCTTGCCCTTCCAGCCGCCATTGCCGTTGATCTCGTTGATATATAACTGCAACGTCCGCAGTTCAGGATCACCGATAAAGGATGCGCCACCGGTGACTGACAGAAAACTACCAATCTTGATGCTGTCTCCGGCGTATACGGAATGACTTATAGCCGCTGCGAAAAAACCGCCTGCAATCAGGCGGAGCGCCTGCTTGATTTTATTCATCTGGGTAAATCCTTAATAAAACAACAACCCGCGGAAACGCTTGCACGCTTTAACGGTAGTCGTGAAGACAGAAGCTGACTCGTTGAGCGCAGATAATTCTCAAGAGCAGATTGTGTTGGAAATAATAATAATTCACACCCGTTTGAGCCGATGCGCCGCATGCCGTATAGTTCGTGGTATATATTTTCACATAACCTTCCAGTTTGTCTCCGATGAACCGTCCCAGTCTGGTCATTACCCTGTTGATGGGTAGCTTTGCGGCATTGCTTTGGGCCTTGTTGAATATTCCGGAGCATGAGCCCCCCTGGCCGGCCAAGGTGAAAGGCTTCTCCTTCTCGCCCATGCGTGGTAACCAGTCCCCGCTGGAGGGCCAATACCCCAGCATCGCTAAGATCGACGAAGATCTCGCGTTGCTCTCGGGGGACGTACATGCAATTCGCACCTATGGTACTGCCTCCACTCTCGCTGAAATACCGCGCCTGGCCGGAGCGCACAGACTAAACGTGGCCCTTGGGGCCTGGATAAGCGATGATGCCGAGGCAAACGACAAGGAGATCGAAAGGCTTATCGACAGTTTCCGGGAGAACCACCGCAGCGTGGTGCGGGTGATTGTCGGCAACGAAGCAATACTACAGGGCACTCAGCAGGCCGAGCAAATGATTGCCCATCTGGACCGGGTGCGCGACAAGGTGTGGGCTCCGGTGAGTATCGCCGAGCCCTGGCATATCTGGCTGAAACACCCTGAACTCGTGGATCACGTGGACTTCATTGCCGTTCACTTGCTGCCATATTGGGAAGGCATCCCCGTGGATCAGGCCGTGGATTACGTGGTATCCCGTTACGAGGAACTGCAGCAGGCCTATCCGCAAAAACCCATTGTGATCGCCGAGATCGGCTGGCCCAGTAATGGCCGAACCCGACAGGGTGCGGTTGCCAGTCAGGCCAACCAGGCCAAGTTCCTGCGCCGTTTTCTCGCTGTGGCGGAACGCAATAATTATAACTACTACATCATCGAGGCCTTTGACCAACTCTGGAAACGTGATCTGGAGGGCGAGGCAGGCACCTACTGGGGTGTATACGATGATCAGCGTGAGCAAAAGTTCGCCTTTACCACCCCCGTGATCCGGATACCCCAATGGCAGGAACTGGCGGCGATCGCCATCGGGCTGTCGGTGCTGCTACTCGCGCTGCTGTTTCGTGACAGTGTCGGCCTTAAGCACAGGGGACGGGGTTTTCTGGCGTTGGTAGCCTACACCATCGTCACTTTTGTGGTCTGGATGATTTACGACTTTTCTCAGCAGTACATGACCACAGGCACCTTGATCGTTGGCGTATTCTTGCTGCTGGCCGTCCTGGGTGTCGTCCTGGTGCTGCTTGCCGAGGCCCATGAGTGGGCGGAGGCCCTGTGGCTGAGCCGTTGGCGGCGGGAGCCGGACCGGAAAACGGTTGCCGTGGATTGGCCGTTGCCGATGGTATCGGTGCACGTGCCTGCCTACAACGAACCGCCGGAGATGCTGGTTCAGACGCTGAACGCCCTTGCGGCACTGGATTACCCGCGGTTCGAGGTCCTGGTCATCGACAACAATACAAAAGACCCCGACATCTGGCAGCCGATTCGCAAGCACTGCGAAAGTCTTGGATCCAGGTTCCGCTTTTTCCATGTAGATCCAATCTCCGGCTTCAAGGCGGGGGCGCTGAATTTTGCCTTGCGTGAAACTGCCCCCGAGGCGGAGGTCGTGGCCGTCATCGATAGCGATTATGTCGTGGATCCCAACTGGCTGAAGGAGATGGTGCCGCTGTTCGCGAATCCCAATATGGCAATCGTGCAGTCCCCGCAGGATTATCGGGACGGTGATGAGAACGCCTTCAAGGCGATGTGCCAGGCCGAGTACCAGGGCTTTTTTCATATCGGCATGGTGACGCGCAACGAGCGCAACGCCATTATTCAGCATGGCACCATGACCCTGGTGCGGCGCCGGGTGTTGGACGAGGTGAAGGGCTGGGGTGAGTGGTGCATTACCGAGGATGCAGAACTCGGCCTGCGGATCTTCGCGCGCGGCTATGACTCCGTTTATGTTCCCAAGAGTTATGGCAAGGGCCTGATGCCGGACACTTTCCTGGACTTCAAGAAACAGCGTTTTCGCTGGGCCTACGGTGCCGTGCTGATCTTGCGCCGGTATATGTTGGATTTAGCCGGGATAAGGCGCACTCATCTCACATGGGGCCAACGCTACCACTTTGTCGCTGGATGGCTTCCCTGGTTCGCCGACGGATTCAACCTGGCCTTCAATCTAGGCGCCCTGGGCTGGTCGCTGGGCATGATCTGGTTCCCAGAGCAGATTGCCCCCCCGCACATCGTATTTGCTGTGTTGCCGTTCACACTGTTTCTGTTCAAGATACTGAAGATGTTCTTTCTATACCGCCAGCGGGTTGCCGCCTCCCTGCGCCAGAGCATAGCCGCAGGACTGGCAGGATTGGCGCTCTCGCACACTATCGCACGGGCGATGCTGACCGGTTTTGTTACACGCCGCATTGGCTTTTTCCGAACTCCAAAGCGAGCACGTGCCAACGCGCTTTTTCGGGCTCTTCTGGATGCGCGGGAGGAGTTGCTGTTCATGACCGCCCTGATCCTTGCGGTCTATGGCATATTGCTGCGGCCCGATGGCGCCATGCTCGATATCCGTGTCTGGACCCTGGTGCTGTATATGCAGGGAATCCCCTACCTTGCTGCCGTGTTGCTCTCCCTGATCAGCGGTCTTCCCAAACTGTCCGCCCGGTTGGTAGGCCCCATGGGACGGATGGAGGCCCATTCCCTGCCTATTTAAAGCATGATCAATGCAATGTGCGGGCATCGGTCCGGGTCAATATCGGATTACCGGGCAACCCTTGGCCACTCGATGCTGGCAGCGCATGCTGGTCGCCGCCAAACAGATCCCGGGTCACCGTGATAACTGCGTCCAGCCATTGTCCGGATTCCCTGCACGCCTTGCCGTCCAGTTCGCCCCCCCTGCATATCAGGGGTTCGCCGCCGCCGGTCAGCAGATGCATGCCCGGGAGAGGCCGGATGACGGTTGCGTTTCGATTCGCTGCCAGTCTCACGATCGAGGGTGTCTGATCACCGAGCAGGTCGAGGATCAATCCCGGCAGCTGGAACATCGGAATATCACCCAGTTGCAGCGGACCGCGCCTTCCATCGATCACAACAAGGGGGGTCGCCACCAGAGTGTCGAACATCCGCTCGCTGAAGTTGGAACGGTTGTCCTCGAGCAGACCCGATGCGGTAAAGCCGGCAAAGTTAGGTCCGAGAAAGGGCAGATGATCGCCGAATACGACAATCAGTCCCTCCGGGTCCTGTTTCCGCAATCGTTCGAGAAAGCTCATAAGCTCCCGCGACTTGTAGTACATGGTATTGGCGTAGGCCGTGACCAGCCGGTTGTCATCTTTGGAATGAATGCGTTCCGGCCGCTGGGCGTTGAGCGGATAATCGAGATGACCGAAAAAGGTGAGTATATAGTTGAATACCGGGGTGCCGGCCTCAGTCAACGGCCGCACCTTCTCACTAACCTGACGGTAGAGAGAGGCGTCGCTGAGAAACTCCCTGTTCATATCATCGAGGATGAAGTCCTGGTCCGACCAGTAGTGATCAAAACCGATTCGCTGATAGGCGTTGACCCTGTTCCAGAACGCGGCAATATTGGGATGAGACGCTATACTGACGTAGCCAGCACGGCTCAGATGTTCAGGCAGGCAAGGCGCGTCGCGCCGTAACCAACCCTCGAATATCACCGAATCTTCGGTTACCGGGAAACCGCAGAGTACCTCGAATTCGGCGTTGGCCGTATATCCTCCGAAAACCGGCGAGAGGGCGCGGGAGTGGCCGGTAGCGCGCCAGAGCTTGCGGAAAATCGGATCGATGGGATCCTCCGACAGACCCGATGCTTTCAGTAACGCCGGATCCCAAAAAGACTCGAGAACGATCATATGCACATTCCGCCGCTCACCACGAGTTGATGTGGCGGTGCCGCTACTGTTGGCTGCCCTGGTGGTTCGCAGATGTCGTAGCGCAGAAGCAACGGCTTCCTTGGAAGGTGGGTTGCCCACCCGCCCCAACTGCCTGGCGGTTTCCTGCACAAGGTGTATCAGCAGCCCTCTGTTCTCGAAATTACTCCGCTGGTTCCACACACTGTTGCCGAACCACTGGTCCATGGTTTGGGACAGGGCGACTGGGGCCAGGACTATGCCCGTGGCGGCAAATCCCACTGCGGCACATACAATCCAGGTGTGCAGTGAACGCCAGGTGGTCATAAAGATAAACAGCAGGCCGGGCAGTGCGACCGCGGTTATCACACCTGCCAGTTGCCATCCTTCCAGGAGCAAAAACAGATTGCGGGCCGCCAGGAAATCATCCGGCATGATGGGTCCGCCAAGTACCGTGATCTTTCCTGAATTACTCAGATGCAGGGCCGCCATCAGCAATCCGATCGTGGGCAGATACCAGGAAAGAGAGCGGGCGATTGAGTAGAGAAGCGCTCCCAGCAACAGGTTCGCCAACAGATCGTACGGCACGGCGTGAAGATTGGGTGAGACCTGAAACAGCCAATAGCTGGAGCCCTGTAGCAAGGCATACCAGCAGGGAATGAACACCAGGGCCGCCACCCAACCAGCGAGACAAGTATGTTTTTTTGCAGAGAGCATTAAGCGTTATCGATGAGGACCAAAAACAGCGAATGTAAATCCACTGGCGATCTGTGATGGTTGGCTAGCATTAACAAGCGAGTAGATTGCGGTCGGTATTATATTGACTTGTCACAAAGAAAGACCTAATCCTAACCCCCAACGGTGAACAATGGCTTCAATGAACACGTGTCGGCTCTAGCGAGCAGATCTCAGGTACTATAGCTCCAGTGTCTAAGGAATGACCCAGGCTAGCATCGGTCAGAACTTATGGCTTTCCCGGGTTTCCTTTGACACTATTGATCATGTGCCTTGTGATTAGGGACAGCAGAAATGACTCATAGATAGCAGCCACAACAAATACGCCCATTGCTGCCCATGTAGCTGCTTCAGCAGAGATATATCCACTGTAGAAGAGTAAAAAAATGAATGCTAATAAAAGCGATGCGCCAGCCAGAGAAATGCATAGCGCACGACACCTAAAGGGGAGTTTTCTGTGTTGAGTGGCTGCGGTTTTCATATAAGTATCTCCATGGATGCTGATGTCCAGCAAATCACTATGGTTTTATGTACATAGACCACGTAACCCAAAACCACCAGTTTTTTATATTATCGAGGAAAAGACGAATTGGTCTTGTAGCCCGGCCGCAAACAGTCGGTCGCTAACCGGGGTCACAACACCACAGGCTTAAGGGCGAGAACTGAACAGTTCACCTGACGTAGGCGCCGACGGGGATTGCTTTGCCACAGTGTGAACAAAGCCTGCGGCATGCTCCACAAAGGCAGAGAGCAACGCGGCCAGTGCAGGATAAAAATCGAAACGGGGCGATGCTTTCTGGTTGCGTGCGGTAAAAAGGGGTAGCCAACTCCATAGGGCGTCGTCTAGAAAGGACGCCTGATCACGCGCTGCGGCGGAGATATCCGCTGTGTGGGCTTGTTGCGTGACGAGCCGTTCCATCACGGCAAGGTAGATCGCCAGATGGTCTGCCGGCTCTTTGAATTCGTCTTGAATGGCGAGCGATGCGTTGGCGAGAAAAGCACGTATGCGCTCCTCGGCTGGCCCGTACAGACGCGTCTGACCCGTTTCATATGCGGACGCGTAGGGCAGCGCGCCGGTCTTTGCGTCGAGCAGAAACAACTGCGCGAAATCGGCCG
>RRYU01000871.1_pt1 | contig 18532 bp, 18 predicted proteins | sample 2162651 | NCBI WGS metagenome assembly RRYU01 (sample SAMN10267283, study PRJNA491782) | microbial mat metagenome | isolation source: biomat in the production well | place: Japan: Minami-Kanto gas field, natural gas well KTG3 | collected 2017-06 | reverse complement strand
TTCCTGGGCGCAGCCGCCGCCACACCGGAACAACCGGCGCAGCCCACCGGCGGCCAGGGTCTGGGCATCGGCAGCCTGAAGAAATAATCACCTACTACGAGGAGATGCTTTATGGATTTGTTACGCAGAGAACTCGCACCCATCAGCTCGCAAGGCTGGGGTGAAATTGATAGCATGGCCAGGGAAACCCTGGTCGCCAACGTTTCCGGACGGAAATTCATCGATCTGGACGGTCCGCATGGCATTGGCCATTCCTGTGTGACCCTGGGCCGCTTGTCCATTCCGAAAACCCAGAAAAGCGGCAAGGTCGGCTATGGCATCCATCAGGTTCTGCCGCTGGTCGAAGCGCGCGTCACCTTCAGTCTGCAAACCTGGGAACTGGACAACATCGAGCGCGGCGCCAAGGATATCCAGCTGGATGCCCTGGTGGAGGCCTGCCGGGAAATTGCCATGTTCGAGGAGAAAGCCATCTTCGAAGGATTTGAGCCGGCCAACATTGTCGGCCTGCAGGCAACGGTCAAAGACACGGAACTTCCCCTGGCGCTGGATATGGACGCCATCGTCGATGCCGTTTCCGAAGGACAGAACCGCATGATGAAGGAGGGGGTCGAAGGCGCGGCGAACCTGGTGGTCAGCGCGCCGATCTGGAAGTTTTTGGCGCGCTCAACTCCGGGCGGCACCCTGCGTTCGCTGATCGAGAAACAGATCGCAGGCGCGGTCATTTATTCGGAATTCGTCAAGGATGCCCTGCTCGTTGCCGGTCGCGGCGGTGATCTGGAATTGACAGTCGGTCAGGACTTTTCCGTCGGTTATCACAGCCATACCGCCAGCGAGATCAACCTGTTTGTGACGGAATCGTTCACCTTCCGGGTGGTCGCGCCCGAAGCGCTCGTCGGCTTCAAACTAACGTAGGTCAAACCGTTAAAAACAACGTTCCCATGCAAAAGACTGCCCCGCACAGCCAAGTGCGGGGCTGTTTACTGAGCAAATCATCAAGTTCGGTTCATTTAAGGGTTTCCGCAAGGTACGCCACGAACCTCTGCCAAGACTTCTCATCGGCATCCTGGCGATAGCGATCAGACCCGAACACCGTGAACGCATGCGGAGCGCCGCTGTAAGTGATCATCTCATGCGGCACCCCATGCTGTTCAAGCTCTACGGTCAGCCCGGCAAAGTCCGCCATGCTCACGGCGCTGTCCGCCGAACCGTGCAGGACCAGCACACTGCCTTTGGTCCGGGCATAGTCCTGCCCTTCCGGTGTGGTCAGGCCACCATGAAAGCTCACAAAACCTTTCAGGTCGGCACCCGAACGGGCATATTCAAGGACGACCGCACCGCCGAAACAGTACCCCATGATCACCGCATTATCAACCTGCGCGCCCTGTTCCCTGGCAACCTCGTAGGCAGCGTTCAGCAGGCGGCGCATCTTCTCGCGATCCTGGTAAAGGGCACCGGTCAGTCGCTTCTTATCCTCGATCGCGCTGGGCCTGACCCCCTGGCCGAACATATCGACGGCAAATACGGCATAACCGAGATCAGCCAGCATGCGGGCGCGTTTGATTTCGTAATCGGTCAAGCCATCCCAGTCATGCACCATCAAAACCAGCGGAGCGTCGGCAGTAGGACTGATAAAATATCCTGCATATTCTTCATCACCAACCAGGTAGTTGATCGGACTTCCGGCCGCAATTGCGACCACCGGTAAAATCAGCAGGGCCAAACCTGCAAAGAAGGTTTTCATAGTGATCTCCTCCGACACGAATAGTTGACTTTCTAGGTTAACTTTAACACTTCTCACGGACTGAGGAAAGTGCCAGAGACTATTTTGCCGTCGTGACTGTTCAGCGACATAAAAAAATCCAAAAAAAAGAGCCACCTGCGAGAGGTGGCCCCTTGATCATCATTGTCGCGGGCAGATCTCAGTAACGCGCATCGGCAAACTCGACCCAGCCGCCCGCGGCAACCAGCGCCTTGTCGAACGGACTGATCTCGAAGTGGAACGACTGTTCACGATCGGCTCCGCGCGCAACCACGGCCTGGCCCTCCAGATCGATGTCGACGTGCATGTTTCCACCCGAATCACGCGCCATCGCCATCAGCTGGTCGATGTCAACCTTGGGCAGCTCGATGGCCAGCATGCCGCAGTTGAACATGTTCTGGCGAAAGATCCGCGCATAGCTCTCGGCGATCACGGTATGGATATCATTGACTTCAAGCACCCAGGGGGCATGTTCACGCGAAGAGCCGCAGCCGAAATTCTCACGGGTAATGATCACCCTGGCCCTGGCAAGCTGCTCGCCCTTGGGATCGAAGCCCTCCAGCTTGAGATCTTCAAGACAATAGGGGGTCAGGGCCTCTTTGGTCGCCTCGGTCAGGTACTTGGCGGGAATAATTTCGTCGGTATTGATATCGGCGCGGTCGAGGGTGATAACCGGGCCTCCAAAGGTTTTTTTCATTGTTCTCTCCTCCTACAGGGTCCGGGCGTCGGTAATGACACCGGCGACGGCTGTCGCCGCGGCAGTTGCCGGGCTCATCAGGTGCACCATGCCGCCCTTGCCCATCCGGCCGTTGAAATTGCGGTTGCTGGTCGACGCGCAGACCTCGCCTTCGGCCAGGACGCCGTTGCTCATGCCCAGACAGGCGCCGCAGGTCGGGTTGGTGACGCAAAAACCGGCATCCATAAAGACCTGGATGAGGCCTTCGGCCAGGGCCTGTTTGAAGATATCCGGCGTGGCCGGGGAAACGATCCCCCGCACCGCATTGGCAACCTGGCGGCCCTTGAGGATTGCAGCCGCCTGACGCAGGTCGTCGATACGCCCGTTGGTGCAGGTACCGATGTAAACCTGATCGACTCGCGTGCCGGCCATCTCCTGCACCGGCCTGACACAGTCCGGCTTGTAATCGTAGGTGACCTGCGGCGCCAGGTCCGCCAGGTCGAAATCGAGAATCTTGGCGTAGTCGGCATCCTGATCGGCACACCATTGGCGGTAGTTCTCCAGAGCCGCCTGCTTGCTGGCGAACTCATCCTGGATAAACGGCCAGAGATACTCAACGGTGGTCATATCGGGCTGACAGATACCACAGGTGCCGCCGGCTTCAATCGCCATGTTGCACAGGGTCATGCGGGCGTCCATACTCATGCCTTCCACGACCGGACCATGGAATTCGATGACGCAATCCGTCGCCCCGTTGACGCCAAGCTGGCCGATCACGTAAAGGATCACATCCTTGGCGTACACGCCGGCGCCGAGCGTTCCGGTCAGGTTAACGCGGATGGTCCGCGGCTGGCGAAAGGCACAGACGCCTTTCAGGATACCAACCTCGAGGTCGGTCGTACCGACCCCGGCGGCAAAGGCACCGAACGCCCCGTGAGTACAGGTGTGGGAATCGCCCATGATCGCCGTAAAGCCCGGCCGAATGAAGCCCTTTTCCGGGAACAGGGCATGGCAGACCCCGTTGCGGCCGACATCAAAAAAGTCCTTGATAGCGTGACGACCCGCCCAATCGCGCAGCATCTTGGCCTGCAGGGCCGTCTTGCTGTCTTTGGAGGGGGTAACATGATCGATCACCGCCTTGATTTTATCGGCATCGAACACACGGTCCTTGTCGCGCCACTGCAGATCGGCAATCGCTATCGGCGTGGTGATTTCATGGCATAGCACCCGGTCGAGATCAAGCACCTTGGTCCCGGGAAACGGCTCATCACGCAGATGGGCCGCGAAAATCTTCTCAGCTGTGGTCTGTCCCATGACAACTCCTTGCCCTCCCCGCATCCCGGGGAATATTTGAAAATCTCGCTGTGACTAGAGCAGTGACACCGGCTTGCGTTCACTGACATTCAACACCTTGTTGAGGGCGTTGATATAGGCTTTGGCGCTGGCCACAATGATATCCGAATGAGCGCCCTGGCCGAGGACTTCATGACCGCTGGCTTCGAGGCGCACGGTACATTCACCGAGCGCATCGGTACCACCGGTGATCGAGCCGACCGAAAAATTGATCAGGTTCGGATTCATCCGCGTCAACTTCTTTATCGCCTTGAACGTCGCATCGACCGGACCGTCACCCATAACGGCGCCTTTCTTGATCTTGCCATTGATTTCGAGTTCAACGGTCGCCGTGGGCGCGGCAAACGACCCGGAAGACACGCTCATCTGCAGCAGCTTGATCTTTTCCGGAATCCGGATGATCTCATCGGCAACAATGGCATCGAGGTCTTCATCGAAGATCTCTTTTTTGCGGTCGGCCAGGGCCTTGAAACGAACGAACGCCTTGTCCATGTCCTCCTTGACAAGATCATAGCCGAGGCCCTCCAGACGCTCCTTGAAGGCATGCCGACCGGAGTGTTTGCCGAGAACCAGCTTGTTGGTGTTGAGACCGATCGACTCCGGCGTCATGATTTCGTAAGTCGACTTGTCCATCAGCACGCCGTGCTGGTGAATACCGGCTTCATGGGCGAAAGCGTTGGCGCCGACGATCGCCTTGTTCGGCTGGACGCTGATGCCGGTAATCGTTGAAAGCAGGCGGCTGGCGGCGAAAATATGTTCCGTGACTACGTCGGTCTTGAACGGCATGACATCCTGGCGGGTCTTGAGCGCCATGACGACTTCTTCCATGGAACAGTTGCCGGCGCGCTCGCCGATGCCGTTGATGGTGCATTCGACCTGCTCGGCCCCCGCCTGTACGGCAGCCAGCGAGTTGGCCACGGCCAAGCCGAGATCATTATGGCAGTGCACGGAAATGACCGCCTTGTCGATGTTGGGGACATGTTCCTTCAGGTAGCGGATGATCCCGGCAAATTCGGACGGGATTGCGTAACCCACCGTATCGGGGATATTGACGGTCCGGGCCCCGGCAGCAATCACCGCTTCGACGACCCGCGCCAGGAAGGGCAAACGGGTGCGCACCGCATCTTCAGCCGAAAATTCGACGTTCGGTGTGTAGCCGACGGCGCGCTTGACGGCCGCAACCGCCGTATCGACGATCTGATCTTCGGTCATCTTGAGCTTGTACTTCATGTGGATGTCACTGGTTGCGATAAACGTATGGATACGCCCCCTTTCGCCAGCGTACTTCAAGGCCTCCCAGCCACGATCGATGTCTTTTTCGTTGGCCCGGCACAACCCGGCAATCTCGCAACCTTTAATGGTCTGGGCCACCTTCCTGACGGCTTCGAAATCACCGATCGACGCAATCGGAAAACCGGCCTCGATGACATCGACATTCAACTTTTCCAACTGGTGGGCGATGCGCAGCTTTTCATCCATGTTCATGCTGGCACCAGGAGACTGCTCGCCATCACGTAAAGTTGTATCGAAAATTTTTATGTTTTTCATTGGACTCATCTGGATCTCCTTTGTCTGCCTGTCTCAATGGTTGCCGGGCAGCCCCCGGCCGGTTCACAAAACATCGACTTTTCTGCGACCTCTAGGTCAACTAGGTCACCGTCCACGGGACCACCCCCTTTCCGGATCTCTGGTCTACAAAAAAAAGAAAAAGCCCCCACCCCGATCAGGGGCGAGAGCTTGCGCTTCGCGGTACCACCCTGTTTCAGCTCCGCCGATGCGAAGCCCTTGATTTTTCCATTATCGCAGGATCACGGCAGAGATTACTGAGACCGTTCATGGTCTGTTCACACCCGCAGCTCGGAGGCGAGTTCAGGCTTCTGCGTACCGGTTTGCAGCGACCACCGGCTCTCTGCAACGCAGGACAACCTTACTACTCCTCGTCAGCGCCTTTAAATTTCCGAGCAGTAAACCAGAAAAACCGGAAGCTTGTCAAGCGAAGAGTTGCCCCCACCAGTCGACTAGCGATCGGCGTTCGCCTGCCGGGCGAATCGCAGGCGCCGGACCAGAGCCACAACCGGCCCTGAAGCGATGTAGAGCGAGGCCATGCCGAAAAGCATGATTTCCGGCTGAGCGACGATCACGATGATGAAGGTGATGGCAAGCACCAGCATACTGAAGGGCTGACGTTTGACCAACTCCGGATCTTTGAAGGAATAGTAGCGGAAATTGCTGACCATCAGAAAAGCCAGCACATAAATCAGCAGCATAACCGACATCCGCTGGATGGTCCCTGACCCGCCGAAATGAAAAAAGATCAGCACGCAGGAGGCGACCATGCCGGCAGCAGCGGGAATCGGCAGACCGACGAATTGTTTGGATTCAACGGTATGGGCCTGCACGTTGAACCTGGCGAGACGCAGCGCCCCGCAGACCACATAAAGGAACGCGGCCAGCCAGCCGAATTTGCCGAAGGCGGTCAAGGCCCAGGAGTACATCAACAAGCCCGGGGCCACGCCGAAGGCCACCAGGTCGGTCAGCGAATCGTACTCGACACCGAACTTACTGGTCGTCCCCGTCAAGCGGGCGACCTTGCCGTCAAACACATCGAATACCGCGGAAACCAAAATAAACCAGGCGGCCAGCTGGTAATTGCCATTCATGGTGGCCACAATGCCGTAGAAGCCGGCAAAAAGGCCACCGGTTGTCACCAGGTTAGGCAGGAGGTAAACGCCACGACGCAGGCTTTCACGGCGATCGTAGGGGCCTCCGACCCGATTCAAGAAAGGGTCCCCAGGATGGTCTCGCCGGCCACGGTTCGGTCGCCCAGGGCAACCCCCGGTTCAGTGTCCTCCGGCAGATAAAGATCGAGCCGAGAACCGAAGCGGATCAATCCATAGCGACGGCCGCTTTGCACCATATCGCCAATTTCCGGATAGCTGATAATCCGGCGGGCAATGAGTCCGGCGATCTGCACACAGAGGATCCGGCGCGTGTCCGGCAACTCGATCAGCAGACCGGCCTGCTCATTCTGCAAACTGGCCTTGTCGAGAGAGGCATTAAAAAACTTCCCCCGGTTATAAAATGTATCGATGACCTTACCCGTCAACGGCGCACGATTAACGTGAACGTTAAAGACATTCATGAAAATACTGATTTTGAGAACCTCACGCCCCTCGAAGAATCGCTCTTCACGAACTTTTCCGGCGAAGACGACCTTGCCATCCGCAGGGGCGATAACCAGATTGTCACCAGCAGGAGGGAATCTTTCCGGATCACGGAAGAAGTAAACACTGAACAGGGTAAGCGCCAGACCGATAATGGTGAGGCAACTCCAGTCCAGAAGAGCAAACAGAAACGTTACGAAGGCAAAAAGGCCGATAAAGGGATATCCCTCAACGGCCACGGGCTGCTGCTGGTTTTTCATATCAATAAAGAGCCCCCAATTGTCGACTGAACGGAGGCAGCCGCATGCTGCCTCCGTTCAGTCCGATATGTGCTCCGCTCATGTTGCCGAAGCCAGTCACGGCGGAAACCCTGACTGCTAGTTGCGCGATTTATCCACCAGCTTGTTTTTGCCGATCCAGCTCATCATGCCACGCAGCCGCTCGCCGACTTCTTCGATCTGATGCTCGGCGCCCTGCCGGCGCAGGGCATTCAGCACCGGCTTGTTGGCCTTGGTTTCGAGGATCCACTCGCGAGCGAATTCGCCGGTCTGGATTTCGGAAAGGATCTGGCGCATCTCGTCCTTGGTTTCTTCGGTAATAATCCGCGGGCCGCGACTGAAGTCACCGTACTCGGCGGTATTGGAGATCGAGTAGCGCATGTTGGCGATGCCGCCTTCATAGAGGAGATCAACAATCAGCTTCAGTTCGTGCAGACACTCGAAATAGGCCATCTCGGGGGCGTAGCCCGCTTCCACCAGGACCTCAAAACCGGCCTGGACCAGCGCGGTGGTACCGCCACAGAGCACGGCCTGCTCACCAAACAGGTCGGTTTCAGTCTCTTCACGGAAGGTGGTTTCGATGATGCCGGCCCGGCCGCCACCGACACCGCTGGCGTAAGCCAGAGCGACGTCCTTGGTGTCCCCGGTGGGATCCTGCTCGATGGCGATCAGGCAGGGCACGCCGCCCCCCTGGACATACTCATTGCGTACCGTATGGCCCGGGCCCTTGGGAGCGACCATGAATACATTGATATCCGCCGCGGGCACGATCTGATTGTAGTGGATGTTGAAGCCATGAGCAAAGCCGATATAGCTGCCCGGCTTGATGTTGGGCTGAATCTGTTCGCGATAGATATCCGCCTGCATTTCATCAGGCAGCAGGGTCATGATGATGTTCGAGGCCTTGACCGCATCAGCCGTGTTCATCACCTTGAAACCCGCCTTCTCAGCCTTGAGCCAGTTCTCACCACCTTCCGGATACTCCGCGACGATTACATCGAAGCCGCTCTCCTTCAGGTTGTTGGCATGGGCATGGCCCTGACTGCCGTAGCCGATGATCGCCACGCTCTTGCCCTTGACAATGTCAAGATTGACATCCTTGTCATAATATACTTTCATATTTTCCTCCTTGAATGGGTTTATAATCGTTAAAATGACCGCCACTTATATCACAAGCACGGGCTATGACCAACAACTTTATCTCATCATCACCCCGGGCCGCCGCCTGATCACGATGATCGCCAGCCTTTGGGACCACGGCCGATCACGACGGGCCCGGTGCGCACGAGTTCTTTTACTCCCAGCGGCTGCAGCAGATTCAGGATGGCATTGATCTTGGCCGGAGAGCCGGTGACCTCCATGGTATAACTCTTGGGGGTTACATCGACCACCTTGCCGCGGAAAATATCGCAGATGCGCAGGATCTCGGCGCGGGTACTTTCCTCGGCGGTCACTTTGATCAGAGCCATCTCGCGTTCGACAAAATCTTCGCCGGTAAAATCGATGATTTTGATTGTATCGATCAGCTTGTTCAACTGCTTGACGATCTGTTCCAGGATCCTGTCGTCACCGCTGGTGACGATACTCATTCGCGAAATACTCGGGTCAAGGCTGGGCGCAACGGAAAGGCTCTCGATATTGAATCCGCGACCCGAGAAGAGCCCGGCGACGCGGGTCAAAACTCCGAATTCATTTTCAACGAGAACCGAAATGGTATGTCTCATAAATTGATCTCCTTCGATATAGCATGCCGTAGCGGTGGCGTATCGAGCGGTGAAACCGGATAAACCGCCGGGCTCCCCGACCGGAACACACGACCGTTGTCAAGATAAGGAACCCTTCCGGATCAGGACGCCAGAACCATTTCGTTCAGGCCGGCTCCGGTCGGGACCATCGGTAACACATTCTCTTCGCGAGAGACCTTGAATTCCATGATAACCGGGCCCTCCGTAGCAAACGCCTGCCTGATCACGTCTTCCACTTCTTCCGGCTTGCTGGTGCGCAGCCCGGTTGCACCATAGGCTTCGGCCAGTTTGACGAAATCGATCGGCAGTTCCATGCAGGTCTGGCTATAGCGTTTATCGAAGAACAGTTGCTGCCACTGCCGGACCATGCCAAGGAAATTGTTGTTGAGGATGACGATCTTGACCGGCAGACGATACTGGACAAGGGTGGCCAGTTCCTGGGAGTTCATCTGAAAGGAACCATCTCCGGAAATATCAATCACCTGTCTTTTCGGGAAGGCTGCCTGGGCGCCGAGTGCAGCAGGCAATCCGTAGCCCATGGTGCCGAGACCTCCGGAAGACAAAAAGGTGCGCGGCTGCAGGAACTGGAAAAATTGAGCGGTCCACATCTGGTGCTGGCCGACTTCCGTGGTCACGATCGCGTCATCATCGCAAAGTTCCCGCAGCTTCTCGATGACAAACTGCGGCTTGATCACGGTTTTCGAAGGCTTGTACGTCATAGGGTGCTTCTCGCGCCACTCGGCGATTTCCCCGTGCCAGGGTTTGATCTGCTCGTGGAGTCCCGCGCATTCCTCAGCCTGTTCGCCGAGTTGCTTGATGAGCTTTTTCAAAACATCCTTCAAATCTCCGACGATCGGCAAGTCAACCCGCACGTTCTTTTTAATCGAGGTCGGGTCGATGTCGACATGGATGATTTTGGCATTCGGCGCAAAAGTGGCGATCTTACCCGTGACCCGGTCATCGAAACGCGCCCCCAATGCAATCAAAAGATCTGAATTGGTCACGGCCATATTGGCATAATAGGTGCCGTGCATGCCCAGCATGCCCAGCGCCAGCGGATGTTGGGTCGGGAAACTCGCCATGCCCATCAAGGTCGTGGTGACCGGCGCCTGGAGAGTTTCGGCAAGAGCCTTGAGTTCTGCGTGAGCATCCGTCAGGGATACGCCGCCGCCGACATAAATCACCGGTTTGCGGGCCGCCAGCATCATGCCGACCGCTTTTTTCACCATCCGCAGGTTGCCGCTGTAATTTGGCTTGTAACCACGCAGCTCAACCTTTTCCGGATACTCGAATGTCGTCGAATCGATCTGGACGTCTTTCGGCAGGTCGACCAGAACCGGCCCCGGCCGCCCGGTCCGGGCGATAAAGAAGGCCTGCTTCATGATGCGGGCCAGATCCTTGACGTCCCTGACCAGGTAGTTGTGCTTGGTAATCGGACGGGTGATGCCGATGATATCGGCCTCCTGGAAAGCATCATTGCCAATCAGCGGCGTCGGCACCTGGCCGGTAATCACGACCAGCGGAATGGAATCCATATAGGCGGTGGCCAGGCCGGTAATCGTATTGGTCGCCCCCGGGCCGCTGGTGGCGATGGCCACCCCGACCTTGCCGGAAGCCCGGGCATAGCCGTCGGCCGCGTGCACCGCACCCTGCTCATGGCGAGTCAAAACATGCTTGATCGGAGAATCCATCAAGTCATTGTAGATATTGATGACCGTTCCCCCGGGATAACCGAAAATCGTATCCACACCTTCCCGGGCCAGGCACTCCAACAGAATTTTTGAACCGGTTAATTTCACGAGAGTTCTCCCTGAAAAGATTTTCCATGCCGATGCAGCGGAAACCGCACGGCAGTTATTACCCTTAATTACAGCCCGATGGGTTGACAGCAAGGGACTGCACTGCAAAACGTCCCGCAGATCAAGCCTATTCGCAAATGGCCCCCGTGTAGGCAGAGGTCACCACCTTAGAATAGCGTGCCAGCCAGCCGGTCTTGATCTTCGGTTGCGGTGCGATCCAGGCATCTCGCCGCGTCGCCAGCTCGGCATCATCAACCCGTAGTTCCAGCTTGCGGTTGGGGATGTCGAGCAGGATGCGATCACCATCCTTGACCAGCGCAATCGGGCCGCCTTCGGCGGCTTCCGGTGAGATATGGCCGATGCACGGGCCACGCGTCCCTCCGGAAAAACGCCCGTCAGTCACCAGCGCGACACTGTCGCCCAGACCGAGCCCCATCAGGGTCGCGGTCGGGGCAAGCATCTCCCTCATACCCGGGCCGCCTTTGGGCCCTTCGTAACGGATGACCACAACATCGCCGGCCACGACCTGACCTCCCATCAGGGCGGTCATGGCCGCTTCTTCGGAATCGAAGCAGCGGGCCCGGCCTTCGAAGGTCATCATTTTCTCCGAGACACCCGACTGCTTGACCACGGAACCTTTGGGCGCCAGGTTGCCAAACAGAACGGCCAGCCCACCCTCGGCCCGCACCGGCTTGTCGGCGGGGTGAACCACCTCTTCATCTACCGATGCGACACAGGCGACGATCTCCTTGACGGACGGCCCGGTCAGGGTCGGGTTGTCCTGGATCTGGTTGCGCAGCTGGTAAAGAACGGCCGGGACGCCACCTGACGCATCGAGATCCTCCATGAAATGCAGTCCGCCCGGGTTCATGGATGCCAGCTGCGGGGTTTCGCGACCCAGCCGGTCAAAGTCCTCGAGCGGCAGGTCGACGCCGGCCTCATGTGCAATGGCCAGCAGGTGCAGAACGGTATTGGTCGAGCCGCCCAGAGCCAGGTCGACCCGGATGGCATTCTCGAAGGCGGCCTTGGTCATAATTTGGCGCGGCGTGATATTTTCGCCGACCAATTCGACAATCCGCTCGCCGCTGGCAAACGCGATACGCCGTTTCAGAGAGGATACCGCCAGAGAAGTCCCGCAGCGCACCAGGCTCATGCCGAGGGTTTCGGTCAGGATCGCCATGGTGTTGGCGGTGAACAGTCCCTGGCAGGAGCCGGCGGTCGGACAGGCATGATCCTCGCAGGCCATCAACTCCTTTTCATCGATGACACCGGCCTTGTACTGTGCCATGGCCTCGAAGGTATCGGTCACGAAAGAGTAACGTCGGCCGTCCCGGCCCGCCCCGGTCATCATCGGCCCGGCGGTCACGACGATGCACGGGATGTCGAGGCGCGCTGCAGCCATGAGCATACCGGGCGTGATTTTGTCGCAGTTGGTGAGCAGGACCAGGCCATCCAGACGATGGGCTTCGGCGATCGATTCCACCATGTCGGCAATCAGCTCACGGGTCGGCAGGGAGTAATGCATCCCCTTGTGACCCATGGCGATTCCGTCGCAGACCCCGGGGATGCCGAAAATGAAGGAATGTCCGCCCCCGCTGTGAACCCCCTTTTCAATGAAGCGTTCAAGGTCACGCATGCCGATATGCCCGGGGATCAGATCGGTAAACGAGGAAGCGATACCGATAAAAGGCTTGTCCATCTGCTTCTGCGCAACCCCCGTTCCCTTCAAAAGGGCGCGGTGGGGAGTTCTTTCAAATCCTTGGGTGACAGCATCACTGCGTTTCTGACTCATAGAGAGCGGCTCCTTTAAAAAAGAGAATAATTGATCGGGGAACACTCGAACAGGGGGATCCGTCCAGCCGGTCGGGAACTTGCAATGCAAAACTCAATACTTATCTTATATACATTGCGCCGGACGGCTTGGTAAAGTTCTAAATATTAAAAGCGGGCACTCTCCTGCAAGAGAACGCCCGCATCTGGTAAAAACCAACAGTGCGAGGTGCCGGTCGACGATTTTTTCATAAATACGGGTGGCCCGCAATAACTATGAAGTGCGGAAATCCCGTAAAAGCCTCTCCATTTCGTCCTTTCCGGCAAGTTTCAATTTCTGGATCTTCTTCCGGTCGATTTCGTCCTCGGGAGTCAGGTAGACCCTGTCATCCAATTCCTGCAGCTGTTTTTCGAACAACAGATGTTCTTCATGCAGCTTCCTGAAACGCGGATTCTCTTCACAAAGCTGTTGAATCAGGGACTGGTCGATCTCCGTCATGTAAACCTCCTGAGCTTGGGTTGATACCAAGGGTTACGAGCTTGAATTCTACATTCGAAAATAGCGAACCGAGAGCAGACTTGTCAACCCAGAATTCCCCTGAAACGAATTATTTAGGCATATTGAGTTCCGCCTCTGAAGGCCGGATATACCTGGGAAGGATGAGTTCGGCCGGCTGGGCCTTGCCGGCCCGCCAGTCCCGCAAAACCAGCTGAGCCGCCAGCCCGGCCCGGGGCAAATCATACAGCCCGGGCAGAAAATGCGCCTGTCGTCCCAGGCGCCGGGTAATCAGGGTTCGGTAAACCCTTGCACCATTGCCAACAAAGAGCGTTTCTACCGAACAGCCCTCCAGGAAAACGTCCGGATCGACAACCACGTCTTCGTCGCGTCTGCGCAAATGCCCGCCTTCCATGACGAAGGTCCCTGCGTAAACTTCCTTTTTGCGCGCATCGAGCATGGCGCAGACCGGTAACGGGCTAAAGGGGGCATGCAGGGCGAGACATTCCAGTGACGACACACCAACGACCGGCCGGTCGACGGCGAGAGCAAGGCCCTTGACGGTCGCTATGCCAACCCGCAAGCCGGTGAATGCGCCGGGTCCTGAGACCACCCCGAAACCATCGAGAGCATCCAGACGAAGCCCGGCACTGTCCAGCAATTGCTGGATCCCTTCTAGCAGCCAGTCCGTAGGCGTTCGTTGCGTATCGAAGCAGAGTTCTCCACACAGGCGTTCACCCTCGGTCAGGGCAACGCTGCCGCCCGGCGTCGCCGTCTGCACGGTCAAAAACTTTTCAGCCACGTCAACTCCCGAAGATGCGCACGATATCATTGTAAAAAGCCAGAACCATCAGCAGGATAAGGAGAACCAGACCGATTTGCTGGGCAATTTCCCGCGCGCGCATTGACAGCGGCTTGCGAAAAATCAGTTCAAAGAGATTGAAGAACAGATGACCGCCATCCAGAATGGGGATCGGCAACAAATTAAGGATACCCAGTTGGATGCTCAAAAACGCCAATACGCTCAAAATGCTCGACACGTCGGTCTGGGCGGCCTGACCGGCGATCTGCACCACGGTGATCGGCCCGCCGATGTTGCTGGTCGACACATGCCCGGCAAATAATTTTTGGATAAAAATCAAGGTCAGATCAATAAGTTCCATAGTTCGATCAGCCCCCGCTGAAACCGCTTCCAGTAGGCCGAAACGTTTGAACAGGGTCTGTTGCTGCGGGGCAATGCCAATCAGGTAGCTATCGCCACCCGCTTCTTTCCGGGGCGTAAGCGAGAGGTTCATAACCTCGCCGTTACGAACCACGCGAAAGACGGTTTCCTGCGCACCGGTTTCCTGGATGATCTCTTTGAGGTCATACCAGGAATTCACCGTGGACTCGCCGATGGCCAAAATCCGGTCACCTTCCTGCATGCCGGCCGCGGCGGCCGGCATCTGGGGCGCCAGGCCGCCGATAACCGCCTCCTGGACAGGCAACAAGCCGATTGCCTGCAAACCTTCCAAAGAACGATTTTCAGGCTCAAGGGTGAGTTCAAGCTGTCGACCGGCCCTTTCTACCTCGAAAACCAGGGGCTGCCCGGCCCGGCTGATCAGGGCTGAGCCGGTATCCGTCCAGGTTTCTACCGGGATATTGCCGATTTCAACAATGCAATCGCCGCCCTGGAAACCGGCTTCGGCGCCTTCGGATGCCGGCAGCACATAACCGACGCAAGGCGGTTTTTCCAGGTAGGCCGGCAGATTGACGCCGATCATGTATGCGACGGGCAGCACCAGGAACGGCAGCATCAGGTTCATGAACGGCCCGGCGGCGATCACCGCCATACGCTTTGAAACAGGCTGTCTGGCAAAAGAACGAGCTTCTTCCTCAGGCGTCAGTGCCGCCGTCTCCCCCTGTTCGCCACCGCCTTCACCCAGCATCTGCACATATCCGCCGAGCGGGATCGCGCAGATCATGTATTCGGTTTCGCCCCATTGCCTGGCAACCAGGCGGGGACCAAAACCGAGGGAGAACTTGAGAACCTTGATGCCACAGAATTTGGCCACGGCAAAATGGCCCAGTTCGTGAACGAAAACCAGGATTCCGAGCATGACAATCCCGGCAATAATTGTAATCATCTTGTATCTCCATGGCTGCGGGCAGCGATGACTGCCCAGGCAGCATCGCGCGCCCAGCAATCCGCAGCAAGTACTTGGTCAAGGTTGGTCAGGGGCGACGGTTGATGCTGCGAAAGCACCGCTTCGATGATATCGGCTATGGCCAGAAAATCAATCCGGTGAGCGAGAAAGGCCTCGACCGCGATCTCATTGGCGGCATTCAGCACGGCAGGGGCTGTACCGGCCATCCGTAAAGCCTGGTAAGCCAGTGAAAGGCAGCGGAAACGACGGACATCCGGTTCCTGAAAATGCAGTTGACCCAGCCGGCAAAGATCCAGAGGCGGCAGGTCCAGGACCAGTCGTTCCGGGTAGGAAAGCGCATAGGCGATCGGCGTTTTCATGTCAGGAATGCCGAGTTGGGCAATCACCGCTCCATCAACATATTCCACCATCGAGTGTACGATACTTTCCGGATGGATATGAACATCGATTTTTTCGGCAGGCAGATCAAAAAGCCAGTGCGCCTCGATGACTTCAAGACCTTTGTTCATCATGGTCGCTGAATCGATGCTGATTTTGCGCCCCATATTCCAGTTGGGGTGGGCCAGAGCATCGGCGGGAGACACTTTCGCCAGAGCTTCCAGGGTATGCTCGCGAAACGGCCCCCCGGAAGCGGTCAGGATCAGACGACGGACATCGTGCCGGCGATGTCCTTCCAGGGACTGGAAGATTGCTGAATGCTCGCTGTCCACGGGAAACAGCCGGCAGCCATGTCTGGCAACCGCCGACATAATCACCGGCCCGGCGGCAACCAGGGTTTCCTTGTTGGCGAGAGCGACATCCTTGCCGGCTTCGATTGCAGCCAGGGTCGGCTCAAGCCCGGCCGCGCCGACGATTGCCGAAACCACCATTTCCGCACGGCTTTGTGCGGCACAGGCGATCAGGCCACTGGCTCCACAGAGAATTTCAGGCCCCGCTGTGCCGAATTTGCCGCGCAACAGGCTGGCGGCAGACGCATCCTGTACGGCAACAATTTCCGGACGAAAAAGCCGGATCTGGGTTTCAAGCAGATCGAAGTTGCGGCCCGCCGTCAGGGCGACAATCTTAAATCGCTCCGGATGGGCGGAAACCACGTTCAGGGCACTCACACCGATTGAACCGGTGGAACCCAGTATGGCGAGGCATTTCATCGCGAGCAATTACCCCTCAAAAAAACCATACGGCATAATAATAAGTAACGGGGAAAGCGAACAGCAGACTGTCCATGCGATCGAGAAGACCGCCGTGGCCGGGGATCAGGCTGCCCGAGTCCTTGACATTGAAGCTGCGCTTGAGCATCGATTCAAACAGGTCTCCCACCTGACTGCAGGCTCCGATGCCCAGGCCGAGGATAATAACATCAGGGAATCGCAGTTCGGGGAAGAACAGAACCTTGAACACAACCACGCCAAGCACTCCGCCGCCAAGACCGCCAATGGCCCCTTCTACGGTCTTCTTGGGACTGATCGCCTCGTAAAGTTTGTGACGACCGCAACTCCTGCCGATAAAATAAGCGGCCGAATCGCTGGCCATCACGAGAAACAGGACCAGGAAGACCCAATGGATCCCGAACGGCAAACTGCGCAGCAACCCGGCATGCGCGAACAACACGGGGATATACAGCAAACCGAGCACGCTGATCCCGACGTCCCTGCCGACTCGGCCAATGTCCAGGTAACGGAACAGGTAAAGGATCAGCAGCCCGATCAGCAGGAAAACTGCCCCGCCTTGCCGGAGCGCCGAAAATCCGGGGAAAACGATCAACGCCACCAGGACCACGCCGACCGCAATGCTCAAGCCCGCCTCAGTCCGTCGCTCAGCCGGCAGAGACATGGCGTAAAATTCCCGCAGAGCCAGAGCGCTCAGCAGGCAAATCGCACCATTAAACAGCGAGGCGCCCGCATACAGAGTAAATAGGACGAGAAACGGCAGGATAAGAACCGCAGACAAAATACGTTCTTTAATCGCCCCACTCCTTTCTTTCTTCATCAAGTTTCTTCAGTTGTGCGGCAGTGAGACCGAACCTTCTGTGCCTGCGACCATATTCAAGCAGTGCATCATGCAGGTTCCCCGGGTTAAAGTCCGGCCAGAGAACCTCGGTAAAGTAAAGCTCCGCGTAGGCCAGTTGCCAGAGCAGGAAATTGCTGATGCGCATTTCTCCGCTGGTGCGAATCAGCAGATCAGGGTCGGGGAGACCGCTGGTGTCCAGTGCTGCGGCAATCTCCGTCTCGCCAATATCGCCGGACGAGATCTCGCCGGCAACCGCTTTGGCGGCCAGCTGCCGGGCAACCCGGACCAATTCGTTGCGAGCCCCGTAGGAAAGCGCCAAAGTCAGCACCAGCCGCTCATTGTCTGCGGTTTGCCGGATGATGTCAGCCAGAATCTCGCGAATTCGCCCGGGCAGGCGATTGATCTCGCCGATGGCATTAAGCCGGATTCTTTTTTCCTGCAGGGAAACCAGTTCTTTCTGCAGAAACCGGCCGAGCAAACCCATCAACGCTTCAACTTCCTCCCTGGGACGTCCCCAGTTTTCAGAGCTGAAGGCAAAAAGCGTGAGATGCGCCACGCCGAGCGTCAAGCACTCGTCAACGATGGCCTGCACGACTTCCACACCCCTGCGGTGGCCGACAATCCGCGGCAGATGCCGCTGTTCGGCCCAGCGCCCGTTGCCATCCATGATAATCGCCAGGTGCTGAGGCACACGCATGGGGCTCTGTTTCGAATGGTCGTTCATAGGAGTCTAACTTAACACGATCATTAGCGAATGAACAGAATATGCCAAAACCGTTCGGAAATAGAAGGGGCGCCTCTGTGGCGCCCCTGGCAGGTTATTCAACAATGGCATCAACCGGGCAGGCACTCAGGCAGGCCTTACAGTCAGTGCAATCCTCGGTGATCCGGTAAATCTCATCTGATTCGACAATCGCCCCAACAGGACAGGCTTCCGCACAGGTCCCGCAAGCGATGCACTCATCGTTAATCTTCATGAGGGTCCTCGGCTTTGCAGCACGGTGCGTGCCGCTATATTTCCATCAGTTCTTTTTCCTTGCCTTCGATGATTTCATCGATCCTGCTTACGTACTGATCGGTCAACTCCTGAACTTCCTTTTCGCCTCGTTTCAGATCATCTTCTGAAATATCCTTGTCCTTCTGCATTTTTTTCAACGTATCATTGGCGTCGCGTCTGGCATTGCGCACACCGATCTTGGCTTCTTCCCCCATACGCTTGACCTGCTTGACCATCTCCTTGCGGCGATCTTCAGTCAGGGGCGGGAAGACCAGCCGGATCAGCTGACCGTCCGAAGACGGGTTGAGCCCGAGATCGGATTTGAGAATGGCCTTTTCAAT
>RRYU01009377.1_pt1 | contig 18537 bp, 15 predicted proteins | sample 2162651 | NCBI WGS metagenome assembly RRYU01 (sample SAMN10267283, study PRJNA491782) | microbial mat metagenome | isolation source: biomat in the production well | place: Japan: Minami-Kanto gas field, natural gas well KTG3 | collected 2017-06 | reverse complement strand
GATCTGAGTCTATTTCTATACCTATGGTGGATAATCCTTCAGCAGAACGACTGGTTATCTTTTCAATACCTTCCAGGTCCTGCACTGCCTCCTCAACCAGAATAGCTACACTCTGCTCCGCATCTTCTGGAGTTGCCCCACGCAGGGAAATACTGATATTCACCTGCTGTGGATCCAACGTCGGAAACACTTCCAAAGGGATACGGTCTGAAAGTGAAAACAGCCCTGAAATCAGCAAGCTCACCATCAATAGATTGGCAGCTACGTGATTACGCGCAAACCAGGCGATCATTTACCTTTATCCTTTATGCGGGATTTTTTCCCTTTAATACCCTTCCCTTGCATTCCATGTTCACGTCCCGCTAAAGCATCATTACCTGCCCCCAGTTTTTTCACCGGAGTACCACTGCTGACTCGACCAAGAGGCGTAAGTACCAATTGCTCACCGGCAGAGACTCCCTTGCGGATCAGAGCCTCTTTACTGTTTTGCCACGCAATCTCTATCTCTCTACGCTCTAGCACTCCATCCTTGAATATATAAATGTAGCTGCCCTGATAGATGGATGAATTTGGAATAACCAATGCATCTGGTATGGTCTTGCCTTCTAGTTCTGCCGTCACATACTGCCCAATCTTTAGCGGACGGCGGCCACTGTTATCTATTGCGTAGGGATATTCTATCTGCGCGGTAATGTTGAGTTGTTGGCTTTGCTCATCAATAGCTCCTGCTGTTCTTACCATAGTGGCCGGCCAATACTGCACACTGTCACCTAAACGATTACCTATCTTTGCCCTCGGCAAATCCCCGCTGTCACTTTTATTTTTGCTTGACTGTTCAGGCAGGTCGATGAATGGCAACTCACTATTTTTGATCGGCAGGCTGACCTCAACCAGATCTGTTGCATATATCTTGGCCAGTATTGTGTTGGCCGATATCACATCACCAATATCTGAATTCTTTGAGAGAATACGCCCGGAGTATGGAGCACGTATCTGCGTTCGTTCTACATCCAGTCTGGCCTGTTCAAGTTTTGCATTAGCAGCAGCTATTTGTGACTTGGCCGCAGCCAGTTGCGGAATATTCAGAGCAAAGTCCGAAGTAGCTCCTTTATTGCGCAATGTTTTGCGATCGTTGATTGCCTGATCGGCTAGCACTTGCTCCTCAGCATATTTGACCTTGGCATTTGCCAGCTCCGCCGTCGCTATGTCCACCTGAATCTCATAATCACGCGGATCTATCTTGACCAGAACCTCTCCCTTCTCAAAAAAACCCGCCGTCACGAAAGTTAGGGCTAACCTCGATGATCTGGCCAGACACCTGCGATACGACTTGTCCCTGAGTGCGTGGTGCTATGCGGCCAAATGAACTAATCAATACCTTATAAGCTTTTGGTTCAACCGTTATTGTCTCTACAGTAATAACTGGAGCAATAGGTAAGTTACGTTTTTTGACCTCCGGTTTGTAATACACGGCAGTTGTGACTACTCCCGCAAAAAACAAGAGTAGAAGCAGTGGAAGAAACCTTCGAATGTTCATATTTGATTATTCTGTGTTGCCACACCTATTAGGATTATTCGTACGTAGTATATGCAGAATGGCTTGATACAACCATCGAAACAATTCCGTCCACACTATCAATGGACTTTCATTCTGGTTAGTGGTTCCTAAAGACTTTGGTTGATTACACAGGCAAGCTTTAGCGCAGATCTTAATACGAGAGCAGATTGATGAACAATGGAGTTTGGGGAGCGACAAAGATTAGATCAGACTCGCCCTGTCCGGCGGTGACTGGATCAATAAGGTAATTTACTCGCCAGCAATTAAGGTAACAGTTGTTGTACTCCACGGATCACCGCTAGGACCGGGGCGCTCCAACTCGTTCCAGAGTTCAGCAATCTGTTGATTGGATATTCCGTTGGTGTGGAGAAATTCCGCCTCTTTTTTCAAAGCGCCAAGGTATGGTTGTTTTCCAACCATCTTGACCAGTTTTTTTACATCCAGGTCTACGCCATGATTCTTTAGCAACAGGTCCAACACCTCTTCGATACTATGAGACACCAGCATATCTGCGGCCAGAGTACTGAGATTAGCTACCATCTCAACCCCCTCCCCCTTCCGCTGCTCCTTCAGTACCAGGCGAATCTCACCTTTGCGCTTACGCCAGCTCTGGACACCTTCGTGGGACACCTCGTTGGCAAGATTTGGGTAATTCATGTTGAGGCGTTCTAACTGATCAGCGCATGCCTCGAATGCCTTTATCAGTTCTTCATTTTTAGTTTCGCTCATCCCCATCCACCCCACATATTCCTAAATATCTGATTTGCCAACACATTAGCGGCAACTTCGCCAAAAAACTTTAGCATCGATTGTAAAGGCAAGCGCGTCAGCCTCTATGCTCCAATTGTAGCCTTGTGTAGTCTGATGTTCAGCATCCTGAAGGTTGCATTCATGGCCGCGAAAACCTGATTGGAATGCACCCCTCTGGTCTTCAGGCTACCGGACTCATCCCACCAGGTGATTGCGCATTCGGTTAGGGCATCTGTTTTACCACCCTTGGGGATGCGCACCTCATAGTCCAGTAGTTGCGGCATCTGTATGCCCTGCTTATCCAGGATCTTTTTCATGGCGCTAATAAAAGCATCAAAGCCACCGTTTCCGATACCGGATGATAGGTGAATATCATCGCCAATCCGTACGCGGATGCTGGTGGTGGATTGCAGTTGCAGGCCACTGGTGACTGAACAGTTGATCAGTTCAATATGATCATAACCTCTGCTCTCTAGCACTTCGGCGATAATGAACGGCAGATCTTCCGAGGTGATGCTCTTTTTCGAATCACCGAGTTCTACTACTCGCTTCAAGACCTTTTTCAGATTTTCGTCTGAAAGAGATATATCCATCTTCTCCAGATTTTTTTGCAGAGATGCCTTGCCACTCATCTTGCCTAAGGCGTAACTGCGACGGCGGGCAAAACGTTCTGGTGAAAGTTTTGTTTCATACAGTCCAGCTTTTTTATCTCCATCGGCATGAATGCCGCTGGTCTGGGTAAACACATCGGCACCGACTATGGGTGTATTGTCGCCTACACGTTTGCCGGAAAAATTTTCTACCATCTGACTCAGTCGCACTATGTGTGATTCGTCGATACCAAGATCCAGCCCCATAATATCTCTCAGGGCAACTGCCACCTCCGGCAAAGAAGCGTTACCCGCCCTTTCGCCCAGACAGTTGATGGTGCAATGGATGGAGCTGACCCCGGCCTTTACCGCCATGAGAGAATTGGCTGTTGCCAATCCGTAGTCATTGTGCGGATGAAAATCAAAATTGGCATTGGGGAATCTGGCCTGCATGTCAGTGAAGCTTTCAAACACCTTTTCAGGCGTAAGCACACCCAAGGTATCGGGCAGCATGTAATGCCCTATCTCAAGCCCGGACAGCCCCTCCATCAGAGCATAAACATACTCTGGACTATCGGCATAACCGTTGGACCAGTCCTCTAAATATACGTTTACCGCCAGACCATTATTCTTAGCGTAATTAACGGTTTGATAAATCTCTTCCAGATGCTGTTCAAGGCTCTTGCGCAATTGATTATCACAATGTTTTTTGCTGCCCTTGGTAAGCAGGTTTATAACCTTGCCTCCAGCTTCCTGAATCCAATCAACACTTCTGGTGTGATCAACAAAACCCAGCACCTCAACCTTATCTTCCAGGCCTTTAGTTCTGGCCCATTCCAGGATTGCAGCGACCGCCTCTTTTTCACCTTCGGAGATACGAGCAGAGGCAACTTCAATTCGATCAACCTTTAGCTGTTCCAATAATGCCTTGGCAATATTCAGCTTCTCGGCTGGTGAGAATGAGACCCCCTGGGTCTGCTCGCCATCGCGTAGGGTGGTATCGACTATGTTTATTTTTCTCTGCTCTGTACTCATTATTTCTCTGCCAAGGTGTCTTGCATAAACTTCTTGATCACTGTGCTTTCAGCTTCCAGCAGGGCACATCTGGTCTCTTTATCCATAAGCCCCTGAAGCGATGGAGGAGGATCGGCCTCAACACCAATTGCCTCGTTTACTGCATCACCAAATTTTGCCGGATGTGCCGTCGCCAGACAGATAGCACCTGGAATTCCCTCTGCTGCTTTCACTCCAACGGCGGTATGTGGATCCAGAATGTATTTGCTGTATCTGTAGGTAATTTTGATCTGCTCCAGGGTTTCGGTCTCACCAACCGCCTGTGCCTGAAACAACTTACGTACTCTCTCCTGCTTCTCTTCAGATACCTCGAATCTACCTTCTGAAGACATGGTATCCATAAGCTCTTTCACCTTGGATGAATCTTCATCCATCAGGTAATAGAGATAGCGTTCAAAGTTGGATGAGATCTGGATATCCATGGAAGGACTTCTGGTGTGGTGCACCTTCTGCGCCTCATAGACTCCGCTGTTTACAAAACGGCTCAGGATATCGTTACGGTTTGTGGCTAGCACTAGCTTGTCTGTCGGAAGACCCATTCGCATGGCGATATAACCCGCGAAGATGTCGCCGAAATTTCCGGTCGGAACAGAGAAAGTGACTCTGCGATTCGGATTACCGTCGGTTACCCTGCCCCAGGCGTAGAAGTAGTAAACCACCTGCGCCAGGATGCGTGCCCAGTTGATTGAGTTCACCGCACCAAGGCTGTATTCGCTCTTGAAGTCCAGATCATTAAACAGCTTTTTAACGATACTCTGGCCATCATCAAAGGTACCTTTGATTGCGATGTTGTGTACGTTCTCATCCAGAACGGTGGTCATCTGCCTTTCCTGGATTGGGGAGACCTTCTGGTGCGGATGCAGAATAAAGATGTCGATGCGCTTTTGGCCGCGTACACCATAGATGGCTGCAGAACCAGTGTCACCAGATGTAGCGCCCAGAATATTCAGATGCCCATCACTTTTTTCCAACAGAAACTCAAACAGGTTTCCTAGGAATTGCAGAGCAACATCCTTGAAGGCTGCTGTCGGGCCGTGGAACAGCTCCAGGATGTGCATATCACCAATACCGACGACAGGGGTGATCTCCTTGTGCGTAAAACTGGCGTATGACTTATCAACCAACTCAGTCAATTCGTCGCGGGTCATGTCCTCACCAACGAATGGCAGCATCACCTCAACAGCAAGTTCCTGAAACGATAGTTGCCCCCACTTTTTGAGAGTCTCTGCATCAATAGTCGGAATCTTCTCAGGAAGCAGCAGGCCGCCGTCTGTGGCCAGGCCCATCATCACGGCCTGGGAAAAACTTATCGGTTCGACGCCACCTCTGGTACTGATATAACGCATCTGGTTCAGGTCCTCACCCTTTTTTGTTTATAAGCAATGGAGTATATCAGTTATTGCGGCACGGTCGATGCACCTGCCGCAGTAACAAATAAGTTGTGATAGATTAGATTTTTGAGACTGAAACCGTGGTGTTACCTGCATCCGCCAGAATAGCCAATACTCGATCGCGCCAAGCTGAGGTAAATGCCTGTTGAACATTCTCATCGCCTGCGCCCTGCAAAAGCAGTTGCAGGTTGGTGCCCGTTGATGGGTCTGGTTGGATGGATGATGGATCATAGTTCACCCCAACCTGTTCACCGGTATCCTTTCGTGTAAACACAAATGGGGCTGGCCCGGTAGTTCCGGGCAGAAACTTCATTAGACCAGAACGGGTAAAGCGACCGGCCAGACCATGAAACCCGTTTTCTGCTGCAGCACCAGTAATCAAGGTAAATACCTGGCTTATGGGGCCGGTAACACCTTGGTCCTGAGCATCAAATAAGGTTATCGCAATATCACCACGCTGAGGCATCTCTTCTTTATACAGAGCCTTTAGCGCATGTACCGCCATCAAAAATGCCCCGGCCACTGTCGGGCAGGCATGCCCCGAAAGCTTGGCTGCATCATCAAAGGTATAGGTAAACTGACCATCACCGGCCCCCAATAACTCAGCCAGCGGATCATAAAGGGTTATGGTTGTATCCTGCGGAAACATACTGCTCATCTATTACCTCTTGTTCGGCTTTTGTCTACGTGAAGTTGGGCGTGCCGCCTTTTTAAAGGCAGCAGGTTTAATATTTCGATTAGCGCGCATCTCTGGTTTGTATCTGGTTTTGCCACCAGTACCGGCTGGCTGAAATGATGGCACCAGGTGTTTTTTACCATTACCGATCAGGTCTGCCCGACCCATGCTATTCAGCGCTTCGCGCAACAGTGGCCAGTTCTCTGGATCGTGATAACGCAAAAAGGCCTTATGCAGACGGCGTTGGCGCATTCCTCGCACCGCTGATACCCGTTCTGATCCAACCCTAACCTTGCGCAATGGATTACGCTCGGTGTGATACATAGCCGAAGCGATCGCTAGAGGGGTGGGAAGGAATGCCTGCACCTGATCTGGCCTGAAACTATTCTGCTTCAGCCAAAGTGCGAGATTCAGCATGTCCTTATCCGTAGTTCCAGGATGAGCGGCGATAAAATACGGGATCAGATACTGCTCTTTTCCTGCCTCTTTTGAGAACTTTTCAAACAGCTGCTTAAACTTGTCGTAGGTGCCGATACCCGGCTTCATCATCTTGTCTAGTGGGCCAGATTCTGTATGTTCTGGCGCAATCTTCAGGTAGCCACCCACATGGTTGGTCACCAGCTCCTTGATGTATTCAGGATCACGCACTGCCATGTCGTAGCGCAGACCCGAGGCGATAAGCACGCGCTTGACCCCTTCTACCTTGCGGGCACGCCGGTAGAGGCTGATCAGGGACTTGTGATCAGTGGTCATATATTTACAGATGTCGGGGTAGATACAAGAGAGTCTGCGGCAAGACGACTCCACCTTGGGATCACGACAGCGCAGGTTGTACATATTGGCCGTGGGACCACCAAGATCTGAGATTGTGCCGGTAAAACCAGATACCGTGTCGCGAATAGCCTCCATCTCCTTGATTACCGAGTCTTCCGAACGGTTCTGTACTATGCGTCCTTCATGCTCGGTAATGGAGCAGAAGGTGCAACCGCCAAAGCATCCGCGCATGATATTGATGGAGAAGCGTATCATCTCCCACGCCGGGTTCTTGGCCTCACCATAGGCCGGGTGGGGATTGCGGGTATAAGGCAGCTCAAAGATGCGGTCTAGCTCTTTGGTCTCCAGCGGTATCGGCGGCGGATTCAGCCAGACATCACGCTTACCATGAAGTTGCACCAGTGGACGGGCATTGCCCGGGTTGGTCTCCATGTGAAATACCCGCGAGGCATGGGCATACAGCTCTTTATCATCCACCACCTGATCATACGATGGCAGCCGCACTACAAAGCGCGAACGCTGAACCTCTTTTGGTAGGAGCTGAAAATTTACTATCTGAGAACTGGCCTGCTTCGTATCCGGTGTATCCAGGCTGGTAGAGTTCAGTTCCACCCAATCTTCTGGCATATCGGTACGCATAAATCCGGTGCCGCGCACGTCTTGAATCTCCGAGATCTTCTCTCCAGCCGCCAGACGATGGGCCACCTCGACGATGGCGCGCTCTGCGTTGCCATACATCAGCATATCCGCCTTGGAGTCCGGCAGAATGCAGCGACGCACCTTATCTGACCAGTAATCGTAATGAGCGATGCGGCGTAGACTGGCCTCGATTCCACCAATAATTACCGGCACGCCTTTATAGGCCTCGCGCGCGCGCTGTGAATAGACCACTACAGAACGATCCGGTCGCTTGCCACCTGCCCCATCCGGGGTATAGGCATCGTTGGAACGAATTCGCCGGTCAGAGGTATAGCGGTTGACCATAGAATCCATATTGCCAGCAGTAATCCCAAAGAACAGATTAGGCTTACCCAGAACCCGTAAAGGTTCCGCTGATTTCCAGTCTGGCTGGGCGATGATACCAACCCTAAATCCTTGAGCCTCCAGCAGACGGCCAATCAGGGCCATGCCAAAGCTGGGATGATCCACATAGGCATCGCCGGTGACGATGATTATGTCGCAGCTATCCCAGCCGAGATCATCCATCTCTTCCCGAGACATGGGCAGAACCGGAGCCACGCCAAAACGTTCGGCCCAGTATTTACGATAGGAGAATAGGTTTTTGGCAGACTGCATAAATAATTCAGGAATTCTAAAACAAGCGGTACGAAATGAAAGACTAGCGCAGAAACAATGGTTTAAGGGTGTGTAGTATCAGGCCTGCGGGCTGATTTGTCCATTTTGATTTTGAACACACAGACATAAATAAAGCTATTAGCATGCTAATAGCTTAGGAAAATATCACACGAATAATCTTAACTACTGCCAGACTCCATCTCATGATCCTTAATGCGGTTCGGATACTCCTGCTCCAGATAGGCCATTTCAACTTCGGTAAGCTCAACCGTCTCAACTCCGGTGATCATGGTCTTTATGTAGTGCAGTGGCGTCTTGCCAGTTGTGGTCATGTAGACGTGGATAATAATGAAGGCGACCATCAGGAAAGCGGCCAGGGTATGCATGCCAGCTATTATATATAGGTAACCTGCCGCACTAAGATCTGTGTTCCACAAATCGTAAGACATATAGACGATCCCACTAAGCCAGAGCGCCGGCCCGATCAATACCATGAAGGTTAGATAGGCCAGTCCCTGCAACGCATTCTGTTTTCTTCTAAGCGTCTTTTTGTGCGGATGTTCTTCACCAAAGAGTATGCCCCATGCGTAGTAACGAATTACAGCAAACAAACCTTTTGTGTTTGGAAGAAACTGTCGCCAGTTGCCAGTGGTGAAATTCCAGAAGGTGGTAAAAATCCACAGCACTATAAGTGCTATTGCGGCAATTGTATGAACTGCCACTGCAGTTTCAAATTCCATAAAGCTATGAATGCCATGCAAACCGAAACCAGTGAACGCCAAAATAAAGATCAAAATTGCCTGGGTCCAATGCCAGAACCGTTCATAGACTGTATAGATAGTAACTGCATGTCGTTCCCTATCAATCATGGCTATCGCTCCCGGCAGTCTCTTTTTTGTGCATGGCATAACGGATAGTGGCATGTATCAGCACCAAAAACAGCGCACCTAATATGGCCACACAACAGAGAACCTCTATCCATCCAAAGCTGTCTCGCCCCGGCATGTAAAAACCCGTAAGGCCATTAAGCCGCCCTTCTCTGGAGTGACACTGGGCACAGGCTACAGCAGAGTTCTTTGGTGCCACCATGTGAGTAATGGGCCAGTAGGAATAGGTTTCCACAAAACCATATTCACCACTGTAAGGCTTGCCGTTCTTCTGCATCCCTACTTTGATGGCACGGCCAAAATCGTAGTTGCCCCAGAAGGCGTCCTGGTCTTCTCCCCAGAGATGCATGTATACGAGGGTTTTATTACCCTTATCGAAAGGCTGCACCGTATGCATACGCTTGAATGGCCAGATACGTGAGTTCGGATCATCGAATGACCCTTTAAAACTATTGATCGGAATCGAGCCTGTGGATGGATCAAACTTGGTGTCTATGGTGGTGTAATCCATTACGCCGTTAAACCATGCGTACAGCGGAACCACATTCTCATCGTATTTAAAATCACCCTTTATGGATTTATAGGTGGCCCGGTGCTCACCGTTGCCCTGGGTGTATTCTTTTAGCTTGAAACCCTCGCCATCTTTTAGCTTGCCTGCGGTACGCCAATCCCAGTCTATTTTTGTAGCAACTCCGCCCCGGGCGAATGTTGGAATATGACAGGTCTGGCAGGCGACTCGATCTGTGTGCCCATTGAGTTTTATGGATTTAACGCTAACACCCGGATGGGGCGAGTTTCCATGGCAGCTCTCACAGGTAGCAACTTGACGCTGCATTCCGGGCTTACCGATGCCTTCCTGGTCTCGAGCAATCATGTTATAGCGACTACCTGACCACTTATGGCCCTCACCCTTATGACATTCAATGCAGCTAAAATTCAGTCCTTCACCATCCATGTGTACATCAAGTGCATGGTCTGGGTGCTTCAGGGAAGAGTCCAGATCACCATGCTTCACCCCATCTCCACCACCGCCGTAGAAATGGCAGGTACCGCAGTTTGATCGACTGGGAAGCTCCACACTCTGAGCCACCTTAGCCCACTGAATGGGTTGCTTACCCTCGAACATTATGGAACAGGCCGTATTACCCTTGGAATTTGGTGTGCGGTAATAGCTGCCGGTGGAGTCATGGCAAACCAGGCAATCGATGTTGTTCTGGTTAGAAAAATCAAAGCTGTCATCCTTCCAGCCATAACCCGCGTGGCATTGGGCGCACATCCCCTCATTACCACGGGAGTTGGTGCAGAAGTTATTGACCAGATGTTTCTTGCCTAGGGTCTGGCCAGTTACCGGGTGTTTATACTCCCAGGTCCAGTGAATGCCCTGCATAAACTGATGACCAGCCTTGTTGTGGCACTCCAGACAGGCTGTGGTAACCTCTGGACCACTACTGAATGGCCCCTGTAACTCCTTGAATTTAGTATGATCTGCGGTTGAGCTACTCTCTTTGGATTCTTTCTTTGCGGGAGCCGCATCCGAAATATGAGCCGAGCTGGTATCCGCATATTCATTTATGCCAAATTCTATTTTCTTTACGTTATCAGATGCTTGGGCTGCACCAAATAACAACACAGTCAGCACAACCAGAGAAGCAATGTGATATACAGCAACCGATTTCCACCGCCAATTCAGTCTATACATACTTTTCTAAAACCTCTTGCACCCTAAAGCAGATACCATGATGCAAGTGGACCAGACAGAAAGGCGCAAGGCATTGATAATTATTTATTTGTACTAAATAAAATACTGATGCTGATATACATTTTCCTATCAAAATACTTGGTTTATCACTCTTACGCATATTCTAAGACAAAGGTTCCTAAAGTTATCCTGCTAACTGCCGATAGACCGCTTGGTAGCGGGAAAAAGGTGGTCCTAGTCAATACCTATAGGAATGGACCCACACAAAAATCCTTCCCGTTTGAATAAACACAAAAGTGATTTGACCCGATTACTGGAGAGTTAAAGATGGCAAACTTTATTCAGTCAGTTGATGACAGAACCAGACTAGCAGGAACCAATAGACTTGAGGTTCTTCTCTTCAGCCTGGGAAAGGACAAGAAAACAGGGCGTGATGAAGTCTTTGGCATTAACGTCTTCAAGGTAAGAGAGGTTATGCATGTACCTGAAATTACCCATGCTCCGGATATGCCAGAAAGCGTAGAGGGCATGGTAAGCCTGCGTGGATCCATGGTACCCGTGATCAACCTACAGAAGTACTGCGGCGTAGATGCGGATGAAGGCCCCAAGATCCTGATGATCACTGAGTACAACAAGAATGTTCAGGGATTCCTGGTCCATTCCGTAGACAATATTGAAAGACTGGATTGGGATGAAGTTAAAGCTCCACCAGCCATGTTAACCAGCCGCCTTGGTGGTCTGGTAACTGCAGTTGCAGAACTTGTGAACAAACAACTTGTAATGATCATGGACGTTGAAAAAGTGCTGGCAGATACCGCTGCCTTGTACGATGCAGACTCACTCTATGACGGCATCAAAAAGCATGACAAAAGCGAACATATCACCGTACTCTTTGCTGACGACTCGGTCGTAGCCAGAGATCAGATTCAAAACACTCTGGAACGCATGGGCTTCAACTTTATAATCTCAAAGAACGGCGCGGAAGCATGGGAGCGACTCAAGGAGATAGCAGACAAAGCTGGTGCCACCGGGCGCGAAATAAGTGAGTACGTAAATATGATACTCACAGATGTGGAAATGCCAGAGATGGATGGTTATGTATTGACCCGAAAAATTAAAGCTGATCCACGCTTCAAAGACATTCCAGTAATCATGCACTCATCACTTACCGCCGAAGCCAACCAAGCGCTAGGTAAAGGTGTTGGCGCTGACGCATATGTACCCAAATTTCAACCGGCTGAACTCTCCGCAATGCTGGAGAAGATGCTCAATAAACATCACTGATGCGTGTGTATTTGATGGCACTTTTTGAAAGACTGCACATTAGTCAAGAAAATATCAGCATATGAGTGGACAACTGGAAAAAATTGGTACCAGTTCCAGTAATAGACTGGAACTGTTGCTGTTCCGTCTGGGTAGCCACCAACGCTTTGGGATTAATGTACTCAAGATGCAGGAAGTCATACCCTGCCCTAACCTCAATCAGATTCCACAATCACATCCAACTGTTAAAGGTATGGCTCGTCTACGTGGAATGACACTATCAATCATTGATCTCTCCGCAGCAATAGGAAACAGACGGCTACCAGAAAATGAAGGGAACCTCATTATAATCACCGAATTTAATCGCCGTATTCAGGGCTTCCTGGTAAGCACGGTAGACAAAATAGTCGTAAGCGATTGGGGCGATGTATTGCCCCCACCAAAGGGAATAAACTCGGAAAGTTATCTGTCTGGCGTAATACAGATTGATGAAGAGCTAATCGGAATACTGGATGTGGAACGTGTTCTGGTAGAGGTGTTGGGTATAGACCCGGATCTTACATCTATTGAGCAGGCAGACGCCGGCATGCACATCAAAGAAGGCCAGAAGGTATTGGTCGTTGATGACTCATCCGTAGCGCGTAAACAGATATCCCGAACTCTAAACGAGATAAACGTACCTCATATTACGGCATGTGATGGTAAAGAGGCCCTGGAGTTACTGAATGAGTTGGCATCGCAATCTGATGTGAAAATCACAGATACCATACCAATGGTGATCTCCGATATAGAAATGCCAGAGATGGATGGTTACACCCTGGTAAAAAATATTAGAAATTCAGCCGCATTGGCAGATCTGTATATCCTGGTCCACACCTCCCTAAACGGAAGCATAAATACCGAACTGGCCCAGAAGACCGGTGCAGATAAAATCCTAGAAAAATTCGTGCCTGAAGAGCTTGCGTCTGCCGTGGCACAGGGACTGATTAAGAGCAGTAATAAATAAAGACCTCTCCTAATCTGCACATACTCGCGCCACAAAACTGGATCACGACTTCAGCCAGTTTCTGTTTATCAAACCATACCCATCATAAAGCACTCCAATTGTTTGTATTGAAAAATAACTGTCCTCTTATTTTATCCACGACAACCGTAATCACGCCCGTACCTATTGAGATGCCATACGCTCTCTGCATCACGCATTACCACCATCGCCATCTGGACACGAACTAATATAATCAGCGAATTAATCCAAAGCCATCAAAATATTTGCACAATGAAATACTGTGTAACAAACTAGTGGATCAGGAACTTCAAGTACCTGCAATCACGCACATATTTATAACTGGTTACGCATCAAATACCTCTTGGTATATATTTTAAATTTTCGTGCGGAACCATGGAGAGAGTCACATAATGGTATCCCATATAAAATTTGCATCCGGCCTTCTGTTCCTGACTTTTTGTAATATTGGAATAACGGCCGAAACCCCAGCGTTTTTAGTAAATGGCCACACCAAAGAAACCGTTCAATTAATTCCAAATCTGGAGAACGGCAGAAAAATATTCACTACCTGCGCCCTCTGCCACAGCCCAGAGGGTTGGGGGACAAAGGATGGACACACCCCACAGATTGCCGGACAACACGCAAGCGTAATAATCAAACAGCTCACAGACATCCGTGAGGGCAATCGTGATAACCCAACAATGATGCCCTTCACCACTCCCCAGGTAATGAGCCAGCAAGATATTGCAGACGTTGCAGCATACGTAGAGCAACTAAAGATGACACCAGCTAACGTCACCGGACCGGGAAACAATCTAAAACTTGGCGGAGAGATATACGCTAAGGAATGTGCCAAATGTCATGGAACAAAGGGAGAGGGCGACCCAAAAGAGTTCTACCCAAGCATCCAGGGGCAAAACTATGAGTATCTTCTAAGACAATTATTGTGGATACAGTCGGGCAAACGGCGAAACGCAAACAGGAACATGGTCAAACAGCTTCAGCAATTCACCAAAGAAGAGATTACAGCCGTGATCGACTACTCCTCAAGGTTACATCCTGACTCCTCTAAAGTGGCGGAACACGGTTGGACAAACCCAGATTTCACCAAGGATTTTATCTTTTCTCCCAGGTACAACCAATAAACTCAAGATGTCAGCAAATACACATATATCCCCATTAGTTATGCATGGGTAAGGCCAGCAATAACTAGTTGTATGTTATATGCACAACAAGGTAATCTTATTAAATAATAATACTGTCATACAGTAACAATATAGCCAGAATATCTGTGGCGTTATAAACCACAAGAAGCCGAGGAGGAAATATGGCCGACAGCAATACAAAAACAGTTAGCACTTCAAAAAAGAAGATGCTGCTGATTGCTGTTATCGTGTTTGTCCTGGGTATAGGTTTCTCCAGCCTATTCGGATTTGTGTTAAATAAAACAAATGACACCGAGTTTTGCATCAGCTGCCACAGCATGCAGTGGAACTATGAGCAACTACAGGAGACTGTGCATTGGAAAAGCGGCTCTGGCGTCCATGCCAGTTGTGCCGACTGCCATGTACCCAAGGCATTCTGGCCCAAGATTAAAGCCAAAATCATAGCCTCAAAAGATGTATGGCATGAAATAGTAGGCACTATCGACACCCCAGAAAAGTATGAGGCGCGTCGTTGGATGATGGCAAATAAGGTGTGGAAACAGATGAAGGAGAATGATTCCAGAGAGTGCCGAAGCTGCCACTCCTTCAGCCACATGGATCTCAGCGAGCAATCGCGCTCAGCCAGAAAAAAACATGATAGCGCTAGCGATAACAGCGGCAAGACCTGCATCGATTGCCATAAAGGTATCGCGCACGAACAACCGGATGAGCCAGAGCAACCCGAACCGAAGGAAGAGTTGGCCAAGACGACAAAGGAGAAATAGTCATGCGTCGCACCAACAATTTGTTTTGGTCTAGAACAGGGGTGATTCTAACCTCACTGCTACTACTTCTCGCCTCTTCCATCTGCCAGGCAGATGAGTCTATCGATCAACTTAATATCCACTTACGTGAAGCCGCAACCATTGATGATACGGAGGAGGTGCTTACCCTTATTAAACAGGGCGCGGATGTCAACAGCTCCAACCAATTTGGAGTTACCCCGTTAATGCGCGCAGTACAAGGTGGCGGCTGGCAGACCGTTGCCCTACTCCTGGCCCATGGGGCTGAGGTAAATGCGCAATCCGTAGCCGGTTGCACCGCATTAACCATGGCAGCCGAAAATAGCCACGAAACCATTGCGGCCATGTTGGTAGAAATGGGAGCGAATGTCTCGAACAAGACCAGGTCTGGGTGGGATGCACTAATGATTGCTGCTCGCAATGACAATGACCTGATAGTCAGACAACTTCTCTCCTTTAATGCAGATACAGGTGCAACTGACAGACACGGCGATACAGCACTGACTGCTGCTGCCATGAAAGGAAACGTCAAGGTAGTTGAAACACTGCTCAGACACGGTGTAGACCCGAATCAGAAAAACAATGAGGGCATAACAGCTCTCATTCACGCGGCAGATCAGGGGCATCCAAAAGTACTGAACGTACTGTTAGACAATGAAGCAAACATCGAGGCCAAGACATCAGAAGGTGGCACCGCCCTGATCTGGGCGGCCGAGAAAGGTGATTCCAAAATAGTTGATACCCTGCTGCAACATGGAGCGAATCCAAACAATCAGGATAACTCTGGTATCACTGCATTGATGGAAGCCGCGGCAGGCGGACATTTGGACGTTGTTTTACTCTTGCTGAAACGCGGGGCAGATCCATCAATAAAGGATAAAAAAGGTAACACTGCAATGGAGTATGCAACAAAGAGAAAGCAACAAAAAGTATCAGATATCCTGAAAGCCAGCGTACAGTAATACATACCTGTAATTACCAACCTAGTCATTTTCCGCTCCAAACTCTACACAAAAAAAACCGCATCATAAAGATGCGGAAAAAAGGACGTGACTAAACTGTGCTGCCCCAATCCAACTCCTGCCAAACAGGGGTTGTGAGACCAACAAATATCCATATCCTCTATCTTTCAAATGGGCGATGACCATTGAAAAATAGCGGCACATCCTTGTGCTGCAATAACCCCTAATCCACGGGGTTCTATGGGGAAGTTAACCGAAAATATCGGCAGTGATGTTGTTGTACCAGCTATAGGCATACTCAACTTCGCGACGTCTCGCCTCAGTGGAAGCATCCATAGGTGTTAGACCACCAGAACCCTTAACTGGCGCAATCAGGTTCTCAGCTTCATTCAGACGGTACACAGCTGCAACGGAGATACCATAGTCTTTACCAACTATGCTGTAGCAAGTATTGACGTAGGATGGGGTACCTCCGTCCATCTTGCCACCTAGCATCCCAACAACCGCAGCCGCACAGACCTTAGCCTGAGAGTTTGCAGAGTATCCGGACTTAGGCATCTTGCTGGCAATACTGGCATCACCGATGACGTGAATACCCTTCTGCTTGGTAGATTCAAAAGTCTTCTTATTGACAGGACACCAGTCACCCTCGTTAACACCGGCCATGAAGGCAACCTTGCCAGCCTTCTGTGCTGGAATGATATTGATCACATCACCTTTGACGGTATTAAGCGAACCTGTGGTAACGGTCATCTCTGCAGCATTAACCTCAGCCACACCATTAACCTCATCCTTGGTAGTACCATGCCACTCGATCAGAGAGTTGGCGGTACCAAAACCATACAGATCCTTCCAGCCTTGTTTGAACAGGCCAAACTTGGAGAACTTAGGCTTTGGATCAAGGATTATAATCTTGGACTTAGGCTTCTTGGCTTGTAGATACATTGCGATCTGAGAAGCACGCTCATACGGCCCAGGTGGGCAACGGAATGGGTTGGTTGGTGGTGCAATAATAACAGTCCCACCATCCTTCATTGCTTCCAGCTGCTTACGCAGAGTTGCGGTCTGAGGACCTGCCTTCCAGGCGTGAGGAATCTTCTCAGCAACCGTTGCATCATAACCCTCAATGGTCTCCCATTTGAAATCGATACCTGGTGAAAGTACGGCACGATCATACTGAAAGGTCTCTCCCCCCTTCGTCATGATCTTCTTCGCATCCGGGTCGATAGCGGTGACTGTATCAATCACAACCTTTACACCGTGCTTCTTCAGGCCATCATAGCCATGCATAATATCGTTCATACCACGAGCACCACCCAGAACTTCATTACTCATGTAACAAGTAAAGTAGTTCTTGTTTTGCTCGATCAAGGTAACTTCTACTGATGGGTCAAGCATACGGATATACTTAGCGGCTGTCGCACCACCAGTACCACCACCAACTACAACCACCTTCTTACCAGCACCCAGCGCAATCGCTGGAAATCCTGCCACTGCTGCCGCAGTAGCGGATACCTTCATGAAATCTCGACGTGAAAAATTAGTCATCTCTTAATATCCTCCAAAGATTTGTTATTTCTGGCCAGCGTAATAATCGGCAAGGGCCTTGCGATCATCCATGCTTAGCTTCTTCAGCTTCTTGACCATCTTCTTGACGTCCTTTGATTCAATACTTTCTACATCCAGCTGTGAAAAGTCATGCATGGTATTCAGAAGATATGGCTTCAATTGGCCATTCAGAATAATATCCTCTTCTTTTGGATCAGCATGACATTTCTTGCAAGTTTTATCGTGAATCTTAGCGCCTTTGGCCGCCATACCTTTATCCACTTCCTGCATCAGATGGGTCTTGTTTTTGGCTGCAAAATATCCGGCCAAGAGTTCAATCTCTTTATCATCAAAGCCTTTTGCGATACGACCCATGATGGTTGAATAGCGCCCGCCATCGGCCTTGTAGCTATTCATAACATCAATGAAGTTACTTTTAACTGAACCTGCTATGGATGGGGATGCAGGGCCAACACTATTACCATCTGGACCATGGCAACCAACACAGTTATTTGCAAGCATCTGTGCTGATGCTCCGGCAAACGTCATTGGCGCGAACCCCACACAACCTATCAACAAAGCGGCCTTAATCGCCCTGTATTTGTTTTTCTGCTCCATATTTCCTCCTCAAAGAAAGCTTATTTATGCTATTGGCTGTGAAACTGATGAACATAGAAAGCAACATTGATGCCAAAACAATAGGAGCACTATAATCAATAACTTATGTTGAGGTGGTTACGGACGCGAGATATGAATATTGCATTTTGCAATCTATTGATTGCGAATTGAAACATCTTGATTGAAGCCAACAGCAGGGTTTCCGCAGATTCGTTTAGCGGCAACTACGACACCATTATTACCTGCGGGTAGCAAGCAAACCTATCGCAAGTTACTCATATTGTTGGAGTTTGCGCCAGAGTGTGGATTTGTCTATGCCCAATGCCTCTGCGACCATCTTTCTATTACCGTCAAACTGGTCCATTACTTTTTTGATATAACGCTTTTCCAGATCCGCCAGCGTTGGAAGATCATCATCTAACTTATCTTCTGGTATTTCGCTATCCGGTAGATAATCCACTTTCAGGTCGGCACTGTCAGCCAGCACCACGTGGTGT
>RRYU01020406.1_pt1 | contig 18552 bp, 15 predicted proteins | sample 2162651 | NCBI WGS metagenome assembly RRYU01 (sample SAMN10267283, study PRJNA491782) | microbial mat metagenome | isolation source: biomat in the production well | place: Japan: Minami-Kanto gas field, natural gas well KTG3 | collected 2017-06 | reverse complement strand
GGGGGGTTTCGACGAGACCGAAGAGCTCCTGAAGTTGGACGGCTAGGACGGGTGTTTCGCCTGCACGATAGTCGATCCGCCGGGCACTGCCTGCCGGTGTCACGATCTGGGCCGGTACCTCGCTGTCGAGACGTTGGCGCTGTGCCCAATCCAGCTGTGAGGCCAGGATCGGCATGAGGTCGAGTCGCCGGGTCTGAGAGAGCCGTGACATGCCCACCAGGTGCGGCCCCAACCAGTCCTCCGGATGAAGACGCAGCGCCTCCATCGAGAGATCCGGCCAGCCGCGATCCGGCTCGAGTCGGCGCATCAGTCCGACCCGAGCGCTGAATTGGAGGGCCGCCTGGCTCCAGGTGATCGCCTGCTCGAACCGGTTCGAAATCTGCTCGAGAAGCATGCCCGAGACATCGTCCGTGGCGTCCAGGGCCGCGGGATGCGAACGAAGGGTGATCGCATCCAGACGCTCGACGGCACGGGCCGAGACGGCTTGGCGAGGGGTGTCCCAGACCAGGCTGCGCCCTGCTTCGATCCGTTCGCCGAAGCGCTCGCGGATCTCGAATTCCGTGATTGGGAGGGCCATGTGGATCCGTCCGTCCGCGCCCCCGGCATCCAGGGCAGCGATGACGAGATAAGGGTGGACGGCCAAGGCATCATCCTGCGGCAAGTGCGCACCCGATCCGCCGGTCATGCGATATCGGCCATCCGTGCCCTCGCGGCGTTGTGCGACGCGCTCTGGATAGGCCAACGCCAGCAACTCTGCGGGCGACTGAGCCGTCCCCGATGGTGCGTGACGCGTCAGCCGCTGCAGTTGTTGAGAGACCCGATCTGCGCCGGCGAGACGACGCTCGTCCATGTCGTGCAGCGGGTGGCGCTCGCGCCAGTCTTTCAGCGCCTGCAGGCGAAGGCCCAGGTCGGCAGGTCGGCGCTGTCCGGGCGTGTCGATCAAGGGGTCGCGTTCGGTGATCAATGCGCAGAGATCGGCAGCGCCACGTCGGGCCGCCTCGGCAGCCCCCAGGAGCATCGCGGCCAGTCGCGGATGGACCGGGAGGTCCGCCATCCGTCGCCCGAGCCGCGTGATGCTGCCGCGCGCATCGAGTGCCCCGAGCCGGGTCAAGAGCGCAACCGCCTGCTCCCAAGCCGCAGCGGGCGGCGCATCGACCCAGGACATGCGTCTCGGATCCGTCACACCCCACAGCCGAAGCTCCAAGGCCAGCGAGGCCAGATCGGCCTGAAGGATCTCAGGTGTCCGACGGTCGGGTCGACCCTGGTCTTGTGATCGCGTCCAGAGGCGGTAACAGATGCCCGGGCCGAGACGTCCGGCGCGCCCCGCCCGCTGATCGGCCGATGCGTGGGAGATCGGCTCGGTCACCAGACGGGTCAGACCTGAGCCCGGAACGAAGCGCGGCTTACGGGTGAGGCCGCTGTCGATGACGATCTGAACGCCCGGTATGGTGAGGCTGGTCTCGGCGATGTCGGTCGAGATCAGGACACGCCGAAACGCCCCGTCGTTTGGGACAAGGGCCTTCTCCTGCTCGCCCGTCGGCAGGCTGCCATGCAGCGGTAGCACTTGGGTCCGGTGGTCCACCAGCTCGGCCAGCCGGGCGACACAGCGGTTGATCTCACCCGTGCCAGGGAGGAATGCCAGGATGTCGCCCTCATGGCGTGCCAGCGCAGAGCGGACGCTCGAGACCAGGGCTCCGACCGGGTCGGCCCCTGCGGCACGCTCGGCATATCGAATCTCGACGGGAAAGCTTCGACCCTCGCTGCGAATGATGGTCGCTTCACCCAGGAGTGCAGCCAAGGGTTCGGCTTCCAGGGTCGCGGACATCATCAAGAGCCGCAGATCAGGACGCAGTGCCGAGGCAAGGTCCAGCGCGAGTGCGAGCCCGAGGTCCGATTGCAGACTCCGCTCATGAAACTCGTCGAAGACGACCAGGCTGACCCCTTCCAGCGTGGGGTCGGATTGAATCCGGCGCGTCAGGATGCCCTCCGTGATGACCTCGATGCGGCTCATTGGGCCGATCCGGCGCTCGAAACGGATCTGATACCCGACACGCTCGCCCAGAGGCTCTCCCAACAGCGCGGCCATGCGCGTGGCGATCATCCGGGCTGCTGGTCGGCGGGGCTGAAGGATGAGAATGCGCCCAGTGCCCAGCCACTCCTCATCCAAGAGAGCAAGCGGGACCCGGGTCGATTTCCCCGAGCCGGTCGGCGCCTGAAGGATGGCATGGCCGAGGCGGAGTGCTGCGCGCAGGTCGTCCAGGACGTCCTCGATCGGCAGTCTTGGCGACGGTTCGTTGCACTCGAGAGTGGCGCTCGGATCCATATAGCCCCGGTCGGAAAGCACCTGCCTAACGAAACCAAGCAGAGGCGCGAAGATTGCTTAGCGAAAGAACAGTCATCTTCATTCGATTCAGCCTGCCGACTGCCCGGAGCGGTCGACTCGGCTCCGTCACGTCTCAGCGTGACATTCTGGACATTTTCGGACCTGGGTCGAGATCGCGGAGGAGCTTACAAGCGTGCCGATCACATCCCTGCTCGAAGCAGCCTTCAAGTGGCTCTTTCTCGGCAGTCTGGTGCTGCTTGGGGTGACCTATTTCCAGAAGGATCGGTTGCCCGAGCCGGAGGATTTCGATCGCCGCTGGCTTGCCGCACCAGCTCAGACCCCCACCGACCGAGAGAGCTTCATCACACAGGTACGTGACCAGAAGTATCGCATCGAGCCCCGATTCGATTATGAGCTCTTCGGTGTCGTCGTCAGCTACAGCAACGCGGACGCCATCAAGAACATCTGGCATCACAAGAGCTGGATGGACTTCATCAATGTTCGCGATCTTTGTGTCATCTGGGGTGAGAACATTGCCTCCGGTGTCTACCGAGAGATGCGCTTCCGCAACGACAGTTGGACCTGCTGGGTGTCCTGGTCCGAGGCGGATGTCGCGACCAGGTTCAGGATGGATGGGCTCTCCAACAACCACCTGCTCACCGATGACCCGTCGATCAAGGCGGCCCTGATGGCGGCAGAGCCGGGCGATCAGATCCGCTTCAAGGGTGTGCTGGCCGAATACGCCAATCTGGGGAACGGTTTCTCGCGTGGGACGAGCGTCACCCGGGAAGACACTGGCAATGGTGCCTGCGAGACCGTCTACCTGGACGAGCTCGAGATCGTCAGGAAGGCCAACCCCGGCGCTCGCAGAGTCTTCGGTTTTGCGACATGGACAGCGGTTGCAACCGGGATTGGCTTTTTGGTCATGCTGCCGATCGCCCCGGTTAGGGTGAGGTGAAAGATCTAAGGCGACTGCAATCGGCCAGGTGGCAGGAGTGCTTGAAACGACCCCAAGCGCCGCACGCCGGGCCTCGCTCGGCTCGGCCCAACGAGGGCGCCGGAAGGCGCCCGATACCGCTCAGGACTCCGCTGCAGCACTCTCCTCGGCCGCAGCAGGCGCCTTGGGGCGGAGGCGCGTGATGAGCTGCTCTCCGAGAAGGACCTGTTCTTTCTCGTCGCCATGAAGCCACTGCTGGTTTTTTGCCTTTACGGCGTATCGGCCGGATTTTTTCTGGAAGATTCTATATTCCGCGGTCTTTTTGACTTCCTTCATGATCGGTTCTCTGTCTGAGTGTGAGTGGCTGGAATGGAAAAAGCGGGGCACGGATGCTAGTCGTCGTGATCCCGGCCGCGGTCGTTCGGGAAACGCCCTGTTTGGTCGTGGTCCCGCTGGATCTCGACACGAAACTGGGCGATCAGGGCGGCCATGGCCGCGAGGGCGGCCAGCACGGGCGCAAGGAAGGTCAAGAGGGCGGCGACACCCACGCCCGCGGTGAGCGGTATCTCGACCAACGCCTCCCCACTCGGCCGACGCACGATGAGTCGGCGGACGTTCCCCTCCCGGATGAGGTCCTTGACCTTGTCGACGAGCGCGCTGCCCATCACCGCAATCTCCTCGGTCGAGCGGTTTTCATGTCTTTCTCTCGTCTTGTCGTCGCGCATCATTCTTGAAGAGATCCAGCGATTGGTCTGCGGGCGAATCCTAACGGGTTCGAGACGGTCCGTCACCCGCTTCGGCCGCCCGGGTCGCGGCAAGTGAGGAAATGAAGGCCCCGAGGCTCCGCTCGTAATCCGGCTGGCTGGCCAGAAAGCCGCTGTTGTGGCTGCCTTTGAGCTCCACGAAGCGCTTTGGTTCTCGTGCGGCCTCGAACAGCCTACGGCCTAGGCGAAATGGCACGATCTCATCGTTCGGACTATGGAGAACCAAGACCGGGCTGCGTGCCCGGGACAGGCGTTCCGCGGCATCGAAGTCCAGACGCACATAGAGTACCCGGTGCAGTCCGGGATAGAGATGACTGGCCATGTCGCGTGCCGAGCTGAAGCCCGACTCCAGAATGACCCCTGCCGGCTGGACGCGTGATGCGAGGTCGGCTGCCACGCTGGCACCCAGTGAGCGTCCGAAGACAATGATCTCCGCGGGGGCGAGCCCGCGATCATCCACGAGATGATCCCAGGCTGCGAGGGCGTCCAGGTAGAGACCGGCCTCGCTCGGGTGGCCGGAGCTTCGGCCATAGCCGCGATAGTCGATGATGAGGATCGACAAGCCCAGCCGGTGAAAGATGGCGATCGAATCGCCCCGATGGCTGATATTGCCGGCGTTGCCGTGAAGGAAGAGAAGGGTATGGGCCGCTTCCGGGTGGGGGATGTACCAGCCGTGGATTCGGATGCCGTCGTTCGCGGTCAGCTCGACATCCTCGAACGCGAGACCCCAATCGTGCGGTGTCGCCTCCAGCACCCGCGTCGGGTAGAAGACCATGCCGGGTTGTAGCGCCCACATGAGTGCGTTGAGCACCAGCAATCCGAGCCCGATCCAGCCAAGCCCGGACGGGACACTCGCGATCGCGGCGGAGACTGCACCCGAATCCAACTTCCGCGTCCTCTTCATCTCGGCCAAGATAGCGACTGGATCGAATCCGGTTCATACCTGCCCGATGGCGCGCGGATCGATCGCGAGCATCGGGAAGGGCGGCGGGCCGTGCATTCGGACGGCGCCCGCGCGGCATTCGGTCCCGCGGCCGCATCGGCCTTTGCCGGCGCTTGGATGTCCGCGTCCTTGCCCGCGGTGCTCGTCTTGGTCATGGCTCGTCTCCTCCGGGGCGATGATTGCCGCCTTAGGGCGGTTGTCGCAAGGTCGCGCGGCGCTCTCGAGTCAGGCAGCGTAGAACCGATGCGGTTCGCGATCCAGCAGGTTACGGACTCGCCCACAAGGGTCCTTCCTCCATCGCTGCAATCTGCTCGCGCAGTTGCAGCACCTGGTCCTCCCAAAAGCGTTGGGTGTCGAACCAGGTGAAAGCGGCGGGGAAGGCAGGATCTGCCCAGCGGCGGGCGAGCCAGGCGGCGTAGTGGATGATCCGCAGTGTGCGCAGGGCCTCGATCAAATGCAGCTCGCGATAGTCGAGCTCGTAGAAGTCCTCGTAGCCCGCCAGTACGTCGGCAAGTTGTCCGCTCATCTCCTCGCGATCACCCGAGAGCAGCATCCAGAGGTCTTGGATGGCGGGACCCATACGGGCGTCGTCGAAGTCGACGAAGTGCGGACCGGCGTCGGTCCAGAGCATGTTGCCGCGATGGCAATCGCCATGCAGACGGATGAGTGCGGGCGAGCCGGCCCGCCGATAGCAGGATCTGACCCCCTCGAGGGCCTGGTCGACAACGCTGCAGTAGGCCGGGAGCAGGTCCGAGGGGATCCAGTCATGCTCCAACAGGAATGCCCGCGGCTCCTCGCCGAAGGAGACGATGTCCAGGGTCGGACGATGGAAGAAGGGTGCCAGGGCGCCGATGGCATGGATGCGCCCGAGCAGGCGTCCGAGCCACTGGAGGACGCTCGGGTCGTCCAGCTCGGGAGTGCGGCCACCGCGCCTGGGCGTCAGGGAAAAACGGTAGCCGGCATGCTCGTGCAGGGTGCGGCCGTTGATGATCGAAGGAGGCACGGCCGGAATCTCATGCTCCGCCAGGGTGAGTGTGAAGCGATGCTCCTCGATGATCGCTGCATCACTCCAGCGTTCGGGCCGGTAAAACTTGGCAATGACCGGCTCGGCATCCTCGATCCCGATCTGGTACACCCGGTTTTCGTAGCTGTTGAGGGCGAGCATGCGCCCGTCGGTCGGCAGACCGAGGTTCTCGATCGCCGTGAGCACGAGATCCGGGCTGAGATCGGCGTATGGGGTCGGGTTGGGGGTTGTCATGCGTTGATTCTAACGGATCCCGACTCGCGGGATCGCATGATGCCTTGATCGGTTGTCGCCTTCGAGCATGCTGCGCCGCAGAAATTGAGTTTGCGTGGTTCGGCGTTTATTCTTGGCGATTGGTTTTTGTTTCGAGGCCGGAGCCATGGGTTCAAAGACCCTGTACGACAAACTTTGGGACGAGCATGTCGTCCACATCGACGACAACGGCACGGCTCTGCTCTATATCGACCGGCAGCTCGTCCATGAGGTGACCTCACCGCAGGCGTTCGAGGGGCTGCGCCTGGCGGGGCGGCGTCCTTGGCGGGTCTCTGCCAATCTCGCAGTCCCGGATCACAATGTCCCCACGCGTGACCTGGCCGTCGGCATCACGGATCCGGTCTCGAGAATTCAGGTCGAGACCCTCGACAGCAACTGCTCCGAGTTCGGGATCACCGAGTTCCGGATGTCCGATCCTCGCCAGGGGATCGTGCATGTGATCGGTCCGGAACAGGGGTTCACCCTGCCTGGGACGACCGTCGTCTGCGGGGACTCCCATACCTCGACCCATGGCGCCTTCGGCGCACTCGCCTTCGGGATCGGTACCTCCGAGGTCGAGCATGTCCTGGCCACACAGTGCCTGCTTCAGCGAAAGTCCAAGACCCTGCTGATCAGTATCGATGGTCAGGTAGGGCCGGGTGTGACCGCCAAGGACATCGTGCTTGCGATCATCGGCGAGATCGGTACGGCCGGTGGAACCGGCTCCGTCATCGAGTTCGGAGGCGACGCCATCCGTGCGCTCTCGATGGAGGGGCGCATGACCGTCTGCAACATGGCCATCGAGGCCGGCGCGCGGGCAGGACTGATCGGGGTCGATGAGAAGACGATCGAGTATCTGCGCGGCCGTCCCTATGCGCCGACCGGTGAGCTCTTCGAGCGGGGGGCGGCCCATTGGCGCACTCTGGTGAGCGACCCGGATGCCCGTTTCGATCGGGTCGTGCGGATGGACGCGGCAGCGATCCAGCCGCAAGTGACCTGGGGCACCTCGCCTGAGATGGTGGTCCCGATCGGTGGCCGGGTGCCGGACCCGCAGGCCGAAACCGACCCGGTTCGCGCCGAGGGGATCCGCCGAGCGCTGGACTATATGGGCCTGGAGCCGGGGACCGCGATCCGCGATATCCGCCCGGACAAGGTCTTCATCGGCTCCTGCACCAATTCACGCATCGAGGATCTGCGCGCCGCCGCCGAGGTCGTCAAGGGGCGCAAGGTCGCCGATGGCATTCAGTTGGCGTTGGTGGTCCCCGGCTCGGGTCTGGTCAAGGCACAGGCCGAGTCCGAGGGACTGGACCGGATCTTCACCGAGGCCGGTTTCGAGTGGCGCGAGCCAGGCTGCTCCATGTGTCTGGCCATGAACGCCGATCGGCTCGAGCCGGGGCAACGCTGCGCCTCGACATCCAACCGCAATTTCGAGGGTCGGCAGGGTCAGGGGGGTCGGACCCATCTTGTCAGTCCAGCGATGGCCGCCGCCGCAGCCGTGACTGGTCACTTCGTCGACGTGAGGGAGCTTTGATGGAACCCTTCCAAAATTTCACCGGAATCCTGGCGCCGCTCGACCGCTCCAACGTCGACACAGACGCCATCATCCCGAAGCAGTTCCTGAAGAGCATCGCGCGGACCGGGTTCGGGCCCTATCTCTTCGACGAGTTGCGTTACCTGGACCGCGGCGAGCCTGGGATGGACTGCACCGACCGGCCGCTCAATCCGGCGTTCGTGCTGAACGACCCGCGTTACCAGGGTGCTCGGATCCTGCTCGCCCGCGAGAACTTCGGGTGCGGCTCCTCGCGCGAGCATGCGCCCTGGGCGCTCGCCGACTTCGGTTTTCGTGTCATCATCGCCCCGAGCTTCGCCGACATCTTCCACAACAACTGTTTCAAGAACGGCCTCCTGCCGATCGTCCTGGCGCCCGAGATCGTCGACGATCTTTTTGCGCGCGCTCAAGGCGCCGATGCCCTTCGGATGGGCGTAGACCTGCCGGAGCAGCTGCTCACCCTGGAGGACGGGACTCGGATCCGGTTCGAGGTAGATGCCGGTAGTAAAGAACGTCTGCTCAATGGATTGGACGACATCGGGGTGACCTTGCAACAGGCCGATGCCATCCGTGCCTACGAGGAGCGCCGGCGGGTCGACGCACCCTGGCTCTTCGTCACGCCATGAAAGGCCGATGGAGTGATCTGCGTGATCTGGGCCCCTTATCTGGGCCTGCCTCAGCCTTGCCCCGACCCGTTGTCGGACCGGACTCGGTTCAAGATCATCCGACTCGGATCAAGACAATAGACTGATTGAGTGAGAAGCCATTGAGTAAGAAGATTTTGGTGCTGGCCGGCGATGGGATCGGTCCGGAGATCGTCGCGCAGGCGGTCAAGGTGCTGAAGGCGCTTCAAGCGGACGGGACGATCGATGTCTCGTTGCAGGATGGGCTGGTCGGCGGCGCGGCCTATGATGCCACCGGGCATCCGCTGCCCGAGGAGACGCTGGAGGCGGCGCGCGCCTCCGATGCTGTCCTGCTCGGCGCGGTCGGGGGTCCCAAATGGGATCGGTTACCGATCGCCAGACGTCCCGAGAAGGGGGCCTTGTTGGGTTTGCGCGCGGGGCTCGGTCTATTCGCCAATCTGCGCCCGGCGATCCTCTATCCCCAGTTGGCCGACGCCTCCACGCTGAAGCCCGAGGTGGTCTCCGGACTCGACCTCATGATCGTGCGTGAGCTGACCGGCGGGATCTATTTCGGTCAGCCGCGCGGCGTGGAGACCCTGCCCTCGGGCGAGCGACGGGGCTTCAACACCCTGGTCTACACCGAGTCGGAGATCGAGCGCATCAGTCGCGTCGCCTTCGATATCGCGATGAAGCGCCAGCGTCGCGTGTGCTCCGTGGACAAGGCCAACGTGCTTGAATCCACCGAGCTCTGGCGCGACGTGATCACCCTGACGGCGCTCGACTATCCGGACGTCGAGTTGACCCACATGTATGTCGACAATGCCGCCATGCAGCTGGTGCGCGCGCCCAAGCAGTTCGATGTCATGGTCACGACCAACATGTTCGGCGACATCCTCTCCGATTGCGCGGCGATGTTGACCGGCTCCATCGGCATGTTGCCTTCGGCGGCCTTGAACGCGTCGGGGCAGGGCATGTACGAGCCGATCCATGGTTCCGCCCCGGACATCGCCGGCAAGGGCGTGGCCAACCCACTCGCGACCATCCTCTCGGTTGCCATGATGCTGCGCTACTCCCTCGACGCCGCGCCCGCGGCCGATCGGATCGAAGCAGCCGTCTCGAAGGTGCTTGATCAGGGTCTGCGCACCGCCGATATCATGCATAGCGGCATGCGTGAGGTCGGCACTGCCGAGATGGGTGATGCAGTAGTTGCTGCGCTCTAGGTACAAACTGATTGTTTGCCATCCCCGGCAAACATCAGCGAGCGAGTCGAAAACGCGGTTTCCGAATCGCTCCATGCTCAGTCGCCTCGGCGACCGACGATGTCGGCACATGCATGTGCCTTGGGAAGCGCTGATTTGATCAGCGTTTCGCTGTAGGATTTAAGACTGAAGATTGCGGAGTAACTCCATGAAGCGTGTCGGGTTCATTGGCTGGCGTGGCATGGTCGGCTCGGTCTTGATGGACCGCATGCGGGCGGAAGGCGATTTCGAGCAGATTCCGGAGGCGGTCTTCTTCACCACCTCGCAGGTCGGTCAGCCGGGTCCCGACGTCGGGCAGGGCTCACGGCCTTTGGAGGATGCCGAGTCGATCGATGCGTTGCGCGAGATGGACCTCATCCTCACCTGTCAGGGCGGGGACTACACCAAGGCGGTCTATCCCAAGTTGCGGGCCACAGGCTGGGATGGCTATTGGGTCGATGCGGCCTCGGCGCTGCGCATGGACCCGAATGCCACGGTCATCCTGGATCCCGTGAACCGCCCCGTGATCGACACGGCGCTGAATCAAGGCAAACGCGACTTCATTGGCGGCAATTGCACCGTGAGCCTGATGCTGATGGCGATCGGCGGGCTTTTCCGGGAGGGCCTGGTCGAATGGGTCAGCGCCATGACCTACCAGGCGGCCTCCGGCGCGGGTGCCAAGAACATGCGCGAGTTGTTGGGCCAGATGGGCACCTTACACGATGCTGTGGCCCCGCTGCTTGAAGACCCGGCCTCGGCGATCCTGGAGATCGACCGGCGTGTGACCGAGGTGATGCACAGCTCAGACTTCCCGGTCGAGAACTTCGGTGTTCCGCTTGCCGGGAGCCTGATCCCCTGGATCGACACCCAGTTGCCGAACGGGCAGAGCCGCGAAGAGTGGAAGGGGATGGCCGAGACCAATAAGATCCTCGGCCTCGAAGGCAATCCCATCCCTATCGATGGGCTCTGTGTTCGGGTGGGCGCCATGCGTTGCCACAGCCAGGGCCTCACCATCAAGCTGACGCGTGACTGCACGATCCATGAGATCGAGGCCATCATCGCCGCCTCCAACGAGTGGGTTCGGGTCGTCCCCAATGATCGTGAACGCACGCTGCAAGCCCTCTCCCCGGCTGCGGTGACCGGCACGCTCCTGATCCCGGTCGGTCGGCTGCGTAAGACGAATCTGGGCGACCGTTATCTCACTGGCTTTACAGTGGGAGATCAGTTGCTCTGGGGCGCTGCCGAGCCCTTGCGCCGCATGCTGCGCATCCTGCTCGAACGCTGATCCGACAGAAACTGCCTTAACGCTTGGTCCTCACGGGAGCTTCGGCTATAGTCCACTTGAAAAATAAGGGATAAGCGGCTGTACTAGATTTTTGCAGGAGCCGGCGTTTACCTCTCGGTTCAAGGCAGATCAGGGTGCTGGGAAACGCCGAGCTGGATCGACATCAAGGAGCCACCGGGATGGTGGTCGTAACATTGACGTTTCGGCGGCCCGATGCTGCCAATGCATGAGGGAAGGCGATGTCTTGTAAGGTCTTTCTGGCGGCGACCCTCTCGCTGTTCCTGATCAGCCTCGACGTGCTCGCCCTTGGTCTTGGCTGGTTACGCACCGAGTCTGCTCTCAATCAGCCCTTTTTGGGGGAGATCGATCTTCTCGATGTCAGCCCGGACGACTTGGATACCATCAGAGCGGCTCTTGCCAACGCGGATGCCTTCGCGAAGTCGGGGATCGAGCGATACCATTTTCTGACTCGACTCGCCTTCGACCCCCAGATGTCCGCGCGCGGCGCCCCCGTGATCCGAGTCACCAGTCACGAGCCGATCCGCGAGCCCTTTGTGGATTTCCTCATGGAGGTCGTCTGGTCCTCGGGAAAGGTGGTCAAAGAGTACACGGTTCTACTGGACCCGCCAGGGACAGCCGATGGTCGCGCGCCCGAGGTCGGGCCGCCTGGCATCGCCGACCGTCGTCCTGCGGCGCCGGAGGCGAAACGGCCCAATCGAGAGGCCGGCCAAGCTCCGGCACTGAACAAGGCGCCGGCCGAGCGGATGCCGTCGGCTGCGGGATCTGTCGAGGCCGGGAGCGATGCCTTCCCGATGCAATTTGGTCCAGTTCGGCCCGCCGAGGGTATCTGGCGGGTTGCGCGAAATGCACGGCCCGATGGTGCGACGCCAGCGCAGACCGCGCTGGCACTCTACCGCAACAATCAAGAGGCATTCATCGGCGGTGACATCAACCGTTTACGAGTCGGTAAGGCTCTGATCATACCGACCCGCGCGGAGTTGTTTGCACTGGATGCCGCCGAAGCGGACCGCGAGTTCCGGGCCGCTTTGCAGGGTGAGGCGATCCGGCGCTCGCCCATCACGGATATCACTCTGGCCGAATCGGCAGCGGATGCTCCACTGCGCATCGCCGGTGTGGCAGCCGGCGCCGCGGCGCTTGCGGGTGACATGATTCAGGCGGAGTCGATGGCGGCCGGCGAAAGTGCCCGCCAGGAGACCGAGGAGTTAAGGGGGCGAGTTCAGCAGCTTGAGACCCAGCTCAACGACCTCCAGGCCCTGCTGCAATTGCGGAATGAGGAGCTTGCGCGACTTCAGGGCATCGCGCGGCCCGAGACCATCGTCGAAGCGATCGGCGACCCGATCGAGCAGCCCTTGCTCGATACCGATAGCCTCGTGGAGTCACAGGTCGGGGTCGTGGACGCGGATGCCGTGGCGGAGGTTGAAGCATCCGCGACCGATGGCATGCGGCCTGTCAATGGTGCCGCTCCGGACCCGATCTCCGACATCGATCCGACCCCTGTCGATCCCGATACGCTGGTCCCGACTGCCGTGCTTCAGGAAGCCCAGCCCCCCCTGGCCGAGCCCGAATCCCAGCCCCAGCCGGCGGCCGGATCCACCTGGCACTCCTTTCTGCTCCCCTTGGCTGGGTTTGCAGCGGTCACGGCTCTGGGCGTGCTGGCCATTTCATGGATGGCCCTGCGGCGTCGACGCCGCGAGAAGTGGGATGACGGCGACATCGTGACCTCGGATCTTCCGAGTCTTGACGAGCTCACCCCTGGACCTCCGATTTCGGCACAGCCAGCGACAGAGCTCAGAATGGCCGCAGGCCCTGAGGATGATGAATCTGCGGCCCAACGCTCAGGGCTGTCGTGGCCAGGTCTTGCGTCTCAGCCGGATCGAGGCATCTCTGCGGCCTCGTCGCCGAACTCGGTGCCTGCTCAGCTCGATGCGGAGACGGATGAGGCGGATGCCATCTCCGAGGCGGATATCTATATCGCTTATGGTCGCTACAAAGAGGCGGAAGAGCTTTTGAAGCGAGAGAGCGAGCGCTCGCCGGAGCGACACGATGTGAGGTTCAAGCTCGCCGAGGTCCATGCCGCGCCAGCGTCGTCAATTCAGGATGATCTGCCATTTCTGCTCCGAGACGCGGCCTTGATCAACAAGCTCGAGCTGCCCCTTGATGTCCCGGAGCAGACTGATCGAGGCCCGGGTCGCGTTACTGAGCCAGGTTCGAGCTCGGGATCCACCGGCGTCGGCGAGCTGTTCCTGATGCTCGACGACCTGAGCGATTCCAGCGTCCTGGATCTCGACGCCTTCGCTGAGCCCGACTCATGGACCGACCCCGCGAAGATGCAGGCTGCAGACCGCGATGTTCCAAGCCTGAGCTTGCCGGAAGATCCGCTGGGCGATGGACCAGGCGCCCCGAGTGGACCTGCGTCATCTGGTGTTGGGGCCGAGATCTCCGAAGGGGCACCGTTCCCCGCGTGGCCGATGGACTCCGGGGTTTGGGATGAGAATGCGACCAAACTCGATCTTGCCCGGGCTTACATCGACATGGGCGACGCCTTGTCCGCCCGTGCCATCCTTGACGAGGTGCTCGTCGGGGGTCGCGAGGAGCTCAGGCTTGAGGCGCAGGCGCTTCTGAGGACACTAGATTGATCCAAGCTTCCCCGGTATCGGCTCCGATGGGCGTCGCGAATGAGCAGCGCATCGCGATGGGCATCGAGTATGATGGCTCGTCCTTTCATGGTTGGCAGACCCAGGTCGGTGTCCGCAGTGTCCAGGCGACCTTGGAGGCTGCGATCAGCCAGGTCGCAAATCATCCGGTGCGTGTCCAGTGCGCCGGCCGAACCGATGCCGGTGTGCATGCCGATGAGCAGGTGATCCATTTCGACACCTCGGCGGCTCGTTCGGACCGCTCGTGGGTATTGGGCACCAATGTCAACCTCCCAGCCGATGTCGCGGTTCGCTGGGCCTGCTCGGTCGATCGGCAATTCCATGCCCGTTTCAGTGCGCTCGCCCGTCATTACCGCTATCTCATTATGGTGCGAGGGACCCGCTCGCCCTTGCAGCGGGATCGAGCTGTCTGGATGCACCGGCCCCTGGATGTCTCGCGAATGCGCGACGCGGGGCAGGCTCTCATCGGTGTCCATGATTTTTCAAGCTTTCGCGCGGTCGCTTGTCAGGCAAAGAGTCCCATTCGCCATCTCCATTACCTCGAGCTCACCGAGGAGCCGGGGTTGATCCAACTGCGGGTTGGAGCCAACGGGTTTTTGCACCATATGGTCCGCAACATCGCGGGTGTGCTGATGACGATCGGACGAGGCGAGGCATCAAGGGACTGGACCGCGGAGCTCTTGTCTGTGCGCGACCGCAGGCTCGGGGGGGTGACCGCGCCCCCTCATGGACTCTATTTCGTCCGTGCCGACTATCCAGCCGAGTTTGCGCTGCGGTCCAGCTCGATTGACGACGGATGAGAGAACTGAGGTCACGCTTGCGCGTCCCATAGAGGCTTTCCCGCGGCACCTAACGGAAACAGGTAGAGGATGCATCCCTGTTTCCCATCTGTTTCCGCGGCTCGATTCCCCACTGCCAATGGTTTCAGTTCGCCAATCATGAGAACCCGCGTTAAGATTTGCGGCCTTACGCGTCAGGCCGACCTGGACGCTGTCGTGGCCGTCGGCGTCGATGCCGTTGGCTTCGTGTTCCATCCGCCGAGTCCGCGTGCGGTCTCGCCGGAGGAAGCGAGCCGATTGTGCGAAGCGTTGCCGCCATTCGTGACAGCGGTCGGGCTTTTCGTCGATGCCTCCGCCGAGCGGATCAGGGCGACCCTGGATCAAGTGCCGCTCGAGCTGCTGCAGTTTCATGGAGACGAGGACGCCCAGTTCTGCGCCTCGTTTGGTCGGCGCTGGATCAAGGCGGTGCGGATGCGCCCGGGCGTCGATCTGATGGCCGAGCAGATGCGGTACAGTGCGGCCGCGGGTCTGCTGCTCGACACCTTTGATCCGGCGCGGCCGGGTGGCACAGGGCAGCGCTTCGACTGGGATCGGATCCCGGCGGCACTCGGGCCTTCGATCATCCTGGCGGGTGGTCTGGAGCCGTGCAATGTCCAAGAGGCCATCCGACGGGTCGGACCCTTCGGCGTCGATGTGAGCGGCGGCGTCGAGGCGTCCAAGGGCGTCAAGGACCATGGCAAGATTCTCGAATTCATGCAGAGGGTGAATGATGTCGACACATCCCGATAACCTCGATTGGGCCTTCGGGCGCAAGGCGGAGGCAGGGCCTCGGCCCGGCGCCTACCGGTGGCCCGACGCCGGTGGCCATTTCGGGCCCTATGGCGGGATGTTCGTCCCCGAAACCCTGATGCATCCGCTCGAGGAGCTGCGCTCGGCCTACGAGCGATTCATGGCTGATCCTGAGTTTCTGTCCGAGCTTGATGCGGATCTCCGGGACTATGTCGGTCGGCCATCGCCCCTCTATCATGCCGAGCGTTGGAGCCGGGAGCTTGGCGGCGCCCAGATCTTCCTCAAGCGCGAAGACCTGAATCACACGGGGGCGCACAAGGTCAACAACACCATCGGCCAGGCCCTGCTCGCACGGCGTATGGGCAAGACCCGCATCATCGCCGAGACGGGCGCCGGGCAGCATGGTGTGGCGAGCGCGACGGTGGCCGCGCGTCTCGGGCTCGAGTGTGTCGTCTATATGGGAGAGGTCGACATCGCGCGGCAGGAGGCGAACGTCTATCGGATGCGTCTGCTCGGGGCACGCGTGGTGTCCGTGACCTCCGGCTCCCGGACCCTCAAGGATGCCCTCAACGAGGCGATGCGCGATTGGGTCACCAACGTCGACAATACCTTCTACATCATCGGGACGGTCGCCGGTCCTCATCCCTATCCTGCGATGGTCAGAGACTTCCAGGCGGTGATCGGCCGCGAAGCCCGGGCCCAGATGCTGGAGCGCAGCGGGCGTCTGCCCGATGCCCTGGTTGCCTGCGTGGGCGGCGGCTCGAATGCCATCGGTCTTTTCTATCCGTTCATCGATGACCAGGGGGTCGCCATGTACGGGGTCGAGGCCGCGGGTGATGGGCTCGAGACCGGGCGCCATGCCGCGCCGCTCTGCGCCGGCCGACCCGGCGTGCTTCACGGAAACCGGACCTATCTCATGGAAGACAGCCATGGTCAGATCATCGAGACGCACTCCATCTCGGCCGGGCTCGACTATCCGGGTGTCGGCCCCGAGCATGCGTGGCTCAAGGACAGCGGTCGTGCTCGCTACGAGTCGGTTACGGACGAGGAGGCGTTGCATGCCTTCCACCATCTGACCCGAACGGAGGGGATCATCCCTGCGCTCGAATCCAGTCACGCATTGGCCTATGTCCAAAAACTGGCCCCGACCATGCGCAAGGATCAAACCATCATCGTCAATCTCTCCGGTCGTGGAGACAAAGACATGCACACGGTCGCCAGTCACGACGGGTTGGTGCTATGAGCCGGATCGCCGCACGTTTCGAGCAACTTCGAGAACAGGGGAGAACGGCACTCATCCCCTTCATCACGGCCGGTGATCCAACGCCCGATGTCACGGTTCCGCTGATGCATGCGATGGTCGCCGCGGGAGCCGATCTGATCGAGCTGGGCGTCCCTTTCTCCGATCCGATTGCCGATGGTCCGGTCATCCAGCGGGCGACCGAGCGCGCCCTGGCCCAAGGGGTCTCGTTGGACGACGTGCTCGGGATGGTCCGCCGATTTCGTGCGCAGGACCCCGAGACGCCCGTGATCCTGATGGGGTATCTCAACCCGATCGAGGTGATGGGCTACGAGGTCTTTTCGGCCGCTGCGCGTGAGGCCGGTCTGGACGGCGCCTTGGTCGTCGATGTCCCGCCCGAAGAGGGACATGCGCTGGTCGCGACCTTACAAGGCCAAGGGATCGATCTGGTCTATCTTTTGGCACCGACCTCGACCGAGGCACGCATCGCTCGGATTGGCGAGGTTGCCTCAGGATTCGTTTACTATGTCTCGGTCAAGGGCGTCACCGGCGCGGGACACCTGGATACGGCAGCGGTCGCAGACAAGGTCGGTTTGATCAAGTCACTCATTCGACTACCGGTTGGCGTGGGTTTCGGCATCAACAACCCGGAGACCGCCGCCCAGGTCGCCCGGGTCGCCGATGCGGTCATCGTCGGGAGCGCCATTGTGAGCAGGATCGAGTCGCTCGCGGCAACACCGGACCGGATCCCCGGCACGGTCGCCGAATTCTTAACCAGCCTACGCCAAGCGATTGATGAGGTGGATACCCATGTCTCCTAGGCCCCCAAGTCGTGTCCGACAGGCGCTGACGCGAGCAGAGGCTCCGCCCGCATCTGAGCATTCCACGGACGACCTCAAGGGTGACCGAGGTGCGACCCTGAAGCAGGCGATGGACAAGAGTATGAGCTGGTTCGAGAAGCTCATCCCGAGCCGCATTCGCACGGAAGCCAATACGAAACGGGCGGTGCCGGAGGGCGTGTGGGCCAAATGCCCCGGCTGTCATGCCATCCTGTATCGCGCCGAGTTGGAGCGGAACCTCGAGGTTTGTCCCAAGTGCGGTCACCACAATCGGCTGTCGGCGCGGCGGCGACTCGAGACCTTTCTGGATGCCGAGTATCGCGAGGAGATCGGGGGCGAGCTCGAGTCTCTGGATCCACTCAAGTTCAAGGACCTCAAAAAGTATAAGGATCGACTTGCACAGGCTCAGAAGCAGTCATCCGAAAAAGAGGCATTGATCGTGATGCGCGGGCGTTTGAAGGGTCAGCCCATCGTCGCCGCCGCGTTCGAGTTCGGCTTCATGGGTGGCTCGATGGGGTCGGTGGTCGGCGAGCGTTTCGTGCGGGGCGTTCAGGCCGCACTGGAGCAGCATTCGCCATACGTCTGTTTCGCCGCGAGCGGCGGCGCCCGGATGCAGGAGAGCCTCTTCTCATTGATGCAGATGGCCAAGACCAGCGCGGCCTTGGGACGGATGCGCGAGCACTCGCTGCCGTTCGTCTCCGTCATGACGGATCCGACCATGGGAGGAGTCTCCGCGAGTCTGGCGATGCTCGGTGATCTCAATATCGCCGAGCCCAATGCCTTGATCGGATTCGCCGGTCCACGCGTCATCGAGCAGACGGTCCACGAGAAGCTGCCCGAGGGGTTTCAGCGCAGCGAGTTCCTTCTGGACAAGGGCGCACTGGACATGATCCTCGACCGGCGTGATCTGCGTGAGCGTATCGCCGATCTTCTTGCGATGCTGACCCACCGGCCTCGTTACTGTCGGACCGTGGTCCCGGTTTAAACGGTGTGCGGCGTCATATGCGCGGCTCTCGCCTTGGCTCGGCCTTGCATGAGTCAAAGCGCGCCGCCGGACATGCGGGTCGAAATGGACCTCGACGCACGTAAACGGCGTCCGTCTCCAGCCTCTCGGTGTCGTCAGGGCGATGGCTTCAACTGAACCCGCCGTTCTCAAGCTCGGGCGCTGATTGACCGCACCATCCCATGCATTTCGAGGATCTTGATGCCTGGCTGACTTGGCAAAGCAGCCTACACCCTAAGAATATCGAGCTGGGTTTGGACCGGGTCGCCACCGTATGGGCGCGCTTGGG
>RRYU01009823.1_pt1 | contig 18574 bp, 17 predicted proteins | sample 2162651 | NCBI WGS metagenome assembly RRYU01 (sample SAMN10267283, study PRJNA491782) | microbial mat metagenome | isolation source: biomat in the production well | place: Japan: Minami-Kanto gas field, natural gas well KTG3 | collected 2017-06 | reverse complement strand
AACAGTGGTGGACTTAACCATCTTCGACATCCGTAATGGTATCTTCACTGCCAACCATACCGGCTTTGATGCAGTACTCGATATGCTGGGTATTACAGTTAACACCGCGACCAACACAGCAACGATTACCAACCGCCTCGATACCACCCAGGTCATTAGTGATGACCTGACAACTGATACCGATGCGGATCAGCTCGGTGTCGGCACCGCCAACATTGCATCGACAATGACGGCCATCGACAAAATGGACTCACTGTTCCACGATTTCCGTCACTACCTTAATGATGCGACCTCGACAAATCCGCTGACCACAACCGTGATTCAGTCCTATCTGGATCCCTCGTTCCAGCATAATGGCTATACCTACGACACCTACCCAGGCTACTTGATGGCTCTCGATAGCAACGCCATGGAGATTGAAGCGGAGTATTACGATCAGGAGTTTAATATCGATAATCTCGATACCGCAGGTACCACCGCCACCTTCACACTGGAAGATGGGGATACCTTCTATATCCATGACGATGGTACCAACTGGAAAATGGTGGGCAATAAGCAATAAGGGTTAACTGTCCCCAACAAAAAAGGAGCCAAACGGCTCCTTTCTTGTTTTGACTCGCTTTACAGCTACTTGCTGTTATTCACCATATACTCAATGGCAGACTTCAACTCATCATCCGAACAGTCCATGCACAAGCCTTTGGGCGGCATTGCATTCTTTCCACTCTTCGCTGCGTTCATCAGCATATCCATGCCTTGAGCGACCCGGGGTGCCCAGGCAGCCACATCTCCCATCTTCGGTGCACCTGCGGCTCCGGTACCATGGCAGGCGCTACAGTTTCCCTGATAGATTGCCTCACCACTGCGCGCCGCCTTTGCCTCTGCTCTCGCAGACGGAGTAGTTGTCGATGCCTCAACAGGTACCTTTGCCGTCTGGATCGCAACATTGAACTGCCCTACCGGGGCGATTCTTTCCTTAATCGCGGCGTCACTCATATCCGCATTGCCAAAATCTGGTCCACTGCTGCAGGCCGAAAGAAGAGAAAGCGCAAACATCGCTATCAGGGGAGTAGTTTTGTACATGGGGGATCTCCAAAGCGGATAAATGTTAATAATGGGTATGCTGAATAGTGCAACAGACCAACTGCATTAGAAACCATTAATACACTTAAAGACAAGCCCTGAAGATGACGCAAAAAAAAGGGCAATCCACTGGATTGCCCTTGATGATGCCCGGTGATGGGGCGCGGAGAGTTACTCCTCGCCGAACAAAAACTTCACCATCTCATTTTCGAGCATCTTGCGATGGTTGGGATCAATGGGAGTCAGGCGATACTCATTAATCAGCATGGTCTGCTGACGTAGCCACTGCTGCCATGCCTCTGCAGAGACATTGTCGAGGATCCTCTTACCCAGATCACCCGGATAAGGCTGTCTTTCAAGGCCTTCGGCCTCTTTACCCAATTTTACACAATTCACCATGTGAGCCATGGATTCGCTCCTGTCTATTTTTCGATGGCCTGCAGCAGCTTCGATACCGGTGCAGGCGTTGCAAGTTGAGTGGATGGCTCGGATTTATACCAGAGTGAGGCTCCGGGTTCCATCACCTTCCGTCCTTCCGTCTCCTCTACATGGAGATGCAGTGGGGTGATTTCCAGTCGAAAATGGGTAAATACGTGGACAAATGCTGCCATTTCTCGCGATTGTATCAACTTCAGTCCCCAATGCCCTGCCAACCAGTCAGCAAGCTCTTCCGTCCGCTGCACCTCTGGAAAGCTCCACATTCCACCCCAAATGCCGCTGGGAGGACGCTTCTGTAACAGTATGGCGCCATCCTGTCGCTGCAGTAACAGCATGGTTGTTTTGCGCAGTGGTGTCGATTTCCTGGGACGACGATGGGGGTATGCCTCTACAACGCCATCAATACAGGCCCTGCACTTGAGAGTAAACGGACAGTGATCACAGTCGGGGCGTGAGCGACGACATACGGTTGCGCCAAAATCCATTAATGCCTGAGTGTAGTCAACGACGTCGCTTGCAGGGGTATGCGCACTTGCCAGCTCCCACAGCCTACGTTCAACCGCAGAGCTACCCGGCCAGCCATCCACTCGATAGAGTCGGGACAACACCCGTTTAACATTGCCATCAAGGATAGGGAACGGGCGATTATATGCCTGCGCCATAATTGCCCCGGCGGTTGATCGCCCTACTCCGGAAAGAGCAAGCAGAAACTCGAAATCCTCAGGTAACTCATCAAACCCGGCATTAACGATCTGCCGCGCAGCCTTGTGCAGGTTACGGGCACGGGAGTAGTAACCCAGCCCTGCCCACAAGGCCAAAACATCATCCACACTCGCCGAAGCCAGCGAACTAACATCAGGGAACCGTGCAACGAAACGCTCAAAGTACGGAATCACAGTCGCCACCTGCGTCTGCTGCAACATTATCTCAGACAACCACACCCGGTATGGGGAGCGCGGATGCTGCCACGGCAGATCATGGCGTCCGTACTGACGAAACCATGTCAGCAGGCGGCGGGAAAAATCCTGCTCCATTACAGCGGATCGCTAATAACGATGTGCTCTGGCTCCTTTTTGAAAGAAACACGTTTACGCATTGCCGGGTTCATGTAGATCACACCGGCATCATCAACCAGCATCACATATTTTATGCCCATGTTTTTGGCTGTTTGTTGCCACTCCTTGACTCCGGCAACGACAAGCGCGGTTGCAGCTGCATCCGCAAGGCCACCATCCTTATCGATCACCGTGACCGAGGTAATGCCATTCACCGGCATTGCCGTGCGTGGATCGAGAATATGGGCATAGCGCACCCCCTTATACTCCTGATAGCGCTCATAGTTACCCGAGGTATAGATGCTCTCATCTCCCTTCGACTCAATGGCCGCCAGGATTGAGCCATTGTTTTGTGGATGACGGACTCCGACTCGCCACGGATCACTATTCTTGCTACCGATCACACGAAGATCACCACCAGCGTTTACGATTGCATTATTGATGCCGTAACTGCGTAGTTTATCGATTGCTAAATCGACACCATACCCTTTTGCAAAGGCACCGAAATCGAGGCTGACATTGCGGTTGCGGCTATAGAGCAAACCCTCTTTAAAATAGAGATCGTCCACCGACGGAGCATCTTTCAGCCACTTATTCAAAACCTCTTTTGATGGTGGTGCATGATTCGGCCGTTCACTACTTTGAAATCCCCAAAGATTGAGCAACTTCCCGATGGTTGGATTGAACAGTCCATTGCTCATTGTTGACAGTCGTATCGACTCTTTAATAAGCGGCACCAGTGAATCGATCGGTTTAATCCCTTCACCTTTGGCAAAAGCATTGTTCACATCAACAAGTGGTCCCGGCTCCCACGCATGCCACTCGTAGTGCATGTTTTGAAAATCTTTGGATATCTCCGCGACAGCTTGTTGTTCCTTTTCAGGATCGGCATCCCAAATCGAGAGAGAAACCACCGTTCCAAAAACATAAAGTTTATGTTCATTAAGTGTTGGCTTGCGGCTACAGGCGGCAACCATCACAATTAAAAGTATTAGAGAGATTCGTTTTAGCATATTCGTCGTCATTATTTGATTCGTCTGCAATTATCGCTAGGATTGCTTTTCTCTGCACGGGAATTTATGAGTCGATTGTTTGATCGCTGTTTACTCATCAGCATGAGTTCATCACAATAGCACTATCAGGAGTTATCGAATCAACCATACAGGGGAGTCAAACCAATAATATGGAAAAAGTTCGCTACGGTGACTACAACCGTGAAACCAGCCTAAACCAACGAGTGATCAGCTACAACCAGTTAACCCCGACTGTTGAGTATGATGCCAACGGTGCACCACTCCCCTTTCAAACTAAAGCGATTAAGGTTGATTCACACGACATCTGGCGATTATTGAAGCCATACATCAGTGTGCGCTTAATGGAGCAGGTGCGATCAGTCGTCCCGCTAGGCCTCTATCTCATGCTTTTTCAACTCCTGATTCTGCGCCAGATGGTGAATAACTCCTGGAGTATTACTGCGGGTCTCTTTGCGGTAATTATCGGACTGATGTTTTTCATGGAGGGACTTAAACTCGGTCTGATGCCTTTTGGCGAGATCATCGGTAACAAGCTACCTCAAAAATCGACTTTACCGATTGTATTGCTCACCGCCTTTTTACTCGGTATTGGCGTAACCTTTGCCGAGCCAGCGATAGGCGCACTTAAAGCTGTTGGTGCGAATGTGTCACCGGAGTCTGCCCCTTATCTGTATGCATTATTAAACCTCTACTCCACCGCATTGGTCTTCATGGTGGGGATTGGTGTTGGTATTGCCGCTGTTTTGGGAACACTGCGTTTTCTCTACGGGTGGAGCCTTAAACCAATGATCTATATCGCGCTTGTGCCAACATTAATCATGACCGCCATTGCTCTGGGCGATGAGCAGCTCTCGAAGGTGCTCGGCGTTGCATGGGATGCCGGGGCAGTCACCACCGGCCCGATCACGGTGCCACTGGTATTATCCCTCGGAATTGGTATTGCCTCGGCCGCTGGCAAAGGCTCTTCATCACTATCGGGTTTTGGTATCGTGACACTGGCATCCCTCTTTCCAATCGTTGCGGTGCTACTCCTTGCGTTTTATATCGCGCTTGTTGTTTCCCCGGAGGCCATCATCGCAACGGCGCATAGCGTAACGCAAATCACTACAATACCCTGGTATGAAAAGACACCTTTTATCGAACTGATACTTGCGATTCGTGCCATTGTGCCGTTAGTACTGTTCCTTGCACTTATATTCTTCTTTCTGCTTAAAGAGCGGCTCAAGCATCCAGGAGAGGTGATCTACGGCCTGGTGCTCACTTTAGTGGGAATGATGATCTTCAATATCGGGTTAACCTACGGGCTATCTGATCTTGGCAACCAAACCGGGAGCGTGATCCCCGGCGCGTTTCAGAAGATGGCTGAGGTGGCAAAATCACCGCTCTATTACTACTCTCTGGGGATCTTTATTACGGTTGTCTTTGCATGGCTATTAGGGTTTGGTGCCACATTAGCGGAGCCTGCTTTGAACGCTCTTGGTCAAACCGTAGAGAATCTGACCCAGGGTGCGTTTGAAAAACGGATGTTAATGATGGCGGTTAGTTTTGGTGTGGCAATGGGAATTGCGCTAGGTGTTGTCAAGATTCTCTTCGACATTCCAATTACCTGGTTTTTATTGCCTGCTTATCTGATTTCGATTGTGCTGACATGGCTCTCGGATGAAGCCTTTGTGAATATCGCTTGGGACTCCGCCGGGGTTACAACAGGGCCGATTACTGTTCCCCTTGTTCTGGCGATGGGCATAGGATTGGGTAATGCGGTGAACGCCATCGACGGATTTGGTGTGCTGGCACTCGCCTCCATCGGCCCCATTCTTTCGGTGCTGTCATTGGGGCTTTATATTGAATATCAAAATAGAAAACAGGAGGCAGAGGTCGTCGCATGAGTAGCAAAACCCGGAATATTACCGTCCTCACCGATGTGATGTTAATAAACTGCGTAATACAACGTGGTCTCGCAGATACTGTAACCAGCGCCGCAAAATCCGCAGGCGCACAAGGAGCCACCGTATATTGTGCTTCTGTTCTTTCTTTGCTTCGCAGGAATTACCGGTTCTTCCATCATCTATTTAAACTTTCTTCACAAATATGCTCTGGCGAAAAACATCTTTTTGGCTCTGGGCATTGCCTTTGCCACAATTTTCAGTATCTCGATGGAGTTACAAATTGGTGCGGTCTTCTTCTTTTTGTTTGTACCATTTTTTTCATTTCTGTTTTATGGCGCCTCAAAAAAGGCCAATCTTATTATTGTGTTTGGTAGTCTTTGTCTTATATCTGTATTGATCTATCACCAACACTTTGATCCTCTCTTTACATTTCCTCCTGAGGCCATCGAATCAGATTTTCTGATTAACACTGTACTTATTTATACCCTTATCTCATTTATCCTCTATTTCCAGTCCACCCTGGTTGAGCGAATTAACAACCGTTTAGGATATCTATCGAACACGGATATTCTCACTGCTCTCTCCAACCGCCAGCATTTTGATGCGTTTGTAAAAGTGGTCTGGGGAAATGCACAAAGAGCGAGGGTTCCGCTTTCGGCGCTTATGATTGATATCGATTTCTTTAAGAACTACAACGATTCATATGGACATATCAAGGGTGATGAATGTCTGAAAAAGATCGCACACACAATACAGGAACCGGTTAAGCGCACCTCCGATATCGTGGCACGTTTTGGCGGAGAAGAGTTTATTATCGTTCTCTATTCAACCGAAATGGATGATGCTATGCGCATTGCCCAGATAATCTGCGATAAAGTCATGGCGTTGAATATCCCTCACAATCACTCACAGGTTGCTGATGTAGTCACGATAAGCTGTGGGGTGAGCTGTGTTATCCCTGACGAAACCAGTAGTTACATCGACCTAATTCAACAGGCTGATGATGCTCTGTATGTCGCCAAAAACTCAGGCAGAAATCGGGTTGTTATCAACAGACCCTAGCTGATTTTAAGATGAGCTGCAATGACAGCAGGATTGAGACTGCTTGAGTAGGGGATCACTCCCAGGCAAGGCTCAGGGATCTGCTGTTGCAGTGTTTCGATATTGGCCTGCTGCTCATTCATTTGTGAAGTTATGCAGTTACCAATCCAGCCAGCGAATTGATGCCCATCACGCCTGATCGCCTCAGCCGATAATAGTGCATGATTAATGCAACCGAGTCTCAGAGCCACAATCAGAATGACCGGTAAATCGAGAAGTCCTGCCAATGCTGACATATCACCATCTGACCCCAGTGGCACACGCCATCCGCCGGCTCCTTCGACAATGACAAAATCACTGTTATTGGAGAGTGACTGATAATGGCTGACAATCTTTTTAAAGGATATATCCACACCGGCATTGGCCGCCGCAATATGTGGAGCCACTGGTTCGCTAAAGTGGTAAGGATTGATCGTATGATAATCAGCCTCCACATTACTACATTGTTGGAGTAGTAACGCATCCTCGTTTCTTAATCCATCGGCTGTTGTTTCGCAGCCGCTGGCGACGGGTTTCATTGCTGCGACCCGATAACCTTCATTAACCAGTTTGGTAATCAATCCTGCTGAGATCCAGCTCTTTCCAACCTCGGTATCGGTGCCAGTTATAAAATACCCTTTAGCCATGATGGTGCCCGATATTGTTGACATCAATTGCTACACTTCCATCACTTTCGGTGTGCTGGCGTCTCTCACCTTTCCATGCATGACCGTAGACCACTTCATAGGTGGCAGGATAACTGCCATTAAAGTCGCGGTATTGATCGTAAGCCTGTTTCATTCGATCAATCTTGCCACGACCAGTCAAGCCACGTTGCCGACCGCTGTTAATATTGTGGGCACCTATCGATTTAATATCTTTCATCAGCAGCATTAAATCGTGATAGGTAATTACAAGCTGCTCCATATCGATCACCGGGTCGCCGAGACCGGCATGAATCATCGCATCGCCGACATCATGCATATCGATAAACTCATTTACATGTACACGGTCATCCACCTTTGACCAGCTATTTTTTAGCTCATAAAGTGTATCGGGTCCAAGTGTTGCAAACATAACCACACCACCCGGTTTGAGTACTCTCTGGATCTCTGAAAATACTGACTGAATATCATGACACCATTGAAAGGTCAGGTTGGAGAAGATCAGATCACAGCTCTCATCAGCAATCGGCATGGCCTCGGCATCGGCACAAATAAACTGATGCCCTTTTAGCTTACGACTAAGATAGGAGAACTGTTCGCGTGATCGCGAAACCATAGAGTGGGCAATATCGAGCGCCACCACTCGACTCTTGCGATAGTGCTCGGCAAGCTGTCGTGTAAACACTCCGGTACCCGAGCCGATATCAAGCACCATCTTCGGTTCGATCTTGAGTAGATCCAGACGTTCAAACAGACGTGACCCTATCTCGCGCTGGATCTGCGCTGCGGCATCATAGCTATCAACCGCCGCCTCAAAGGAGGCGCGGAGCTGCTGCTTGTAGGTATTTGAGTTGTGATTACTCATGAATGAAGTGCTCTACAGCCTCAATAAACTGATTTGGATGTGATAAAAACGGTGCATGTCCTGCCTTTTGAATGGTGACAACCTTTGCATCTGGAATCATGGCTGCCATCTGCTGAATTGCCGCAACAGGGATCAGGTTATCCCTATCCCCGTGGATCATCAATGTCGGTTGAGTTATTGAGGATAATTGATCCCGAAAATCTGACTGCGACAGTATCGATAATCCAAGCTTAAGCGCATCCGGGTCTGGATCACCATATCGCAGTACGATCTCTCTGAGGAGTTTTATCTCCTCCTTTAATTTTTCCGATCCTCGTGCCTGTAACGCCATAAAACGTCGCAAGGTTGCATGATAATCATCGGCAAGCTGTTGCGAAAACCCATCAAGAACCTTTGGCGACATCGCGTGTGGCCACTGCTTTCGAACAAGAAAGCTCGCAGAGCTATCAACCAGAATCAGTTTTGAGATCACCTCACCCTGTAAAAGCGCCTGCTGAGCAACAAAGCCGCCTAGTGACCACCCCATCCAGATACTGTTTTCGGGAACAGCACCGGCAACAAGCGTCGCCACCTCTGCGATCGTTTGGGCTTTTACCCCTTTGGATCCACCATAACCGGGCATATCCACCATATGCAGTCGACAATTACTTAAGCGATCGGCAACACCTCTCCAGATATCACGATTCATTCCCCAGCCATGCAGTGCAACGACATCAACACCCTGGCCAACGCTTTGGATATTTACCATTAAAGTGTAGCGACCTCAGTGATAGCATCGATCAACTTTGAGACCTCAGCTTCGGTATGTTCTGCCGAAAGCGTGACTCGAAGTCGTGCCGTTCCCTCTGGAACCGTTGGTGGACGGATTGCGCTAACCCAGATCCCGCGCTGCCTTAATGCGCTACTCATTCTGACCGCTTTTTCTGCACTACCCACGACGATCGGTTGGATTGCGGTCTCAGATGGCATTAGTTTTAAGCCGGTTGCAATCACCCCTTTGCGGAACTGCTGGATATGCTGCTGAAGCTGTTGTCGTCGCCATGACTCTGACTGGATGATCTTTAACGATGCCCGTGTCGCCTCGGCCAGTGCCGGTGGCAGTGCGGTCGTATAGATATAGCTGCGGGCAAACTGGATGATGGTTTCAATCAGATCATCGCTTCCGGCCACAAATGCACCAAATACACCTGCCGCCTTGCCCAGCGTGGCCATATAGACAGGTAACTCTGTCGTGGAAACACCAAAATGGTGGCGTATCCCCTGCCCATGCTCACCCAGAACCCCGAAGCCGTGAGCATCGTCTATCATCAGCCACGACTCACTCGAAGTTGCTACGTCAACCAGACCCGGCAGGTTGGCAAGATCACCATCCATACTGAACACTCCGTCGGAGGCGATCAGTCGCTGATTTGCGCTGCGCTTGTCCAGTTGGTTGGCGAGATCTGCCATGCTGTTGTGCTGATAACGGCTTAAGCGGGCACGGGAGATTAATGCACCATCGAGTAGCGAGGCATGGTTCAGCCTATCCTCCAGCACCAGATCACCAGCTCCTACCAGTGCAGAGATCACACCCAGGTTTGCCATATAGCCGGTTGAGAAGAGCAGTGCACGTGGATAACCGGTAAATTCGGCCAGCTCCTCTTCCAGCGTCTGATGGGCACGGGAGTGACCGGAAACCAGATGGGCTGCGCCACTGCCGACACCATACTGATCAGCACCCTGTTGTAGTGCCTTAACCAGATCGGGGTGGTTCGACAGGCCCAGATAGTCATTGGAGCAGAAGTTCAATAGCAACTGCCCATCTACCAAGGTATGGACACCAGAGCCCTGCTCATTGGTGACACAGCTGCGATAGAGCGATGCCGACTTGCGTGCCTCCAGTTCAGCCTTGAGATCGCGCATGGAGCTCTTTACTGACCTTCGGCGCTGACACCCAGACGTTCAAACAGCTGCTGATCGTGACCAGTGGTTGCATTCTCGGTGGTTAGCAATTTATCGCCGTAAAAGATGGAGTTGGCGCCCGCGTGGAAACAGAGCGCCTGCGCCTCATCATGCATGGTCTCGCGCCCCGCTGATAATCGGACGTATGAGGATGGCATTACGATTCTGGCTGCAGCAATGGTGCGAATGAACTCGAAGATATCGAGATCGGGACTGTCGCCCAACGGTGTCCCCTCGACCTTGACCAGCAGATTGATCGGTACGCTGTGAGGATGCTCCTCAAGATTGGCCAGCTCTACCAGCATCGCCGCCCGGTCACGCCGGGTTTCCCCCATGCCAAGGATCCCACCACTGCAGACATGGATTCCTGCATTTTGTACCCGGTTAATAGTTTCAATACGATCCCCGAAGCTGCGGGTGGTCACGACCTTGTCGTAATACTCGGGCGAGGTATCGATGTTGTGGTTGTAATAGTCGAGTCCGGCGGCCTTCAGCTGGGCGACCTGATCATCATCGAGCATGCCGAGGGTCACACACGATTCCATTCCTAGGGCCTTCACCCCCTCAATCATCGACACAACCACTTCCATATCCTTCTGCTTCGGCTTGCGCCAGGCTGCCCCCATACAAAAACGGGTCGCACCACCCTCTTGGGCCAGCTTTGCCGCATGTAATACCTCTTCCACCGCCAGCAACGCTTCACGCTCCAGCTCAGTGTCGAAGTGGGCACTTTGCGAGCAATAACCACAGTTTTCGGCACAGCCGCCGGTTTTAATATTTAATAGGGTGCTCACCTGAACCGTGTTCGGATCGAAATGTTGGCGATGAATCGTCTGTGCCTGATAGAGCAGATCGGCAAATGGCTGACTCATGAGTGCCTCGACCTCATCGACGCCCCAGTCATGGCGAAGTGCAGTGGTTACATTGATGGATTCTGCGGATGCTGACATCGGAAATACCTTAATTAACGGATCAGTGTGATGGATAGAGCGGTGATCTGGCCCGATTATACATGGAGCTGATAGACTGCGGGGAGTATTTATCGATATGGATGTCGCATTATGCATGGCCCGATAAAGCCTCGATGGTCATTAACCCGCCTTCTGGAGGACCTCTTCCCACAGCGTTGTGTGGTTTGCGGATCAAAAGCCGACTCGGCTGTGGCCATCTGTATCAGTTGTCGTAAAGAGTTACCGCTGGTATCCCGTCCCTGCCGACAATGTGGTCTTCCTCTTCCTGGCAACAATCAGTACTGCGGCCACTGTCTTGTTCATCCGCCACCCTTTTCGCAAATAATCGCCCCATTCAGGTATCAGGAGCCATTGAGCGAATTGATTACCGGGCTTAAATTTCATGGCGAGCTGCAGCATGCCAAACTATTGGCCTCGTTATTGGCCGAAAAGATCTGTATGACCCAGGCACCATGGCCGGAGTTGATTATTCCGGTACCCTTGCACCCAAAACGCCAACGCGAACGGGGTTACAACCAGGCTCTGGAGATCGCCCGCCCCATAGGCACAGCACTGGATATTGAGGTCGCTCCGCATATCGTGACCCGCCACAAGGAGACGCAAATGCAAAGCCGGCTACGTCTACAAGAGCGCCATAAAAACCTTCGCAACGCCTTTACCCTGCAACGTCATCAGCTACCGCAGCACATCGCCTTACTGGACGATGTGGTCACCACCAGCGCCACCGTTACCGAGCTGGCATCGACATTAAAACGCGCAGGCGTCCGACAGGTGGATGTTTGGGCCGTCGCCCGTGCAGTACTCGATTGACCGTTCAGGCCACTAATTCAGGGTCTGCTCTACAGCGGTAATCGCCAGCGTTTTATAGCCGGAGGCCTGATACATCGCATAGAAATCCTTGGCCTCGTCTCCACCATCAACCAGCAGATCGTCAATAAAGCCATAGGCAATCGGCTGGTATAGCAGCTCGGCAGCGATTGTCAGTGGCAGTGTGGCAGTCAGCGGGATCTCGAAACGGACCTGATCGCCACCACCGTTGAAGTTGCTATCATTCACAGCGGCACCAACCACCTGAATATCGGCTGCCGCTGTAGCCTTGTCGAATCCCCGTGGTAGCAGTCGATTATCCTTCAGATAGCGGGATGCACGTAACAGGGTATAGGTCAGCGCATTCTGGGTATTGCCCATCACTCCCTCGTAAACTTGCACCTGGTCCCCTGAGGTAATCACATCGTGGTGTGGCTGATAGCCATTGGCCAGGGTGACATCATCCACACCTTTTATCCGTCCCTCACTGTCAATCGCACCGGACTCAAACACGACCTGACCCGTATTGTCGGTCACCTTCACATGAAGGACAACCCGACGGGATGGATAGCTGGTTGGCAGCTTGTGACCGGTTAACGAGGTAACATCCAGCGTAAATGCCAATTGCCCGCCACTGTAACCGCTGTCGGCAACTGCCAGGGTTGCCGCTGAGGCATGCATTGCCTCGGTTCTGGCGATGGTTTCTTCAAAACCTGTCGCAACCACGCCGAGTTGCTCCCGGTTGCTATTGAGAATATCGAGCATGAGCGCATTGGCACCGATAAAGTCGTGCTGGGCAAAGTTATCGCGCCTGGTACTCAGCCACATTGGCCGATTACTGATCACAACCCCCTGATTACGACTCATGTGGCAATCCTGACAGCTCTTTTCAACAGCAAACGCACTGAATTCCCACTCGCTGTAAGGCATCTGTTCCGGAAACTCTTCTGCCGCACTATTGGAGACGACGACTCCGGTCTCGTCCACAAACGGTGTCTTCAGGTTATGGCAACTGGCACATAACGCCGAATCGCTGATATGGGCACCATATTCAGGTGTATAGGCGACATCATTAATCATCGGCCCTGTCGCTACACCACTATATGGACCGTAGATCTTACGCTGGCTAATGACCCCAAAGTCCTCGACAGTGTAGTGACCGGAAAATCCCTCAGCCGTACCAAACTCTGCGGTTGGCGCAATTTGATGACATAGGGTACAGCTGACCCCATCCATCGCCTCATTGTGGTGGCTATTGGCCGTATCAAGGAATCCACCATCAAACGCAGCAACAGTATCTCCGGCGGCCTTCGCCTCAACATTCGCCATTGGTGCATGACAGCGTGTGCATTTGTCATTAATCACATACGCCAGATGGGGATTACGGTTAAGCTCGGTACGCAGCTTTGCTTTCCAGAACGGATCCCGGGAGGAGTTGGCCATCATCGTCGCTGACCAGCGCTTGGCAATCGACACATCAACACCCAGATCATCGTAGATACCGTCATGACACGTTGCACAGTTGGACGAACCGGAGAAGTGGGTCGACTTGAAGGTCGCATTACCGGTCGCCGCCGGTAACAGTTTAAAAGCGCCCGTTTCAGAGGCGCCATTGTCTGACGGCTGACAGCCTGTCAGAAATAGCAACATTCCCAGAAATACCCAACCACCGATTGTCCTGCCTGAGTTCATCATGTGTTTCAATTCCGCTTACCGGTACCAAATATGTTTTCGTTATGGAAGGATGCTATCGAGCACGGAGGCCAGCTTGCTACCGTCCTTGTAATCCTCGTTCATCTGAATCGTGCCGCTGCTATCAATCACGATGGTTGAGCCCATAGTCGCATCAAACTGATTGGTTAATGACAGATCAACATCGGCCAAAACAGTAAACACACCGCTATAGCCATTAGCCACCTCCTGTGCTCGTGTCGTCACTACCGAGCCGGAGACATAGTCGACAAGGATATAATGTACATTTCCCCGCGACTGGAACTGGGGGATCAACGAATAGATCAGATGATCGGTGTGCGACAGGCAGATAGGACACCACATCGTAAAATAGATGACGATCACATCATCGGCGGCCACACCACCACTTAAATGATCGGACAACACGAAACTGCCACCCAACGAATCAAGCGCTGTAAAATCTGCCGCAGTCTGATCAGGATTGTTACCTGTCGTTCCAGCGGTGACTGTTGAGCGCTTGTCATCCGAGCTTGGCAGCAAGTCATCCTGAATCTGACAACCTGCAAGCAGCACTGCCACAAATAACAATACAAGCCGTTTCGACATCCTAGCGAACATAGTTAACTCCTATCGACAGAATATCGGTGGTCGGGAAGTTTTCCCCCCAGCCATCACGTTGCATTGAATGGTTCCAGGTAGCCTTGAAGATCCAGCTTTTAGGTGCGTTGGCCCAGGCAACTGTAAAGGAGACCGAGCGCTTGCGCAGACCCGAGGTGGGATCGATATTGCCATCAATGCTGGCATGCTTTTCACTCATATCGGAATAGGCAAGGGTACCGGTCCAGGCATTGAACTCCTCGGTCTGCCAGGTACGCCCAAACGAGACCGAATAGGTATTTCTGTCGCCCAGTTGCTTGTCATAGGGCTCAACATAACGTCCGTATTCACGATTAACCGGGCGCTCAAGATAGTGACCATAGGTATAGGAGACCAGGGCATTCCACGGGAAGATTGTCTTCTCGACCTGTACCGTACCATCCAGGCGATAGAAGCCTCGACCGGTAATATCAAAGCTGTTGCCAACGTCATCGTAGGGCGAGATACCGGTAGGTGCTGTCAAACTCATTCCAAAGTAAACCGCCGGGATCAGATCCTCAATTGAGGTAACCTGATAGACACAGGTGACGTTATCGAAATTCTCATACAGCAGTGAGAATGTCATATCACCAATACCGGAGGTATCACTACTGATGCCTTCGTAGTGATTGCTGTTAAATACTAGCGGCAGATTCGCCGAGACCTGCCAGCGATCACCGGTGCGCAGCGCATAACCGAGGTTCAGGCGATACTGGTTAAGGTCATAACCGGAGGGATCGGCAACCCAGGTGCCATCATCACGCCAAACACCGTTGTACTGCTCAACATCGAGTGTAGCGGCGAAGAGCTCATCGCCAAGCTTCGGCATAATCAGCGCCGAGGCGGAGCCACCACCGCAGCAGGAGGCGGCGTTGACAATTGGACTGGCCAATAACGCGATACCCCCTAGAAGCGGGGGTATCCATTTACTACTATTCAAGCCCATCAGACTAAGGCGCAGTGAATGTCAGCGACAGGTTTTCTGCTGCTGCAGTTTGCATCACATTGCCATCAACAGTCAGTCTTACCATTACGGTATTGGCAGTACCACTGGTCAGGCCTGCAAGTGCAGTCGTGCTGAAATAGCCGTTGCCATCTTCAGTCATCGCAGTCCAGGTAGTGCCACTATCGACGGATACCTCAACCGTAACGGTCGCCTTTACATTCGCAGCCATTGCAGTGCCAAGATCCACACCGGAGTAGACGGCAGGGAATGACATCATGGTCACTTTGGTGCTAATGAACAGTGTCAGGTCGTGACCACCTGCCGTATTAGCTGTAACACTGTTTAACCATGCCCAGTAAGGACGTGGGGATGTTGCACCTTCCATGTTCATTGTGGTGTCGTTGCTATTTGAGCCCTTGCTGAAGTAGACACTGCCATCCATTGCCATTTTGACTTCAGGATGGAAAAGAGCAGAAGTATCGGTACCACCATCAGTAACCACCACTTCAAAATCCCAGACACCAGAGGGAGCACCACCCATACTTGAAGCCATCACATAATAGGCATCAAACAGGTAGATACCGTTCGCGGGATCAGAGTTAGCTGCATCGTAGTTCACACTGTGAGGAGCGGTATGGGAGTGTCCACTCAGCATATGCATCAGTACCGATGATTTTACAGCAGTCGTTGTACCACCAGCCGTCACATCCACCGCAGCACCATTCGCATTATCGGTCAGGGTCACTTTATGAACATTATGTGCTACAGAAGGCATCATTGGCAGTGGTGAGTTACTGCCCATTGTCAGTTCAACCTTCACCTCCTGACCACTGGCAAGGGTAATGACCCGCGTAGCAGGCAGTGCTTCGGTGACACCTGCGGTTGGTAAGTCAGGTAAATCCAGATTAGTAAATCCCGCGCCATTTTTTGCACCACCAATATAACTACCCATCGCAGTCATGTAACGGGCAGTCAGACCATTTTCGCCATTGAGCTGTTGCAGATCGACACTACCAATAGTCTGGGCAACACCATTTGCTGCACCGTCCAGGGTACCGTCTCCCAAATCAGCAGCAAGTGCTGCCGGCATCTGTGCCAGCTCATCACCTGCCAGCCCAAGGTCATTCCCCCACTGGCTGTAGACACCCACCATATTGGATGCCTGACGTTGAGCCTGGGTCGCATCTGCTGGTGCGGCTACAGTTGGGTCGAACGCAGTTGCCTTTGGATCCGGTGTATAACCGAATGCGCTCTGGAATGCCGTTTCTGCCTGGGCAAGCGTTTTGCCATTCACGACCATCTCACGGATGATTGAGGTTTCCGGTGTAACACCAACGGTTGCAGCTGTTTCCCCGGCGGCATAGGTGCTGGCAGCCAGACGTAATGCAAGCGGGTTGGACGCACTCAAGGTAACCGTGCTGCCTGAAACCTCATCGGTATAGGTTCCGGTAACGACAAAATCGAGTTCTTCTGCCAGGTATTTCTCTGCCACTTGCAATGAGAACGCACCATCGGTCACATCGCCGGAGACAATATCAACGCCAGCGGTTGTTCTAACCTGTACCTGACCGGTAACAGGACCAGCAACGGCAGAGCCATTTAAGGTCACAAATGACTCAGTACTTGAGGTACTGTCTTCTGTAAGGTTACAACCGCCTAACAACATCGCACCTGCGATGGCGGCAGAAAGTGCCGAAAGCTTTACTACGTGCATTAAATCATCTCCAGTTGATTGAGCATAAATTTAGCTACCTGTCAGCAATCCTTATGCCAATAAATTACTGGAAACGAATCAATGAGTTAAAAATACACCTTAATATAATAGGGATTAATTGTGGGTGATATCACCCACATCGTGGGTGATATGCCCTGTTAGCTTCGTACCTGTAGCTTGCCATACAGCGCCATTAATCCAGAGGCAATAATGAGCAGTGCACCAACCACAAACGCCACGGATAACACCTCCCCCCAGAACAGATAGCCAAATAGCGAGGCAAAGATCACTGAGAAGTAGGTAAATGGACTGACACGCGCCGACGGCGCTATCCCGTATCCGCGGGTTAACAATAGTTGTCCCACGGTACCGAAAAAACCGACGGCAACGATCAATATCCAGTCATTCATGGACGGTGTGTGCCAGCTCCACCATAACGGCAGTGACGACACCAGAAGCCCAAATAGCGCAAAGTAGAAGACAATGCGTACCACAGGCTCACTGTGACTAAGGCGTCTGACCGAAACCTTGGCCACTGCAGCCAGCAGTCCACCGAGCACACCAATCAATGCCGTTAGCTCCAGCTCCGTTCCCGGCCGAAGAATGACAGTCACACCAGCCATGCCAACGGGAATGGCAACCACGGCCAGCATCGGGATCTTCTCCTTCAACCAGAGCAGTGCGACGAGAGGAATAAAAATCGGAGCCGTCAGCTTTAACACCATGCCCTCGGCAAGTGGCAGATGCGCCAACACATAGAAAAAGCAGTACATCGCTCCGATACCAGCACTTGCCCGTAAAAGATGGAGATGGATTACCCGGGTCGCAAGGCTCGCGCCCGCTTTTAGCGAAAACAGTGGTAGTAATAGTGCAATGCCTACCAAATTTCTGAAAAAGACGATCATTTCTGTTGGAATGGTGGCAGAAAGTGCCTTCACACTCGCCCCCATTGCAGCAAACATCAACTCTGACAGGCAAATAAACAGTGCGCCCAGTATCAAGTGGTGTTGACTGCCCATCATTTTAAATTTGTGTATGCGTTCATATTATCTAAGATAGGCTCACGATTTGTGATTGATTTCTCACAGGTAAACTCAACTATTCAGCTTCAATTTATTCAAACACATATACTGGATACAGTCTCTTCAGCATAACAGGGTGATATGGATCCACAGGTCCCATTTACATCATTTGATTATGCTGCACCAATGACGACCCGAATGTAATGATACCCAGCGGAGACAGAAAAGATGAAAGGATTAAAAACCGGCTTATTGGCACTGTTGACGACAACAGCAATTATTTCCGGATGTAACAGCAGCAGTAGCTCGAATACGAATCCAGCTGTAGCTGTCCAGCTTAGCGGAACCGTCGCTGCCGGGGCTCCTTTGATTGGCAGTGTCACCGCAATGGGAGCCAATGGCAATGTTACCGCCACCCCGGCAACCATCGGTGTCGGTGGCGCCTATACCCTGGATGTGACCAACCTGACAGCTCCCTACCTGCTTCATGCGACCGGCACCGCTGTCGGTGTAACCTATGACCTTTACACCATTGCCACTGCCGCCGATGTCACCGCTGGCAATGTCAATGTTACACCGTTGACCGATCTGATTCTGGCCAATGCTGCTGGAACAAATAGCGCGACCTTCTATGCCAATCCGACCACCATCACCCAAATTGACGATGCAACACTGACTACCGCCAAGTCGACCCTGCAAACCCGATTAATGCCGATACTGACAGCGGCCAACGTCAATC
>RRYU01003496.1_pt1 | contig 18579 bp, 10 predicted proteins | sample 2162651 | NCBI WGS metagenome assembly RRYU01 (sample SAMN10267283, study PRJNA491782) | microbial mat metagenome | isolation source: biomat in the production well | place: Japan: Minami-Kanto gas field, natural gas well KTG3 | collected 2017-06 | reverse complement strand
GGGGGGGGGCTCCTGGCTCGGACTGCACCGGAGCATCATCCGGCGCTCGGACGCCCAGGACGACCACCTCACCAGGCAGTACCCATTCATCCACGCCGGGCATGCTGCTCACCACCGTATTCGGAACCACCTGGTCAAACAGATCAGAAATATGATCGTGGCCCTGGATATCCACCACGCCCACGGTGATGCCCTGCTCGGACAGCACGCGATAGGCATCCTCCAGGGTCATCCCCACCAGATCCGGCATGCGCACGGCGTCTGGCTGTGGCGGCATCTCAGCGACCGCCGTGTCTGTCTCTGCTGGCGCGGGTGTCTCCATGTGTGTCGGGGGATCGGTGGCAGGGGCGTCTGGTGTGGGTAACTCCGTTCCGGTTCCGGCAGCAACGACGGCCTGGGGCGGCGGCAGCGGTGGCTACTGGTTAGGCGGAATGCCCTGCCAGGCGGCCACCCGCCGCATCACGCCCGCGATAGAGCGGGGCACATCATTTTCAAAGGCTGGCGCATAGATCGGCACGATCTGCTCGACCATGACCGTACCACGGGCGTTGATATACTCCTCGGCAATCAGGCGATACCAATCGGCAATGCCCTCCTCCCAGGTCGCATAGTCGCGCCAGCGGCCATAGCAGCGCGGATAGCCTGCACAGACAATGTTGCCAATGTTGTGCGTCGTGCTGCCGTCCGGTTTACGACCTGACCAGTGGGGATCCGTGGCAGCGGTGCTTTCCGTGATAAAAAACGATAGGGCGTAGGCCGTGTCGATCCCGTACTGGCGGCTGAGTTGCTCCCAGACCGGGCCGGTGCCCAGCGCCGGGGAGTCGTATTGTGCCCATCCGTGCCCGCGGCGTAGGGAGGAATCTCCATTGATCTTCGTTGGAGATTCCTCGCACCGCCCGCCGGGGCGTGGGGTATGATCGGGCGTGGGGTGGGCGGTGCTCGGAATGACATGGGAGGGCCATGGAATAGCATGGAAAACCCGACCTCCATGAACTCCATGCCCAACCATGCTAACCCATGTCATTCCGACCGCTGTCGCCGCCCCGCTGCCTGTGGACGCCAACCCGCCGCCGCGACGGCGGGAGGAATCTCCCGTGTTGATTCAGCGCTGATCAACGGAGAACCCCCTTCATCCCTCCTCCTTCATCTTCTGGCGCACCTGTTCCAACCGCGTCGCGTCGTCTTCCGCATAATCACCCCCGTAGCCGCTGCACTTCCACCTCTCGCTCGCGCAGGCGGCAGCCTATACAAACGCCTCGTCGGCAAATTGGAGTGTCCAGAGCCGCCGGTAGAGACCGTCCTGCGCCAGCAGATCATGATGGCGGCCACGCTCGACGATCTGGCCATGCTGGAGTACCAGGATACAGTCGGCCCGCTGAATGGTCGAGAGCCGGTGGGCAATCACAAAGGTTGTACGCCCAACCATCAGGCGCTCCAGGGCTTCCTGCACCAGCCGCTCAGACTCGTTGTCTAGCGCCGAGGTGGCTTCGTCGAGTATGAGAATGCGCGGATCTTTTAGCAACACACGCGCAATCGCGATGCGCTGCCGTTGACCGGTAGAAAGCCGAATGCCCTTCTCGCCAACGATAGTTTGATAGCCATCGGGCAACGCGGCGATAAAATCGTGGGCATTGGCGGCGCGGGCCGCGGCGATGATCGCCGGATCATTGGCATCAAGCCGGCCATACACGATATTCTCGTGAATTGTACCGCCAAACAGGAAGGTTTCTTGCGGTACAATACCTATATGCGAACGCAGTACAGCCAGGTCGAAGCAGCGTGCATCATAGCCATCGAACAATATCTGCCCGGCGGTTGGATCATAGAAGCGTGGAATAAGGTTGATCAAGGTCGTCTTGCCCGCGCCGCTGGGGCCAACCAGGGCAATCGTCTGGCCTGGTGCAACATCCAGGTCGATCCCGTTGAGAATCGCGGGGGTTGCCCTGGTGCGCTCAACCCCGTTTGCAGGCCGGGTCTGGGCTGGCGGGGCAACTGGTATAGCAAAGGGATCATAGCTAAATTGCACACCCACAAAACGCACGCTGCCAACCAGCGGTGCTGTCACTGGGCTGGCCGAGGTTGCGCGTACCTCGGCTGGGGTATCCAGCAGTTCAGACAGACGCTGACCAGCGCCCATCGCCTCGCGCAGTTCGCCATACAACCTGGCAAAATCACCCATTGGCGCAGCTACCATCATCATATAGAACAGAAACGCCACCAGCTGGCCGGGTGTCAACGCGTCCTGCATGACTTGTTGCCCACCGTACCACAACAGCACAATCACGGCACTGAAACCAACCAGGCTGACAGTTGGGCCAAACACCGACCGCACCCGCGCCCGCTGCATAGCCGTGTTATATGTTTGCTGCACCTGGTGGGCAAAGCGGGCCTGCTCGAAGTCTTCACGCACAAACGACTTGACGATCCGAATGCCCGACAGCAATTCTTCCAGCGTCACCGTCGCATCGGCCAGCCGATCCTGCACTGCCACCGAGATACGCTGCAGCCGGCGGCCAAACAGCGACGCGATCAGCACCAGCGGTGGAATGAGCAGCAGAATCAGCAGCGTCAGCCGCCAGTTCATAATCACCATCAGGGCAATGCCACCAACCAGCATGACACTCTGACGCAACAGGGTGACAGGAATGCCGGTAATGGCCTCTTGCACCACGGTTATATCACTACTAAAGCGTGAGACCAGTTCGCCGGTGCGGTGGGCGGCAAAAAAGGGCAACGGCAACTGCTGGATATGCGCATAGAGCTGTAGCCGCAAATCGGCAATCAACTGCTGCCCGACACGGGCCAGCAGATATTGCTGGCCGACTGATAATATACTCTGTAGCAGAAAAATACCCAGCAGGCCCAGCGAAACCCGGTTCAGTTGCGCCAGGCTGCCAGTGAGCAAAATCGAATCGACCAGCCAGCGAATAACTAACGGCAACGCCAGACTAAGCAGGCTGGCAATGGTTAACAGCAGCATCGCCACGCCAAGCGATCGCCAATGACGCAGCGCTGGCTGGATGATGCGCCACTGGTCGAAGCGTATGGCGATCTTCGAACGCCAATATTTCATAGGTAGGTATGGTCTTTCTTAATGCGTACTATAGTATTGTAGCAGCATATCTCTTGCAGTGTGATACAATTCTAAGCAGGGGCGGTAGCATATTTGCACGAATATCGGCTACAGAGAGGTATATACTCTAATGGCACAAGATCTTGAACAGCATCAAGCCCGGCTTACTCTGCTGTGGGAGCAACTGGTGCATACGCTGGGAGTACACAGCGTCAATGTCCTGCTCGACCGGGCGATCTGGCATGTTGCTCAGCAATACCCTGCTCTAAAAGACATTCAACATAATGACCAGGGCCTGTCGTTTGCCGGGTTAGAGGGTCAGCAGATAGACTGTGCTGACGATGCCTTTAACGCGCTCTATGATCACATGATGCTGGTTCTGGCACGTTTGCTGGGGCAGGATATGGCGAGACGATTGCTTGATGACCTTCTAGCGGAAAGGGACGCTGATGAGTCAGATACCGTCCGATGAGAGGCGTACTCTAGTACCAGAAGCTCTCGAGCGGATTATCACGGGTATACCGCAGTTAGACACCATTCTGCATGGTGGCATTCCGTACTACTCGGTGGTTTTCATCGCCGGGTTGCCTGGCACGGGCAAATCTATTCTTAGCCAGCAGATTGCTTTTGCCAACGCTCGCCGGGGCGGTACCTGCCTGTATCTTAGCACCATCGCCGAACCGACGATCAAGTTGTTGCGTTACCTCCAGCAGTTCTCTTTTTTTGATATGGCCCTGTTTGGCCAGCGGGTGATCTATAGCGAACTGAGCAGCACCATGCAGAAGGTCGCCATGCAGAAGGATGGCACAAATGGCTTGCTCCAGCAACTTGATCATCTGGTGCGTACCCATCGCCCCAATATCGTGGTGATCGACAGTTTTAAGGGGCTACGTGATCTGATCCCCGATCCATTTGCCTTCCGGCAGTTTACCCTGGATCTTGCCATCCATCTGTCTAGCTGGGAAATTACCTCGCTGCTGGTTGGTGAATATACCGAGACAGATCTGCAGCAGGATGCCGAGTTTGCGATTGCCGATGGCATTATCTATCTATACGGAACCGAAGAGGCTGCGCACCAGAATCGCTTCCTGCGGGTCATGAAGATGCGTGGTAGTAAAACGTTCGGCGGCGAACATTTTTTTGACATTAACCATACCGGTATCAATGTGTACCCACGCATGTCCCCCGATATCGTCGGTGAGTATATGCTATCGAGTGACCGGGCCGGATCAGTGGTTGAAGGACTGAACGCCATGCTCGGCGGCGGCCTCTTTACTGGCAGCACCAATCTGATCGCCGGGGCCAGTGGTACGGGTAAGAGCCTTATGGCCCTCAGCTTTCTGGTGGAAGCTTCGCGTCAGGGCAAGCCTGCCCTGCTGGTGAGCTTTGAAGAGAGTGCCAACCAGATTATTCGCAATGCCAGGTTCTTCGAGTGGGATCTGGAGGGGCTGATCCGGCAGGGGTTAGTCGATATTTTCCATGTCTCCCCCTCGGAACTGAACATCGACCGGCACGCATTCGACATTCTGTCTCGTGCCGAACAGATCGGGGCGCAGATGATGGTACTTGATAGCATCACGGCGCTTGAACTGTCGGTTCCCAACTGGTCTAAATACCAGAGCTATTTGTGGGCGATCACCGACTATTGCAAACGCCACGGCATTACCAGCCTGCTCACAACTGAAACGACCGATGCAGACAATCCGCTGCAAATTAGTCGTCGGCAGGTATCCTTTATTACGGATGCAGTCATTCTGCTGCGTTATCTGGAGACTGTCGGTGAGATCAAGCGCACGGTAGCGGTACTGAAGATGCGTGGCAGTAACCATGATAAAACGGTGCGTACACTTCTGTTTGCACCACCGCGGATCATGATCGGGGAGCGTGTTGACCAGATGTAGCCGCTGACCATGGACAGGTGACAATGGAAGAAGATTCAATTCAGATCGAACGTGCGGGCCTTAAGCAGGTGCAACTGGCAGCCGTGCGCGAGATCCTGCGTGCTACAACTGCCGCTCTGCCGCTGCAAGATATTTTGCCGCTGATTGCCAATGTTACGATCATTGCCTTTGATGCCCTGACAGCCTGGCTGATGCTGCAGGAGGACGAGTCTTTGCACACGGTGATTGTGCGGGGCAAGGGGGTTGCGCAACTGGCGAATACAACCACTGATCTGACAGGTGGTGTGATTGGTGTTGCTGCAAACAGCAACCAGCCCACAATTTTGTCATCTCAGAGCATCGATCCAGCCGACCCGGTGCTTGGTTTCCTGGCCGCTCAAGCCGAACCGGTGGTGCTCTTGCCAGTCCAGGCGGCTGGCCAGGTACGCGGGTTGCTTGGCGCGGTTGTAACGATCGAGGCCACCAAGGATATTAGCTTTCTAGTAACCCTGGCCGAGCAGGCAGCCATCGCGATCGAGGATGCCCGTCTGCGTAGCGAAGCGCGTACCTGGCGTCAACGGCTGGATGCCGTGGTTGAGCAGATGAATGATCCGGTGATGGTGTATGACCAGCAAGGAACACTGCTGCTGTTAAACGCTACGGCTGAACAATGGCTGACAGGTCGAGGGGTGCAGGTTGGCGATACACTGGCTGATGTCGTGCAGAAAACCGGCCTGTGCCATGCTGATGACACGCTGTTGGAATGGGACGAAATGGCCGGAGTACGGGCACTCTCGGGAGAGATTGTAGACAATCTGGAGTTGAAGATCACGTTGCTGCCTGACCAATCAACCCGCTATATTCTTGCCAATGCTGTGCCTTTGCGTACCAATGGCACGATCGACGGCACGGTGGTGGTCTGGCACGATATTACGGCGCGTAAACAGATGGAGAATGCCCTGCGTACGAGTGAGGCGCGCTATCGCCGCCTGGTACAGACGGCCGCTGAAGGCATCTGGATCATCGACCAGGAGAATCGCATCACGTATGTCAACCAGCAAATGGCCGAGATGCTGGGCTATGACGAGGTAGAACTACAGGGCTGGCTGTTTTCGGACTTTATCTATCCTGAAGATCTCGATGGGGTGGGCATCCATGTGGCAGAATGGCAGCAAAAGACTACCAGGCAGTCTGAGTGCCGCTTGCGCCGCCGAGATAACAGCCTGATCTGGACGCAAAGTTCAACCAGTGTCATTGTTGATGACGACGGCCAGTTTATTGGCATGCTGAGCATGTTTGCCAATATCACCAGTCGCAAAGAAGCCGAGCAAGAGCGTATCCAGTTGCTTGACCGTGAACAGGCCGCAATCGAACGCCTGTCGCGGTTACAGGCTGTTACGGCGGCCCTGGCCAGGGCGCTAACCCCGCAACAGGTTGTGGCTGCCATTATTGAAAAAGGTATAAGTTTATTCGGGGCACAGGCAGGTGTTATTGCCTGGTTGAAAGAAGATACATATACACTTGAAATTGTTAGCTCTTTTGGATATACACAGGATATCATAGATACCTGGCGGCAGTTTCCGGTTGATACCCAGATACCGACTGCCGAGGTTGTACGTACCCAGCAGGCGATCTGGTTAGAGTCCGGGGCAAATTTCGTACGCCGGTATCCGGCGCTGGCATCAATCAACGTACGCATGCCCATTGGTGCTTTTGTGGCACTGCCGCTATTGCGCAACGATGTCAGCATCGGTTCGCTGGGGGTTCACTTTGCTGCACCGCGCACCTTTGATGCTCAGGATCGGGCATTCCTCACCAGCCTGGCAGATCTGTGTGCCCAGGCGCTAGAACGGGCCTGGCTGTATACCGCCGAACAGCAGGCACGGGCCGCAGCGCAAGATGCATTGCGTATACGTGATGCGTTTCTGTCGATTGCCTCACATGAACTCAAAACCCCACTGACTGTTGTGCTGGGCCAGGCACAACTGCTGCAGAACCGGGCTATGCGCGAGGGAATGCTGAATGATCGTGACCAGCGGGCATTGACTGCCATTATCGAGCAGGCATCCCAGTTAAATAAACTGATCACAGCTATGCTGGATGTATCGCAGATTGAACGTAAACAACTTGCGATCATGCGAACCTCGCTCGATATCGCGGCGTTGGCCCGGCATCTGGTTACCAATATGCAGCTAACGCTGGAACATCATACGCTGGTCTACCATATTCCCGATACCCCGATTATGGTCGAAGGAGATGCCATGCGGTTAGAACAGGTTATCAATAACCTGCTTAGCAATGCGATCAAGTATAGCCCGTATGGAGGATCAATCACAGTGGATATGGTGCAGCGTGATACAACAGTATGCATTGCCATCCGTGACCAGGGCATCGGCATTCCGGCAGATGATCTGCCAGAACTGTTTCAGCGCTTCTATCGCGCCGATAATGCGATCGAATTCTGCATCCGTGGCACAGGCATTGGCCTGTATGTGGTCAAAGAACTGGTTACGCTGCATGGTGGTAGCATCAGTGTGGAAAGTACCGAGGGCCAGGGCAGTACGTTTACGGTATGCCTGCCCTGTAACGGATCTGCGCCGCAGTAATGTGTATGGTTCGTGTGACTCCAGTCCAGAATATATTGTTTTTATATTCTAAACCTGCTATAATTCACTCCCCCATCCTGGTTCGGTAGATAGAAACAATTGTTGGGCACGCACGGTCGTTTAAGCCTGTATCAGGTTTATTTGGGCTAGCCGTTTTCTCCCTTAGACATAGTGTCATGATGACCACTTTTACTTTACACTGTACAGACGAATTGGTCGCTTGAATCACCCTACCCCCTAGCCCCCGCGCAAGGGCGGGGGTATACGCACGGGCCTCCCATTTCCCCCCCTCTCTCTGAGGGCTATACATTACCCACAAATGGGGGGCGCGGGGGGCTGTGCCCATATGCATCACGTTACGCCTCCCGGCGGGGGTTTGGGGGCCTCCGGCCCCCAAAGAATATCTTTGTCGTGCGAGATTTTGCCAGCTTTGCTGGCAAAATCTCGCACGACAAAGTGAGTTTTTAGGGCTACCGCCCTAAAGTTGATGCATATGGGGGCTGTGCCCCGCCAAACCCGTGGATGGCAGGAAGTCGCGATTTTTACCGCATCCTGATGCGCTAAGGTTGTGGGTAATGCATAGCTCTGAGGGAGAGGGGGGCAGAGGAAAGAGGGCGTATCGTCCAACCAAACGGTAAAGTAATCACGAACCTTGTCTAACACGTTTTTTAGCCTACCTGACACTCCAGATCATATAATGTGGACACGCAGTACGCATGTATAACCATAAGGAGAAATCCACATGCAACGCGAGAAGTCGATCCAACGCCGCCTTATACCAACGATTATGCTTTTACTGATTATGCTGGCTGGATTGGGCAATGGAGCCGTAACAGCTTCTAGTCGAGAGTCCGGTGTATATCTTACCGCCAATGGGATTTCGATACAGGCTGGCGAACCGCTGCGCATACTCCAATTCAATCAGCCGAATATTAGCTCAGCGGATACGAGCAGGGTATCCCAACAATTTTCTGCTGTGTATATGCGCCAACAACCACAACCTGACACGTATCTGGGCCTGCCGCGCTACACAATGCCAAATTCGAATACGCTGGCTTTGCTTGAGCAATATGGTGCCAGCGGTGGTTTCTATGCCTACCAGGCCACTGAAGCCTTCAGTGAAACGCTGCGTGGCGAGGTTGACACCTTTGCTGCCCAGCGACTGGCTTGTCAGTTCTTGTTCGATCGGGGCTTTATGGATGGTCAAGGCAGGCTGCTAATCGACAGACAGATCCCTCAGGATGTCACCACGCCCGATCATCAGTCGTGTGACTTCAATGATACCCTGTATGCCACAACCCCGATTATTGCTGCGACGCAGAGTGCCCCGGTTGGCCTGACGCAAGTCCAGACTGACACGATTGGTATCGTGGTGCAGGTACCCATATCGTTGACGACAGAGATACTGAACCGGAACGACGGTATTCCGTTGGGTGGGCCTGGCGGCCATCTTTCGCTGCTATTCCGTACTACGAACAGTGACGACCAGGGATTTTCGCTCGACTCATCGGTGCCGGGGTTGGCCGCCGCCGCGCTGCCATTCTATGGTCGTACGTTAAATCGCGAGTTTCAACGGACTGCTCCAGCAGTTGATCCAGCTGTTGTTCAGCAGCAGGTTGAGCAGCAGGTGCGTGCTTCCTATCCCAATGCTGAAGATGTCACCGTACCCAACCCCGCATTGCTTTACTATGTGAGTGATGCGGCAGTGGAACAGCGCATCCTGGAACCGGTGCTGAATTTTGAAGGCATCGAGGTGAAATTACCAGGTGTGCCAGAGCCGCTGGTGCTCAAGAATATCACTGTACCTGCCGTAGAAGCGGGTGAAAATGGTTTTGGGCCGAGTGTTGCTATCACTTCGCCCGCAAACGGTAGCATCTTTGCACCAGATAGGGATATCACCCTGACTGGCAGCATTATTAATGGCACAGCGCCCTATTCCTATACCTGGTCGCTTGATGATGGTACTCAGCTTGATACCGGGCAGACCGTGGGGACTTCGGTGTCTCTCACTACAAACCAGCTACCAGTTGTTTCGCGGGACGGTGGGCTGATTCCAACAGTCGTTCACCTGAGTGTACAGGACAGTGATGGGGCTGTGCGTGAAGCCATGGTATCGTTGCAGGTAGCCCCACCGGTTTTCTTGCCGTTGATCATCAGGGGTACGCCCCAACGCAACAGCATGGTTAGCCAGACGCGTGCCCAGCCGGATGCCCCGATTAGCCTGGCTGCTACCAACTACAGCTTTGGCGTCGAAGCCGGGGCAGATTATCCCCCTTATGGCCCGGGTGGGTCGGATCTGCCCGGTGTGCCACCTGATGCTGGTGGCTTTCGTTCGAGCATGCAGAGCTTCGGTTGGACGAAGACTTTCTACTGGTCGAATGCGCTGGCCTGGGAGAAAGACTGGCGTGATATCTCGCTAGGCGGTGGCGATAGCGTCTATGGTGTTGACCGCACCGACTTTGCCTACTGGGCCGGGCATGGCAGCAATGGTGGGATCTCATTACCATCCAGTGTCGATAGTAGCTGGTTCCCAGCCGAAAGTGCGCGGTTCCAGCGGGCCCGCTGGGTAGCTTTTTCGTCATGTCTGACGCTACGTGCTCAGGGGTCGTCGCCTACGCCGATCACACGCTGGTTTAACTCGTTCCGTGGATCGCATATGCTAATGGGCTTCAATGGACTGATGGCCGATGTAGCCTTCGGGCCACGCCTGGTGGATAATATGCGCCCGGTAACATTCTTTGGCATTACGCTCTACCAGCGAACCATTCGTGAGGCATGGGTATTGACGGCTTTCCAGATGAATGCTGGTAAGCCTGCCTATATTTATGCCGTTGGTACCAATGGCGTCAACCCTGTTAATAACAAACTACCAAAACCAAATGATGCGCTGCTGCCACGGCCATTCCCGGTGGCATCGTATCACTGGGTGTGGTGGAATGATTGATCGCTTCTTGTTGGAGACGATTCTCTGTAGGGGCAGGCCTCCATGCCTGCCCATGGCCTCCTGATGCCGAAAACGCTGTTCGGGGCAACCACGGGGGGGTGTCTCTACCGATCCCGTGAGGAAGAAAAAAGAGTGCGTACGCATAGGTTGCTCCTGGCAGCGGACTCGCCAGAGTCCGCTGCGGATATTTTACGTTCGCCATACGTTGGCACATACAGGATCGGGCGTTAGCGAGTGAGCAGTGGCAAAAAGATTTGCTGCTGTGTTTCTAATAGAACCGTCCAGTTGATCACACCATCGCTATTGTCATCAATGCCCAGGGTCAGCGGGCCAGAGCCATCCCAGCCACCATAATCGATATAATGTGTAGCGCCCGGCGCAATCTCAATAGTAGTAGAAGTGAAACTCCGCTCACCCTCGGTATCCGCCTGGTCGATCTGGAGACGATAGCTGCCACCCCCGGCCTGCGTGTGGCTAAAGACCAGTTGCTGTGCTTCGGCTTGTATGCTGGCCGATACAGATTCGTTTGCGCCAATAGTCGTATTGAGAAACTGGTAGCGCATACTCGTCTTCTCGCCTTCAAATGTTAGTATCAATGTGGGTGAGTCTGCATCAGTCACCCGGTAAGTAACAGATGTTCCATCTGGTGCAATAGTCAGTTCATTCTGCATACCTGGAGTTGAAGTGATATTAGCGATACCAGTAGCATAACCAGGGCCGAATTGAATAATCTCCGCTGGAGGAATCTCAGCCGTAGCTGTCTCTACCTCGGCAACCGCAGGTATGAGCGGTCCATTGATGGTAATTTTGTACTCATCATCAAGCGGCAAGCTGAAAACCCATCCCACTGCACTTTCTAGACCGCCAATGATCGGATGCGCTGCTGCCTCGGGTATCTCGCTCACCATACCCTCCGTGGTGTTACCAACGCGCTGCCCCGTCGCATCAGTTACCAATATTTGAAAATCACCCGTCGACACCACACTGCCACCATGAATAGGCAGCCAGGGCACATCAATAAATGACCCTGTGGCATATTTAGAAATATTGACCACGCCGATTGTCCCGCTACTACCAGATAATCTACCGTAGAACCATTTATTTTGATTTGTATCTATTGTTATAAATACATCTGAATTCCCAGGTTTATTATTATCGTAAATCCAGATATAATGCTCTCCATCATGCCCTGATTCATCTAGTGTTTGAATAGCATAAGGAACCACGTTATGTCCTACAAAAACACCTTGCTTTCCTTCATAACGATAATAGAGTGTTGCCGGGTCGTCTCCTTTCATATGACTAATAAGATGTTCAAGTGCTGTCTTAGGTGATGAAAAGTTATAATATATCTTGGTTCTGATAACACTCTCCATAAATTGTTTAGCAAAAAAGTAAGCAACGTTCCTACGGACAGTCGTGACCAATGGTTTCCCTGCATCGTTCACAACTGTCCGGTCGTCTATAAGCAGATCATGTACAGTGGAATTTACAGAAATCTTATCTATATTTTTATAATATCGCAAGCTGGTAACTGGTATACCTTCGCATGCCCCTGCATACAACAATGTATTTATAGTGAATTTCCAGCCCAGAGCACTATATCTGGGGCGACAATCAGCTTCAAAAACATATGGTCTCCATTGGCAAATAGCCTGATCTCCATACATATGGCGCATATCTTCAATCGTGTAAGATCCCGAGAAGGATTTACTATTCTTAAAACTATAACCATTCGGTTTTGGCCGAAAGCCAGTATCTATTAAAGAGGGGATATTCGACCATTCAAGTTGCGGTTGTCCATCGACAATGCGAATGGCAAAATACCAGTGTCTGCTAGTGGTAAAGGGAGTGCTACTGGCGTCGCATGCGACAAATGCATGCTTTTGGTCGATGGGTAGGTCGTTCGGATGCGGGATCTGGTGTCCATTACATGGCTTTACCTGAGGTGCAGTATCCCAGAGTTTCTTATCATTAATAGGAGTGTTACTGTAGCGAACTTCATATCGCGCACTACTCGACCAGTTCCCGGCAGGCGCTGTCGGTTGGGTCCAGGTTAGTTTGACCTGACCAGCCTGTGGCCCTGGCGATGAACGTAAGTCGCTAATACTACAGATTCGCTGGGTCGTTTGCGTTTGACTGGCAAGACGCAATCCGTCTCCAGCGGCTGCCGATGCTGAGACCCGGATCTCGCATACGTTGTCACAACTGCCATCACCAAGTTGCGTCTTCCACCAGGGGCCATCTAATGTATCCAGAAAACTTAGCAGCGCAGGATCCTGCACATCAGTACTCAGGTTGTTATGCATCAGACTCAATATCTCGAGCTTCGTTAGTTGCGCCAGTTCAACCGGAATAGCGCCACACAACTGGTTTCCCATCAATTCGAGATCTATCAGATTGGAGAGATTGCCGAGCTCAGGGGGAATCGGGCCGCTCAACTCGTTGTGGCTCAATGTGAGGTATTTAAGAAGCGCAAGATTGCCAAGCTCTTTTGGGATAGCGTTGCTGAGATTATTAGACCCAAGATCAAGAGAGGTAAGCTGTGAGAGATTCCCTAACTCGGGCGGGATTGATCCACTCAACGTATTCTCAGCACCGTTGATCCTGAGGATTTCAAGTCTGCTCAGGTCACCTATCTCTGCTGGAATGCTTCCATCCAGGCGGGTATTTAATATGATCTGGGTTACATGCGCCGGAGCGAATTTGCTGCTATCCTGGCTGCACCGCTGCGTCTCACACCTAATGCCGTACCAACTGCAAGGCGAATCATTGCTAGTCCATGGGCTACCACCCAAACTGTGGGGGTACACCCAGGCTGGCCCATTGGTGCTATTGTAAAGAGCCATGAGCGCATCATACTCAGTTTGCGGGATGTTCCCCGAGTGGTCGTAGCACTGTTCTTCAGCCAGGCTGGAACGCATCAGGTAAGGCAGAAATAAGAGGAGTAAAACGACGGCTATAAGCAATGTGAGTTGTACCCTGAATGTGCGCAGATGCCGCCAGAGAGACATATATGTGTTTTGTGCCGGAACCATGTGAAAACTCCTCTCTTCGTTGGTAATCGGTTCAAGACGGTAGTGATGTGTGCCAACATAACAGGTTCAATAAAAACGACAGAAGATACCGGCAAGATGCCGGTGCTACGTTCTATTTTCATGTTCATTCGCCATACACCAGTGCGCAGCACACCGTTGGTATGAAAAAAGGCGTGTAGGGGCGAAACATCTTTCGCCCCTACTATTTTTACGTTCATTCGCCAGTCGCCAGTGCGTATACCGTCGATATGAAAAAAGGTATGTAGGGGCAGTTCGCGCACCGACCCTACCGTTCTATGTTCACATCAGCGCACCACAAGTGGTAGATAGATCATAGCCTGGGTATTTACATTTTCGTTGACATCAACAATCGTGATGGTAAAAGATTGTTCAAACGTAGCACCGCCACCGTCGGTTGTGCGCACGCGGATGGTGTAGCTGTTCTTTGCTTCGTAGTCAAAGACAGCATTGGTGCGCAGTTGATTGCCAGCTATGCTGAAAGCGGCATTGTCGGCGCTGCCTGCGCCCGCCACCAGGCTATAGGTATGGTTGTTGTCACCATCAGGGTCGCTGGTGCTAAAAGTTCCTACCAGCGTACCGATGGACTGGTTTTCAGCTACGTTCTGCCCCACCAGACTGATTGCAGTGGGAGGCTGATTGGCGGCAAACAGTCGCGCCAGGCCCAGGCGGGAGGTATCGGCTACCTGGTCAAAAATCCCCCCGATAATCAGACTGCCATCGCTCTGCACGGCCAGCGCTCGCACCGGGCCATTAATAGCAGCATTGGCTTCCGCCAGATCTGCATCGGGCGTAAGGTAGGCTAGATTAGTTCTAGGCATGCCATTAACCGAGGCAAAATCCCCCCCCAGGATAATCTGGCTCTGGCTATCAACATGCACCACCGCTACCGGGCCGTCTACCTCCGGGGCAAATGCAGGATCAATTGTTCCATCAGCGTTCAGGCGTGCCAGGTTGTTGCGCTCAACTTCCTGCACTTCGCTAAACTCGCCACCCACAACAACCTTGCCGTCGCTCTGGAGATCAATTGCATTGACTGGCCCATTCGCACCAACCGCAAAGTCACTATCAAGTGAACTATCTTCATTGAGTCGTGCCAGATTGTTGCGATCCGTACCGTCAACTTTATCGAATGCGCCACCGATCAGAATTTTCTGATCACTCTGCACGCGAATCGTGTATATCTCTGGCCGCGCTGATCTGCTATCAACGATTCGTGGACGAAAACGGCTGTCAAGGGAGCCATCGGGATTAAGTTGAGCCAGCCCCGGGCGGTCTGTCTCGTTGATTTTGGAAAAAGCCCCGCCAACCAGTATTTTGTCATTGCTCTGTACGACCAGGGCATACACCGGCCCGCTGCCTGATCCAAGTCTCATAGTTCCCTGAAATGTCGTATCCCCACTGCCGTCGCTGTTCAGGCGTTGAATATAGTTCGGGAATATACTGGCAGAATGCTGACTTCCACCCACCAGGATCTTGCCATCAGACTGGATTGCCAGAGCATATACTGTCAGACCTACGTCTGGATCAAATGTACTATCGACTGTTCCATCAGCCTCAAGCCGCGCCAGATTGCTACGGGCAACAGTGCCGACCCGGTCAAAGCTGCCGCCAATCAATACCTTGCCATCGCTCTGAATAGCTAGCGCCCGGATCGAACCCGAGAGCAAGAAATTTGGCTGGAACGCGGTGTCCAGATTTGCATCACTGCGAAAGCGCACCAGACCTGTAACATCATTTCCCTTTGCTCCGGCAAAAGCGCCACCGATCAGCACGCTTTGATCATTCTGGACAACAATTGCATTGATTCTCGCTGCAAACTGGCCTGGGCTGGCTGTCAGCCCGGGAACAAATGAAGAGTCGGAGGTACCATCAGTATGTAAGCGCGTAACAGTGCCAGGAGATGGTACAAGCAGTACTTTGCCATCGGCCTGAACTGCCAGCATACTGGCCGGAACGACCAGGTTGGGGGTGAATGTGCTATCCAATGTGCCATTGGAATTGAGCCGTGCCAGAGCGTCAGGAAACGTATCCGCCAGCCCAGGTACGCCTGATGATGGCGAGGTTGATGAAACCGGGGGCGTAAAAGTCTTAAACATACCAGTAATCACAATCGCACCATTGCTCTGCAGCGCGAGATGATTGACTCTTGCTGGCACACTCGCCGTGAAGCTGCTGTCGAGCGTACCATCGCTGTTGAGCCGGGCTAAGTAAGCCTGATTGCTGCCAGCGATGTTCTTAAAACCACCGCCGATCAGGATCTTGCCGTCACTCTGCACCGCCATGCTGGTGACAGAGCTATCCGGGGCGGGATTGAAAGATGTGTCCAGCGTGCCATCACTATTCAGCCGCGCCAGCCCGCTCCGGACGACCCCATTGACCGTTGTAAAGTTACCACTGACCAGAATTTTGCCATCGCTCTGCAGTGCAATAGTCTGAATCGCACCGTTGAAGGACGGGCTGAAACTATTGTCCAGGCTACCATCCGCATTGAGTTGAGCCAGGTGAGTGCGTGATGTACCATTGACACTGGTGAAGTCGCCGCCAATCACGATTTTGTCATTACTCGCTGCCAGAATCAGGTCAGGCGGCTGATCGACACTGGCGGCAAAACTGGTGTCTAGCGTACCGTCGGCATTGAGGCGTGCCAAATGATCCTGTTTGCTTCCATTCACCAGATTAAACTGGCCGCTCACAACAATCTTTCCGTTGCCAAGCACGGCAAGCTGCTGGACGTTGCCAAGCCGACTTACGCCAGCAGATGCGGCAAAGTCAGGATCAAGTGAAACGTCGGATGCCTGTACTGTTTTGGTTGAGGCCAGATGAAAGGGTATAGTCGCAAGAACCAGCGCAACCAGCCCGATCAGCCACATTGCACGTCTACCGTACCTGCGCATTGCTCGAAATGTCAGCATTGTTTTGCTCCTTAGACATGTTTCAAACCAGCCTGACAGTTTGGGCGATACGTAGTAGGGGCGAATAATTATTCGCCCCTACGCCAAATGTCACGCCGAATTGGCCGGTTCTGAAACATGCCTTAGACATGGTTTCAGAAAGGTACATTCTGATTGACGATTCGTCGTGCCGCCTTATGTATGAGGGTGAACAGATAGGGTGTGCGACCGCGCACATCCACATCATCCATAGATCGGCCAGAACACTCGAACTGTATCACCCCCTCACCCCCCTCAACGTATGCGACGGAGGGCATCGGGACGCTTCAGATAGCCTCGTGTCCAGAGCGTCTGTCCCTACCGTGCCCCACGTACCTCATTGCCCAGCAAGCCTAGTTGCACATGGAACGGTGGATCATTCTCCGGGTGCAGTTCAAAACGCGCCCGCTCGAAATATTGCACCTGCAGCTCACGCCCGTCAGCGGTCGTTTCTGTCCCCAGGCCGGTCAATGGCAGGCCGAACAGGGCCAGATTCTCGTTCTCGTTGAAGCCGCGTTGCCCGTCGAGTTCCAGTCCATTGGCGCGCCAGGCCGCCAGAATATCGCCACACACGTTGCGCCCGGTCTCGGCAAAGAAGCGGCAGCCATCCTGCGGTGCTTCGCGGGGCATGCTCTGCCAGTCGTAGCCCTGCTGCGCCAGCCGGTCGGCCCCCAGGCGGCCCAGCAGCACATCGTAGGGCGCGGCGTTGTCGGGGTGCAGTTCCAGCCGGTTGCGCTCGAACCACTGCGCCTGCACACTTTTACCCTCAATCATCATGGGCTGCTGGGGTGTAATCGGCAGGCCAAACACCGGCAGACCGCCATTCTGCTCCCAGTACTCACCGATGCGCCCGTCGATGCAGTAGCCGGTTTCCTCGAAGCAGCGTGCGTTGGCAGAGGGTGGTTCGGGAGGAGCGACTGGATTTGACCAGTCAGGCTGCGTATCGGTGATTGAAGCATTGTTCGTCAGATTTATTTCACCAGAACCATCAGGATTGATGACATAAATATCAGGATACTCCTCAACACGCGCACGTGAGCGGGCAAACGCAATCCGTGTTCCATCAGGCGACCAGGATGGAAAAAAGCTCTCTCCCTGGTTTGTATAAACACCTGCCAGGCTTGAGCCGTCCACATTCATCAAACCGATGCTATAACCCGTTGGAAACATCTGTCCACGTGTGGTCTGGAACACAATTTTTGAGCCATCGGGCGACCAGTCCGGTGAGGCTTCCGAATGCAGATAGGTATCTTCGCTCACTCTGGTTATACCAGAGCCATCAGCGTTCATAATATAAATCCCTCTACCTTGCCCACGCGCAGACGTAAACGCAATCCGTGTCCCATCGGGCGACCAGCCAGGTGTGCCATCGAGGTCAGGGTGGTTGCTCACATTGGTAACACCTGAACCATCAGCGTTCATGACATACACTTCATAGTTGCCATCGCGATCAGATGTAAAAGCAATCCGTCCATCGGGAGACCAGGCTGGCTGTAAATCGTCTGCGGGATGGTTGCTTATATTGGTAATGCCCGAACCGTCGGCATTCATTACATAAATCTCGCCATTCCCGTCCCGATCTGATGTAAAGACAATTTGCGAGTTATCCGGCGACCAGGCCGGGTCACCTTCATCGGCTGGATTGTTGGTCAATCGTGTCACCCCAGAACCATCAGCATTCATGACATAGATTTCGTTATTCCCGTCCCGATCTGATGCGAAGACAATCCGGCCCGGTTCAGCCTGCGCCGCCACCGGATCTGGCGTGGGCATAACCAGCACGGTCAGGGCGAATAGCAGCGTGAATAGAAACATGCCAGTGCGGTACATAGGTTTCTCCTTGTTGTGTGTCTGATTGTCTGCATAATTCTGGTGTACGTGTGTTTAGTCTAGCGTTACCATGCCTGGTTGGACTATGAACTACACCACAGAGTGGGGGATGAGGTGGGAGTGCGGAGGTGCGGGGGTGGAATTTTCGAGGCACACACACTGAGACGCCATGTCATTCCGACCGCGGCCGCCGCCCGGCCTCCCGTGGATGCCAACCCATCGTCGCGGCGGCGGGAGGAATCTCCGCTGTGATTCAA
>RRYU01004348.1_pt1 | contig 18584 bp, 13 predicted proteins | sample 2162651 | NCBI WGS metagenome assembly RRYU01 (sample SAMN10267283, study PRJNA491782) | microbial mat metagenome | isolation source: biomat in the production well | place: Japan: Minami-Kanto gas field, natural gas well KTG3 | collected 2017-06 | reverse complement strand
TATGCGCTTATTCTGGTGTTGATTGCTATTGTTGTTATCGCTATTCTGACAGTACTCGGCAAAAAGGTTAGCGGCGTCTTTTCCCAGGTGAACAGTGGTATGGGAGGCTAGGCTCTCCCGGTATACGTAAGGAGCGTTCTGCTAGCCAGGGCGTTTCATCTGCTATAGTTTGTTGTTTGCCCTTTTTTTTCATCCTAGTTTACATTCCAAGGAGTACACGACCATGCTACGCAGTTTTTTTGCGAAAGAAGAAGGCCAGGGTCTCGTCGAGTATGCGCTTATTCTGGTGTTGATTGCTATTGTTGTTATCGCTATTCTGACGGTACTCGGCAAAAAGGTTAGCGGCGTCTTCTCTACAGTGAACAGTGGTATGGGAGGCTAGGCTCTCCTGGTGTACCCACGGGGCGTTCTGGTTATCCAGAATGCCCCTTTTTTTGTTTGAAAACGGCCAGTATTTGTTACTCTCGCAAAATCCACGGCAACATTGCCAGCATGCGTGGTCGGGCTAACTCCGCCAGCCAGGTGGTATGCAGTGTTTGTGGATCTGGAAACGCCCGGGGCAACAATCTATCCGTACGCCCCCCCGATACGACACGTAATACCGGCGCGGACGGATCGACTGGTAGTTCTGCTAAAGCCCTGGCACGGGCAATCGCCACAGGCAAGCCGCCTAGATCATTAACCAGACCATGCTGGTACGCTTCGTATCCTGTCCAGACACGCCCACCTGCCAGTTCCTCCAGTTGCATCTCGGGTATACCGCGTCCTTCTGTGACACGCTGCTTAAACACAGCATAGCTCTCGAAGACTGTCTGGCGAAGTACTGCCCGTTCATCGTCACTGAGCGGCTGTGTGCCATCCAATAACCCGGTATGTGCGCCCCGGTTCAAGACGGTTGTATTCACTCCAATCTGCTGAAGCAAGCCACTTATATCCGGGCGCAGGGCATAGACTCCAATGCTGCCGGTAACACTGCCAGGTTGAGCGATGATCGTATGCGCACAGGCGGCGATATAGTAGCCGCCACTGGCAGCCACATTGCCCATACTAACAACAACCGGTTTGTTCTGGCGAACTCGCAGCACCTCGCGCCAGATCAAGTCTGAGGCAAACGCATCACCACCGGGTGAGTCGATATGCAAAACCAGCGCGGCTACACGCTTGTTTCGCTCTACCCGGCGTAATGCCTGGGCAATGCTATCACTACCGGCCTGCGCTGTACTGATACCTGGTATGGGGAATGGGACTGTACGACTGTCGCCTGCCATAATCATGCCTTCTACACTAACTACAGCAACGTAACGTTGTTGCGGGCGCAGATAAGGCAGCCGCAGGGCTTGCGCAGCATCACGCCATTCAGAGATAATCATCTTTGATGGTTTGTGCGTGCCTGCGTGTGTAGCTGTCCGGGCTTGCGCAAGATGCTGTTCGAGTTCATCTTCATAGCAGGTGCAATCAATCAGACCATACTGCCGGGCCATTCCAGCCATAAAAGGGGCATGGTCGATCAAGGTGCGAACCTGATCAGCCGCAAGCTGTCGATCAGCCGCAATCGCTTCAAGCAGCCGCTCAAAGCGGCGATCCAGCAAGCGTTCCAGTTGTTCACGGTTCTCTGGCGACATCTCTGACCGGGTAAACTGGTCTCCACCCGATTTATAAGGCGAGACAGCGGTCACTTCGGCCTTCACGCCCAGCATAGCCAGCGCATCGTGTAGAAAAAAGGCTTCTACACGAATACCCAGCAGATAGAGATAGGCTGTTGGTGGCATCAGGATCTCATTGGCGGCACACATTGCAAAATAACTGCGTGTGTCGGCATTGATCAGATAGACAATAACACGCTTGCCACCAGCCTGAAATGCTTGTATCTCATCGCGTAGACTCTCGGCAGTGGCCCAGCCAGGCGTGAAATCGCGTACGATCAACAGAATGCCCTGGACATGTGGATCACCGGCAATGCGCTGAAGTTGCCGGCGCAATCCCATTAAACTATCTGGCGGGCGACTCCGGATAAAGAAGCGTTGCCACCAGATCGCTTCCTCGGCGAATTCAGGCAGTGTGCCGCGCAGTTCCAGACGCACATAATCAACCCGGCGATGCCAGAGGCGCCGCCAGCCGTTCTGGCAATACCGCCAGAGATTGATGCAGTAGATAATCAGTCTATTCAATATAATGTCCTCGTTTGTTAGCAGGTAAAGACATACTTTCTATCGTTGCTATGTAGTATACTCCTTCTCGGTCAGTAGCGATTCATGTAACCGTTCAGGTGGGGTGGTCGGGAGGCAATGCCCCTCCCGGAGTCTCTTCTTTTCGACCCGTTTTGGCGGCTTTGCCGCCAAAACGGGTCGAAAAGAAGGTTTTGCGGGGGCCGGCGGCCCATATGCATCACCTGTAGGGCGGCAGCTCTAAAAAACTACTTTGTCGTGCTCGATTTTGCCAGCAAAGCTGGCAAAATCGAGCACGACAAAGACATTCTTTGGGGGCCGGAGGCCCCCACACCCCCGCCGGGAGGCGTACCGTGATGCGTATGGGGCCGGCGGCCCCCGCTGGCGCAGGTACCGCCTGAACGGTTACGCGATTCATAATCGAAGAACACATACATTGCTGGAACACCAGACCGAACACCAACCCGCCTCTAGTCTGATCCCAGGTGTGTTGCTGATCGGTTACACTGACTCTGCCGTGCCCCGATCGATCCACATCGCGGCTGGCTGGCTGTTCTGTGAGCAAGGAGGAATTGATGGAAGGCTGCTTCTCTCACTAACAGGAGTTACGTGGTTGAGGATCAAACGTGTGGTTTGATTCTTCGCAAGAGATGTTTCGCCTGCGGCAGCGTGGAATTGTATATCCTTATTTTCAACATTTTTCGCCCGAGGCGAAAAATGTTGAAAAAGATTGTTTTCTTCCACCCTGTCGCCTCTTTTGGTCGCGATTTTTTCGCCGGAGGCGAATCACAGCCTGTGGGTAAGCGACCACGTACCTCCTGTCAATAACAACACTTTAGTGCTGGGCATAGTGTATGTATGTTGTTATCTGAGAGGAGGCTTTATTATGCTTCAGGTACAGCACCTGCGCAAAGATTATGGCGCAGTAACCCTTTTTTCTCATATATCTTTTATTATCAACAATGGCGAACATGTTGGTCTAATCGGTGCTAACGGCGCGGGTAAGTCTACACTGCTGCGCTGCATCCTGGGTCAGGAACAACCTGATGATGGGTATGTCCACCTATCTCCGACCAACATGACGATTGGCTATCTGCCCCAGGACTTTAGCGACCAGTTTGCCCCCACCGTTGGCGACGTTGTAGCTGAGGCTCAGGCAGAATTTCGTGCTGCTGAGGCCGATCTATACCAGACGGCTGATGCTTTATCACACAGTGCGAACCTGGATATGGCGATGCAGGCATATGATCAGGCTTTCACTCGTTTTGAGGCGCTAGGCGGCTATGCGCGTGAACAACGTGCTGCTGCCGTGTTGCAGGGATTGGGATTGGGGGCAGTTGATCCGCAGCAGCCGGTGACTACGCTAAGCGGTGGGCAGAAGACCCGTCTGGGTATGGCTGTGCTTTTGCTGCATGAGCCAGATCTGCTGCTGTTGGATGAACCGACCAATCACCTTGACAGAGCAGCACTGGAATGGCTGGAGAAGTTCATCCAAACATATCCGCATGCCGCACTGATCGTCTCGCATGACCGGGCCTTTCTAGATTGTACTGTCACCCGTATTCTGTTTCTGGATGCAGAGACGCGCACAGTGACAAGTTATTCCGGCAATTATAGTGACTTTGCTGCCGCACGCCGGCACGAACATGAACGGCATATGGAAGCCTGGAAACGTCAGCAAGAGACTGTTGAGCGCATGGAGACAGATATTGCCCACTTGAAGGGCAGGGCTATGCGTGGCGAGCAAAGCCATACAACGGCTGACCGCGATAGTAAGTTTGCCCTGGATCAGCGTAGTTCGGCGAAAAAAGTAGCCCGTATGGCCAGGGCACGCGAACGCAAGCTTGATCGTTTGCTTGCATCGGAAGAACGGGTTGAGCGTCCTCGGCGACAATGGGCACTACGCCTGAATTTTGGCTCACCCCCGCCCGGCGGCCAGGCGGTGTTGCGATTAGATGATGTAACCTTTGCCTATGCCGATCGACCACTTCTGTTTGATGCTGTTAGCCTGGAGGTACAGTATGGTGATCGAATTGCCCTGATTGGGCCGAATGGTGCTGGCAAAACTTCACTGCTGCGCCTGATGCTTGGTCAGTTGCAGCCGACAAATGGTCATGTGACATTAGGCAGCAATGTCAAGCCAGGGATGCTAACCCAGGAACAGGAAAATCTCGATCCGGCACAGAGTGTACTTGGGACGATACTGGCGGCACATGCAATAAGCGAAAGCGAGGCACGCACCTTTCTGCATCGCTTTCTCTTTGCGGGCGATACTGTTTTTCAGCGTGTAGGCGACTGTTCTCCTGGTGAGCGTAGCCGCCTGCAACTGGCACTGCTGATGCTGCAAGGATGCAACCTGCTTCTACTAGACGAACCGTTGAATCATCTGGATATTGATGGACGTGAGCAGTTCAGTGCAGCAATCGATGCCTTTGAGGGCACAGTCATTGCTGTTTCCCACGACCGGGCCTTTGTAGACACCTTTGCCGACCGGGTGATTGAGGTACGAGACGGTTGTGTGAGGGCATAAATGGTCAGATCTGACCCGGTTGGTAACCGGTCAGATCTGGCATGGTACCATTTCAACTACATACCTGTAGCGATGGCTTAAGCCATGGTTTCAAATTGACCAATTGTACTTTACAATTCACAGACGGATTGGTCACGTGAGTCACCCCATTTCCCTCCTCTCCCTGCTATGCATGACCAACACCTGTATCGCATCAGGATGCGGTAGAAATCGCGGCTTCCTGCCATCCACGGTTCGGCGGGGCTGTGCCCCGCCGAGATTCTCGTGTTTTCGGTTTGGTTTGGCGGCAAAGCCGCCAAACCAAACCGAAAACACTTTTTTTAGCGCCTCATTCCACCCCTACTTCGGGGCGATAGAGCGTTCCGCTGCGAAACGGATCAGGCAGGCTGTCACTACTATCGGCAAAACCATACAACTGAATAAGTTTCGCCACCAACCCCGTCCAGCCGGTTTGATGGCTGGCCCCAATACCAGCCCCATTGTCGCCATGAAAATACTCATAGAACAGAATTAAATCGCGCCAGTGCGGATCAGTCTGGAATTTTGTTGTATCGCCATACACCGCCCGATGTCCCTGCTCATCACGCAAAAAGATGCGCGTCAGCCGGTTGGAAATCTCGGCGCTGACCTGCCACAGGTTCATCTGCTGCCCTGAACCAGTTGGGCATTCAACCGTAAAATCATCGCCATAATAACCGTGCAACACAATCAGAGCGCGGATGAGCAAGACATTGACCGGAAACCAGATCGGCCCGCGCCAGTTTGAATTGCCGCCGAACATGCCAGATGTTGATTCGGCTGGCACATAGTCGACCCGAAACACCTCCTGCCCGACCGTGAAGATATACGGATGCTCATGATGGTAGCGTGAGAGCGACCGAATGCCATAGTCACTCAGAAACTCGGTCTCGTCCAGCACACATGCCAGCACGCGCCGCAGCTTGGTTTCATCGAGGATCGCCAGCAAGCGGCGGTTATCGACACCAGGCGTAATCAGGCTGGGAATATTGGCAGTTAACTCGGGGCGATGTTTGTTCAGCCAATGTACCCGTTCCATAAACACGGGCAGTTTCCCGACCATTTCAGGGGTTATGACCGAACTGGCACACAGCGCAATCAACCCCACCATCGAACGCACTTTCAAGCGTGTCGCATAGCCGTTGGACATACGCAGGACATCATAGAAAAAGCCGTCTGCCTCGTCCCAGAGTTCATCGGCATGATCGCCGATGCGATCCATAGCTGACACAATCCACAAGAAATGCTCATAGAACTTGCATGCCATCTCCTGGTAGATCGGGTCTTCCAGCGCCAGTTCCAGCGCCATTGCCAGCATCATCTGCGAGTAGAATGCCATCCATGCCGTACCATCGGCCTGTTCCAGCGAACCACCGGTTGGCAGGGGCGAGCTGCGATCAAACACGCCGATATTGTCTAGCCCCAGGAAACCACCCTCAAATACATTACGCCCACTGGGATCTTTACGGTTGACCCACCAGGTAAAATTGATCAACAACTTCTGGAAGGCATGTTCCAGAAAACGCCGATCGCCTTTACCGTTCAACTCTTTGTCATTCAAATAGATAAAATAGGTAGCCCAGGCATGCACGGGCGGGTTCACATCACTAAAATTCCACTCATAGGCCGGAATTTGCCCATTGGGATGCAGGTAATCGTCACGCAGCATCAGGTCAAGCTGTTGCTTGGCAAAATCTGGATCAACCATAAATAACGGCAGCGTATGGAAAGCCAGATCCCAGGCAGCATACCAGGGATACTCCCACTTATCCGGCATGGATATGATATCTTCATTGACCATATGGAACCAGTGGCGGTTGCGCCCATGGAAACGCTGGGGCGGCAACGCCGGATCGTCGTGGTAGCCGGTGAGCCAGCGGGTGACATCGTAGTAGTAATACTGCTTGGTCCAGAGCAGACCAGCCAGGGCCTGGCGCATGACGTTACGCGCATCTTCATTAACCTTTGGCGGCGTAATCGAGTCGTAAAAAGCGTCGGCCTCGGCCTGACGTGCATGGAGTACGCTATCGAAGTATGCCCCGAACAGATCACCGCCAGCATCGGGAAATGTTTGTGCCAGTTCAGCCGGAGCAACTGGTGTCAACCACAAGCGGATCGTAGCCGTTACACCAGCGTCGATGGTAATCTGATAATGTGGTGCAACCTTTGTGCCCTTCTGCTCAGGATTAACCGCATCAGTCTGGCCTTGCACAAGATAGTTGTTGATGCCATCTTTGACAAACGGGCTACGATTGGGCAGATTGAACAGACGCTGCATATTGGATTCGTTTTCGGTGAACAACAGAGGCACTGTCCCCTGGCAATAGAGATAACGTTCGCCCAGATCAGCGTGCGCCACGCCGATCACACGGCTACCTGACACGTCATCAAGTTGCTGAAGCATGGGTTTGGGCACATCATCGTCCCAGGACCAGATATTACGGAACCAGAGTGTCGGCAGCACATGCAGCGTCGCGGCCTCTGGCCCCCGGTTGACGACACTGATTTCGATCAGCACATCCTCGGGTCGTGCCTTGGCATAGGTCACAAAGACATCGAAATACCGATCATCGTCGAACACACCGGTATCGATAAGCTCATATTCCTGCTCATAGCGATTGCGCTGGCGATTGCCTGTCACCAGATCTTCATAGGGATAGGCTACCTGAGGATACTTATACAGATATTGCATATATGAATGCGTAGGTGTACTATCAAGATAGAAATAATACTCCTTGACATCCTCGCCGTGGTTGCCCTCGCTATTCGTCAGACCAAACAGCCGCTCTTTGATGATAGAATCATGGCCATTCCAGAGCGCCAGAGCAAAGCAGAGCAGTTGTTTATCGTCGGAAATACCCCCCAGGCCATCCTCACCCCAGCGATACGCCCGTGAGCGGGCCTGGTCGTGGTTAAAATAATCCCAGGCATTGCCCAGTTCGCTATAGTCCTCGCGTACCGTGCCCCACTGCCGCTCGCTCAGATATGGCCCCCACTTTTTCCAGGGCACACTCTGTTCACGGGCAGACTGTAACCGTTGTGCTTCCTCGGACATTGCTTCAGACTCCATTTAAGCTGACCTCCTTGGTATTTTAATCACCCCTCTTGCGCCTGCCGGGTAAAGAATTTGACAATTTCCGCCACAATCAGCAGTGATACCGCTATAATCAGACAAATGCCCCACTGCATGCCGTTAAGCGCAGTTGTTTCCAGGATGCGTTGCGTCAGGCGCATTTCGGTTGCCAGAATAGTTAACAACAGCGCGATACCGGCTGTCCAGAGCAGTTTAGGACTGGAGAACGTCGTACGGCGGAACACACTGCCATTTGGATCACGCGTATTGTAGGCAAAGACGATGCGGAAGAGCGAGAAAACGGTCATACCCATGGTTGTTGCGACAAGCGCATCATACACGCCACTGGCCCACTGCATAACTCCCAGTGTGCCAATCGCCACAAACAGACCAACCAGCAGCAAGCGGATTGCCAGACTACGTGAGATCACGCGTTCATCAGCCGGGCGGGGTTTTTGTTGCATCAAGCCCGGTGTAGGCGTATCAAGCCCCAGACCAATCGCCAGGGGAACCTCGATAAAGAAGTTGATCCACAGGATTTGCAACGGATTAAACGGCGTACCCCCGGCGATAAAAAACAGCGATGCGCCCACAAAGGTCAGAATATACGCCGCCAGATTGCCCATCTGAAAGCGAATAAACTTCATCAGGTTATCGTAGAGGATACGTCCCATCTCGACTGCTTTGACAATCGTGGCAAAATTGTCGTCGGTCAGGATCATCACCGCCGCCTCTTTGGTGACTTCAGTACCCGTAATGCCCATTGCTACCCCGATATTAGCTGCCTTGAGTGCCGGAGCATCATTTACACCATCGCCAGTCATGGCGACGATATTATTTTTCGCCTGGAGTGTACGCACCAGTTTAACCTTATGTTCGGGCGCGACACGGGCAAACACACCAATATCGTCTACCTGCTGCTGCGCGGTTGGATCATCCATGTGACCAAACTCGGCCCCGGTGATTGCCCGACCCTCGATGCCCAGTTCACGGGCGATCGCCGCGGCAGTAACGGCATGGTCGCCGGTAATCATGCGCACCTGAATGCCAGCTTCTTTGCACTGAGCAATCGCCACTTTTACTTCCTGGCGGGGTGGATCGATGATCCCAACCATCGCCAGCAGGGTCAGATCGGTGATATGGGTCAGCAGGTTAGCTGCGGGGTCAAACGTATCAGGGGCAAAATCTTTCTCGGCCACAATCAGCACACGCAGACCCTGGCTGGCCATACGCTCATTTTCGGCCAGAATGCGTTCGCGTACTGTATCGATTGGAATTGAAGCGCCCTCTGCGCCGCGCAGATACGCCGCACGTTTCACCAGCACATCGGGCGCACCCTTGATATAGCAGCGTACAACCGCTTCGCCCTGGTCATTCAGCATATTGTGGAACGTTGCCATCAGCTTATAGTCTGCGTCGAAGGGCACTTCGGCGATACGGGGATATGCTGCGCGAGTTGCTTCAACCGAGAGACCACCCTTGGCTGCCAGCACCACCAGCGCCCCCTCGGTGGGATCGCCCACCAGATTTTCGTCGCGTACCACAGCATCGGCACACAGGATCATAGGCAGCAGATAGGCATCAAGCTTGCTCTCACCAATGCCACCCACATATTCAATCTTGCCACTAATGCCATAGCCGCGGCCACTGACGGTATAGCGATTTCCGGCTATCATCAACTCACTGGCAGTCATCTGATTCATCGTCAGCGTGCCGGTTTTATCTGAACAAATTGCCGAAGTCGAGCCAAGCGTCTCTACAGCCGTCAGGCGTTTGACAATCGCCCCCAGTCGCGCCAGTTCCGTGGTACCAATCGTTAAAATCGTTGTCACGACTGCTGGCAAGCCGGTAGGAACAGCCGCGATCGCCAGGGCGATACCTGTCACAAAGAGCGTGCTGAATTCCTCGCCACGAAATAGACCTAGCACCACCATCAACACCAGGGCGGCCCCGGCCATGCCAGCGATAATTAGCGAAAGCTGATCGAGTTGCTTCTGCAGGGGTGTCTTCTCGGTTTTAGTTGTCTGCAACATGCCCGAGATGCGTCCGACCTCGGTTGCCATACCCGTAGCCGTCACCACCATCTCGCCACGTCCCCGCGTAACGGTCGTATTCATATAAGCCATATTGATGCGGTCGCCCAGCGGCACTTCGGCGCGATCAATCGGAGCCACATCCTTGCTCACGGCAGTACTCTCGCCGGTAAGCGCCGCCTCCTCAATTTCAAGCGTAGCTGTCAGCAACAACCGCCCATCGGCAGGCACACGATCACCGGCTTCGAACAACACAATATCGCCGGGAACCAGTTCTTCTGATGGGATCTGCTGGATCTCGCTATTGCGCCGAATGCGTGCCTCTACCCGCAGCATCTTCGTGAGCGCCGCCACGCTCTCTTCGGCCTTGCCTTCCTGTTGCAACCCGATGATCGCATTAAATATGGTCAGACCAATCAAAACAACCGCAGTACCAATATCCTGAATTGCAACATACGTAATGACACCCGAAACAACTAGCACAATCTGCATAAAATCTTGATACTGACGCAAGAACGCCTTCCAGCGCGGCTCCTTTGCCGATGCGGTCAGCCGATTAGGGCCATACTTCTCACCACGTTGGGCAACCTCGGCACTACTCAATCCACGACCGGGATCAACCCCTAACCGGCGCATACTCTCTGCGCTGCTGAGTTGATGCCATACCGGAGCAATGTCAGCAGAAGCAGCATCTACAGATGGCGGGGCACTTCCTTTGAGTGCGCCTGATGTACTTACCATAATTCAGGGTTCTCTTTCTTATTGCTGGACGAAACGCAACACGGATAAAATTTCCATGCCGAGGAGTCTGCTGGTTACACAACTTATGGGTAGATATGTCTGGATTGAGCCTGACTCTGTGGCACATAAAAGACCGACGCAATCAATTACCAGCCTGGGTATCTAAGCGCATACCGCTTTGCCCACGCATCTAGAAAGGCTGCCAGATAATGGATCAGCCTCTGCGCAAAATGATCTTCTACAGATTACGACTATTCTATTCTGCTCTGTTTGGGTAATCGTGATATATAGCATAACATGCTATGGTGACTCGTGCTAGTAGCAAAAGAGACAAAAAATGGGTAGGATTGAAAAAAGTGATAACAAGAAAGGTTAGATCACTGTATCAAGACATTTAAGCCTGATAAGTCATTCCAAAAGAAGTAGCTCTTTGTCATACCAGTTTGCCATGCGCGGTGGGCGCACATCGTGGAGATGAACATGAGGCGGGTAGGGGCGAAAGATTTTGTTAGCACAAATAAGTCCTGGGATGGTTCAGGCCCCCAACCATCAGTGAGGCGAAACACACATCTGAATCATCCCCCTGCCCCTTCTCAAGATACCACTGGTTCATTCTCGCTCAACGGCGTCCTACGCGTTTCGGGTCGTTTTGTGTCCTACAAACCGGTGCGCGTGCGTCCTGAGCCGATAGATGAAGCCATCACAGCCATGCTCTGCGCCAGAACCCATCGTCCGTGGAGGCAGGTACGAGCCATCTGCGAGACGGGCGCTCATCTGGAATGACCCAGTGGTATCTTACAGGGGTAGGTTTTTTCTGCTGATGCCATACTGGATACCCCACCCCCTATCCTGGTAGGGGAGAGGGGCCAAGGCACATCCTGATGCGATTCATCCAAAAAACTACCCGTAAGAAGGAACAGGAGGTGGGAGGATTCAAGCGGGTTCATCTGTGTGTGACGTGTACAGTGAAACGAGTCAGTTTGAAACCATGGCTTACACCGTAACCGGTTCCAACTGACCATTAGCCAGAGCAAGCGGCCTGGTAGCGCGGAGTTTGTGGAGGCGTGATAATGCTTCGACGGCAGCTTCGTGGACATTCGAGTCGTTATCCTCAAGGGTATGCGTCAATGCATTGATCACTTCACGGGTTGCGGCAGCTATGCCCATAACACCCAGTGCTCGCGCAGCCGCCTCGCGTGCATAGGGATCTTCATCGTTGAGCAAAACCGCCAGGTTGTGAATTAACAGCGGGGCGCTGGCCAGTTCACCAATTTCACCCAGCACCAGCGCCGCTGCTGAACGCACAAAACTGTCTTCGTTTGAGAGGCATGTCGTTAGATAATCGATCAGTTGAGGCGAAACAATCCGATCACGTAACGCACCTAGCGCTCGTGCTGCGGCATAACGGGTTTTCAAATCACAATCAAACAGAGCAACACGTACCAGTGCTTTGATCAGCGGCACAGGTGGATTAGCGGCCAGTTGACCAAGCATACGGGCGGCGGCAGCCCGTACATGCGAGGCACTGTCTTTCAGCGCTTCATGCAAAAGCACCAGGTCGGCCGATGTATAATTCCCCTGACGATGCTGCAAACTGCGAATGGCATCATAACGCATCTGCCATCCCAAATCGTCTAACAAGCGCCGCAGTTGCCCAAATTCGTCAGCACCATACATTTCTAGTTCGCGTACCAGTGTCAGGCGTAACCATTCATCGCGGGAACTGTTCAAACGCTGACGTGCTAGTTGCACAACATCCAGCGTTACCATGAGGCATTCGATTGTCGAACGCAGCAACGCCGAGGTACGTAATTCTCGTTCAAGCAGTAGAGCAGTTTGATAGCGCATCTGTGCTGCCCGCCGGACAATATGATCTGATCCCGGGCTATAGCTTATGCGCGCCAGCGTCAATACGGCAGCTAGTGGCTCACGTTGGAAGGCATCCAGGAAAGGTTCTAGCATACGTACTGCTAGATACCCCAGCACGGTTGATGTACCGGTAAGCTGCATATCCTGTCGGGGATTACGAGCAAACGTACTAAAACGTTCAGCAATTTGTTTGCGCCACTGATCCTGGTCAAACATGGTGTTGTACCGTTTTGTAGGAGCATGCTTGCTTTCAGATATCCCTTTTTAGGGATTATCATTATAACACAGTGCGACTGGTTTGGTATTACATGCTGTTTACTAAATCATGACGAATGTATGGGAAATGTTGTTCCAACAAAACATATATTCCCAGAATAGTGCAGCAGGTAAGCGTTCAGGCGGTACCTGCGCCAGCGGGGGCGCGGGGGCCTGCGGCCCCCGCAAAACCGTCTTGTCGGCCCGTTGGGGCGGCTTTGCCGCCCCAACGGGCCGACAAGACGAGACTCCGGGAGGGGCAACGCCCCTCCCGACCACCCCATCTGAACGGTTACGTGCAGCAGCAACTATCACGGGTGTCATTCCGTCATACAGCGGCTTGCAGCCTGGCCCTATTCGCGCTAGACTAGAGAGAAGAAGCGATATGCCCGGAAGGAAGGATATAACGATGAATAACCCTGCAAGCCACCATAAACGCCGTCAGCGTCTTGGTGTACGGCCGGGGTTAGAACCCTATTATCACATTGATGAACACTCTCCTACCCGTATCGTTTTACATTCTCACACAGGCGTGAATGCACGTGCTGGCTACCTGTTCATGGCACGTGGGCTTGGTCTGGGCCTGCTGGCTATGCTTGTGTTTAGTATTGGTTTCCTCAACTATGTGCAACAGGTCGAAGGGGCTATATTGAGTGTGCTGCTCGCAGCAGTCTGTGGTGGGGTGCTGGGATGGCTGGCTTTTACCGGGTTGATTGGAGGATGGGCAATTGCTACGACCACGAACCAGGTGCTGATAGATGCCGAAAGCCAGACGATTGTCTATACGCAGTGTAGCCAGGTGTTTCGTCAGACCCGTACACGCTCACAAACATTGCCTATGGCCTATATAGAAACCTTGCGTTTGCGTTCGCGTCCGTTTTATCCACCTGGTATTTTCCGGCGTAAACAGCAGGTTACCATAATCGAACTGGTGACCGGAACGGGTGAGATCTGGATGATTGATAGCGCGGCTGATCCGGATATACTAATGCCTACAGCAACAGCTCTGTCCGAAGTGTTGGATCTGCCGCTGGTTCACAATCCATCAACATCCGCTACACTTGTGTGATGGGGTATACGATATCTGTTGTTCCCGATTTTTTCGCCTCTGGCGAAAAAATTGGGAACAAAAAATGATATCTTCCACCCTGCCAGAGGCGAAAAGGGTTCTGTAGATAGACAACCGCGTAACTCCTGTGAATGAGATTCAATAGTTGCACAGGCTGATCTGGCATGCTATACTTTCTCATTCCATATAAGGCTATGCGGAAGAGGGCAACAGCATGAAAGTGCGCTATGGCGCTCACTCCGATGTTGGCATGAGGCGCGATGTAAATCAGGATTGCTATGGTATCGCTGAATCTCTGCAATATACGGGGTTCGGAACGGTGCTGGTCGTCTGTGATGGGATGGGTGGGCATTTCGCTGGCGAAGTTGCGAGTCAACTGGGTGTCGGGATCTTTCTGCAGTTTTACTATGAATCTAACCAGGATGATCGGCCGGCTCTGTTACAACAGGCTTTTGCCGCAGCTAATCAGTATATTTATACATATGGTCACGGTACAATGGGTACAACCGGGGTTGCAGCGCTCTTAATCGAGAACCGGTTGTATATCGCAAATGTGGGCGATAGCCGGGCCTATCTTATTCGGGATGGCGCGATTACGCAAGTCTCACAGGATCATTCGTTTGTGGCTGAACAGGTGGCCGCCGGGTTATTAACGCCGGAACAGGCACGTATGTCGGTCCATCGGAATATGATCACACGGGCACTTGGGTATCAAAATGATGTGGAGGTCGATCTCTTTGCTCCTGGCTTGCTTCAACCCGATGATATTGTGCTGCTCTCGACCGATGGCTTGCATAGTCTGGTAGAGGACGCCGAACTTGCCCAGGTTGTTGTTGCCCTACCACCAGACCAGGCTGTGCAACATCTGATCGATATGGCCAATGAGCGTGGTGGTACGGATAATATTACGGCGGTGATTGCCAGGATTATGCCCGAGAATGCAGCAGATGACCCGCTGGAAGAGATGCAGACAGAACCGGTTCCAGTGGATCAGTCACAGACAACGCCTATTACGAAGCCTCTATCGACACCATCGTTTGCTCCACTAGAACGCCGACTCTCACGTACCGGGATCTTTCTGGCTCTGTTAACTTTGCTTGTACTGATTTCTGTCGGGGCACTGGCGCTTATGGTATAATAATACAGCAAATCTGTTCGCATAGAGGTATCCTATGCCTATTCAAGTGCTAGAACCCCATGTGGCCGCACAAATTGCCGCTGGCGAGGTTGTCGAGCGCCCGGCCTCGGTGGTGAAAGAATTAATCGAAAATGCCCTTGATGCCGGTGCGCAGCGCATCAGTGTTGAGGCACGTGGTGGCGGGTTGCGCGAACTCAAGGTGCAAGACGATGGCGTTGGTATTGCGCCCCACGAAATTGAACTGGCCTTTGAACGCCATGCTACCAGCAAGTTACGTTCAGCCGACGATCTCTGGTCGGTGCAGACACTCGGTTTCCGCGGTGAAGCACTGCCTAGTATTGCCAGTGTTTCGCAAATTGTGTGCATCTCACGTGTTGCCGGTGAAGATGTTGGCATAGAGATACGTATCGCCGGAGGCGAGTTGCAAGGGCGGATGGCACGCGGATGCTCGCCAGGCACTAGTATAAGTGTGCGCAACCTGTTTTATAATACGCCTGTGCGGCGTGAATATCTGCGCTCGGATGCAACCGAGTTGAGCGCGATCAGTGCTGTTGTTCAACAGTATGCCCTGGCCTATCCGGAAGTCCGCTTTACGGCACTGCTCGAAGGGCGTCTGGCTTTGCAGACAAGTGGCGATGGCGATCTGCGCTCTGTTCTGATCGAGTTGTATGGCATCGATGTGGCTCGTCAGCTTCTCCCGCTGTCTGTACAGGCTGGTGAAGGCTTACAGGCGGTCAGCATCACGGGCCTGATTTCCCCTCCTGGTCTGACTCGTTCTTCACGTGCATATTTGCATCTGTTTGTGAACCGACGCGCCATTCAACCGCGTGGCGTGCTGGCTATTGTGGTAGCTGAAGCCTATCATACGCTCTTGATGAAGGGGCGCTATCCTATGGCTGTGCTTGATATTCGCGTGCATCCCGGTGCAGTGGATGTGAATGTGCATCCCACCAAAAGCGAGGTTCGCTTTCAGTTCCACTCACGCGTGCATGGTATCCTTGGTCGTGCTGTGCGTGAAGCATTGCTGGAAGGGGCCGGAGTGCAGACATGGGCCGATGGAGTAGCGCCGATGGAAGATGTGCAACGCCGCTTTGAACTACGTCAGATCGGTCAGAGTCGCACTGCTGCTGATAACCGTGGGGCAGCCTGGGGGGTCGGGGCAGGTACGTGGGATACCTCTAGCCGCTGGGATACCGCGCATCACGGTAATCGAGATATGCCTGTTGCCAACCAACCCGCTGCTGCGGATACGCAAATGCACGATGTAGGCAATCAGGAGCCTGGCGCAGAGCAGATCCTCGATCATACCCCTATGCCAACCTCAGATCCAGACCTTCAGTCTGCTACGTTGCCGCCACTGCGCGTAGTTGGCCAGGTCGGGTTGACGTATGTTGTGGCCGAGTCACCCCAGGGAATGTATTTGATCGACCAGCATGCAGCTCACGAACGAATCACGTATGAACGCCTCATGGAACAGTTTGGGGCCGGTGCGGTTGAGTCACAGGGATTGTTACTGCCGCAGACTGTCACCCTGCCGCCAGCGGCGGCCGCATCGCTATTACATAACGCCGAGGCACTCGCCGAGTGGGGGTTTGCGCTTGAACCATGGGGCGAAGGAATGTTGCGTCTGCGCTCGCTTCCGTCTACACTACCACTGGATGATCTGCAATCTGCTCTGCTGGAACTGGCCGATTATCTGGCCGGGCGGGGGGGCAGTACACCGATCGACTGGCGCGAGGCAATGCTGACTACGCTGTCATGCCATACATCCGTACGGGCTGGTCAGGCGCTCTCACTTGAAGAAATGCGCGAGTTGCTGCGTCAGCTTGAAAATTGCACCAGTCCACGCACCTGCCCCCATGGTCGCCCAACTATGGTTCTACTAACACCACATCAACTTGAGCGACAGTTCGGACGGATATAATTCTGGGGATTGGTATGTTTGAGGGTCTATCACCACGCAATCGCCTCGAAATCTACTTCGCAAGGTATTCCTGGCGCTACATACATCTGCTGGGTACTCATATCCATTACTACTCCGGCAACACTCTCAGTTCGCTCAAGCGTGGGTAAATGCATATCTGGCTTGCGACAGATACAGTTTGGCGCACCCTGCCGATCACGTAGTATCTCCATCAAACTGTCACTATTGATCGTGCCACGCTGATGGGTGATAAGATCAATGGCACGATTATAACGTGGTACGCTACTTGAGGCAGGATCATGTGCGCATTCGTCCGCGATGCCTGTGTCGGTGACACAATGATTGGTATGAACCAGCCAGCCATCCTGTGGTTCGATGATACCGACACCGCCCGGCGTTAATTCCAGGCTGATCGCCTGCCCATATGCATCGGCAATTGAGATACACGAAGATGCTCCAACCGGGGCCTGGCGCACTGCCTGTAGAGCTAGTGATATGCTGTGTGTTTGCAGAATGTGCCGGAGTAATAGATGAATAGGTATGCCTATTGCCTGACCATCACAATTAGAACGCAGGAGATTCAGGCACACCCCGATGCCAGCACGGTTTAGCCCGATCTTGGCCAGCATGCCTGCTTCAGTCAGGGTGAGCAAATCGGGATGATCCGGTGATTGGATGTTGAGGATCACACATGCGGCCCGCTGGTGACTATGCCAATCCCAGGTTTGTGCCAATAGCGTCTGGCCAAGGTCGGTTGCACCTGGTAATGCGATTACGGTAGTACATTCACCATCATCAGGAACCCCAAGAGCACGGTTGTGATCCGCTGCGGATGCATAGCCTGGATGGGCCGGACTGGCCGCAGTGCCAGCGAGTAACTCAGTACGTATATTGAGCGCCACAATTTCGGCCAGCTTACGACTGGCCCCCTCGGCAATGCCACGCAGTTCGATCAATAGATCGGGGACATATTCTTCCAGCACGGGAAGATATGTTTCTGCCATCACCTGCGCTGTAGTCCAGTTCAGGCCACGCCGATAGGCAAACAGGCGGGCATAGGTTGCAATGCTATGCTGAATCTGCTGGCTGGCTTGCCGACCATACTGGACGCCGCGCGTAAATGCATCACCTGTCAGTATCAATATTGGAAACATACAGACCCCTACGGCAAAATCTCGATTGCATCAATCTGAGCTCCATTATCTGTATCGCCACCGGGTGCTGTTATACGGATATAGCCATAGATAGCAGATGGAGCATGGATATCTACATCGATAGCGATGCCCGTACGATAGAGAGAAGGGCCATACAGGTTAAACCAGGGTATCGTCTGATTGTCATATTCAGGATAACTCGACCCGAGACTGCCATTGTTGGTATTGTCTCCATCGCCCCAGTCAAATACCTTGATCCAGTTTACCCCATCTACCGAAATCTCGATAATAACCCAGTCTAGCATAATTGACCCGGAGCCAGCAGGAAACTCGTATTCGTAGTATACCAGGTCAGCACCCGAGTGTGGTACCACCAGGGCATTAGCTCCAAGGTCGATGACTACCGAGTCACCTGATAGGATCGTCAGGATATTACCATCTGGTAGACCAACGTTTAAGTTGTTTGGTAAAGGCATAACCGTGCTGGTCGCGGTGGGCGTGCTGGTCGCGGTGGGCGTGCTGGTCGCGGTGGGCGTGTTTGTGACAGGGGGCGTGCTGGTAGCCGTGGGCGTGCTGGTTGCCGCGGGCGCGGTGGTTACCGCGGACGCGTTGGTC
>RRYU01002790.1_pt1 | contig 18589 bp, 21 predicted proteins | sample 2162651 | NCBI WGS metagenome assembly RRYU01 (sample SAMN10267283, study PRJNA491782) | microbial mat metagenome | isolation source: biomat in the production well | place: Japan: Minami-Kanto gas field, natural gas well KTG3 | collected 2017-06 | reverse complement strand
GGGGGGCCAGAGCCATGGCGCGTTCAAAGGCATTCACTGCTTGCGGGTACTGACCTATCGAGACATAGCTGCGGCCGAGCATCACCCAGCCTTCTGTGTTCTCCGGGTTCTGTTCCATGCGTTCGGCCAGCTTCTGCACCAGAACCTCCATGGAGGGCAGTTCTCTGGCCTGGTCCCTGGCTTGGGCGGCGGCTGTTTCCGGGCTGGTACGGTCAATAGAAGTGTAGTCGCCCACCGCCAGGTACATGGCCAGGGCTATGGCGGGTGCGGTGACGGCCAGCACCGCGGCGGCCCAGCGGCCGGAGTGAGCGGTCTGTTTGCTGCTTTCCGGTGCCGGGGCTTCGATATCGCTCAGCAGTTCCTTCTCAAGATCGCGCCTGGCCGAATCGTATTGGGACTGATCCAGATTGCCCGTGGCCAGGTCCGCATCCAATTCCTCGATCTGCTGGTGGAACACGGCCATGTTGATCTGGTTTTCGTCTACCGGAGCCGTATCGGTCTTTCTGCTCAGAATAGGCGGTAAGATAAACAACAAGGCCAGGCCAGCAAGCCCGGTGGCGAGTATCCAGAATACCATCATGATTTGTCGTCCTGCTTTTGCGAGCGTTCCGCCAGAAGGGCATCCAGTCGCGCCTGCTCTGCATCCGAAAGATTACTGTCCTTGCTGTGTTTCTTGTGCAACAGGGTGCGCGCCAGGAAGAAGGCGGCGATGCCCACCAAAATGAAGGGGCCGAACCACAGGGGGTAGGTGGAGGGTTTGAGCGGCGGGTTATACAGCACGAAATCGCCATAACGGGTCACCAGAAAGTTGATGATCTGTTCCTTGCTCTTGCCCGAGCGCATCATGTCGTAGACTTCGCGCCGAAGATCCTGGGCCAGTTCCGCCTGAGAGCCGGCCAGCGACTCGTTCTGGCACACCAGGCAGCGAATTTGCTCGATCAATTCGCGGAAAACCTCTTCCTGCGCCGGGTCTTCGAATTTGTAATCAGCCAGGGTGGAAGCAGTGGCAGCCCCCGCCGATAGTGTGAGGGCGAGTATGAGTGTGAGTAGTAACTTCATGGTGTTGGTTTCGGTTATTGGCGTCTTGCGGGGCACCTGAATTCAGAATGCGAAATTACCGAGTCCCTGCGGGGCGCTCATGCGGTTGTATGCGTTCATGAGTGCGGACATTCAAAGAGCCGCATTGCAGGCTCTCATCAATTCCGCGATCCACATTGCCAACTCCGCATTAGCATGCCTCCGGGACTGCACTATCCTTCAGCTTTCAGTTTTTCGATCATAGGCAGCAGAGTTTCCTGCGCCACGGTGTCGCTGATGGGGCCGATGTGCTTGTGCCGGATCACCCCCTTGCCGTCGATGACGAAGGTTTCCGGCGTTCCATACACGCCCCAGTCGATGCCTACTCGACCGTCCGCGTCGAAGGCATTGGCCACGTAGGGGTCGCCGTAGAAATTGAGCCACTGTATGGCCTCAGGGCGGGTGTCCTTGTAGTTGAGGCCGTAGATGCGCACGCCATCGCGTTTGGCCATTTTCATCAACACCTTGTGCTCTGCGCGGCAGGATACGCACCAGGTGGCCCAGACATTGAGCAGGGAAACCTCGCCCTGGAAGTCTCTGCTGCTCACGGTCTGTGCGGCGTCCTTGAGTTCCGGCAGGCTGAATACCGGGGCCGGTTTGTCGACCAGGGGGGAGGGCACCTCGCGTGGGTCCATGCCCAGTCCACGGAACAGGAAGGCCGCAATGCCGAGGAAAACGGCCAGGGGCAACAGGGCTTTCAGCGTCTTGTTCATCCGGCTCTCGTTAAGTTGCAGTGGCGGCACTAGTGGGTGCCGGGGCCTGTTTGTGCTGTTTCAATGGCCGGTAGCGGCGGTCACTGACGGAAACCAGGCCACCCAGGGCCATGAAGATGGCGCCCAGCCAGATCCAGCGCACGTAGGGTTTGTAGTACAGACGCACGGCCCAGTCTCCGCCACCAACGGCCTCGCCCAAAGATACGTAGAGGTCACGGGTCAGGGAGGGATCGATAGCAGCCTCGGTCATGGGCCGGGTCTGTACCAGATAGGTGCGTTTTTCAGGTTCCAGGAAGGCGACCTGCTTACCGTCCTTCATGATCTGGAATCGCCCCCTGTCGGCCACGTAATTGGGCCCCTTAAAGCGTTTCACGCCCTGGAAGACGAAGCTGTAGCCCTCCATTTCCTGGCTGTCGCCGGGGGACATGCGAATATCCTGCTCGATGCCGTAATTGCTCACCATGGTAACGCCGACGATGAACATGACCACGCCCAGATGGGCCAGCCACATACCGTAGTAGCTGCGGCCCTTGCCGGCCAGGTCGGCGAAGGCGGCAGCGAAGCCCTTGTGTCTGTAGCGTTCACGCAGACTGATGAGCAGTGAGAGCAGCAGCCAGGTGGCGAGCAGCATTCCCAGGGCGACATGCACTCGGCTGCCGATATCTGTGACGAACAGGGTCAGCACGCCTACGGCGATGCTCGCGGCCGCGGCCATCCACAGCAGGCGGATCAGGTCCATGCCCTCGTTGCGCTTCCAGCGGGCATTGATGCCCACGCCCATCAACAGGGCCAGGAAAGGCATCAGGGCGATGAACATGGAATTGAACCAGGGAAAGCCGACTGAAATCTTGCCCCAGCCCATGGCATCGTAGATCAGCGGGGCCAGGGTGCCGAACAGCACCAGGGCGCAGAACAGGGTGAGAACCAGGTTGTTGCCGAGCAGGAAACTCTCACGCGACAGCAGTTCGAAACGTCCGCCGGTGGAAATGCCGGGTGCGCGCCAGGCGTACAGGGTCAGGGAGCCGCCAATAACCGCGCACAGGAAGATCAGGATGAATGTGCCGCGAGTGGGGTCGGTGGCGAAGGCGTGCACCGAGGTGAGTACGCCGGAACGGACCAGAAACGTGCCCAGCAGACTCAGTGAGAAGGCGAACAGGGCCAGCAGCACGGTCCAGCTCTTGAACGCGCCGCGCTTTTCGGTCACTGCAAGGGAATGAATCAGGGCCGTGCCCACCAGCCAGGGCATGAAGGAGGCGTTCTCCACCGGATCCCAGAACCACCAGCCGCCCCAGCCCAACTCGTAATAGGCCCACCAGCTGCCGAGTGCGATGCCGATGGTGAGAAAAATCCAGGCCACGGTGGTCCAGGGGCGGGACCAGCGTGCCCAGGCCGCGTCCAGCTTGCCGCCGATCAGGGCGGCAATGGCGAAACTGAAGGCCACGGAGAAGCCTACGTAGCCCATGTACAACATGGGCGGGTGAATGGCCAGCCCCGGATCCTGCAGCAGGGGGTTGAGGTCGCGGCCCTCGAGCGGGGTGGGGAACAGGCGGTCGAAGGGGTTGGATGTCAGCATCATGAACAACAGGAAGCCGATGCCGAGCATGCCCATCACCGACAATACCCGGGCCACTACCTCGTTCGGCAGATTGCGTCCGGTGGCGGCGATGGCTGCACCCCAGGCGCTGAGAAAGAACACCCACAGCAGCAGAGAACCCTCGTGGGCGCCCCATACCGCCGAGACCTTATAGAGATCCGGCATCTGGGTATTCGAGTTATGCGCCACATAGGCCACTGAGAAGTCATCGGTGAGAAAGGCCTGCACCAGACAGGCGAAGGCCACGGCCAGAAATACGAACTGTCCCCAGGCCAGGGGGCGGGCCATGGCGATCCAGCCAGGCGTGCGGTTCAGGCTTCCCCACAGGGGGAACACGGCCTGAACCAGGGCGATGCTCAATGCCAGGGCAAGGGTGACTTGTCCGAGTTCGGGTATCACAGGGCCTTTTCTCCCGTGGCAGCCTTGGCTACCTCCTCGTTGTGCGCGGTCTGGAGCGAGTCGGCCACTTCCGGGGGCATGTATGACTCGTCGTGTTTGGCCAGCACTTCCTCGGCGTAGAACATGCCGTCCTTACCCAGCTTGCCCCTGGCGACCACGCCCTGGCCTTCGTTGAACAGGTCGGGCAGGATGCCGGTGTAGCTGACATTGACCCTCTCGGCATTGTCGGTGACGCTGAAATGCACGGTCAGCCCGTCCTGCTGGCGTTGCAGGCTGCCGTTTTCCACCAGGCCGCCGATGCGGATGACATGGTCTTTCGGAGCCTCGTTGGCCATCACCTGGGACGGGCTGAAGAAATACGAGATATTGCTTTGCAGTGCATTGAGCGCCAGGGAGGCGGCGATGCCCACACCGACGATGCCCAGTGCGACCAATACGAATCTCTTGTGTCTGGCTTTCATTGTTTATTCTCCACGGAATTCTGCTCGGCGGACCGCATACGCATCAATCGACCGATTTTAGACAAAATGGTTCGCTGATGACGGCGTAATTGAACGATTTCCGCGATCAACAGCAACAGGCAGGCCCCGTAGGAACTCCATACATAGAAGGCGTAGCCGCCCTGGGAAAAAAATTCAGTGATGCTCATGGGCGTTGCTCCCGTACCAGTTGCTTGACCCACTCGGTCGATGATTCGCGGTCCAGAATGATGCCGCGCACGCGCATGAAGGCGGTGGCGAACGAGTACATCCAGAAGGCGACAGTGAGAACCAGCATGGCGGTCAGAATATCGGGATCCATCCTGCCCATGGAGGAGCGCTGGTGCAGTGCGGCGCACTGATTCGGGTCCGGGCAGTTGATGGACCAGAAGATGATGGGTACGCATACCAGTCCGACAATGGCCAGCAGGGCGGAGGCCCGGTCGGCGCGCCGGGTGTCGTCGATGGCCCCGTGCAGGGCCATGTAGCCCACGTACATGAAGAACAGGATCAGCTCCGAGGTCAGGCGCGGGTCCCAGTCCCACCAGGTGCCCCAGCTGGGGCGCCCCCAGAAGGCGCCGGTCCATAGAGCGATAAAGGTGAAAATGGCGCCGGTGGGCGCCACGGCACTTGCCATCATATAAGACAGCCGGGTATTGAATATCAGACCGATGGCGGACCAGCCGGCCAGCACTACGTACAGCCACATGGACATCCAGGCCGCAGGCACATGGATGAAAATGATGCGGTAGTACTCTTTCTGTGGATTGGTGCCACCGAGCCGGTCCGGGGTCTCGAAAAAGCCCCAGTACAGGCCGACCATGGTCAGTATGAGCGCCAGGCCCGTGAACCAGGGCAGCAGACTGCCGGCCAGAGGATAAAAGGTGGCGGGCGACGAATATTTATACCAGTTCAGATTCATGAATTATCTCTAAAAAACACGCTATTCCGCGGATATGCGCAGGGCCGCCGCCGCCGCCAGGGGTGAAAACACCAGCGCCAGTAATAAGAAAGCCAGCAGCAGCGACAGGTAGGGCTGCACGTCCGCCGGGTCGATGGCGCTCACGGTCACGGCGCCCGAACCATAAATCAGCACGGGAATGTACAGTGGCAGCACCAATAATGAAAGCAGTATGCCGCCACCACGCAGACCCAGGGTGAGGGCGGCGCCGATGGCCCCGATCAGGCTCAGCACCGGAGTGCCGATGAGCAGGGTCAGCATCATGGTGGTCAGGGCCGTTTCCGGCAGATGGTATTGCAGCCCGATCAATGGGGCGATCAGTACCAACGGCAGGCCGGTCAACAGCCAGTGGGCGGTCACCTTGCCCATCACCAGCACTGACAGGGGTTGGGGGGTGAGCAGCATCTGCTCCAGCGAACCGTCCCGGTAATCGCCCTCGAACAGGCGTTCCAGGGCCAGCATGGAGGCGAGCAGGGCGGCCACCCAGACCACCCCGGGGCCGAGTTGCCGCAGTATCTCTTTTTCGGTACCCACACCCAACGGGAACAGGCTGGTCACGATGACGAAAAAGAACAGGGTGGTCATCACATCCGTGCGCCGGCGCATGGCCAGGATGACGTCGCGCCGCACGATGACGAAAAAGGTCTTGAACATGTTCCGCTTCAGGCCCCCAGCCGCAGGCGCTGGATCTGTCCCGAGGTCAGGGCAACCGTCTGGTGTGTGGTCATGATCACTATACCGTCCTGCGCCACGTGTTCCGCTATCATGGTTTGCAACAAATCCACCGCTTTGACGTCGAGGGCGACGAAGGGTTCATCCAGTATCCACAGTCTGGCGCTGCTCAATATCAGTCGAGCCAGGGCAACGCGTTTCTTCTGGCCCTGGGAGAGCACCTTGGTAGGCAGGTCCTCGAACCCGGCAAGCCCCATACGCGCCAGGGCATCCCATACTTGCTCATCGCTTACCTGGTCACCGTCCAGGGTGGCAGCGACCTGGACGTTCTCCAGACCGCTGAGATCGTTTTTGATACCATTGAGGTGGCCGAGGTATATCACATCCCGGCCATAGTCTTCCTTGAGCCTGCTTATGCTTTCACCTTTCCAGCGGATTTCGCCCTCCTGGGGTTGCAAAAGTCCGCACAGGGCGCGCAGCAGCGTGGTTTTACCGCTGCCGTTTTCGCCCTGCAGGTGCAGCAGGGTGCCACTGTCCACCGTGAAGTTCAGGCCGGAGAACAGGCGGCGGTCGCCGCGTTGGCATTCGAGATCGATTACTTCCAGCATGTGACTCGGGCACTTGGATCCGGCGCGGAAGCGCTGTCCGATCTATTGGCAAGGAATTTGGACGGCATCGGCCTGGTTGTCGTGGTGTTTCGGCGCATGCGCCGTTCGCAGCACGCAACATTAACTGTTGTCGCGAAAATCCTCAACCGTCCATGATTTTGACATAGGGGTATTAATGCGGGAAGGTGTGGCTTGAGCGGAATAATTCGGTATACATAGGTGTCTGTCGCTACAAATCGGTCAATGGCAGACGACAGGGTTTTGCTGGTTACTCACTCAGTCAGTGTGTGTGGCGCTGTCGATTTCGCGTATGCTTCCCGGTAATCAGAGGCACATCTTGTTTAGCAGGCAGGCCCGGCTGTGATCAGCACGGTTTGGACCAGACGCCAGGAACAGAAGTATGTTCTACACGGGTTCTATGTCTGAATTGAATCGGGTGTTTTTCGGAGGTGCTTGTGACTGTGCGGATAACATGACGAGTATATAGGGGAAAAACTGTGCCCATAGTCTGGCGAGAGCAGATCAGCGTAGGTAATAATATCATTGATCAAGATCATAAGTATCTGATATGTCTAATTAATTCAGTGGAGTTGGCACTTAAGCACGAAGACACCATAGAGTACCTTCCCGTATACATGCGGCAATTGGTGGACTACACCAAAGAGCATTTCACCAGGGAGGAAGTTATTCAGAAGAGAGCGCATTACCCGGCTGTGATAGAGCATGAGCAAGCACATGCAGAGATCATCGCTAAGCTTGAGGAGTTGGACCAACTGGTGAAAGGATATATCGACAAGAAACATAAAGACCTGTTGGGTATGGAAGAAGAAGCCGAGTTGAATCAGAGAATCATGGAATTGGCGCGCCATTGGGTTCTTCAGCATATCCTGAAGGAAGATAAACGTATGGAATATTATTTACGTAAATTGCCACCAAATTTTTGCTAGGAAATTACTTAAACCATCGCCGTTTGTTTTCATCAATCTGATGTTCTGTTTAGGGCATAAGTTCGTTTTAGTCGTCCGTATAAGTAAGGCAACGCCGTTATTTTAAAATAAATTATCCAGAATTCTCTACCTATTGAAGTTGGATATAGTGAAAATTTCATTCATGACGAGCCCACGGAAAAATCAAATGTAGAGGCCGATTCCTTATGGAAAAATACCGATTACTGCTCAAGGGCAGTGATCGGCGGCAGTTCATGGGCAAGGGTGGTCGACCTGCTGGGTTGGGGAGGCCAGAGCTTTGCTGCACAGGTTCAGGGATGGAACCGCGCCACCATACACGGGACTGCAGAAGTTCGAAGCGTCCAACCCATTGAAGAGGGTTTCAAGGAACGCGGCAGACGGCGGATCGGGAAGCGCCTGCCCAGTCTACTCGACGATATCCGCTCGATCGTGGATCCTTCCGGGCAAACCGATCCGAACTTCCGCAGCACCCGCCTCTATTCACCGCTCACTGCCGATGAGGTACGTCTGCGGTTGATCTCACAGCACGGCTACAAAGGCGCCCAGTTGCCCTGTACACGCACTCTACGGAATAAACTCAACGATCTCGGGTTTCTGTTACGCAAGGTCAAGAAGTGTCAGCCGCTGAAGAAAATCGGAATGTATCAATGAAAATGAGACACCGGATCACTTGAGTTGATCCCCATCATTTCAATCGAGCATAGTCGCATTCCCAGTCATTCTAAGCCCTAAATCGTGCGGTGTATCACAGCAATCAAAGCCTCATAACAACTACATTTCCCACTGACGCGCGTCGATAGTAAGTGAATTGATATGTCGGGGTGGCGGATGCAGCTGCGTTGGGCTTCGTTATTTCATTGGGAGATCATTATGTCGCGGATGAGTGTAAGCGTATTTTTCGGATCGGTTTTTCTGTTGGTCAGTTCCTCGGGGTTCGCTGATGGCATGACGTCTGCTATTGAGAATGTTGATGAGGAGTATGCCTACGAATGTGCGACGGAGGATGCCAACTGCTACATCCTCGATGTCCGGACCAATGCCGAATGGCGTTGGGTGGGGCACCCGGGGATGAATATGGAGGGAGATGGCGAGGAACTGGAGGGGAAGGTAGTCAATATTTCCTGGTTGATCATGAAGAAAAACCAACTGATCTCCAATAAAAAGTTCCTGCGGCATGTGAACAAGCAATTCAAGCAGGTCAAGGACGAAGTGGAATTGATCGCCATTTGCCGCAGCGGCGGTCGTTCTTTGGCAGCCGCTAAAGCCCTGGATGCTGCGGGCTACTATGTGAAGAACTTGACACACGGTTTCGAGGGCGCCCGGGACGACAAGGGATACCGCACCGAGAATGGCTGGAAGGTCGAGGACTATCCCTATAACGACAGTGCGATCGGCGGCTACCACAAGTAGCCTGCCGGCAGTTCTCCACTACCCTGAAAGCCCCGTCACCGGGGCGTTCGCGCGCGTCGGTCGAATCTTTGCCTGCCTTGTTCGGCGTTGCCATTTACATTCAAGCAGTCACCCTCAACAGCAGGCTCGGAGAGTAAAACAATGCGATTGCCCTGGGAAAAACAAGCCTCCACTAATCCGGATGCCCCTCAGCGGGAGTACCCCAACAGCCTGCTGAAAAAATTCAGCAAGGCCATCCTATGGCTGTATGTAAGCAGTGTCGTGGTCAGCATCCCCCTCATCTATGCCACCACCTATTATCAGGCCAGGGCAGGAGCCGACAAGGAACTCGCGCTCCTGGTCGATATGGTTACCGCCGTGCGAAAGTATATTTCCGCCGATGTGCGCGGGGACTTGATGAAGGCCAAAATGTTCCATTCACCCGCGATTTCCTCGACAGTGACCACCGCCCGTGTTGCGGGACATTTCCGTGAAATGAATCCCGACTACTACATCAAGGTTGCATCGGACAACCCATTGAACCCGAAGAACAAGCCCGAGATGTTGGAGCAGGAGGTGCTGGAGCGTTTTCGTTCCGAAGATGGTCTGGAGCGCATCGTCGAGATTGGCAGTATCAACCAGAACCAGTATCTGGTGTCTTCACGTCCCAGTCGGGCAAAAAGTGGCTGTCTGATTTGTCACGGCAGGCCGGACGATGCGCCGCAGGCAATCAAGGCGAAATACGGGATTGAGCAGGGATACAACTACAAGGTCGGCAGTGTGGTGGGTGCGATCGTGGTTGGCGTGCCCATGGCGGACATCAATTCCCTGGTGTTGGGCCGAAGTTTAATCGCTTTGCTCATCTTCACCGTGATATTCGCCATCATCTTCCTGACGGTCAGCGGAATTGTAAAGCGCCAGATTGTGCAGCCGGTGGAAAAGATTACCGAGACCGCTATCGCGATCAGCAAGGGAGACATGAGCCGGAGTATCGACGTGAAGCAGGATGGTAGCGAAATTAGTGAGCTGGGACATGCAATCCAATTGGTACAGCGCAGCCTCGCCTATGCAATGAAGAAGATTCGCAAATAAAACATTGACTTCGATGTGTCTTCGATCCGTGATTGTGTCTCGTGGGAAGTAAACGAAATTTCTGCAGGCGCCTTGCCGGGTGGGTTGGGTTTTCAGTCCAAGGGCTGTTCATCAATCCCCGCGGTTATGGGTGTCGGAATCGGATTGCCAACAATTATGCGCAGCGGCGGGATTGCCGTTGCGCACGCTGATTACAGGTTATCGAGTTAGACGAATGAGCAAAAAAATCACCCGCACGGAAGTAATCGAAATGATTCGTGCATTGGTCACCAGTAATCGAACCGCTACCCTGTACATCCATACCGACAAAAACCACATGGTGATGGTGGCAACGCAGGGCGGTGAGGTTATCACATTGTCTTCCGGGCCCAGGCATGGAGTCAAAGCGATTCCGTATTTGCGGGAAATGCTGTCCGCGGTAGTTCGGGTCGATGCCAACGCCATCGCCTACCACACCGAGAACGTGCCGCCTACCAGGGTCATCCTGTCCATGCTTGAGGCAGAAGCCGTGCAGGCCTCGGGTGCGGTTGCCAAAGGCCCCGCCGCAGCTGCGTCCCCCGGCATGGAGATGGAAAAGGTCAAAACTATTCTGTCGCAATTGTTGGCCGAGTACCTGGGACCGATAGCCCCCATGGCCTGCGAGCATGTGCTCAATCCCATGGGTGATACACTTGACATCGCCCGGTTGCGGGATGCGGTCGAGCAACTGGCCGAGGAGGCCGGTGGTCCCGCAGAGTCTCGAACATTTACCCAGCGGGCATGGCATCAGCTCAAGCTATGATCGGATGAAGGGAGAGGCGGCGTACGTTTTGATATGACCTCCATCTCTTCTGCCGCGTAGCGCGGTGTGATGTGTTGCGGACAATTCCAGTCATAGGCCTGGACTTTCATCAACACCGATCGTTCGATACGTCCAGGGATGGAGCAATGGAAGATTCTGGTCCTGGGGACACTGCGTCAGGGGCTCAACGCCGACTATGACCGTATCCACGAGCTGTCCAACCAGCACAACACCACCCGCCTCCAAGGACGAGGCCAAGCGTGAGGCGAAACGCACCGAGATCGAGGAGGCGCACGGCGCCTACCTGGCGATGGCCGAAGGCTATCTTCTGCACGCCCGTCACACCCGGGCATGCCTGCGGATCGACTGCTTGATCCCCTCGGTGTGGTTGGAGCCATTGGAGGGGTACATGGCCCATGCCGAGCGCCAGATCGGCCAGATCCGCCGCCGCGTGCTCCAGGGCGAGACGATCGCGCATGGCGAGAAGGTCTTTTCCATTTTCCAACCCCACACCGAATGGATCGTCAAAGGCAAAGCGGGAGTCCCGATGGATCTCGGCCTGCGGGTGTGTGTGGTCGAAGACCAGTACGGGTTCATCCTGCACCATCAGGTCATGGAGAAGACCACGGACGATCGGATCGCCGTGGCGATCGTACGGCTGCGCCGGCAGGAACAGGCGCGAAGACGCGGGCCATACAAAAAGGCCGCCTGACGCATTGTCGGCCAGATGTGCTGCCCGCCGGCCTCTGGCAGGGCTGTGTATGCCCGCAGGTCGTCATTAATGAGGCTCATTCTCATTAACGCGGCGAATTATGGGAAGTTGCGCCGTTCATTATGAAAATCTCTCGATTTCATTGAAAGCGGATTCCGGGATTAGTGGAAAAAGCGGGTTTTCTGTCGGTCAGACTCGTTTACAGAAAGATACAGCATCATTGGTGGTCCTCAACCATTTTTCGTGGGTTGAGCGGTTGGATGGTGGGAATACAGTTAGGGAAAAGTAGCGGCTTCTGAGGTTGGTTACTTCAAATTTACGCCAATAGAGTATAAGCGATTGTTTGAATTCAAAATGTGGTACTCCCTAGGGGACTCGAACCCCTGTTACCGGCGTGAGAGGCCAGCGTCCTAGGCCACTAGACGAAGGGAGCATAATGCCGCGAAAGGCGCTATTATACGCAGCCACCCTGTCTCATCAATAAGAATATTACAAATTTCACTTGGAAGACGTTTTTTGCAGGATCAATACTCAAACCCCTCGATACTCATTCCTCGCGCCGAACATTGCATATCCCGCGCTAACATCAGCGAGAACGCACTCAAGGTATTGTACCGCCTGAAAGGCGCGGGATTTCAGGCCTACCTGGTGGGCGGCGGTGTGCGCGATCTGCTGCTCGGGCGTGAGCCCAAGGACTTCGACGTGGCAACCGACGCCACACCGGAGGAAGTACGCCGTGTATTCCGCAATTGCCGTCTGATCGGGCGGCGCTTTCGTTTGGCCCATGTGCATTTCGGCCGTGAGATCATTGAGGTCGCCACCTTTCGTGGAACCTCTGATGATAATGATGAGCGCAAGCTGGAAAACGGCATGATCGTGCGCGACAACTCCTACGGCAGCATCGGGGAAGATGCCTTGCGGCGGGATTTCACCATCAACGCCCTTTATTACAATATTGCGGATTTTTCGGTGCTGGATTTCGCCGATGGCACGGCGGACATTGAACGGGGGGTGCTGCGCCTGATCGGTGATGCGGAGCAACGCTTCCGGGAAGACCCGGTACGGATGCTGCGGGCAATCCGTTTCGCCAGCAAGCTGGGTTTTACCCTGCACCCCTCCTGTGAGGCCCCTCTGCACGAAATGGGAGCCTTGCTGCACAGCGTGCCGGCGGCCCGCCTGTTCGAGGAGGTTCTGAAGCTGTTTCATGCGGGAACTGCGCTCAACGCCTTCGATCGCCTGCGTCACTATGATCTATTCGCCCATTTGTTTCCCCAGACCGAGGCCAGCCTGAGCCGCGAAGAGCATGCGTTTCCTATCACCTTCGTCAACCGGGGCCTGGACAATACGGACCGGCGCATTGGCGAGGGCAAGCCGGTTACCCCCGCCTTCCTGTTCGCCGTGCTGTTGTGGGAACCGGTGCGCCTGCGTGCCGCAGAGCTGGAACGCGCGCAGCAGGCACCGGCTGCGGCCATGCAACAGGCGGCCAGCGATGTGCTGTCGCGTCAGCAGGATCACGTGGCCGTGCCCAAGCGTTTTTCCCTGCAGATGCGTGAGATCTGGGGCCTGCAACACCGTTTCGAGGCCAGGCGCGGTAAGCGGCCACAGCGCCTGAGTTCCCATCCCCGGTTCCGTGCGGCCTATGACTTCCTAGTGCTTCGTGCGGAATCCGGGGAAGTGGAAACCGAACTGGCGGACTGGTGGACCCAGTATCAGGAAACCAATCCCCAGGACCGGGAGCGCATGTCCCAGGGCGACAGGGATCCCGCCAAGCGCCGCCGTCGTCGCGGTGGACGCCGGCGCAAGGAGTCGGCAGCGGGAGAGTGAGTGCTACCCCACAGGCAGGGTAAATTACCTTGCCGGGTCTTGCCAGACTACTCGTCATGACGCAATCAACATTCCATCCAGCAGCCGTTACCAGGGTGAACGCCTATATCGGTCTGGGCGCCAATCTGAATCATCCCGTGGAACGTATTCGCCAGGCCCTGGCCGCCCTGCGGGTATTGCCTGACACCGCACTGACGCGCTATTCACGCCTGTACCGAACAGCGCCCCTGGGCCAGGCCGGGCAGCCGGATTACATCAATGCCGTGGCCGCCGTGCGTACAGGACTGAGTCCGGATGGTTTGCTGGATCATCTGTTTGTCATCGAGAAGCAACAGGGCAGGGTGCGAAACGGTACCCGCTGGGGACCGCGCACCCTGGACCTGGACCTGCTGTTGCATGGCGATCTGAGCCTGGCCGGGGAGCGGTTGACGCTGCCGCACCCACAGATGCACAAGCGCGCCTTCGTGCTGGTGCCCCTGGCGGAAATCGCCGCAACCGGTCTGTCCATTCCAGGACATGGTGATGTGCGGGAATTGGCCGCCAATTGTGACCGTGCAGGCGTATGCTTGATCGACGGGCAGGGGTCTTAGCCGGGGCTCAATGCCCGGGGCAACGGGGTCTGAATAATCCCGTTCCAGTTTCGCCAGCTCGTCCGGCAGGCGGTAATCCGGCAAGCTCAGGTGAAAGGCCTGCTCGGCATGCACAATCCGGCTCCAGAATTCCTGGTACAGGTCTTCGGTGCCCGTCTCTTTTGGCCTGAGCGCAACAGAAACTGGTACAGGGGACGGCGATAACGCTGGTACAGCTGTTCAAATGCGGCCAAGTCGCCTCGGCGATAATGCCGGTAGAGCGTTTCATCCGTGATCCCGCTTATGCCACGTATCGTTTCCATCGTGCTTGGGTTAAGATCCCATCTTTTTCCCAAGCTCCGGTCGATGTTCAGGCTGGCCCGTCTCGAGAGATGAAACACATGATGATAAAGACCATCGAAGGCTCGCTTCAGGTCCACAATACCCGTTTTTGCCTGGTGGTGTCGCGCTGGAACAGCTTTGTGGTGGAAAGCCTGCTGAGTGGGGCGGTGGATGCCCTCAAGCGCCATGGCGCCTCGGATGCCGATTTAAGCATTGTACGTGTGCCAGGGGCCTTCGAAATGCCGGTAATCCTGGACAAGCTGGCCGCTGGCGGCAAATACGACGCCATCATCGCCCTGGGTGCAGTTATTCGTGGCGGTACGCCGCATTTCGAGTATGTCGCAGGCGAGGCGGTCAAAGGCATGGCCCAGGTAAGCCTTAAATACGCCATGCCCATCGCCTTCGGTGTATTGACCGTGGACAGTATCGAGCAGGCCATCGAGCGATCCGGCACCAAGGCCGGCAACAAGGGCGCGGAGGCAGCCACGTCCGCCATCGAGATGGTCAATCTCATGCGTCAGCTGGATGAGTAAAGCCAAAATGGTCAACAGGCGCAGCAGGGCCCGCCGCTTCGCGCTGCAGGCGCTCTATCAATGGCAGATGACCGGGCAGGATGTAGGAGAGGTCGAAGGCCAGTTCATGCAGGACGAGTCCCTGGCCAAGGTGGACGTGGAATTGTTCGTTGCACTGCTGCGCGGTGTGCCGTCCCACCTGGATGAGCTGGATCAGGCCATTGGACCCCTGCTGAACCGCTCCATCGGACAGGTGGACCCGGTGGAGCGGGCGATCCTGCGCATCGGCGCCTTTGAATTCATGCAGCACCCGGATATTCCCTACCGGGTGGTCATCAACGAGGCGGTGGAACTGGCCAAGCTGTATGGCGCGGACCAGGGTCACCGCTACATCAACGGGGTGCTGGACAAGCTGGCCCAGGGCCTGCGTGCGGATGAGGCCAGCGCCCACTCGCGTAAGCCCCGGAGCGGATGAGCGCAACCGAGTTCGATCTCATTCAGACCTATTTCACCGACTGCGGTGCCGTCCGGGCCGATGTGGCCCTGGGGGTGGGCGACGACGCCGCCCTGCTGCGGACGCCCCCGGACAGGGAACTGGTGCTGACCCAGGACACACTGGTCGAGGGTGTGCATTTCCTGCCCGGCAGCGACCCCGAGGGTCTCGGCCACAAGGCCCTGGCCGTGAATCTGAGTGATCTGGCTGCCATGGGTGCAGAGCCTGCCTGGGTCACTCTGGCCCTGACCCTGCCACGGGTGGACGCCATCTGGCTTTCCGGCTTTGCCCGTGGATTCTGTGCTCTGGCACGGAAAATGGGCGCGCGCCTGGTGGGGGGCGATACCTGCCGGGGCCCGTTGAATATCAGTGTCGCCGCCCATGGCCTGGTTCCCGCAGGCCGGGCCCTGCGCCGCGATGGCGCCCGATCGGGCGACGATATCTATGTGACCGGCACCCTGGGTGATGCGGGGCTGGGCCTGCGTCACCTGCGCGATGGTCTGGTGCTAGCTGACGCTGCACAAGCCTGCCTGCGCCTGGAGCGGCCGGAACCACGCCTGAGTGCCGGTCTGGCGCTGCGCGGCCTGGCCACGGCAGCCATCGATATTTCGGACGGCCTGATGGCAGACCTGGGGCATATCCTGGAAAAGAGCCGGGTCGGGGCGGAGCTGGAACTGGAACGCCTGCCTTGCTCGGGCACAGTGCGTGACTACCTGTCCCGCACCGCTGACTGGTCCCAGCCGTTGGCGGCGGGAGACGACTACGAACTGTGTTTCACCCTGCCACCGGCACAGGCCGGACGGCTGGTGGATTTCCCCTGTGTCGTGACCCGGGTAGGGCGTATCGAGCAGACACCCGGTCTGCGCATTCATGGACCCGACGGGACCGACTACCATCCGGCCGCTGCCGGCTACGAGCATTTTTCCACCCATGGCTGAACCCCGTTTCAATCCCCGTAGTCCCTACCATTGGCTGGCATTCGGTTTCGGCAGCGGCCTGATGCCCAAGGCCCCAGGCACCTGGGGCACCCTGGCGGCTATTCCCCTGTACCTGCTGATGGCGGACCTGCCCCTGGTCCACTACCTGGCGCTGACCTCGGCCTTGTTTCTGCTGGGTATCCCCGTGTGCACCCGGGTGGGCAGGGAACTGGGCGTGCATGATCACTCCGGCATCGTGTGGGACGAGGTGGTCGGGTTTCTGCTGACCATGACCGCGTTGCCGGTGGAATGGCCCTGGATTGTGGCCGGTTTTTTGGCTTTCCGGCTGTTCGACATCCTCAAACCCTGGCCCATCGGTGCGGTGGACCGACGCATAAGTGGAGGCCTGGGGGTGATGGCGGATGACCTGCTGGCCGGATTGATGGCCTTGGGCATGCTGCATCTGGGGGCATACGCGCTATTGTGAAACGGAGTCTGTATATGGACGGGTGTGGGTAGGCCGATGTCATTTTCCGTGGGTTTCATCGGCCTGGGCCGGGTGGCCTGGGAATTGGAGCAGGACCCACTGCGCAACAAACCCTGCACCCATTGGGGGGCCTGGCGATCCCATTCCAATGCCCGGGTAATCGCCGGTTGCGATACGGATGCGGCCAGGCGCGAGGCCTTTGCGCTCGCCAACCCCGGGGCACGGGTCTATGCCGATTACCGGGACATGCTGGCAACGGGTGGCCTGGATATGCTCAGCATCTGCGCTTACGCGGACAGCCGCGCCGAGATGGTCATGGCCGCGGCAGGTTCGGGGGTGCGTGGTATATGGTGCGAAAAAGCCATGGCCTGCTCCCTGCGCGAGGCGCTAAAACTGGATGAGGCGCTGGCGCACACGGGTACCTGCATGATCGTCTCCTTCATGCGCCGCTGGGCGCCCAGTTACCGCCAGGCCGCTGAATTGATCGCAGACGGGGCCATTGGTGAGCCGGAATCCGTCAATGTGCATTTCTCCAGCAATATGCTGCATACGGGCACCCATGCCTTTGATGTACTGCGCCTGTGGTGCGGCGAAGTGGTGGCCGTCCAGGCCTGGCTGGACGAGTCTTCGGCCCATGTTCAGGAAAGCGGATACCGGTTCGGCCAGGCGGATGCCTTGAATGACATTGGGGGCTTTGCCCTGCTGCATTTCGAAAACGGCGTGCGCGCCGCGGTGCATGCCGGCGACAAAGAGTATTTCCGTTTTGAATTCGAGGTATTGGGCAGCCGTGGCATGCTGCGCCTGGGTAATGGCCAGCGTGAGCTGTGGCAAGCGGCCAGCTCGGAGCACTACAGCGGGTTCACGGAGCTGCAACAGGTCCCGTACCCCCGGTATTCGCAGGCTAATATGTGGCATGCCGCCTGCGGCAATCTGATCAACGCGGTGCACGACGGACAGCCGCTGCTTTGTTCGGTGGAGGACGGCAGGCAGGCCCTGGCCATCGCCCTGGCCATGCACCTGAGCCATCGGCAGGACCATCGCCTGGTAGAACTCGACGAGGTGCCGTTAGACTTGAGGGTGGCGAGCCGCTGATGCTTATCTCAGCAGTTTATCCAAGGCCTCGCGGGTACGCGGGCAGCCCTCGCCCAGGGGCAGGCTGGTCAGAGTGCGGGTCATGCCTGCCCGGGTGACGGGTTCCGACCAAAGCCTCATGGCGGCGGTACAGGCCTGGGAGACGATATCGGGATTGTCTCTGGCGTCCAGGGAGACGAACCAGTCGCGCATGGGGGGGCTCAGTACCGGGCACTGGTTGTCCGCCACCACCAGGGCCAGGGCTGGAACGCCCATCATGGCGAGTTCCCACAGGGTGGAGCCGGCCGCTGTAACCGCCAGGCCGGCCTGACTCATGATCCGGGCCATGTGCGGGGTGTCCAGGTGGACCTCCAGCCTGTGCGCATGGGCCCGGCCCAGTTGCAGCAATTGTTTGCGTTGCGGATTGCCGGCCCCCGCCACTAGATCGATGCCGGTGGTCTGCGGCAGGCCGTGGAGCAGACACTTTGCCAGGGGAAGCGATAATCCGGCCGGATCGCTGCCGCCCAGGTTCAGCAGCACGCGCCTGCGTTCCGCCAGGGGCGGTTTGGGCGCTTGACGGAATTCGCGCCGCAGGGGCACATAGTGCAATCCCAGCAGTAGCTGCTCCGGGTCCATGCCGGGATAGTGCCCAGGCCGGGCGCTGGGGTGGGAGTTGAGAATTACGTGGGCTTGGTATGGGGGCTTGAGAACCAGGTCGTCCAATACCACGCAGCAATCCGCATAGGTCTTGAGCAATGCCCGGTAGTCCGGGCTGAAGTGGTAGCCATCGGCGAAGACGAGCCGGGGATGCAGTTTTTTCAGCAGTCGCTCCAGTTCGCAGGCATCGTCGCCGTAGTGCAGCCGGTGTACCTGTATCCCGGCCCTTTCGAGGCGCTGAACGAGACCCTCCGGTGCCTGCGCCAGGGCGA
>RRYU01000085.1_pt1 | contig 18623 bp, 13 predicted proteins | sample 2162651 | NCBI WGS metagenome assembly RRYU01 (sample SAMN10267283, study PRJNA491782) | microbial mat metagenome | isolation source: biomat in the production well | place: Japan: Minami-Kanto gas field, natural gas well KTG3 | collected 2017-06 | reverse complement strand
TAAATTGCTTGACATATTTTATGTATTATGTTTTAATGTGTTTAATTGTTAAGATTTTTTATTCATTTACTACGCTCCCTAGCTTATTGCTAGTGGAATTAGGAGGATACATGCGTGGATCTAACAAGGCTGTGCTCACTATCAGTAAATTTGAAACAAAAAGAAGCAAGTCAAAAGAAGAGTGGCTTGCTGCGGAGGTGATTAGAATTTTGTCTGATAAATCAAAATCACCTCAAATTGATGGATCAGAACCACCTAAAATGATGGTTCTGAAAATGAGGAAGAAAAGGTAACGAGGGGTGTTTCTTTTCTAGTGTGCACTTAACCCCGCCTTCTGTAATGGAAGGTGGGGTTTTTTTATATTAATGTTCCACCGGTGGAACATTTTATATATATTACTTGAACTAAGTTTTAGAATTAATATTTTTACTTTTTTAAAAGTGCTAGATGTGATTTTAACTTAATTCCGCCATCTCCAATCTCAAACTCAGATATCGTACTGGTGCTTGTTTTGCATTTTGGATCTGTAAATTTGCAGTTATGTGCTTGTGATAGTAGTGTCCTTACTCCACCATCGTGTATGACTAGCAAAATTATTTTGTCTTTGTGGTCTTTCTTTATTGTATTCAGGTACTGTATGACTCTCTCTTTCATTTCATTAAAACTTTCCCCTCCTTCTGGTTTTAATTCTGGATCGTTTAAGTCTATTTTTTCTTTAACTAACTCTTTGTTTTCACCGTTAAATTCGCCGAAGTTTTGTTCTCTTAGTTTGTTTGTGTATTGGGTTGGTACTTTGATAATCTCAGCTATGATTTTGGTGGTTTCTACACATCTGCCTAGGTCGCTTGAGATAATTTCTGAAATGCCTTTGTTTTTTAGTGTGTTTCCGAGTTTTATAGAAGTTTTTTTTCCATATTCAGTCAGTGATGAGTTTTTGTGGCCTTGTAGTCGTTTTTCTAAGTGCCATTTTGTTTGGGAATGTCTTATTGCGTAAATTTTCATATGTTAATTTATGTTTGAATTTTATCATTTTGCTTCAAAAAGTCCCACCGGTGAAACTTTTTTGTTACCGGTGTTGAAATATATGGTACCCGAGACAGGATTCGAACCTGTGACCTTCGCCTTAGAAGGGCGCTGCTCTATCCAGCTGAGCTACTCGGGCACGTTTTTGGTGTTTTTTAGCCTTATTTTTATACAACTTATGGTCTGAGAATGCAAGAAAATTGTATCCTTAGGATTATAGTTTTTTTCTTGCTTGTGTATTTTTGCTTGTTTTTCTGTTTATTCTTCTGTGTTTATGATGTTTTATGTGATTATATTTGTGCTTATGTTGTTAAACATGTGGCTATATTTTTATTATTCTGTGACAAGTTGTAGACTTATTGTAAAAATCTAGATGCCTTATACTTGATAATATTTTCAGCTAAAGTACAATGGTACCTAAGTTATTAAATGTATTTATGGAAATTCGAGATGGAGAGGTAATATTAAAAGTTTTTCATCACCATGTTACGCCGTTTATTTTTTGGCTTTTTAAGATATTGTTTGTGTTTACTTTTCTTTTTGGATTTTTGTATTTATTTCAAAATATTTTTAATACTATGTTGTTTATTATTTTTCATGTGCTTTTGGTAGCTGCATTTGGAATTATAATGTTTTACAAATCAGTTGTTTACTGGATGGATAAGCTATATGTGACAAATCAAAGAATTATTTATGTAAATTGGACCTCAGTTTTTATGCGAAAAGAGTCAGAGGCCATGTTGGATGATATTCAGGATATTCGAACTCAAGAAAAAGGATTTGTCTCATATATTAGCATGTTTGATTATGGTCTTTTCACTCTTGAAACTTCTGCTGCAAATGTAACTTTAGAATTTGATAAAGCACCGGATCCAGAAGGTATTAGACAGTATATTTATCATGTAAGACCACAGTAATAATGATTGAGAGTAATATAGAATCCGTTGAACGTGTTGTTACATCAAAAAAAACAAATACAAAAAAGTTTGAAAATAAACTTAGACCGATTTCTCTTGCAGATTATATTGGTCAGAAAGAGTTAAAGCGCAACTTGTCGACTGCAATTAGTGCTTCAAAAAAACGTAAAGAAATTTTGGATCATATACTTTTACACGGATCACCAGGATTGGGTAAAACAACTTTGGCTACTATCATTGCAAATGAGTTAGGTTCAAACTTAAGGATTACTTCTGGCCCTGCACTTGAAAAACAAGGTGACATTGCATCGATTATTTCTAATTTAAAAGAAAACGATGTACTTTTTATAGATGAAATTCACAGACTTCGTCCGGCTGTTGAGGAGGTTTTGTATACTGCTATGGAAGATTTTGCGATTGATATTATTATTGGTAAGGGGTCTAGTGCCCGTAGTATGCGTATTGATTTGCCACGATTTTGTTTGATTGGTGCAACTACTAAGGTGAGTATGTTATCCTCTCCGCTTCGGGATAGATTTGGTAATGTATTTACATTTAATAAGTATAGCGCAGATGATTTAAAGGATATAATTTTACGTTCATCTAGAATTTTAAGCTGTAATTTAGATGAAAAAACCGCTTATCAGCTTGCTTTGTCGTCTCGCAATACTCCAAGGATTGCAAATAGGCTGTTAAAGAGAGTTCGTGATTATTCGGATGTTAATTCAGATGGGATTGTGAATGAAAGTGTTTTATTGGAGGCCTTAAGTGCTTTGGGTATTGATGATTTGGGTCTGGATGCGCGTGATCGTGAAATATTGAATGTAATTGAAAAAAAATTTGCTGGTGGTCCTGTGGGTTTAAGTACATTGGCAGCTGCAACTTCTGAAGAACAGGCAACAATTGAGGAAGTTTATGAGCCATTTCTGATACAACTTGGTTTTATGAAAAGAACTTCGAGAGGACGAATGATTACTTCAAGAGGTAGAAATCATATTAATTTTAAGTCTAGTTAAAAATATGTTTCTAACTTTGTTTGCAAACGTAGAAATTTTACATTTGCTTGTCGCTCATACTTTGTTGGCCATGGCTTTACTGTGTTGGACTTTTCGTCTTTGTTTTGCTTTGGCGAGAGTTGATTTTTTATTTTAAATGAGTATAATTTTTCTGATCCTTATATAGGAATATTTTTAAATTAACAAAATATGAAAAAAATACTAATAACTATAGTAGCTTTTATTTTAGCGACTTTTACATTTGTAGCCTGTGGTTCTTCTGATAATATTATAACTGGTGCAAACACTGAGGTTTTAGTGGGGATTTTGTCTGAGCAGGCTCCTAGGGATAATCTACCTGGTACTCACTTACTTATGGATGAGTCACTTAAGGTTCATACACTTTCAAGTATTGCTCTTAATTTGTCTGATTCTAAATATCTTAACAATAAAGTTGAGATTTATGGCGTAGATAACCCCGATGATGATATATTTAATGTTACTGGTATATCTGTATTGGAAGTGTTGTCAAAAGTTGACGACAGTAATGATGTTGACTTTGTTGAATATAAAAATTCTGATTATGGATTTACTTTAAAATACAACAATGATTGGATTGTTTTAGAAGAAGGATCAAAAGTGTCTTTTGCTTCTCCAGAGTATGAAATAGGTGATGAAATGGCTTTTGATACTGTATTTATTGATCAATTTCAATTTTCATATTCTCAATCTGTTTTTGATTCAAATCAAAATGACAGTCCCCTTTCAAACTTTGTGGCAACTAATTTTCCAGAATTTTCAAGTATAGAGCCATTAATTGAGTATATAGGAGTTGAAGGTACGGAGGCTGTAAAAATTGAAAATGACCATGCAGGTTATGACTACTATATGTATAGAAATGGACTTATATATCAGTTCTCATTTATGCCTTTTGATGCTTTAGTTGAGAGTGACAATGAAATTGTATTCAAAAAAATGTTATCAGAATTTAAATTTATTGGATTTACTGTAGAAGACAATCTTTCAAACTTGGAGGAAACAATATCTGAAGAGATTGATAAGGAGGCAGATGAAGAAATAAATGATGTTGCTATAAACTTGGATGATTTTACATATTTTGATAGCCTGCCTTACTCTTTTAGGGCTGTTTATCCTTCTAGTTGGTACTATGCTGGATCTTCTAACTCAGACTCTGATGTGCGTCATCGTTATGGTTTTAGTACAGAAACAGTCGAGGATGGTAATGAGCTTATTTCACTCGATGTGATGACAAGTGGTGCTGATACTAGTGGACAAAGTGCTGCTGGTGTTTTAGATGTATATAAAGAGGTTGATGGGCAAACATATAGAGTTTCAGGAGATAAAGAATATGCTGATTATATCAATGCCATTGCAAATAGTATTGAGGCTTTGGATAAAGATTTATAGGATTATTCGCTAAGTGATTCTTCTTTTTCTGTTTTATTTAGCTCATTTTTTAGGTTTTCTCTTAGTTTTATAGTGTCGATATTTTCACTTTGGGATGTTAAAATTAATATAAGGTCTGCTTTGCTTTTGTTTTCTTTGTTTCTTAGATTGTAGCTATCATTTAGTTCGCCGTTTATTGATAGATTTTTATAATTACTGGTCCATGCGTCGATATATTTTGTTGCCCTTTTTGGATCTCTTTCCATTATATTATTAAGTTTTTCTAGCTCAAATATTGAAAATTCCATTACATTGTTTACTCCTTTGGCAGCTTGATATTTTGCCCATTGGTTGTAATTGTCTATGTTTCCTAATTTTGCTTGGTAACGTTCTGGAAAGTTTTTTTCGACAATATCTATAAATGTAGAATTTGCTTTTGTTACATCTTTTTTGTCTGCGTAGTTTTCAAAATATTTGTACATCGTATCTGTTTTAACGTCTAGCTTATTTATATAACCTAGCTTTTCTTCTTCTATTTCTAAGTCTGGTCTTCTCAAGTTTCTCACTACTTCCCTATTTGCGTTTTCAAATCCATCGACTGTTTGAAAGTTTGTTGTAAAGTACTTTTCTCCAAGTTCGGGATTTGTGGCGTAGTTGTGTTTTTTTATCATTTCTGGCAGGTATTCCTTTTGAATTTCCTTTTCTGCAAGAATTGAAACTGTACTTTGCTCCATGGCATTGCCACCAGCAATGGTCTCAAATATTTCTATCTGTGTTTCTCCTATTTCGCGGTCTTCGGGCATAGCTTGGGCAATATCATTTATTTTGTCTCTAAGATTGATTAGATTTCTGGCAATGCGCTCTGGTAGTATGCCATAACTGCTTGCGTTTGATATATAGTCTGCAATTTGCTGAGCACTATCACCTTTTAATATATCTCTAACTTTTTCGCGTTTTTCTTTGCGAATATTTTGTTTTTCGTTAGAAGACATAGCTGTGTTAATTTGGTTTTCTCTTTCTCTTTGGTTTTTTCTGAGTGTTTTTTGAGTTTTTGTTTCTTTTATTTTGATTTTGTATTCTGTTTTTTGCTCTGAATCTTCTTGTATTAGTTTCTGTATTTTAGAATCAAACTTTTTAAGTTCTGGATTTGTTTCATAGTCTGTAATCCTTTGTATGAGTTCGTTTCTAGCTTCTTTATATTTTCTTTTGTAAACTTCATATTCACCTTTTTCGTTTTTTCGATAATATTCATCAAAGTTATCATAATTTTCTCTCCACTTTGCGTCTTTTATACTGTGTGGATTTAGAAGAAAATCAACCTCCAATGTTCCTGTTAAAGATCCGCGACCTTCTTTTCTAAGTACATCTACAATGTAAGCTTTTAGTATTTGATTTGATCTAATTTCTGCAAGATTATCAACTCTTTCAAGTCTAAAAAGATCCTCTGCCTCATCTCTATTATGTTTTTTTCCACCGTATCTATCTGCTCCACCCCATGTAAAATTGTTTAAAGCTGTTCTTAAATATTTGTATTTTTCATTATCTCCACCTGCATCAAAGCGATACATATCATGCCCATGTTCGTCTTGTCCTAGTGTCATATTTACATCGTCTATGCCTAAATATTTTGTTGGATTATCTGTAAATAAAAATTTTAAGGATTCAATGTAATCTCTTTTTTGCTTTATAATTTTGGAGTCACTTCCAAATCTGTCATCACCTTGGTCTAGTGCTTTTATGTATTCTGCAGCACTCATAGTTATAGAATCTTCCCTTTCTAGGGCTACGTAACCCATCCCTTGCATTCCAAATTTTAGCTCTGCCCTTATAAAATCTCTTATGCTTGAGCCATCTTTTGAAATTATTAGATCTAATCTTTCTTGGGGTAATTCAGCTAATAATGATTCTATGTAGGCTTCTTTTGCTGATTGGATTTCTAATGACATTTGCTCTATATTTTTTTCTGAAATGCTAGCATCAAGGTCTTCAAATCCTTCTATAAACTCTTGTCCATCCATGTTTTCTACTGATGTGTTTAGTGTTTGCTGATCTGTTCTAATGGAGTTTATACTTAGTAGAACCTCCTGTTTTTGCTGATTAGGAAGCTCGCTTAAATCCGAGCTTTCTAATTGCTTTAGTTTTTCTTCTAGTATTTGCTCTTTATCTTCGAAGGTCTCTACCCCCTGTGATATAATGTTTGTTTCTTTTTCACCCAAACTTGGACTAGATTCAAATACTAGTCTGTTTTCTCTTATTAGAGTGTTTTCTGATTTTGCAGGTTTTTTATAAATCATCTAACATGTGTAATAGGTTTTGTTCTTCTTGGGTTTCTATACTTTGTACTTTTGCTTCGCGGTTTTCTGTTGTTTTTCTTTTTATATATCTTTTTGTTTCCTCGGCTCTTTCAATTAGCTCTTCTAGTTTTGTTTCACGGTGTTTTACTATATCATCCTCCATTTTGTTTTCATTTTTAAAGAATGGAATGTATGACTCTCTAATGTTTTTTTCAGTTGCGGAAGATAGTTTTGTTAGCATTTTTTCTTGTTGCTCGCTTGTTAAAAGACTAAATTTAAATGAATCTTTTATAAGCTCTCTTAGTTCCTGGTTTTGTATTTGATCGATTTGCATACAATTCTGGGTATAATTATCTTATTATTATACCAGAAAGTGCTCATAACAACAATGTGTATCTGGCTTGCTACTGATATTAAACAGTTGACTTTATTTTCTTAGCACTCTAAAATAGAGAGTGCTAATATATGTTTGTAATATTTATACAATTATTATTGAGATATGGCAAATCCATTAGGTTCTAAAAAAAGGCTTTCTGTGGTAAAATTTTAGGAATTAAAAAAATCATACGAAATAAACAAAATAAAATTATGAATAACATTAATAACTTTAATAAGTTTACTAAGGAGGCAAAACAGGCTCTTATGGTGGCTCAAGATAAAGCTAAAGAAGTAAAACTAAGCTATGTTGGCACTGAGCATGTTTTGATAGGTATTTTAACTCAAGAAAACTCTCTTGGGGCCTCTGTATTGTTTAATTTTGGAGTATCTTTAGATAACGTTTATTTGGTGTTAAAAACAGTTGGAAGAGCTAGTGTGCCTCGTAAATCTATTGAGCCAAATGGCCTAAGTGGATATGCAAAGGATGTGATTGAGGATTCTTTTAAGATTGCTCATGAGTATGGGCATGCATTTGTGGGCACAGAGCATTTACTCTACTCTCTAGTATCGCAGTCAAACACTGCGGCTACAGTTATTTTGGAAAATATGAAAGTTTCTCCAGAGGATATTAAAGCTCAAATACTTGAGATTTTTGAAAGAGCAAAATCAATGCCTCCAAACCCTACAGATAATACAACACAAGCAGTACAAAATCCGCAAAATCAGCCACAAGTAAATCCGATTGAATTCTTTTTATCTGGTTTACAAGGAATGATGAATGGTCAAGGAAAACAAACTAATTATGAAACAAAACAATCATCTGATAAAACTACTGGCACACCTGCTCTAGATTATTTTACTACTGATCTAGTTGCCGAAGCTCGCAATGGTGAGTTGGATCCAGTTGTAGGCCGTGCTAGGGAAATTGAAAGATCAATTTCTATTCTTTCCAGAAAAACAAAAAATAACCCTGTACTAATTGGAGAACCTGGTGTGGGTAAAACAGCTGTAGCTGAAGGACTTGCACAAGCTATTGCAAAGGAAAATGTACCTGAGAATATGCTTGATAAAAGGATTCTTTCTTTATCAATGGCTTCTATTGTTGCTGGAACAAAATATAGAGGAGAGTTTGAGGAACGAATTAAACAAATACTTGAAGAGGCTGCTAGTCAGGATAATGTGATTTTATTTATTGATGAGCTTCATACTGTTATTGGTGCTGGTAGTGCCGAAGGCAGTTTAGATGCTGCAAATATATTAAAACCGGCTTTGTCGAGAGGTAAAGTGCAGGTGCTTGGAGCCACTACTACAAATGAATATAGAAAAAGTATAGAAAAAGATGCTGCGCTTGATAGACGTTTTCAAACAATTATTGTTGAAGAGGCTTCGGCTGATGAAACAATTGAGATTTTGAAAGGAATACAGGAGTCATTTGAAGATCATCATAATATAATTATTGATAGTGAGGCTATTATGTCTGCTGTTTCGCTTTCTACTAGATATATCAATGATAAGTTTTTGCCGGATAAGGCTATTGATCTTATTGATGAAGCTGCAGCAAAAAAGAGAATTAAGACTAAAAGGTCAAATTCAAAAATTATAAAAATGCAAAAAAAACTTGTTGGAATTGTGTCTAAAAAAGAGACAGCGGTTTCTAAACAAGATTATGAAAAAGCGGCAGAATATAGAAATGAAGAACTTGAAATTACAAAGCAAATTGCTGACATAAAGTTAGAAAAAGTGCCTCGTGAACAGCGTGAGACTTTGTATGCAGATGATATTGCTGCTGTTGTTTCAAATATGACGGGAGTACCGGTTACAAAACTTGTTGCAGATGATATCAAGCGTTTGAAGTCACTTGAGATTTCGCTTAAAAAGAGGATTGTCGGACAGGATGAGGCTGTTGGTGCTGTTGCAAAAGCTATACGTCGCTCTAGAGCGGGCTTTGCTGATGAGAAAAGACCAATTGGTTCATTTATATTTATGGGGCCTACCGGTGTTGGTAAAACTGAGCTAGTTAGGGCAATTACTGAAGAAATTTATGATGACCCAAATTCACTTATCAAAATTGATATGAGTGAGTTTATGGAAAGACACAATACTTCTCGCCTTATTGGTGCCACTGCTGGATATGTAGGATATGACGATGGTGGTCAGTTGACTGAAGCTGTAAGGCGTAAACCATATAGTGTGATACTGTTTGATGAGATTGAAAAGGCACATCCGGATGTATTTAACTTACTACTACAAATTCTTGAAGATGGTGAGCTTACAGACTCTAAGGGTCGTAAAGTTGACTTTAAAAATACTATTGTAATAATGACATCAAATATTGGGGCTAAGCGTTTGACTGATAAGGCTGCTAATATTGGCTTTTCTACCAACGAAAAAGAGGAAGAAAAGGCAATAGTAGACTTTGAAAATGTAAAAGCTGATATTTTGGAAGATTTAAAGGATAATTTTAGACCTGAATTTTTAAATAGAGTGGATAAGATTGTTGTATTTAAGGCTTTAACTAAAAAACATATATCAGAAATTGTTAAACTACATTTATCTAAGTTACAAACTCGTATTAATCATCGAAAACTCAAACTAAATGTTTCAAAAGGAGCATTGGCTATCCTTTCAAAAGCTGGTTATGACCCTAAGTATGGGGCACGGCCCGTTCGTAGAGCTTTGCAAGATTTAGTTGAGGATCCATTGACTCATAAGTTTTTGGATGGTGATTTTGTGGAGGGTGATGAGGTTAAACTTGTTAAAGATGGAGACAAGATTGATTTTATTTCATCTTGACCTAGGCTTTGATTTGTTTGTATACTCTCGCTACATTGAGAATTTTGGAGTTGTTTTAAGCAGGACTTCAACTTTAAATTCTTAAAAATTATATTTTAACAAGTCTTGCGGAATTTTTTTATGAAAACTTCTTATAAAGCCAGTACAGTTATGGACGAATTTATGTCAACTGCTGGAGATTTTGTAATGCCAGAACCGGGTACTATCGTTGATGGTAACGTTGTTTCTTTGGCAAAGAACAAGATCCTTGTGGATCTTGGAGGGCTAGCAACAGGTTTAATTGTTGGTCAAGAGGCTCATGATAGCCTTGGTACTGCTAAAAATATTAAAGTTGGAGATACTATCTCTGCTTATGTTTTGGAGGAAGAAAATGATGATGGTTTAGTTGTTCTATCTCTTAGAAAAGCTAGCCAAAAGAAAACATGGCAAAGATTTGTTGATGCTTATGAAAACAGTGATGTTATTGAGGTGTCACCTAGCGAAGCTAATAAAGGTGGACTATTGCTTAACATTGATGGAATCAAAGGGTTTATCCCAGTTTCACAACTGGCTCCTCTACATTATCCACGTGTAAATGGTGCAAATAGTGCGCAAATTTTGATTAGACTACAAAAACTTATTGGAGAAAAACTTTCTGTTAAGATTTTGAATGTAGATAGAGATGGAGGAAAACTAATTCTATCTGAAAAAGCAGCTGAATCTAACAAACGTGGTGAAGCTCTAGAAAAACTTGATGTAGGTCAAAAACTAAAGGGTAGAATCAGTGGTGTTGTAAACTTTGGTATCTTTGTAACATTTAACGGTTTGGAAGGGCTTGTGCATATTTCTGAAATTGCTTGGGGACATGTTAAAGATCCAAATCATTATGGAAAACTTGGAGATGAAGTTGATGTATTAGTTATTGGAAAGGATAGAGACAAAATTAGTCTCTCTATGAAGAGGCTTGTACCTGATCCGTGGGTTGAAGCAGCTAAAAAGTATAAAGTTGGAACTATCATTAAGAGTAAAGTAAATAGGATTACTCCATTTGGTGCTTTTGTTAAACTTGATGATGATATTAATGGACTTATACATATCAGTGAATTGTCTAGTGAGGATGGTGTAAAACCTGAGGACATGTTGGCTGTTGGTCAAGATGTAGAGGCTAAAATTATTGCGATTGAGCCTGATGATCATAGAGTTGGACTTTCTATTAAAGCTTTGACTGCTTCTGAAGATGATGAAATCAAAAAAGAAGATGTGGTTGAGGAATTAAAAGAGGAAGTGAAGGAAGAAGAAGTGAAAGAGGACTAAAAAGCTAAATCAAAAGAGCCTTTAAGATTAATAAATCTTAAAGGCTCTTTTTTTATTTATTAGGTTTGTGTTGATTTATCTATTTTTATTGGATCGAGTGTGCCTCCTGATTTTCCATCGGTTATGCTATAAACGTCTTTGTCTATTTTTTTAAGTTCGTTTGATGCACTGTTGTACATGTTTACGGTTGTGTCTAAGTGTTTTCCAACTTTTGTGTAGTATTCTTCGTAGCTGTTGAGGTGTTTGCCTAACTCCCCTACTTTTTTGATTATTTCTTTTACAGATTTCTCCATTTTCAGCGCTTTAAGACCTTGTAAAACTGTTTCGAGATATGCGTAAAATGAGCTTGGAGATACTATAATTACGTGCTTTTTAAATGCAAATTCTATCAAATCTACTGCATTGTTATTGCCTACACCTACCTTAAAATTTAGCAAATGTGAATAAACTCCCTCGGCAGGTATAAACATAAATGCAAAGTCTGTTGTATCTTGATCAGGGCGTATATATTTTGATGTTTCTTCTATCCTGTTTTTTACGTCTGCTTTTAATCCTTTTTCTAGTTCTATTCTTTTTGCTTTGTCTGGTTCTTCCATGATTTTGTTGTACTTTTCTAGTGAAAATTTTGCGTCTATTGGAATGATTTTGTCCTTAAAAAATATTGCAGCATCAACAAGCTCACCATCGTTAAATTTGTACTGCATTTTGTATTGATTTGTTTGTAATACGTTAGAAAGTAGGCTCTCTAAAAAGTATTCGCCTAAAATCCCTCTTTGTTTTGGGTTTTTTAGTATGTTTTCTAAACTTTGTAGCTTTTCTGAAAAACCAAGTACTTGCTTGTTTGTATTTTTTATTTCGGACAGTTCGCGAGTTAGCTCTCTGATAATATCTTTATTTTGTGAAAATTGCTCTTGTAGTGTTTTAGTTGAAGAGCCAATACCTTGTGTTAGTCTATCATCGATTTTGTCTAATCTGTTTTGTGTTTCTTGCCTGCTACGTGATGAACCCTCGTTTATTTCTTTTCTAAGTCCCTCTATATATGTGAGTAATAATTTGTTGTCTGATTTGTTTTCTCCTTTATATAGTAAAAATATAATTACTCCGGAAAGTAAAATTACTATGACGATTAGTGCAATATCCATGATTTATGTTTTAAGAATGAATGTCTATATTTTACAACTTGCCCCTTTACTTTAGATATTTTTTTACGTAGACTGTTGAAGATTTTTATTGAACTATACTTTTTATGTCTACACAACTCTCTGCATTAGCAGAACAATTAAATATTAGTCCCAAAGAGCTTAAAGAAAAAATAGCTGAACTTGGTTTTGATATATCTCCGCGTGCTCGTGTTTTGGATGATGATATTGCAGAATTGGTACTTGATGAGCTTACAGATAATACTGAAGAATCTGATGAAGTCGGTGATATTTATGATGAAATTATTTCAAAACAACGTGAACGTGAAATTGTAAAGAGTCAAAGAAAAAGAAAAGCTAGCAGTGGTGAAAAGAAAAGTTCAGCAAAACCTGGATATACCTCTGTTGTTAGAGATGATGTAATTAAATCGATTGAAATTGGAGATGAAATTTCTGTAAAAGAGTATGCAGAGAAAACTGGTATAAATATAGCAAAAATTATTGGTGAGTTGATGAAAAATGGTATTTTAGCAAATATCAATCAAATGATTGATTTTGAAACTGCTCAGGTGATTTCTTCAGATTTAAATGTAAAAGTTACAAGGACTAGATCTGCGGCACTTGCTGAAGAATTTTTGGGTGGTGATATTTCAAATCTACTTATTGAAGATGATAATTCACTACTTGAGGAAAGACCTCCTGTGGTTTGTGTTATGGGCCATGTAGATCACGGTAAAACAAAACTACTTGATGCTATAAGAAACACTGATGTGGTTGCTGGTGAATCTGGAGGTATTACACAGCATATTGGAGCCTATCAAGTAAATAAAAACAATAGACAAATTACTTTTTTGGATACTCCTGGTCATGAAGCTTTTACTTCTATGCGTGCTCGTGGTGCAAAGGTTACTGACCTTGCTGTTTTGGTTGTTGCGGCGGATGAAGGTGTTAAACCTCAAACTATTGAGGCTCTAAACCATGCAAAAGAGGCAAATGTACCAATCATTGTTGCTATTAATAAAATGGATAAGCCTGCTGCAAACCCTGAAAAAGTTATGGGAGAGTTAGCAGAGCATGGTCTACAGCCTGAGGCGTGGGGTGGTGATGTTGTTATGTTGCCTGTTTCTGCGTTAAAAGGTGATGGTATTGATCAGCTGCTTGAGTTGATTTTGCTAACTGCGGATATGGAAAACCTAAAAGCAAATCCTGATCGTGAAGCTGTTGGTACTGTAATTGAGGCAAATTTGGATAAAGGATTGGGACCGGTTGCAACTATACTTATAAATACTGGTACTTTAAAAATAATGAATAATGTGATTGTTGGTAAAACTTACGGTCGTATTAAACTTATGAAAGATCATCATGGAAAACCACTACGTATTGCTGGGCCTTCGACACCTGTGCTAATTGCTGGTTTACATGAAACTCCAAAAAGTGGAGATATTTTGCAAGTTGTAAAAGATGAGCGTACTGCAAAATTGCGTGCGGCGGAGATTAAATTGATAGAAAAAGAAAAAAGGGAGCAAAAGCAATCTGGTATGAATCAATTAATTTCTCATGTGCAATCAAATAAGATTTTAAAAATTATACTTAAGGCTGATACTAAAGGATCTGTTGAAGCTATTAAACAGTCAATTGCAAAGATCAAGGATGAGGATGTGGCGGTTAAAATTATACATGATGGGGTTGGTACTATAACTGAGTCAGATATTATGATGGCGGCGGCTAGTAATGGAGTTGTGATGGGGTTTCATTCTGAATTTTTTAGTCCTAATGTACAAAGAACTGCAGAGCGTGAAGGTGTGCAAGTTAAAAAATACTCTGTTATTTATGCGTTGATTGAGGATGTTAAATCTATACTTACAGGTCTACTTGAGCCCGAACTTGTAGAAACAATAATTGGTCGTGCAAAGGTAAAACAAATTTTCTTCTCAAAGAAAAAAGAAATGATTTTAGGTTGTGGAGTTTTGAGTGGTACTTTAAAAACTGGTGCAAAGCTTAGAGTTGTTAGAGGCACTAATGCTGAGGATGAGGAAAATATTGTTGGAAATGGTATGATAAATTCTATCCGAAAAGTTGATAAAGTTGTAAAATCAATCAATGAAGGTAATGACTGTGGTATAAAATATGTTGGTGATCCGGATGTGCAGGAGGATGATGTGTTGGTTGCCTATGTCCAAGATGAAGTTTCCCGTATAGTAGAATAATTTTGTTGCTGATTTGCGATAATATCTTTATATTTTTGATGTACCTTAATTTTTATATATGAGATATTCAAAACTATTTGGCAAGACACGATATAATCCTCCATGTGATGCAGACAGTAACAATGCACGATATCTGACACAGGCTGGTTTTGTGGATAAAGTTGGAGCTGGAATTTACAATTATTTGCCACTGGGACATCGCGTGCTTTCAAAAATTGCAAAAATAATACGTGAGGAAATGTCTGCGGTTGACTCACAGGAGATTATGATGCCTGTGCTTCATCCTATTGCTTTTTGGGAAAAAACTGGTCGCGATAGGACAATGGATGATGTGCTTTTTCGTACAACTGGGGCTGGTAGCAAAGATTTTGTAATGGGGCCGAGTCATGAGGAAATGATAACGCCGCTTGTTGCAAACTATGTACAATCTTATAAACATTTGCCACTTTCTTTGTATCAGATACAATTAAAATTTAGAAATGAGCCACGTGCGAAGTCTGGGGTTTTACGCGGACGTGAGTTTGGAATGAAGGATATGTATAGTTTTCATACGACTGAGGAGGATTTGGATGAATATTATGCTAGAGCTACTAAGGCTTATATAAATGTTTTTGAGAGGTGTGGAGTTAAGGCTTATGTGATTGAGGCATCTGGGGGTGCGTTTAGTGATAAGTTTTCGCATGAATTTTCGGTGGAGACGCCTGCTGGTGAGGATACTATTATTTTGTGTGATAAATGTGGTTTTGCTCAAAATTTGGAGGTTGCAACTGGTAAAGTGGTTGAAGTTCCAACACATGATGAGGAGCTGCCGCTAAAAATGGTGGAGGTCGAGCATGGCCCAAGTGTTAGCGAAAATGCAAAAGCTCATGCTGCTGAGGAGTCTCATATTTTAAAGACTGTTGTTTATGAGGTTGATGAGGATGGGCTGGTTGGTGTGGTGATACGTGGTGATTTAAGTGTTAATCAAGTTAAACTGGAGCGCTATTTTGGAAAGCCTTTGCGTCCTGCTAGTGCGCAATTGTTAAAGGATGCTGGTTTGATTCCAGGGTATATTTCTCCTGTAAATTTGCCGGATAAAGTTAATCTTTCGTTTGTTGCTGATCATTCTATCAAAAATATTAAAAACTTTATAACTGGTGCAAATATAAATAATACTGATTATATTAATGTAAATGTTGGTAGAGATTTTATAATTGCTGACTTTGCTGATTTTGTTGAAGTATCAAGTGGATTTGCTTGTGAAAATTGCGGTGATGAACTTAGAGAGCTTAAAGCAATTGAGGCTGGTAATATTTTTAAGCTTGGGACTAAATATTCTGAGGCGTTTGGATTAAATTACACTGATAAGGATGGGATAAGTAAGCCGGTTGTGATGGGATGTTATGGTATTGGTACTACACGGTTACTTGGTACTATTGCTGAGGTTTTCCATGATGATAAGGGGCTTATTTGGCCAAAGAGTGTCTCTCCCTTTGATGTGACTCTCATTAGCCTATCTGGTAGTGATGAAGTTGATGCAGCTGCAGAAAAAATGTACCAAGATCTAAAGGATGCTGGCGTAGATGTATTATTTGATGATCGTGATGATAGACCGGGTGTTAAATTTACTGATGCTGATTTGATTGGAGTGCCAGTTAGGATTGTAATAAGTAAAAGAACTTTAGAAAACAAAAGTGTTGAATGGAAGCTTAGGTCAAGTGAAAAATCAGAAAATGTTGAGATTGAATCTCTAGTAAAAAAAGTTAAGGAATTTGTTAAATAATGAAATGAAGGTTATTTTGCTTGGAAAAACTGGAATGCTTGGATCATATTTTTTGAGATATTTGTCAGGTAGAGAGGATTTTGAAATGTATGCTTTTGCTCGCAAGGACTTGGATTTGCTTGATTTTTCTGAGGTTAAATCTGTTTTTAATCGCATTTCTCCTGATTTTGTTATTAATTGTGCTGCTTATACAGCAGTTGATAATGCTGAGGATGATAGAGATTTGGCTTTTATGGTAAATGCGCAGGCTCCGGGTATTTTGGCTGATGCATCTATAAAGTCTAATGCAACTTTGATACATTTTGGAACGGACTATATATTTAATGGTAAAAATTCTGATGGATATGATGAAAACATGACAGATTTTGATCCTATAAATGTTTATGGTCAGTCAAAATTAGAAGGTGAAAAAAATATTCAAAACTTTAGTGATCAATACTATATTGCTAGAACGGCTTGGCTTTATGGACAAAATGGAAAAAATTTTATTTCTACTATGCTTAGATTGGCTAATGAGCGTGATGATTTGCGTGTAGTTAATGATCAAATTGGCTCCCCTACTTATGTTCATGATTTGACTGAGGCTGTGGTTTTAAATTTTCTAAGGCCACATTTTAAGGATATTGATAGGCATCATGATTATTATTATTCGGATAAATCTCATGAGCAATTGTCAGTTCCAGATTTTGGTGTCTATCATTTGGTAAATTCTGGTAAAGCTAGTTGGTATGAATTTGCTGAGGAAATATTCAAACTGACTAATAAAAATGTTAATGTTACACCTGTTAGTTCTGTTGAATTTGAGACTCGGGCAAGGCGTCCAAAAAATTCACTTTTAAACAACAATAAAGTACCTAAATTAAGACATTGGAAGGATGCTTTAGCTTCGTACTTGGGCTTACATTATTAAAATAAATTTCATGAAAGGAGTAATTGTCTCAGGAAACATCGATATGGATCACTTAATGTGTATTGATGGTCTATTTAAGGATTCTATTTTGCCTGGGCGCTTAAACAATTTAAGTGTTTCTTTTCAGCCAAATAAACATGAGACTTCTTTTGGTGGTTGTGCGGCAAATATTTCATATACTTTGCGTTTGCTTGGTGTGGAGCCGTATCTTTTTTCTGTTTTGGGTAATGATTATAAAAATTTTTTTAAGTGGTTTGACAGTAATAAAATTTCAACCAAATATATTGATGTGGATAAAACAAAATTAAGTCCTGCTGCATATATTATGAGTGATAAAAATAAAAATCAGATTACATTTTTTTCTTCTGGGGCTTCTATGAATCCGAATATTGGTATGGATTTAAAAGAATTGTCGAGTGATGATACTGATATTATGATTATTTCGCCAAATACTTCAGAGCGTATGCTTGCATTGTCACGTGATGCTGTAAAACGTGGGATTAAATATATTTTAGATCCTGGTCAGGCTTGTTCTTCACTTAGTGCTGAAATTTTAGATGAAATAATATTTAATGCGCATGGCCTTATAGTAAATGATTATGAATATGCGCTTGTTTTGAAAAAAACTTCCAAATCAGTTGAGGATATTTTAGATTCTGTAGATTTTATGATTAAAACAAAAGGTATTGAGGGTTGTGAAATTTTTGAAAAAGATCAGGTGATGCCGATTTCTGTGCCTGCTATTTTGGTTGTAAATGCAAATCCAACTGGTTGTGGTGATGCTTTTAGAGCTGGTTTTATTTATTCATATTTATGTGGCAATAATATGCAAAGAGCCTGTGAAAATGGTACTGTTGCAGCTTCTTTTGCTCTTGAATCTTTAGGGACTCAGGATCATAAATTTACTAAGTCTGAGTTTAAAGAAAGACTTAATGAATATTTTCCAGAAAAATAAAAGGCTTTGTATTGCTTTAATATAAAATTATTGGATGTTTGTACTATTTTACATTTTAAAAATGTAAAACTAGGATTTGATACCTTTCAATAGTTCCTGAAGTCTTGTAAATTTTGCTTCTAAATTTGCTTTGAACTTTTTAATTTGTGGGACTTGATTTTCTTTTGCTTTTTCTCTGATTGTGAGGATTGTATTTAGTTTAACCTCCTCCATCTCTATGCAGTAATCCCCTAGTTTTGCATATTCAGTGAATGCTCGTACTTTTGTAGCGTAATTTATTGCAATAAATGGAGTTTCACTAATTACTGCTGTTATAACTGAGTGCAGTCTCATACATATTGCAAAATTTGCTGTTTTAAAGTGTTTTATTATTTTATCTGACTCTTTATTATGATTAATTACTATAAGTTGTTTTTTTGATTTTATGCGACTTATTAGCTTTTGGTGGTATTGGTTGTCACTATCTTTGCCCGACTTAAAATTTATTAATTTAATCTTATATGTATCAGGTAACGAATCAATAAATTTTGCAATTTCTGTAAAAAAGCTT
>RRYU01004251.1_pt1 | contig 18629 bp, 19 predicted proteins | sample 2162651 | NCBI WGS metagenome assembly RRYU01 (sample SAMN10267283, study PRJNA491782) | microbial mat metagenome | isolation source: biomat in the production well | place: Japan: Minami-Kanto gas field, natural gas well KTG3 | collected 2017-06 | reverse complement strand
GGGGTACGCCCTTGTTGCCGTCCTTCCCATGCAGATACACCCGGCAGCAGTTATCGTCGCCCCCGCTCATGTGTCCGCTTACGTCCTGGTGATTGACAAGGATTGTGGGGGAACCGTAGCCATGTATATGGGAGGGGGCATCGGTTGAACCCACGTCCCATTCGCGCCAGCAAGGGGTAATGCCGGTTTCCGCGAACGCTCGCAGAAGCTGCCTGCGCGCGGCCTCGATGTTCGGGCAGGTCTTCTCATAGATCAGCTCAACCTGAAGGGCGTTCATCGCTACTCCAACTCGAGTTCTTCCAGGATGGGGCACTCGCTGAGAGAGCCGTCACCACTGCATTTCATGACCATGCGCACCAGTGCTTCGCGGATGTGCTCGAGATCGCGGATCTTTTGATCAACGGCTTCAATCTTCCGGGCCGCCCGCATCTTGATATCACCGCATGAGGTTCCCGGTTCTCGGCGCAAGGCCAGCAGTTCGCCCACCTCGTTCAGAGTGAATCCGGCTTCCTTGGCGCGCTGAATGAATCTCACCCGTTTTACCGTGTCCTCGGGGTACCGCCGGTAGCCTGTTTCCGAGCGTTCGGGCGGCTCGATAAGCCCCTGCTTTTCATAAAACCTCACCGTCTCCACCGTGACACCGGTCTGATTGGCGACATGCCCGATATTTAAAAGACTCATGCCCATATCCTCATTTGACTCAAAGTCTAAACCCTGAACCCTACTTCAGGGTCAAGGGTAGCGGTGTCGAAGACGGCAGCGATTTCCCATTGATTAATAAGGGCTATCGAGATCATCCGCCTCTATCGATTCAACGATTCCGGTTTGCTTTCCGATTCGATGAGACTGTTTTAACGAACCGTGAAATTCTTCATCCTTCCGTTGCAGCGGTTCCTGTCCCGGACTGTCTGCCTCTCAAGTGGGGAATCTGTTATCTCATTGTTTTAATGAAAAAATACGGCAATTACCCAGTATTGGCATAGGGAATGCAACAAGCAAGGCGAACTGTCTTGTCAGGCGGCAGTTTTTAAAATTATCGTCAACCCCAAGGAGCTATCCAATGAAACACGTGATCGTCGTTACCTCTCTCGTCCTGGTCACTTCCGGCGCATGGGCTTCGGACAATGTCATGGATGGACACCCGGATTTATACCAAAGCCACCTGTTGGATCATGGTCCCGGTGAAAAGGCCCATGCACTGCAAATGGGTGATGGCGACGACTATGCCAGTCAACTGATCAAGCAGCCTTCAGACCACTCCCATGGCGAGGAAGCCCGTCAGCGGAGAGAAGGTGACGAATACGGAAGCGTGTTGTACGACAGGGTGAATTGACCCGGGCCGTAAGCAAAGGGGGCGCGGCCGAAGAGTATCGCTCCAAGGCCGCGGTATCTTCCTATCGATCAAAGGAGAACCGGCAACAATGAAATACGGAATGCACCTGTCTTTGGTAACGGGACTCGTGGGTGGGCTGTTCGCTGCTGTGCTGATGTCTGCCGAAGTTGAAAGCCAAGGGGAAAAGGGCTTCATCCCGTTTGTCATCAAATCTTCTCGCATTGCGGAGCCGCGCTCCGTTTACGTGGAACGAAGAAACGACAGGTTGTTGGTAACCGGGATGATCAAGAAGCGCTTCCGCAACGGAATCAAGGAAATGGGACACGTGGACCTGGAATTTCTGGACGCCGACGGTGGAGTGATTGGCACCAAAAAGGTGGACATCCTGCCGATTCGTTGGCGGAGAAATCAGAGATGGCAGCGATTTTCCTCCATTGTCGGCGACATCCCCAAGGAATTCAGCTCACTGCGTGTCAGGCACGCTCCCACCCGGCGTGATGAGCACAACGTTTGTTAGCGCGCCATACCCGGTCCAGGTTTAAAGCGAAACCATAACCAGAGAGCGAGAGGTGGATCAACTCAGGCCGCCGAGAGGAATGTTAATCCTAAATTCCTCAGTTAGATGGCTTGGAAGTCATTCAACTGACTGTTTAGCAAGAGAATATTTAACTGCGCCTCAGTTGGAATTCTTCATCCAGCGGGTGAAAACAGTAAATCGAAATTTGCGTTGAATATCAGTTGGCTACTTCTGTATTTGGCCTTCAACTGAGGATTTTAGGTTAATGCGGACGCAGCTCTTCAACAATATTCCTTCTCTCAATCAGTTTACTGTGAAGAAAATCCACAAGTAACCGGCCGTGCATGCCAATGGCCTCAATGGATTCGTGCCCGGCGTCGGGAATCACACTCAACCGTACCCGCTCGTCCCGGCGATGAGCGTAGATCTGCTGGGCATCCTCGACGGGTACGCTAGCGTCCTTGGCACCGTGAATCAGGAGTACCGGACAACCTGTCTTTCGGATGGTGTTGCAGGGGGCGATATCGTCGAAACGCGCCTTTATGGTTCGCTCGATGATACGCAATATCAGCCACCCCACAGGTAGGTAAGGCACATGATGGGCATCCATATGTCTGCGCATCAGCGTGGCCGGATGGGCAAACGCGGCGATGCTGATGACGGCACTGAGATCTTGGCGGCGTGATGCGACCAGCAGGGCCGCACCGGCACCTACCGAATGGCCCAACAAGGCCGTGCGACTTGGATCGATTTCCGGTTGCTTTGCGAGCCAGTCGAGCCCGTGCTCCAGGTCTTCCGCAAAACGGGGCATGGAGGAAAATCCGTCCGAATCGCTGCTGCCGTGATTTCGTGCATCCAGCAACAGCACGGCGATACCGGTTTCATGCAGCAGGTCCGCGAAAGGAAGCATGTGTTCCGCGTTTCCTCCCCAGCCGTGTATAACGGCTACCGCGGGCGCAGGTGAAATTGTTTGCACCGGTGGTATCAGCCAGCCGAACAGGGTTTTCCCATTGACGGTGGGAACGCGCACCTCACGAAAAGACAGTCCGTAATCGGACGGTGTTCTTTCTTCGACAATTCGCGGGGCCCGGTAAGCGAGACGAATCAGCAGCGGTGCCAATGCAACGACCAGAGCCAGGCTGAGGACAAGCAGAACAAGTACTTCCATATCCGATCCCAAAACAAGATCCACCGGGTCTTACCGGGGTATGCTCAACTGCGCAATCAAGCCGCCGCCGTCAGCGTTTTGCAGCGTCAGGTCCCCACCGTGGCCTCTTGCGATATTTCGGGCGATACCGAGGCCGAGTCCAGTGCCCCCGGTGTGCTTGGCGCGGGATGATTCAATTCGGAAGAAGGGATCGAAGACGCGATCCAGCAACTCGGCCGGGATGCCGGGTCCCTGGTCCCGGACGGTGATGTAGAGATTGTCGTTATCGCCTGCAACGGATATTTCTGCACTTCCACCATATCGCACGGCATTCTCCACCAGGTTGGCGACACAGCGCTTGAGGGCCGTGGGACGTGCCTGTATCGGCTGGTCTATTCGGCCCGAGAGCGATACCTGCCAAGCCGCTTCCAGTGCATCCTCCCGGACGGTCTCCAGCAGGGCCATGAGATCGAGTCTTTGGGTCTGCTCCCGGCTTTCGGCGCCTCGCATGAAGTCCAGCGTGGCGCCGACCATGGATTCCATGTCGTCCAGGTCCACCTGCAGTTTTTCGCGCAATTCCTCGTCGTCCAGCAGATCAGTACGTAGCCGCAACCGTGTCAGTGGTGTCTTGAGATCGTGGGAGACCGCGGCCAGAATGCGTGCCTTGTCATCAACGAAACTCTGAATCCGCTGTTGCATGGTGTTAAAGGCCCTGGCGGTCTCTTCAACTTCCAATGGCCCTGCCTCGGGCAGGGGCGAACGGTGAATGTCACGACCGAGTTCCTCTGCGGCCAAACGTAAGGTACGTAAGGGGCGAACCACCCAATGCACCGCAAGCAACGACATCAAGACGACACTCACCAGCAAGATCGCCAGGGTCAGGAGCAGACGGGTGGGTTGGTCGAACAGGTCCTCTGGAATACGTCGATCGAACTGCACCCAGCTAGCGTCAGACAGTTGTACCTGGATAAAGAACCCGCGTGCCTGGGCATTCACACCGTGCAGATAGGACCAGGGTCCGCCCATACGGCCCCGCCCCATCATGTGCCTACGGTGCATTCCCGACATCGGAGGCGGGTCAACGGCCTCATTCAACTCACCTTCAAGCGTTACACGTATCTCGCCGGACGATGACAGAAGTTCTTTCAAGCCCTTTTCAATGGCGATCGCCGTCGATCCTTCTTCCGTGTCGCTAGCCGGGACATCAGATGCCCTGGGTGCCAGACGGATACGTGTCTCCGGGGTATTGAACAGCGGCAGCAGGCGGCGGCGTTCCTGAGGTTGCAGGGCATCGAGCAGACGCACGATACCGGCGGTGCGTTCCACCAGGTCGCCACGGATGGTCTGATACAGGGTTTGGCCTCGGTCTCGTAGCAGGATGGAGGCGGACAGAAGTTGAGCGGCTACCAGGCCCGCCAGCAGTACCAGGCTCAAGCGTCCGAAAAGAGAGCGGGGCAGGATTTGCATCACGGTATCCTCAACGGCAGGGCTCAACTTTCGCAGCAAACAGGTAGCCTCTGCCGCGCAGGGTCTTGATTAACACCGGTTCTTTGGCATCGTCCCCAAGGCGCCGGCGCAGGCGACCCACCAGCACATCGATACTGCGGTCGAATGGACCCGCCTCTCTGCCTTGAGTGAGCTCCAGGAGTTGGTCGCGGGTGAGTGCCCGGTTGGGATGGGTGAGTAATACGTGCAGAAGCCCATACTCGGCCTGGCTCAGGGCAACCACCACAGCGTCCGGAGAAGTGAGATTCTGGGTGCGGGTGTCCAGGGTCCAGCCAGCGAAAGCCAGTTGCCCCGGAGTCTCGTCCAAAGGTGCCAGGGGCAGGTCACGCACCCGCCGCAACACCACCTTGATCCGTGCGAGGAGTTCCCTGGCGCTGAACGGCTTGGGCAGATAATCGTCGGCACCCATCTCCAGGCCGAGGATGCGATCCATTTCGTCGCCCCGCGCGGTGAGCATGATGACGGGAATTTTCGAACGGGCCCGTAGCATTCGGCATAGCTCCAACCCGTCCACGCCGGGCAGCATCAGGTCCAGCACGATGAGGTCAACACGGGCCTGTTCCAGGGCCTGCCACATCCCGTTGCCGTCCCCGGTCGTGGTCACGCGCAGCCCGTTCTTTTCCAGGTAGGCCTGTAGCAGGTGGCGGATCTCGGGGTCGTCGTCCACCACCAGGATGTGGTCTTGATTTGTGTTCATGGTTCTTAATCTACGCTCTTTTCCGCTACGAATGGGCCGTGAAATGGTAACGCCTTGTAAGCAGGTGGCTGGCTGTTACACAGGCTTACAAACAGACCCTTTTTCGACATCGGTGGCTTACACATCGGGTGTGTAATGACAATCAAGCCAAGCGGCTGACAACTGATTCATCCACCGGCAACCTCTCTAGGAGACAGCCATGAAACAGACAACCAAATACATCCTCGGAATCGCAACGGCTTCCGCCCTGATCATCAGTGCCACCAGCGGTGTGTTCGCCCACGGCGGTTTCGGTCCCGGCTGGGGTGGCCACCAGGGCATGATGGGTGGGCCCGGCGGCATGATGGGTGGCCCCGGCGGCATGATGGGCGGACCCGGTCGCATGGGTGGGGGACCCGGCATGAAGATGGGAGGCGACCCGGTGGCCTATACCGATCAGCATCTTACTCAGCTCAAGACCACCTTGGCCATCACCCCCGAGCAGGAAGCTACCTGGAATACCTATGCCGAGGCATTGAAGGCCAAGGCGGGGCTGATGACCTCTCACCGCCAGGCGATGTTCAATGGAACGGTTTCACCTGAGCAACGCCAGGGCTTTCACCAGCAGGGTTTTGCCCAGATGCAGAAGGTGAACGAGGCCGGCAATGGGCTGTACGCCGTGCTAACCCCCGAGCAGCAGGCCAAAGCAGGCAATCTGACGGGTACCAACTGCAGGCGTTGGTAAACACCTGTGCCATACCGGTGGCGGTCCGGAGTTCGGGGCCGTCACCCATTGGCTAATCTCCGATATCGATAGGGGTACAAAATCATGATGGGCAGCGGATTCGGCTTCGGCATACCGGGATTCGGAATGGTCTTTTTCTGGGGATTGGTCATCTTGTTGGTGGTTTGGGCGGTGCGTGGCCTGGGCAACGAAGGTTCGGCTGGTGAAAAGAATGCCCGGCAAATCCTGGACGATCGTTTTGCAAAAGGTGAAATCAACCAGGAGGAGTACGAGCGTAAGAAACAGGCGATGGTTTGAGTCCTCTCCCGTTGTTGCAATCGGGTCATACCTGTCCGGTGGGTCCTATTGACCCAACCGGACGGCAGCAAGCAACCAAGTGTTGGACCTTTGTCTGACTAAGAATGTCGCGCGTTGGTTGCTCAGCGACTGGTTACGCCGCAAGCGGCCCTCCCCCCGGGGTGAAAGTCATATGGTAGTAAAATAGACTCACAACTATCGATCAGTGTCCCTCTGCCTGAGGCAGATTAAGTATGTCTGAAAATTTGGGATGGGAGCGTAGCCATCGGTTGTGTTGACCACATCCCCGGGACTGTACGAAGTTACGGAGCTGATCTTTGCCTACGACTCACTTTGGGTTGACTGCGATAGGTATTTCAATGGCTTTCGGTGCTTGATTCGCAACAGCGATTTCATTTCGGGCTTGATGAATAACGGTTCGTGCCGATGTCAGGGCAAGACCTGAGACGACAGCCGCAACGATCAGATCCGGCCAGCGCGTGCCTGATCCCAGTACACCGATTGCGGCCAGGATAATGGCCAAATTGACGATTGAGTCATTACGGCTGCACAACCAGACCGATCGCATATTCGCGTCGCCATCACGGAAGCGGTACAACATCATTGCGACCCCGAGGTTGGTAGCCAGGGCCACTACACCGATGGCGCCCATGGTATAGGCTTCAGGAGGTACACCGTACCGGGCTGCCCAACCGGTTTTAACCAGTACAAATATGCCATAAACCGCCATGGTCACACCCTTGACGAGAGCAGCCCTGGCACGCCACAAGAGGCCGAGCGACAGGACGCTCAATGTCAGGGCATAGTTGGCTGCGTCGCCCGCAAAATCCACGGCGTCGGCCAGCAGCGAGACGGATCCGGCTCTCAGCCCACCGACGATTTCAACGCCAAACATCAGCGTATTCAGAACCAGTGCAATCCATAAGGCTTTACGGAATCGCGGGTCTATGGGTGCGTCTGCAGTCGAGCAAGATCCGGAACAGCAACCGGTCATGGCTGTTTACCTCATGCGGGTTTTCATGCAACCTATTTGAAACCATGGAGTGACTCCAGGGTCAATACTGTTGAGCACTTTAATTTGAGGAATGGGTATGCGGATCGGCGAACTGGCGAAACGCACCGATATCAAAATCGACACTGTGCGTTATTACGAAAAGGAGGGCCTGCTGCCACCGCCTCCGCGCCGACCGAACGGTTACCGGGAATACGGCAAGCAGCACTTGGAGCGGCTGACATTTATCCGCCACTGCCGCGTCCTGGACATGCCTCTGGAGGACATACGGCGCCTGCTTGGGCTGGTTGCCCATCCTGAAGACGACTGCGGTATGGTGAATTGCTTGATCGAAGACCAACTCGCCCGGGTGCGCAAGCGTATCGCGAGCCTGCATACCCTGGAGCGGCAGTTGCAGGCACTGCGCACCCAATGCAGTACTCAAGCGTCGGCAGGTGAGTGCGGTATTCTCCAGGAACTCGTCTCCGCGGCACACGATGAGGGTTGCGTCTGCCATCCGGCCGAGAACGGTAAAGAGACACTACCGCACAACGAACAGAAATATTAACTTGTAGAATTCCGGATGCTGGGTGTCGGTAAGAGTTTCACCAGCGGGTTGGCCAGATTTGGGGTTATCTTCCAGATAGCAACGCTCTGATGGGTTGAGGCGTTGCCCCACGGGATTCAAGGAGAGTCCTTCAGTAGTGGAGATTTTCTCAATCGTTGAATCATCGGCAATAATTCTTCTTCCCAGTCTTCAACGCTTATCGGCCCGATATGTTTGTGTGCGATGTAGCCGTTGCGATCGATGATGAAGGTTTCCGGGACACCGTAAACCCCCCATTCGATACCCACGCGCCCGTCCAGGTCCGAACCGATGCGCGTATAGGGATCGCCCAACATTCTCAACCAATTTGCCGCATCTTCCGGTTCGTCTTTGTAATTGAGGCCGTGAATGGGTACCACCTGTTTACGGCTCAGTTCCATCAGTAGCGGATGCTCCTGTCGGCACGCCGCGCACCAGGAGGCAAATACATTCACAAGAGATACTTCTCCCTTCAAATCCGCATCCGAGAGCCCCTTGTCTCGGCCCAGCACCGGTGGCAGTGAAAATTTTGGTACCGGCTTCCCTATGAGCGGTGATGGGATCTCACGAGGATTCAGGGTGAGTCCGATACCCAGAAAAATTACGATAACCACAAATACTGCCAGGGGTAGGACCCGCTTGAAGCGCCCCCCTTGACGTGATTTTTGTTGGGATGAATCTTCGATATCTGAATGGGGCATAGAACAAGTAACCAGAATGGGGCATCCAGCCAGACTCTCCGAAACTGCAGAACCTGTCCGACTCCGAGTGATTGGGATCGCCTAGCGCCTTTTCGGTGCAGCAATCCCTTTCGGATTGCTGCAGCAAACAGGTGCAGGTGCATTGGCATTGTCGCGGCCGTTTTGGTCCATTGATTGCAGCCACCGGGCCTTGAATCGGTACCATGCAGAGTCGGCAGTCGGAAACCCCACCTGTTCGAGGGCCTTCATGATGCCGTTGTAATCCTGGCGGGTAATATCGTAGACCACTACGGCCCGAGCCTTCATGATGTCGGCATGTGCTCCACACACCCCGGGCAGACCCTGTACGACACTGCTCACCACTTGAGCATCCCGCTCATGAATCATTGCCGGAATCTTGAAATGGCGCTTGACCTCCCAAACACCTTCCACGGAAAGACGGGATACAGACCTCTGCATGGCATACCTCGCTGATAGAAAAGCGAATTTAGAAAATTCTCTGTATATGAGCTTGCAGTCGCCGTGCCAAAATCGGCACAGCATTAATACAGTGCTGTAACAAGGGTTTATCGTGATGAACACTCCGCCTTGTGAAATTGCACATTTGCGTAAATTTAACGAAACGTTAGAAATCTGAACGATTCGTTAATCCGGAAAAGTCGTGTGCTACAGCGATTCTTGTTGCAACAGCTGGGATTAAGGATTTGGCAAAGATTTTGCAATGCATTGGTCCACAACGAGGCCTGCAAAACCGCTGATGCGTTTATAGGCCGAGGCACTGCTGAGTAAATCCTTACATGACTTGTCGGGTACTGCGTCACCGGCTATGGTGTCGTTAGTGAAATCGTAATCAACTGGATATTGACTGACGTCTTCATGCAACGCATGCACACCCACCACTGGCTGAATCTACTGCTCGTCATCGCAATGGTGATCGGGCCGTGGCCGGTGCTGTCGGATACCACCGATGCAGTGGGCGAGTGCTGCATGGCGTCGATGGAAATGGCAGAGGATATGCGCCACACCGGCTGCGGAAGCCAGCCTGACCAGGACCAGTGCTGCATGGACCAGGGCTGCGCCGGCTCTAACTGCTCGGTGACGGTGTATATCTCACTGAATATCCACATCGATATCCCCACTCACCCGGACACGTTCACCATCGCATTCGGCGAATCGCAGCCCACCGGCATCTCTGCCCCACCGACACCTCCACCCATCGTCTGACTCTCCAACTGTCCGGCCCGACAGCCTGACCATCGTTTCGGATCCTTATCCGGACCTGAACTGTCGCGCCTGTCCTTCCTTGCCTCACACGAGCATGTCCACTGTAGAAGTGGCGTCTCTGCGGGCTTGGATGACCATCGATCCAATTCGGAGAGTCGTTAATGCAGCCCAAACATATTCTTAGTCCAATCAGCGGCGCAGCCTTGTCCGGCCTACTGCTTTGGGCATTTGTAGGTACCGCGCAGGCTGAGACTGAGCGCTGGTACACACAATCCCAAGTCAACCAAGGGGCCGACGTTTACACAAAAAACTGCGCCGAGTGCCACGGCGCCAATGCGGAAGCCACCCCCAACTGGCGCACCGTCAATCCTGACGGCAAGTACCCGCCACCACCGCTCAACGGCAGTGCCCACGCTTGGCATCACCCGTTAGATATGCTGCGTGGCACAGTGCGCAAGGGTGGCGCCCCGGTGGGCGGCGTCATGCCACCGTTTGGCGACAAACTCACGGCCCGGGATATCGACGCGGCCATCGCCTTCTTCCAGGACAAGTGGCCGAACAATATCTACGCCGCCTGGCTGGAGCGAAACGGCGGCGCGCCAAGGTCTGTGCAAGCCAACCTTTCCGACAAGGCGCCGAGTCCCATCACCGCCAAACTGAGGCAGGCTATTCCCACCGCTGCAATCGGCGAACCGGAAGCCACGCCCCTGGCCGGCATCCACCAGGTCAAGCTCGGCAAGCGTTATGCCTACCTATCCGAGGACGGGCGCTTCGCCCTGGTGGGCGATCTGCTGGACCTGGAAAAGGGCATCAACCTGACCGAAATCCGCCGCAGCCGCGACAACTCGGGCCTGCTGGCAGCGTTTCCCGAAAAGGACATGGTGGTGTACCCGGCGACAGGCGTTGAGCAGGCACGCATCACCGTCTTTACCGACCCCTCCTGCCCCTATTGCCGCAAGTTGCATAAGGAGATTCCCCAACTGCAGCAGGCCGGCGTCACGGTCCGCTATATCGCCTATCCGCGCGCCGGCACCGCAAGCCCAGTTGCGCAAACCATGCGCTCAGTCTGGTGTGCGAAAGACCGGCGCCAGGCCATGGACGCAGCCAAGAGTGTCGGATTGGGTGAACTGGGCGATGCCTCCTGTGCGGAAGGAAAGGCGGTGGATGCCGGCTACCGGCTGTCCCAGCAGATGGGACTCACCGGCACACCGGCCATCGTACTGCCGGACGGCAGCATACAGCCCGGTTACATGCCCGCCCCCCGTCTGCTGGCTCGCCTGGGGCTGGCAGCGGACGGCAGCCGCCTTAGCAGCACCACCAAGAATCGCTGAACCTCAAAATCAACTTCCGGAGAATTTTAATGAACATGATCCGAAATGCTTCCCTGGCCCTGGGCTTCGCTTCCTTCCTGCTGAGCGGCACCGCTCTGGCGGTTGAGCCCAAGGTCACCGTCTACAAGTCGCCCACCTGTGGCTGCTGTTCGAAATGGGTAACGCACCTGGAACAGAACGGATTCGAGGTGGAGTCCATCAACAGGCGGGACATGAGCAAGATCAAGTCCATGGCGGGCGTGGAGCCCAAACTGGCCTCCTGCCACACCGCCAAGGTGGACGGCTACGTCATCGAAGGCCATGTGCCGGCGGACGACATAAAGCGTCTTTTGGCGGAGCGTCCCGATGTCAAGGGCCTGACGGCACCGGGCATGCCCCAGAGCTCGCCCGGCATGGATATCGGCAATACCCCCTATCAGGTGTTGAGTTTCGATGCCGAGGGCAGCACCCAGGTCTTCGCCCAGCATTGACTGCAACTATCCCCTTTTGATGTTTAAGGAATCACAACAATGAAATACCGAAAAAACGACCTGAATCCCGGCAGCCTGTTGCCGGACCTTTCACGCCGCCGGTTCGTGCAGGGGCTGACGGCCGGCGGCCTCATGGCGGGACTGGGTATGGGGCCGTCGGGCCTTTTTGCAAAGCCTGCGGACAGAACCGGGCCGCAGATACTTCGGGGCACCGAATTCGACCTGGACATCGGTCCACATCCGGTCAACTTCACCGGCTCGCCCGCCGTGGCCACCGTCATCAACGGTTCGGTACCCGCACCGGTGCTGCGCTGGCGCGAGGGTGACACGGTGACCCTGCGGGTGACCAACCGTCTGCCTGAGACTAGCTCCATCCACTGGCATGGCATCATCCTGCCGCCGGAAATGGACGGCGTGCCGGGAATCAGCTTCGACGGCATCGCACCCGGCGAGACCTTCCGCTACCAGTTCGACGTCGGCCAGAGCGGGACCTACTGGTACCACAGCCATTCGGGTTTCCAGGAGCAGACCGGCATGTACGGAGCCATCGTGGTGGACCCCCGGGAAAAGGACCCGGTGGCCTACGACCGGGACTATGTGGTGGTGCTCTCGGACTGGTCCGACGAGGACCCCAACTCGGTCTACGCCAAGCTCAAGAAACTCAGCCACTACTACAACCGCAACGAGCGCACCCTGGGCGACCTGTTTAAGGACATTGAGGAGAAAGGCATCGAAGGTGCCTGGCAGGACCGGGAGATGTGGAACGACATGCGCATGAGCGACCGGGACTTGTCGGACGTCACCGGCTACACCTACACCTTCCTGATGAACGGCCAGACCCCGGCGGACGGCTGGATGGGACTGTTCAAGCGAGGTGAAAAAGTCAGGCTGCGCTTCGTCAACGCCGCGGCCATGACATTTTTCGACGTCCGTATCCCGGGGCTAAAAATGACCGTGGTGTCGGCCGATGGCCAGCACGTGGAGCCGGTCTCGGTGGACGAGTTCCGCATCGGCGTGGCCGAAACTTTCGACGTAGTGGTGGAACCCAAGGACGACCGTGCCTATACGGTCTTCGCCCAGGCCATCGACCGCTCCGGTTATGCCCGGGGCACTTTGACTTCGGACCCGTCCCTAACCGCCTCCGTACCCGAAATGGACTCCTTGCCCATTCTCACCCACATGGACATGGGCATGGCGCACGGCATGGGCCATGGTGGACATGACATGTCAGCCATGGACCACAGTCAACACCAGATGGGTGGTGCGCAGGCTATGGATCACAGCCAGCACCAGATGGGTGCCGGGCAAACCATGGACCACAGCATGCACAACATGGGTGGCGGCGGCACAGCGAAGCCCATGATGGGCTCGGGCCGGGCCGGCTACGGCAGCAACAAGATGGTGGCCCACGCGGTAACGGAATACGGCCCCCACGTGGACATGCGGGCGGACGGCGCCAACTATCGGCTGGGCGACCCGGGGGTGGGCTTGCGCAACAACGGCCGGCGTGTTCTGACCTATGCGGATCTCAAGAACCTGCACAAGACCCCCGACCCCCGAGAACCGGGCCGCGAGATCGAACTGCATCTCACCGGCAACATGAGCCGTTACATGTGGTCCATGAACGGCATCAAGTTTGCCGATGCCGAGCCCTTGAAACTCAAATACGGCGAGCGGGTGCGCATCACCCTGGTGAACGACACCATGATGAACCACCCCATCCACCTGCACGGCATGTGGAGCGACCTGGAAACCGGCGACGGCGGCTACATCCCGCGCAAGCACACCATCGTGGCGCAACCCGGTGCCAAGATCAGTTACCTGGTCACCGCGGACGCCAAGGGGGGATGGGCCTACCACTGCCATCTGCTGTATCACATGCTGGGCATGTTCCGTAAGGTCGAGGTGAGCTGACATGAAGACCATGAATAAGAAATCATTGATCCTGGCTGGCATCCTGGCCGCCTCGCCCGCCGTCCACGCCGGGGGCATGGAAGACGACCCATTGTTGTTCAAGTTGATGGTCGATCAACTGGAGTGGCGCGATGCCGATGGCGATGACCTGTTTGTCTGGGAGGCGGATGCCTGGATCGGCAAGGACCTGAACAAGTTCTGGTTCAAGACCGAAGGCGAAAGAACGGGTAGTGAAACAGAGAGTGCAGAGATTCAGGCGCTGTACAGCCGAGCCGTCGATCCCTACTGGGATTTTCAGATTGGCTGGCGGCACGACCTGCGGCCCGAACCGTCGAGGGACTGGCTCGCGGTCGGTTTCAAAGGACTCGCTCCCTACTGGTTCGAGGTGGACGCCACACTGTTTGCGGGAGGAAATGGCCAGGTCGCAGGACGTCTACAGGGCGAGTATGAGTTCATGCTCACCCAGCGTTGGGTACTCTCACCCGAGTTCGAAATGAATATCCACGGCAAGGATGACGAGGAAACGGGAGTTGGTAGCGGGATCTCTGATATGGAGTTGGGCCTGCGCCTGCGTTACGAGATACGGCGGGAATTCGCCCCCTACATCGGTATCAACTGGGAGAAGAAGTTCGGCAAGACGGCAGATTTCGCTGAGGACGAAGGTGAGGCCACCGACGACCTGCAGTTCGTCGTCGGCATCAGGGCATGGTTCTGAAATCCTATTGGGAGTACCACATGATCAAGAAGAGTCTGGCTTCAATTCTCAGTTTATTGGTGTTGTTGCTGGCCGGTACCGCCACAGCACACTCCCCTCCCAAGGGCGCCAAGGTCTATTTCATCGGACTGGACGACGGCGCCGTGGTGAAGAGCCCTGTCAAAGTGCAATTCGGCATTCAGGGCTTTGGGATCACCCCGGCGGGGACGACCGGTAAACGTCGCCATACGGCGGGCCACCACCATCTGCTGATCGATGTCCAGCAACTGCCCGATATGGACGAGCCCATTCCACGGGACAGCCGTCATCTCCACTTCGACCAGGGAGAGACGGAGACACGATTGGACCTGTCGCCCGGGAAACACACGCTCCAGTTGCTGCTAGGCGACGAGCAACACGAGCCTCAGGACCCACCACTTTTCTCCGAGAAGATCACTATCACCGTGCAGTAAATAGGGGGACTACCAAGGCCGACCTGTCATTTTACACAGGTCGTGCGCTCAATACAGGCCTGCTAAGGAGCGCCACACATAGAATCCAATGCCATTGCGTAAATCTGGTTGCCGTGGCTGTAGCTATGGAAATGGAAAATGCCGTCAAACGAGGGGATTGGGGCATGGTCAAAGATAATTTGATCGTAATAAGCAAGGCATGCAAGGGGGACAAGTTTTGAGAATAGTAGCTGTATCGACCGCCAATATTTCCCATGATGCATCATCTGGAGATCTGCCATGCAACTTCACTGGGTCGTTGTCTCACTCATTCCTATACTCACAGCCTGCGACAACGAGGCTACACGTGTTCCTTCGCGATGGACTGACTCAGCGGCGCCGGCGTCGGTACCCGTCCCACCAAAATGGTTTCGAACTGACCAAGTCAAGCTGGGTGAGTCCCTCTATCAAGCTAACTGCGCGGAATGCCACGGACAAAACGCAGTAGGATCTGAAAACTGGCGTAAGAGAGGACCCGATGGCCGATTCCCTCCACCACCACTAAACGGAACCGGGCACGCCTGGCACCATTCGCTGGATGTACTTTCCGAAGTCATCATGGAAGGCGTGCCGGGTGGTGAAAAAAGTATGCCTGCTTGGAAAAACAAACTGTCCCAAGAAGAGGTGAAGGCGATTATTGCTTGGTTTCAGTCTCTTTGGCCGCAAGAGATCTATGCCGCTTGGAACGAAAACAATCGCTGAACTCAATGAGGCTGTGCAGTCGAACCTACAAGGCCGTAAGAAAGTTTGTTGCTGAACCATGCTGCAGAGTAAACAATTCCTACACTTTAACTTTAGCCGATACTACGCTTGGATTGCACCGCTGTCGTAGCGGTCAGAATTGTCCCTTGTGGGTCAACCGAACACGCTTGCGTTTGCCTGATTGCCTTCCACCCTCAGTATCGCTTGAGGTTGGTGCTCCCAGCATTGTCTTTTCCTCTGACAATTGCTCCTTGAGTTCTTTTATCTTGGAATCAATCGAGAGTTTTAACTCGATGTACTGGAAAATTTCGTGTCTAACCCATAACGGTTTTCTGCCCAGCTTAGCGGGCTTAGGCAGTTCACCTCGGTCAACCAAGTTAGTAATGGTTTTGGTTGTAACGCGGAGTTCTTGAGCTACATCTTCATAGTCGGCATACAGCATTTTTCGTCTCATCAATGATCGATTGGACGAGGTATAGGGATCTGGGCGGTAGAAATGGTAGGAAATATTCACAGCATGCATGCTTGTCGATTTTGGAGCCAATAGCAGTTATACAAGGCAGCAATGAGCAACAGGATCGTGAACATAAGGGAAGGTGACTAGCTCGATAACTCAGCTAGAACCCGCGTGTGGGGATTTGCGACTCCATTACGGTCGATTTCCGGACTGGTTGGCGCTCTTAGGCCGCAAAATCGCCCCATTTCTTACGAGATGTGGGGCTAAAACTCGGTCAGCTGAGTTATCGAGCTAATCAGCTAAGGGAAACGTCGGCACTTGAAATTACTCAAACAGTGATTTCGAGATATCGTTGGCTAGCTATTCCTTGCTCCATGAATGCTCCAGTTGGAGTTTCTTCGAGCTTCCTCCAGTTTCTGCACACGCCTTGTTTGTACGCCAATATCTTTTTGATTATAATTATATTTGTCTGGAATCCTGATGGTTTGAGGCTAGCCATCGAAGCGAAAAATTTGTCCAGTGGACAAAGGAAGCTCGACGAACGGGCCGCAGGGAAGCGGCCCCGGATCGCTGCTACAAGGAAGTATCCAGTCGCCATGCCCCTTGGAAACAGAGCACCCCAAGACATCCCCAATCCTTTGTCCTATGGAAAAGACCGTCTTAAATATAAGGTGACCGCTGGAAACCGTGACTGGTTCAGTGATAACCAGGCGGATCGCATGGAATATATGTGGGTCCACGGTTATCATGCTGATCGTCGGATGTCAGAACAACGGACAGGATCGGGACAAAGGAAAGATGAAACCATCTCGTCCCGGCACCAAGGCAGTGTCAAGCTCCCCGGGTCATCAAACGCCAGTAACAAACTACATCATGGCAATCCCTGTTCACCCAGAGCAGGCCGCTCGCCCGGGGAGAGCGCGCACCGTCCCTTCAGATCCTGGTTTTCTGCCATCTTGAGTTCCTAAGCTGCCAACTATAAGGAGAACAATCATGCAACGCCTGATCCAATTGGTACCCCAGTTGTCGCGGCTGTTCCTCGCTGTGGTTCTGTCGTGGGCTATCGTTCCGGCCTGGGCTTCGGACGCCGCTGCACTGGTACGGCAGATCCAAAAGAGTTTCAGTCCCATCCAGCGTCATATCGTCACTCAGCCACATAAGGCGGAGGCGGAACTGGCGGAGAGCAGGGCCTTGTTCGAGACCTTGAAGGCAACTGCAGCGGACGACCGCAATATCCCCCGCCTGGAGAAAAAGCTTGATCAACTGAGCGACAGGCTGGCAAAAAGACTGGGTCGGACCCTCACGCCCAAAGCAGAACCCGCGGCACCATCCCCCAAACCGGCGACGGCTGCCCAGTCCTCAACACCTCAGCCCGTTGCGGCAGGCAGTGTATCCGGCACGGCCAAGCTGCCCGGGAGCGTTACCAGCCGCATGCGCAAGATCGACAAGGCGCTGGACAAGACCGGCAAGGCCCTGGACAAGGGCTCCGTGCAGAGGGCGGAACTGGAATACGGCAAGGCGGAAAAGCTGTTGAAGGAGATCCAGGGGCGTTACGGCGACAAGGCCCCGTCCAACCATCCGGATATGCTTGCCTTGGCCGGGCGCATGACTCATATGAGCGACAGGCTGAACAAGGCAGCGACGGCCGCGGCCGCTGCAGCGAATGCGGAGCAGCAGAGCCGGGCTGCCAACGCCGCCCTGTCCCAGGAGTGGAACGAAAAACTGTCTCCCTACGTTACCCGTGATGGAGATCAGGAGCTGAAACAGAGGATCTGGGATCTGAAAGACGCGGAGGCGCAGCAGAACCGCAATCGCTACGAGGCTGCGACTGCCCTGCTGGTCGAGTATGAGCAGGTGGCTTTTCCCCTCGGCAAGTCCATGCAGCTTATGAACACCGAAAATGCCCTCCGGGATAGAATCAAGAGGCTGCGCGCGGACTACGCCAGGCAGGCAAGCGAGCAGGGTTCCCAGGTGTGGATCACGAAGCTGGAACCCTATGTCACGTCCATGGGCGGCAAGCGGCTCATCGCCAGCTATACCGCCGACGTCCAGCAGATGCAGCACCAGCAGGCCCTCTACCGGGAGGCTTCCACACTGTTCGAGGAGTACCTTAAGACCGAATTTCCCCGGGGCAAGTCCGACCGCCTGAGGGACATCGAGGAGCGTCTTGCCGACGAACTGGCGCGGTTCCCGGAAGCCCATCAGCGCAGTGTCGCCGGCCTGGTCGACAGCGCCGGTGCCAAACTGGACCAGGAGATCGCTTTCCTGGGCTCCCGGCAGGAATGGAAGACGGACTCCGCTAAGCTGCCTTACGCTCTGGCCGATGGCCGCATCGCCGATGCCCAAAAGCTGGTGGATCGTGCCGGCGGCCTGCTGGCGGCGGGCGACCCGCGCCTGCTGGGCCTGCAGGAAAAAATGAGCTTTCTGGTGGCCATGAATGACGAACGCCGCAAGGTGCGCAAAGAGCGAACTCGCATGCTTCCTGACCGCTTTGCAGCGTACGGTGCGGATACCATCAAGGGCAAAGCCAATGCCCTGGTTAAGGCCAAGTTCCCCGGCATCGTGATTCTGCGCACCACGGTGATCAGCGAGGACTGGAAGGAAGAGACAGTGGATGAGTGGACCGACACTAGCCGCAGCGCGGTTCGCCGCCGCACCACCCGCAGCGTTACCGCCCAGGTAGCGGGACGCAAACTCGATGGCGACGTCCGGCTGTATACCCTGCACGTTGCCAAAGATCGACGCAGCGACGGTACCTGGAGCCAGTTGTACGGTAACCTCCACTCGGATTTGGGTGACCGGATCCTGGAGGAAAACATTGGAAAG